>Ga0182017_10001508_pt1 | contig 17877 bp, 14 predicted proteins | sample 712E3DmetaG_FD_120492 | JGI IMG/M metagenome (GOLD analysis project Ga0182017, IMG submission 120492) | Permafrost microbial communities from Stordalen Mire, Sweden - 712E3D metaG | ecosystem: Environmental > Terrestrial > Soil > Wetlands > Permafrost | place: Sweden: Stordalen | collected... | reverse complement strand
CTGCAGGGAATATTTTGAAGCTGCTTGGACGCTACGACTATCTCGGGCTGGATTCATGGACCCGTGGCAAGTTCTACGAAATTTTCAGGAAGGGAAGAAAAGTAAAGGACTCCACCGTCGAGAGGCATTACGCCCGGTTCGGGAGATGGCGCGGATTGTTCATGTGGATGGATATGACGAAAGATTGGTATGAAAAACAATATCCATTTTAACTCCTGAGGTCCGTGAATGTCCAATCTTGCGGCGACTGGCATAATGAGAAAGAGTTTTCAGATGCCACCTCATTCCCATTTCTGGAAAGGTCCCTCCGTTCTTTCCCATTTCTGAAGTGCCCACCATTTAATATACACGCAATTTCCGTATCGAAGAAGTGGCACATAAGTTGGATTTAATAGGGGCGGCTCCCTATATCAATGGTGCAAGAGTGTTTCTTATACTGGAAAAAAACGACCTAGCTGCAAGGGTCTATCGCTATGTGATCGAGGCTCCGGCTATCGTTAAAAGAGCAAGGGCAGGACAGTTCGTGATCCTGCGCCTCTATGACGAAGGAGAGAGAATTCCGATCACGCTCGCAGATTGGGATACAGCGCGTGGGACGATCACGCTCTACGTTCAAGCCGTTGGAAAGACAACGACGATGATGAGCATGATGAAGGCGGGGGATTCATTGATGGATGTCGTCGGTCCCTTCGGCGTTCCAAGCCACGTTGAAAAGGGAAAGACGTTTGTGGCCGTGGGCGGCGGTTTCGGTATCGCAGCGATACATCCGATCGTTCGTGCACACAAGCTGATCGGAAATAGAACAATCTCCATTATTGGCGCTCGTTCAAAAGAGCTGCTGATTATGGAAAACGAAATGCGCGCAATTTCCGATGAAGTGCGCATTGCAACCGACGACGGCAGCTACGGCACAAAGGGTTTTGTTACGACAATCTTAAAATCGATGCTGGAGAAGAAGGAACCGATGGATGTCGTTCTTGCGATCGGCCCGGTCGTTATGATGAAGGCGGTGAGCGACCTTACAAAACCGTATGCCGTCCAAACGCTGGTCAGCCTCAATCCCATTATGATGGACGGGACCGGAATGTGCGGTGCGTGCCGCGTGGTCGTCGGAAACAAGATGCAGTTCGCCTGCGTCGATGGCCCGGAGTTTGACGGACACAAGGTCGACTTCGAGCTTTTGACCGCCAGGCAAAAAATGTATTCGCCGCAGGAAAAGATTTCCATGGAGATATTTGACAAGATATGCCAGGCACAAGAGCAACGTGAAACTGCGGCATGGTGAGAATTGGGAACTGATGTTACGCAGAAAGCCAACTATGCAGATCACAGTGAGAAATTTCTTGGAAATGAGCACTGCTGATTGTTGTTTTTCAGTTCATGCGTAACGTGAGTTACGAATTACGAAAGTTCGTAATGACTCAACGAAAAGAAAAGGCGAAGGCGCAAAGGACGCAGAGAATGTTTGCTTTATCGTGTCGACAGGCTGTTTGCTATGCGTTCGATTCCTTTCTTTGTCGGGACGACATTCTACGAATTGAGAGAGAACCCATATCGGTACCGAGCGTTTTGTTCGCTATGATGGTCGTATCAACAATAAAATGCTGCAATATCTTGAATATTTTTTTTCACAACCTTGTTCTCTTTCCTTCGCGTCTTCGTCCGCCTACGGCGGCTTCTTCTGCGAATTCACCCCAAGAGCCGCTTAGCGGCTACAAGAGCCTTAAGAATGATATTGGACAATCGGACACAGGATACAATGAACGAAATGCCGATTACAACAGCTGACGACAGAAAGAAGCTGACAAATAAAGAAAGGATGAAGATCCCTCGGCACCCGATGCCGGAGCAGGATCCGCTCGAACGCGCCAAGAACTTTCTTGAGGTCCCGCTCGGCTATACGCCAGAGATGGCTGTCGAGGAGGCGGAGCGATGCATTCAGTGCAAAAACCCGAAATGCATGGAAGGCTGTCCTGTTAACGTAAAAATTCCTCAGTTCATTTTTCACGTCGCCTTGGGGAATTTTAAGCTTGCCGCGCAAACGCTGAAAGCGACCAATGCACTTCCGGCAGTGTGTGGCAGGGTTTGTCCGCAGGAGGACCAGTGTGAAGCGGTATGCACGATTGGTGCCAAAGTGGAGCCCATCGCAATCGGTAGGCTTGAGCGTTTCGTTGCCGACTGGGAGCGTGCCTCGGGCAACATTTCTCTACCGACCTTGCCCGCACCGACGGGAAAGAGAATTGCGGTGATCGGGGCGGGACCCGCCGGACTCACGTGTGCGGGCGACCTGGCGAAGCTCGGTCACGCGGTGACAATCTTCGAAGCGCTGCACAAACCGGGTGGCGTGCTCGTGTATGGAATTCCGGAATTTCGCCTGCCGAAACAAATTGTTGATGCCGAAGTAGAGTACCTCAAAAAGATAGGGGTTCAGATCCAATGCGATTTTGTCATTGGGATGACCCGGACGATTGATGAATTGATCGGGGAAGACGGCTTCGACGCGGTATTTATCGGCACGGGTGCGGGGCTTCCGTATTTTATGGGAATTCCCGGTGAAAACCTGAACGGCGTCTACTCTGCCAATGAATTTCTGACGCGTGTCAACCTGATGAAGGGATTTGAATTTCCCCAGCATGCCGACACGCCCGTTCCGATGGCGAAACACGTTGCGGTAATCGGCGGCGGAAACACCGCGATGGATGCGGCGCGCACAGCGCGGCGGCTGCCGTGGACGGAAAAAGTGTACATCGTCTATCGCCGCTCGCACGTCGAAATGCCCGCAAGAAAAGAAGAAATCCATCATGGCGAACAGGAAGGAATTGAATTTCTCCTTCTCACAAACCCGACGCGCTTCGTGGGTGCAAACGGATGGCTCACCGGCATGGAATGCCAGAAGATGGAATTGGGTGAACCCGATGCATCCGGAAGACGGAAGCCCGTACCAATTGCCGGCAGTGAATTTATGCTCGACGTCGAAGCGGCGATTGTCGCGACGGGCAACGGCTCCAATCCCCTCATAAACAAAACTACACCCGGATTGGTCTCGAACAAATACGGCAATATTATCGCAGACGAAACCGGGAAGACATCCCGCGAGAGCGTCTGGGCCGGCGGGGACATTGTTATCGGTGCCGCAACAGTCATCAAAGCAATGGGGGCGGGAAAAAAAGCGGCTGCCGCAATTCATGAATATGTTCTGTCCAAGAAATAGTCTTCTCCGGCTTTAGAACAAGAACCCCGCTACGGCGGGGCTTTTTGTTTATGGAAAAATGAATAGTTCTCCCTATATTAGATTAGCATCAGAAAATTAATTGGGGAAGACCAAAACTGATGGAATATTTGTTGTATACCACCGAGTATGTCATTCTGATCCCGCCGTCTTTTGGCGGGAGAAGAATCTGGACTGGCGCGAGGGGACTCTTCCTGCCACGCACTCCGGATTCTCCCAAGGGGATGATTTCGGCATTCGCTCCGCTCGTCCCAAAGGGACACTTTCGGAGGAATGACATTCACAACATATTTGAGAAAGATCATAGCGCCTGCCTATGACGATCCGAAGACTTGCGGCCATATTTTCAGTTCTCATCGTCGTTCTGTCGATCACGGGATGGATTTGGTGGGAACTGAACGCCGACAGGGTCATCGAAGCCGCATTCAACGGAGAGTCGTTCTCTTTTGTTAATAAATATGTCGGTATTCATAAGAGCATAGATCCAACGGGGAGAACGCTCGACTATTTCCTGCGCAACGGCAGGCCCGTCGTGCCTCGATTGCTCGGACTCGTCATCGCGTTGCAGGTTCTGCTTCTCGTTGCATTGCGATACGAAACATCAGTCATCAAGAATTTTTTCTTCGGGGTCACTCATCCGATCAACCTCTCAGCATTTCGTGTCATTCTTTTCACGGCGATCCTGCTCTACGCCGACATACCGCATATCATTCAATACAGTCGGTTTCCCGAGGCCTTGCGGGTTGCACCGTTCGGGATGGGGTGGCTGGTTAACATTCTTCCTATTAATCCAACGTGGGTTGGCGTCGTTTCGAGCCTCTTTCTTCTCGCCTGCGTAAGCGGCCTCTTCGGTCTTTTTTCACGCACGTCGGCCGCACTCGCGGCGATCCTTGGACTCTATGTACTCGGCATTCCGCAGTTCTTTGGGAAGATAGACCATTATCACCACCTTCTCTGGTTCGCCGCTTTGCTGGCAGTGAGTCCCTGCGGAGACGTGTTGTCGATCGACGCAATGATCGGCGGAAGAAAGAAAAGCGTTGTATCCCTGCCTCAACGATCTGCAATATACCTCCTTCCCCTTCGCTTTGTGATGTTGCTGATGGGGATCATTTATTTTTTTGCAGGGTTCTGGAAATTTGCCATCGGCGGGATCACGTGGGGCACCGGAGATACGATGAAAGACATCCTGTATGCCCAATGGTTTCGCTTGGATTGGATGCCATTGTTCAGGATCGATCAGTATCCGCTATTATGCAAATTGGCCGGTGTTGGCGTGATGTCGTTCGAGCTTGTGTTCATTTTTTTTCTTTTCTTTCGACGTCTGCGAAAATTTGCCGCCGTTGGCGGACTCCTCTTTCATCTTTCAGTCTATCTCTTCGCCCACATCAATTTCTGGAACCTTGCACTTTGCTATGTTGTTTTTATTGACTTTGAGCCGGCCTATCGCCGAATGAAGAATGCACTTTCCATAACAGCGGACCAAATGGTCTCGGATCGTCCAAGGGAAAAAGTAAATCGAAAATTACGACCGGTCTTCATCGTCGGGACACTGTTGGTTTCGATCAACGCTCTCTGCGGTATTGCGCTTGTCGATTCATGGCCTTTTGCGGTATATCCGACGTTTGCCGGCGTGGATGAGAAATATCTCCAGTCGTTGACAATCATTTTGATCAATCCCGACAACTCCAGCATAGAGATCAATCCATACAGAGACAACGCGCTTCAAAGGACACTTCATCCCTCTCGAATGATCGGCTTATTCACACAGGTATTGTGGGAACCCGACACGATGAAAGCGAGAACGCGCGCGGTCGCGCTTATGCACGTGTTTTCCGAGATCGATCTTCGATTCCGGCGTGCTTCGTCAATCCGACTCTACAGAGATGTGTGCACGGTTGTTCCCGAGGAGCAGAATGAAAATCCACTGCGGCGGGAATTATTGCTGAGCCTGCAATGATCAATGAATCGGGCCGGCCCATAGTTCTCTATGATGGAGTATGCGGACTCTGCGATGGATTCGTACAGTTCATCATCAAGCGTGACACCGAGGCGCATGTTCGATTTGCGGCACTCCAATCTGGGATAGGAAAGGAGCTCTTGCGCACATTCGGCTTGCCTGAAGGTGAGCTCTCTTTTATCGTTGTTATCGATGGAGAGAAGAGTTATGTTAAGTCGGCGGCCGTTCTGGAAGTCCTTCGATATTTGCCCGGGGCATGGAGCTACTTGACACTGCTGAGATTCATTCCTGCTTCAATTTCCGACTTTGCGTATGATTTCACTGCGCGCAACCGGTACAAATGGTTCGGAAAGTACGAGGCATGTGTCATACCGACCCACAACGAAAAGAAGCGGTTCTTATCTTAGTCTCCCTCTCGACGGTCTCCCTGAAGGGTGGCAAATAGATGCTACGTTAATTCATCGAGACGTCAGTGGTAAAATTCTGAATGACTCTTAGCGAGATAAACATCTATCCGATCAAATCGACGAGGGGTATCCCTCTTCGGTCAGCGCACGTTGAGCGTCGCGGCATCCAATTCGATCGTCGTTGGATGCTCGTGGATGTGTCCGGAGTCTTCATCTCTCAACGTGATGTTCCCCGTCTGGCCCTCATCTCGACCCTGCTTGGTGGGGACGCATTCACCGTCAATGCGCCTGGCATGCAGAGCCTTCTCCTTCCGAAAACGCTGAGCAGCTCTACGTCAATATCTGCGCAAGTGTGGGAGGATATGGTGCGCGTTATTCCTGCCGGAAGCGTGGCTGACGAATGGTTCAGCGAATTTCTCGGCCTTGCATGTCGACTAGTGTATATGCCCGATGACACTCTCCGCCCGGTCGAGCCGGAATTCGCATCGACCTCTGATATCGTAAGTCTTGCGGATGCTTTCCCTCTCCTGCTCATCTCTCAACCCTCTCTCGACGACCTGAATGAGCGCCTTGCGGTGCCCGTTCCAATGAACCGATTCCGCCCAAATTTGGTCGTTAACGGTTGCGGGGCGTTTGACGAGGACAGATGGAAGGGAATACGCATAGGTGATATTCTCCTCCGTGTTGTAAAACCATGCTCGCGTTGTGTCACCACGACGGTCGATCAGGCGACCGGAATTCAGGGCAAAGAGCCCCTTGTGACGCTTTCTCAGTACAGGAAATTCAATGGAAAGGTTTGTTTTGGACAAAACGTAATTCCGGAAAATGACGCTGTGGTGAATATTGGGGATCGGGTTGAAATAATATCATGAAAGGAATAAAGTTGTTGAAAAGCTGTCTGATCGCGATAGTTGGGATATCCTCGATTGTTATCGCGCAGGATCAGAATTACTATTTCTATAAACCCAAAATCGATTATGGCTCTGAGGGCTTCTACAACCCGCTGTCGATGATGATCAACGGCACTTACGACATTCTCCGCAATGGTGCGCATAGCAAGGATGTTTTCAACCAGCCATACTACACCGGCATGACAAACGTGTGGAGAAACATTTCAAACCCGCTCTACAATATCAGCAATTACGGATGGGGAAGGTTCAGCGATGAAGAACTCTTCAACCTGAAGTTCAACTCGCAGGAGGCTCAGTTTATGCCCAACTTCTCCGACCATACGATCGGCGAGGGTATGCTCTATGCGAAGACGGCAGAATGGTACGACTATCATGGATACAAGTATCCTTATCTGTGGTCATTCATCACGACCTCGGCATTTCAGTTCATGAACGAAACGGTAGAAAATGGCGGATACGTCGGAACGAGCGTTGACTGCATCTCTGACATGCTTATCTATAATACGGCCGGCTTCATTCTGTTTAGTACCGATTTCGTAAGGGACTTCTTTAGCCGCGCCCTCCCATTGTACGATTGGTCGCTTCAGCCGGTGATAGATCCCGGCACAGGCCATCTCTTCAATGCCGGCGAGCAATTTGTCATCAAACGTGGCCTGCCGTTTGCGCCTCGATACTCCGCGTTCGTGTACTGGGGCATCCAGGCTATAGTAGGAATCAGCTATGCATATGACGACGAGAACAATATTTCAGTAGGGGCGGGACAAGTTGCCAACAGAATAATTGAGAACCGCTACAAAGGTCTTCGCTTCTTAACGCCGCGCCTGGATGGCGCCGTCAACATTTTTTACGACAGGAATAATTCGCTGATGACCTCGATTTTTCTTTCTGGCCCACGAGTTCCTAATGCTCAGATCAATGTCTATCCGGGATTTGTAAAATTAGGCTGGTTCGAACCGGGGATGTACCTAGCTTTCGGTCAATGGGACAAATTCGTCCTTGGTGTCACGTTTGCACATATTCCGTTCGGCCTCGCTACGGGAACCAAGTACGATGTTACCAGAGCAAAATAGAACGACCTTCGGTCCTATCTCGACGTTTGCCGTCATCGCTCATCGGTGGACCACCCGGGCAACACCATCTCTTCATCAAGTGTTCTTTTGCGGTGCTTCATCAAACAGTAGTTTGTGACGGTTGAATGGAACCACGGGGAAAGTTTCGATCGCCCGTCAAATTGTCCGAGTCTTCGGCCCGCATTGATAAACGTATCCTGCAACGCCTCTTCTGCTTTGTCTCTATTGCGGCATGCCTTGAATGAAAGGCCCTGCACTGTTTCTTCATAGCACTCCACCAGATCGAAAGATACCCGAAGGTTTCCATCGTTAGCTTCTTGGATTAGTGCCGCATCGCTATCGAGCACATAAATTTCTTACTCTAATGTGCCAAGATTCTGGCAGTGTCCTAAATTCATCTAGTACGGATCTATCAACGTAGCGTCATGTTGAAGTTGCTTCAGCATTTAATCCTTTTGGACCCCGATTCCGACTTGTCGCGATGGGGTAACGTGTATCCAAAATTAGGAGACTACGACGCACCTTTATTTATGAGGAAAATCATGTATATTTTGAGAGCGGGATACAGGCATGCGCAACATCGGCAGTGAATAAACGTTTAACTAAATGTTCGCAATCACAGACCTGGTTCTTCTTCTATTATGAGTTCTGTCTTCCGAAGTCTCATCGCAGCGATCGTTCTGCTCTTTGCCGCTACCCTGTCATTTGCGCAGGATGACGACCAGCAGACGGTTCCGCTTCATCATGTTGAGGGCGGATTCAGAAACACCGATCCGGATTTTCAAGAGGCGGCGTTTACAAAAACATTTTTGTGGTCGGTGGGTAGACTGGGAAGTCTTTTGTCGAAGCCGACGGGGGACGTGCCGCGTCTTTACAATGACGGGACAATCTTCAAACAGAACAAGCCGTACACAATCACTTGGATTGGACATTCAACCTGTTTCATTCAACTCGAGGGCCTCAATATTCTCACCGATCCGGTTTGGAGCGACCATATAGGCCCGGTCCGTTGGGCTGGAGATGTTCGCTCCACCGATCCGGGGATTCCCCTCGATAAATTACCCGGGGTTGATGTTGTTCTTATTTCTCATAATCACTACGACCACCTCGATGAAACCACAATCTTAGCGCTTGCGAAAAATCCAAACATACGGTTCTTTGTTCCGCTTCGCTTGAGGGATTGGTTTGAGGATCGCGGTATTTCGAATGTGGAAGAACTGGATTGGTGGGAAGGAGTAACATACAAGGGGGTGAAGATTATCTGCATGCCGGCGCAACATTTCTCCGGGAGATGGATGACCGATAAAAACACGACACTCTGGTGCTCGTGGGTCATCATGGGAAATGGCAGGCGACTTTATTTCGGTGGGGACAGCGGTTATTTCCGCGGTTTTGCCGAGATCGGGAAGCGGTTTGGGCCGTTCGACCTTGCATTGCTGCCGATAGGAGCATACGAACCGCGAGAATTGATGAAGCCCGTCCATATGAACCCTGCAGATGCCATCCAGGCATATGTCGATCTCAGGGCAAAAAAAATGCTCGGGATCCACTGGGGCACATTTAAGCAGACAGATGAGCCGCTGGAAGAGCCTCCGAAAAAATTGCAGGAAGAAATCGAGAAGCGGCATCTTGATAAGGATCAGTTCCTAATATTTATGATCGGCGAATCGCGGGAGTGGTAAGGTAGGACCCGCCCCCATCTCCTATGTTCACCCCCCCTGAAGTCCAAGTTCGGCCCTGATTCTTTTCATCTCCTCAGCAGTCAGTCTGCGCGAATCTCCCTCCTTCAATCGGCCCAATGTGAGTTCTCCGATTGCGATTCTAAGAAGACGCAAGGTTGGATGGCCGACCGATGCAGTCATTCTGCGTATTTGGCGGTTGCGTCCTTCGTGCAACTTAATATCGATCCACGATGTTGGGACAGTCTTCCGGACTCGAATTGGAGGGATTCGGGGGGGGACATCCGGCTCTTGTTCGAGCAAACGAACTTCGGTCGGCCTCGTTTTTCTTCCCTGGATAACAACGCCTTCGCGGAGCCGGTTGAGAGTTTTTGTCGATGGGATCCCTTCGAGCTGGACCAAATATGACCGTACGTGTTCGAATTTTGGATCGGTCAGCCGGTGGTTCAGCTCGTGGTCATTGGTGAGTAGCAGCAACCCTTCACTGTCGAGATCGAGCCGTCCGGCAGAGTAAACGTCGGTCGGAAATGGCCCGAAGTCGTTTAGGGTCTTTCTTCCTGAGCCGTCGGTAAACTGGCATAGAACTCCGTACGGCTTGAAAAAGAGATAGAAATACTTTGTGCTTTGGCCGGACACGGGGAAGGTAAAGATAAGTCTTTTGACACTTATGCTTATTTCATTGCATCGTTGAGGAATCCGACCAGCGGACTTGCCGTCTCGAACACCTGCGCAACTTCTTTGACGAAGAGAGCCCGGAGGCATTTCTCCTCTTTCCATTCGACACCGACAAAAAACTGCTTGAGTTTCAACCACTCGCCCAAGGGGTGGTCCTGATCGAAGCCCTGAGGAACGCGCCGCAGCTTTTCTCCATCAACCGCCCCAAACCTTTTCGTGAAGTCCCTGTTCCTCACGATATTCAGGAATTCCTTTTGACGATCCGATATCGCGCGCCGAATCTTCTTCATTTGGTCGCCATCCGGTATATAGATCCCCCCGCCAATAAATATTTCGCCAGGTTCTATTTGCAGGTAATAGCCGGATCCTTCGATCCCTTTCGGCTTTCCCCTGAGAACAAAATGGGCGGCTACGTGAGTTTTATACGGCGTTTTGTCTTTACTAAATCGGATGTCCCGGTAAATTCTAAAGAGTGATCTTTTTGGATTGACGTCGAACTCCGGTGCAAATGACTCGAAATAGGGGTGCAGGGAGGCAATAAAGCACTGCATCGGGAACTTGACGTCAGCCTCATATTCGTCTTTGTGTTTTTCAAACCATGGACGATTATTGTTGCGCTTGAGTCTACGAAGATATTCGATCCCTTCTTTGGGAAATCCCTTGAAAGGTGGGTACATCTCTATGTCCATAAGGGGGGTTTTCAAGGAGGTACTCCTTCGTTAAATGGCCGGATTTTCTCCGATTGCCGCACGGACAAATCCGTCGGCCTTCCGGAGGCGTTTTCGAGCCTCAGCTTTTGAGACATTGGCTTTTACCATGACGAGGGCGGTCTTTACATGTCCGTCGGCATCTTCTAAAGCCGCCGAAGCAAGGTCATAGTTTATGCCCGTTATTGTCATCACAATTCTTTTTGCTCTTTCCCGTAGCTTGGCGTTCGTCAGTTCAAGGTCGATCATCATGTTCTCGTAGACCTTCCCGAGGCCGATCATTGCTGCGGTCGTGATCATGTTAAGCACCAGCTTCTGCGCTGTTCCGGACTTCAACCTTGTGGATCCCATGATGACCTCCGGGCCTACTTCCGGACAAATTGCGACATCGATTGAAACGGACAACTCGGAAAATTCCGGGGAGAATAATTTGTTGCGCGGATTTGTCGTCACATAGAGAGTTTTTGCGCCCCGTTGCTTTGCTCGTTTGATTGCCCCCACTGCGTATGGAGTTTGGAGGCTTGCGGCAATACCGCACACGACGTCATTTTTGCCTGCCTTCTTCTGATCGATGTCCCGTGCTCCGGTCTCCTCTTTATCTTCGGCTCCCTCTTGTGCACGGAACATAGCCGCGTCGCCTCCGGCGATAAGACCCTGGACCATTTCACGGCTCACTCCAAAGGTTGGGGGGCATTCGGCAGCGTCAAGAACGCCGAGTCGTCCGCTCGTGCCTGCTCCCACGTATATTAGTCTGCCTCCCGTTCTAAGCGCATTTGTCACGAGCGCGACTGCCTCGGCGATGTAGGGGATTTCTTTCTCCACGGCATACGCAACCAGCTTATCTTCGTCGTTCAAAGTTTTCAGAATTCTTGAAATTGGCTGAGCATCGATATCCATGCTGGCGGGATTTCTCTGTTCCGTCGTCAATTCCTTTAGTCGATCGAAGAGTGTCGATTGAGAGTTCAACGTGGCTCCGTTATTCGTTCTCGACGATGATGAGTCGTTTGCCGGCACTTTGCAGGATCTCTCCCCCAATCAATACAATATCCAGCGAATGGACATGCACTCTTGGAAATAGCCTTCTCGTTCTCTCAATCTCTTCCTCATTTTCTCCCCCTTTCATGGCAATGATGGCGGGTCGGTTCAATGTGATTTTCTCGTTCGGCACCATGGAGAGGCTCGCTGGAGTCTTGTTTCCCTTCAATAATGGGATTCCCCAAGCAACCAGATTTTCCAGTCCGGATACCGCTCTTGCAATAACGGCATCAAATGCATGTTTGTAACCCGGTGCATCGCTTACGTCCTCTGCCCGGGAGCAGAAGGCCGACACATTCGGAAGCTCCAGAGCCTCGACCATATTCTTGACCGCCGTAACCTTCTTCTGGATGGAGTCCAGGAGAACAAAGTGAACATCCGCACGCATAATGCTCAATGGTATTCCAGGCAGTCCCCCACCCGTACCAAGATCAAGAACTCTCATCTCTGTCCTCAACTCAATCTTAAACAAGAAAGCTATGGATAACAAGAGATGATTTGGCCAAATATTCACCTCATCTTTTCGGGAAATCAGATTGATGCGTTGGTTCCACTCCTTCAAGAGCTTGGCATATTGGCTGAGTTTTGCGAGCTGTATGTCTGTTATTGGCAGGCCGTTCTTTTGAACTATTGTTCGAAGCCAAAGTTCGTCTTTTGTCAAGGTTTGGATCTTTCTTTTCTTGGATGTTCCACGTGGAACATTTTCCGCCCTCTATCTTTTCAAGAAGACCGAGAGTACAGAAATATCTGAGATTGTCACACCAGAGATTCGTGATGCTTGTCCGATCGATCGTGGCATCACCTTCCGAAGTCTCTCCTTCCCTTCTATGCTGAGGGACCTGATCGAAGAAAAATCAAAACCTTCAGGAATTTCATATTCTTCGAATTTGGAAAACTTGCTAATCTGTTCAAGCTCCCTTTTTATGTAGCCATCGTACTTGACATCTATCTCGACCTGTTCTTTCACTCCGGGGAGAGAGAAACAGCGCCTGAGTTCAGCATCTTCCAAGCCTGCCGTCAATTGCCCAAGAGTGATAGTAGGCCTTTTGAGGAGCTGAGTGTAGGAATCATGTTCTTCGATGGTACTCAAGTTCGCATTCCTCAGTATTTCGTTTGCTGCGTTTGGCGCAATGAAGTTTCTTTCCAGGTATTCGATTGCGTAGTTAATCCCTTTTTCCTTTTCCCGCAGAGTTGCGAGCTGCGCATCAGAGACCAATCCAAGTTTGTTTCCCTTAGGCATCAATCTCCTATCGGCGTTGTCCTGTCGCAAAAGAAGGCGATGCTCTGCGCGAGAAGTGAACATCCTGTACGGTTCGTCAGTTGATTTGTTAATGAGATCATCGATCATAACGCCAATGTATGCTTCACTTCTTTTCAGAACGAACGGATCCAGTCCCTTAACTCTCATAGAAGCATTGATGCCGGCGATCAGCCCTTGGCCCGCAGCCTCCTCGTAACCGGATGTTCCGTTGATTTGCCCTGCGAAGAACAGTCCGGAAACGAGTTTTGTCTCCAATGAATGCTTGAGCTGATTTGGAGGGAAGAAATCGTACTCCACCGCATATCCTGGCCTGAGCATCTTCACGTGTTCAAGGCCTTCGATTGTCTTGAGTCCCTCGAATTGTATTTCTTCGGGCAAACTCGTTGAGAAACCGTTGACGTAGACGACGGTCGACTCGTAACCCTCGGGCTCGAGAAAAATCTGGTGTCGATCTCTGTCGGCAAAACGAGAGACTTTGTCCTCGATCGACGGACAATACCGTGGACCGATTCCCTTTATCCTCCCGGTGAACATAGGCGAACGGTCAAATCCCTTTTTGAGAGCGGCATGCGTCTCCTTGTTCGTGTATGTGAGATACATCGGAATCAGCCTGTTATCTATCCTCAGGTTTGAAAATGAAAAAGGGAGAGGCGGATTATCGCTCTCTTGGGCTTCGACGGCAGAAAGATCAATGCTATTGAGATCAATTCGTGGAGGAGTCCCCGTCTTGAGTCTTCCCGAAACAAATCCAAGCTGATTCAGAGATTCAGTAACGCGCGTTGCCGGCGGCTCCCCGAACCGCCCACCTTTACGGTTCGTAAGACCAGTATGCATAAGACCGTTAAGAAAAGTCCCGGAACAAATTACTAGGGCTTTACATGATATCACTCCGTGCCGAATTGTCCTGATCGAGTTGAGCGTAAAATCTTCGACGCAGATTTCTGTAAGTGCATCTTCTGTGATATCAAGTCCATGTTGTGCCAGGAGCCTGTTGCGAGCCTCGAGCGAATACTCTTCCCTGCCGTTTTGGGATCTTGGTGACCATACTGCTGGCCCCTTGGACTTGTTGAGCATTTTGAAATGGATACCTGTGGCGTCTGCGATCTTCCCCATTTCTCCGCCCAAGGCATCAATTTCACGGACAATGTGGCCTTTGGCAGTTCCGCCAATTGCAGGATTGCAGGAGAGGCGGCCGATGGAATTAGCGGTAAGCGTAAGAAGCAAGGTGCTACACCCCATCCTTGCGCCGGCCAGTGAGGCCTCGATTCCGGCGTGTCCTCCTCCAACCACAATTACCTCATAGTATTTCTTGGGCTCTTCGGTCAACATACTAATGTTTCACGTGGAACATCACTTTCCGATGCAGAACTTCGAAAAGATGGTATTTAGAACATCGTCAGTTGTTGTCAATCCAATGATTTCTCCAAGATAATTCAGGGCTGTCCGCAGATCCACGGCAACCAGTTCGCTTCCCAACAGCTTCTCGTAGGCCAAATGACCAGACTCTACGTTTTCCAGTGTTTTCTTTAAGAGATCCCGGTGTCTGGAGCTTTGGATCTTGACGCTGGAGGAGTTGGAGTCACAATGAGCGATTGCACGTTCATGGATTCTCCACAGCAGGTTGGCTATACCCTCACTGGTGAGACATGATATTTCAACGCCTTCAACATGTCCTGGTAGAGCACGCCTTGCCCTATCGTCGAGTAGGTCAATCTTGTTGAAGACAAGCAATACCTTTTCGGGATAAGTTTCAATAATTGCATTTACGTGGTCGCCCTTTGCTGTGGACGAAAGACTAGAATCGATAAGCAATAGGACAATATCGGCAGAGTCGATTTGCGAGTTGCTCCTCCTGACCCCCTCCTGCTCGACCTTATCAGAGGTTGACCTCAAGCCTGCGGTATCTACGAGTCTAAAGGCAATCCCCTCGATAACGATACTCTCTTCGATCACATCTCGTGTTGTACCCGGAAATTCGCTGACAATTGCTCTGTTTTCCTGTAAAAGAAGATTCAGAAGACTCGATTTTCCCGCGTTAGGATTTCCAGCCAGAACAACTTTCACACCATCCCGAACCAGCTTGCCATAACCATACGAATTTATGAGAGACTCTAGTTCCGTTATTGCTTGTTCAAACACTCTGTTTACCCTCTCTCTGTCCACGATTTCAATTCCCTCTTCTGCGAAGTCCAACTCCAATTCGAGTAATGAACACAGCTCGATGAGGCTCTCCCGCAACGACTCGATAACAGACGACAACCTCCCGTTTAGCTGTTCCATGGAAGCGCGATGTGCCAGTGCTGTTTTGGAATGGATAAGGTCGGCCACCGCCTCAGCCTGCATGAGATCCATTTTCCCGTTAAGGAAGGCTCGCTGGGTGAATTCTCCTGGGTCGGCCATTCTTGCCCCTGCCCCAATAACGGTCTCAAGGATCTTTCTGGAGACGTAGTAACTCCCATGGCAGCTGATTTCCACGCTGTCTTCGCCTGTATATGAATGAGGTTTCCTGAAAATAGAAGCAAGAACTTGGTCCACAGGCCCATCGGATGGATGCACAATCCTGCCAAAGTGAATTGTGTGGGATTCAGCGCAATTCAGCATGGATTTTCCACGGAAAACGGTGTTGACGATATCAACCGCCCCCGGACCACTTACCCGCACAATCGCTATTCCAGCCTCACCCATGGGAGTGGCAATAGCGGCAATAGTGTCATTTCGATCTCGCAACATGGCAGAATTAAATATATTGTTTTTTTCCTGATAAACAATTTGCTGTAATTGTATGTGACACTGGGTTTTGCCTGACAAAGGAACACTCAGGGGACAGTGACTACAACGAAGGTGCATCAATGAAGTAGCCTCCCGGCTAAAAAAAAACTCAATATTTCACTTGACAAAAGTGTTTAAATTCTTATCTTTTTAGAGTGCAACAAATCGGATGAGCTTTCATCCTACTTAACGCGACATGTCAAGACGAGACGATAAATACTCAAGTATTTCTTCCAATCTGAAGTCGGAGAATCTGAAGGATTCCGTCGCCGTATCCCCCCTCTTCGTCGTCGGCGTTATTATTATTTTGGGAACGCTAACTGGTATTCTAAACCTAATCGTACTAGGTTAAGAAACACCAGAGGTTACTCCCAACTCACCACAGAAAAATTTCCAAAGCAAAATTAAAGTTGAAGGCGTAACCTCTGGAATAGAGTAGAGATTCCATTGTCTATTATTATTCACAGAGGTTGAGTCACATTTACTCACACACATTCGGAAAACCATGGGACCGCAAAAGGAAGCCACTTCGCCAATAGCCACTAAACAAATGACCGGAGCAGAGATTTTCGTTCGCTCATTAATTGAAGAAGGTGTCGAGGTTGTCTTCGGCTACCCGGGAGGCGCAGTCATCGGCATCTACGATGCGCTACACGACATTTCCGACATCAAGCATGTCTTGACCCGCCACGAACAAGGAGCAGTCCATGCCGCCGAAGGTTACGCGAAGGCGAGCGGAAAGCCGGGGGTCGCATTGGTGACTTCGGGTCCGGGAGCTACGAACACGGTTACCGGAATTGCCGACGCATATATGGACTCGGTTCCTATCGTTGTTTTTACCGGCCAGGTCGCATTGAAGCTCATCGGAAACGATGCGTTCCAGGAGGCGGATATCGTCGGCATCACGCGTCCCATCACCAAACACAACTATTTAGTGCGCGATGTAAAAGAACTGGCCCAGACAATCAAGGAAGCATTTTACGTTGCCACCACAGGAAGACCCGGTCCCGTTCTCGTGGACTTGCCGAAAGATGTCATGGCCAGTAAAACCCACTTCGACTATCCAAAAAAGGTATCGCTCCGCTCTTACAACCCGCATGTCGAAGGCCACATGAAACAACTTGAGAAAGCCGCCGGCCTCATTGCAAAATCGAAACGGCCTGTCTTGTATGTCGGCGGCGGTGCAATTCTTTCCAACGCTTCAGAAGAACTTAAGAGCTTCGCAAGAAAGACCCGCATTCCCGTTACAACAACGCTCCATGGACTCGGATCGTATCCCGAAAACGACGAATTATCAATGGGCATGCTTGGCATGCATGGAACCTGGTATTCCAACACCGCCGTGCACTATTGTGATTTACTCATCGCCGTGGGAGCACGGTTTGACGACCGGGTGACCGGAAACACGGAAGCCTTTGCCGCGGAAGCGAAGAAGATCCATATCGATATCGACCCCACGGCGATCAGCAAGAACGTCAAAGTGGATGTCCCGATTGTTGGAGACGTCAAGAGAGTGCTGCAGAAATTAGAGCAGCTGGTTGAACCCCTCGATACCAAGGACTGGCTCCAGACAATCAAGCAGTGGAAAACAGAGCACCCCCTCCGATACCGGAACGGCAAACTGATTCGCATGCAGCACGTGATCCAAAAGATCGGCGAGTTAACGAAAGGCAATGCCGTGATCGTCAGCGACGTGGGTCAGCATCAGATGTGGACGGCACAGTTCTTTAAGTACATCCACCCGCGCACCCACATCACCTCGGGGGGGCTTGGCACGATGGGCTTTTCGCTCCCCGCTGCAATGGGTGCGGCATTTGCACGGAAGGATTTGCCGATCATTTCGGTGAGCGGTGACGGGGGCATCCAAATGAATATCCAGGAGATCGCCACGTGCGTCGAATACAAGGTGCCGGTGAAGATATTCATCCTGAATAATGGTTATCTTGGGATGGTGAGACAGTGGCAAGAGTTGTTCTGGCGCAAACGTTACTCGCAGGTTGCGATGCACAGCCCAGATTTCGTGAAGCTTGCAGATGCGTATGGATGCCCGGGATACCGTGCGGTCGAGACAACTGAAGTTGAGGATGTCATTAAGAAAGCGCTGGCAGTAAAGGACGGCCCCGTGATCGTCGAATTTAAGGTTGTGCAAGAAGACAATGTGTATCCAATGATTCCCG
>Ga0182017_10001507_pt1 | contig 17877 bp, 14 predicted proteins | sample 712E3DmetaG_FD_120492 | JGI IMG/M metagenome (GOLD analysis project Ga0182017, IMG submission 120492) | Permafrost microbial communities from Stordalen Mire, Sweden - 712E3D metaG | ecosystem: Environmental > Terrestrial > Soil > Wetlands > Permafrost | place: Sweden: Stordalen | collected... | reverse complement strand
TCTTTTTAAGACACAGGTAACAAAATAGTTGAGATTCGTATTAAACCTGGAATTCGGATAAGAAAATAAATCAATATTATATCACCTATAATTTGAGCTGTCAAGTAAATTTGACTAGAGGAAAGCAAGCAAGTTTAGGACGATGAATATATGTGATTTGCAATCCTGGTCAGACCATTTTAGAATGTGACTGACGGGGCTATGCATTAAGCAGACAGAAGCTGCCTTATGGATAATTGAATATAAATAATGAAGTTTTAATATGGATGTTATACATTCAAATCAATATTCAAATTGACCCATAGCCAATAAAAATATTTAATGTACTAATCAGGTAATAATCGTATTGTCATTACTACATTTTTGTAGTTAATATGCATAAATCTAAACGCAATAAACTAGTTAGCTGCAAGGCAAATTGCTCCAAACTCTCATTCTACCATGACTTCCGACGCACAAGCAGGAGTTTTGCAGCCCGTCGCTGCAAAACACAACTTGTCCCGATTCATCGGGATGTTTTTTGCCACCGGGACTTTGCTGTCTCGTTAACTTAATCAAACATGATTAGCCCTGCTCATTAATTAGGGCTTTACAATCATGACAACTTTATCTCATAGCATGACAATTCTTATCATGATCTCTAGTCTTAATCGCCTCAGCAATATCTTGACATTGACGCTCTTGGGCTCCTATTAAATTTGTCTTCGTAGAGTGCAACTATCGATGTCTTATTTGTTCTTTTTCTTGTAGTACTTTGTTTTCAGTATTTTATCTTCTTTTCTGGCTTCAGTAATTTGCTTATCACTCCATTTTCTTGCAAACCTTACTTTATTTTTAATAATCCAGTAATGTGATTTACATTCAAAATTCCAATTACCAATCGAGGGACTTAGTGAAACACTTTTGCCATTGAATGTAAGCTCCCAATCTGTTGGAGAAAGGGGCGTTACCACTTCATTGCCACAACCACAAGGACATTTATGTATAGCACAGGAGTACTCGATCGAAATATAAAGTACCCCATCCTCTAGAATGTCAGGTACTAAATCAATAAACTTATGCTGTAAGATCATTATTAATTAATTGCCCTGTATTTACTGTATATGTAGTATGGTGTTCTTTCTTTAGATCTTTATAGAAACCACAATGTTTTTTCCATTTTAATACGGCCATAATTGCGTTCATGGCGTTTAGATCAGCAATTTGAACATTAGTATCATATTCGTCATCAGCTGTATCATGTATGCTAACTCTATCAGACAGATGATCATGTTTCGCACTTGTTCCAAGTGTTGATCTTAATATCGCTGCGAGGCTATCGTCAACTATTTCCACTCCTAATCCAACATCAATAAATGGAATCCCAAACAATATAAGATGTGATATTATAATTCCTCTAGCGCTATTGCTGTCTATACAAATAAACACAAATGATAGTCGTTTTAATAAATCAATATTGAGTTCAGATATTTTTTCTGATATTGGGATAATCCCTCTTCGCATGTTCGAATAAATAGAGGCAAAATAATCCACCTTTTTTAATTGTTTGTTCAATGTTTCAATGGTAGGTGCACCTGGTGCTCGAAATGCATTATGTAAAAGAAATTCATCATTATCATAGAGAATAATTTCATCAACTGGAGTTTTGGCCACAAGATCCAATACATAAGATCCCGTTCCACCTAGTCCAATTATTCCTACTCGATGACCTTTAAACTTTTCATTTATGAAATTTATATTCGCTCTACTTGAATTTGTATCAAGATACTTAAAAACTGATTCCTCCTCACTACATTCGACTACCTTAAAAGTTTTTGACAACGCATTTGGATCAATCGATTTAGCTTGCGCTGTAATTATTTCTGCATATCCTGTTACCTTTTCATAATAATTCTCATAACCATTATGTGGTTTATTTGAAAAAGAGTGATTCAATATTATATCATCGAATAGTTGCTGGTTTACACTAGCATGTTGAATTGCTGAAATGATACTTCCATCATTGTTACAAGGATGTTCACCCATAAAATAGATTACATGGGTATCAGGTTTCATAGTTAAATCGTTATTTAGTACAAGGGTTGAAATTAGTTTGCCGAGCTTGACCTCACGATTACTATTAACATAAGGAATGTGGTGGACAATTAAATGTCCACCTCTTACCTCAATCTCAAAGCCATCATCTCTGAGATGTTTTAAGTCCGGATTAAGATTTATCAGCTTGTTTGACATTGAATATCATTTTATCTTTTATAAATACTTTATCTCCTTTAATCATAGAACCCTCTGGATTTTGATGTGGGCCTCTGTCGAAAGTAATGGTATAAACCTTATTCGGATTTGGATCATAGACATTATAGGCTAATACTACTACTTGTTCAAAATTGATTCTTTTTTCAGTCCAAGTTTTTTCTCTTAAATTCACGATTAGTACTACATTGAAATGTTTCGCTTTTGAAAAAAAGTGTTCAATTTCTGGTCGCGCAAGGTTTACATTTGTATCGTCCTTAATAGCTTCATCTTCCCATGGCCTTTTAATAGAGAGGAAGATCTCATCATCAGCAGGAATCTTGCCTAGATTTCTGATTTCTGCACCACTGATGTATTCTTGATTCCATTCATAATGCTTATCGTTAATGATAAGCTGAAGAACGTGATTCCCTTGTTCGGGATTCTGATTTTTGTCTGATTCTTTTGTCATTTTTAATTATTTTAAATGTTACTTCCAAAATTTGTCAGGTAGAAAGCAGGAAGTATGCAAATTACCTGTATACATAAATGCTTCAACCTTCAGGAGGAAAATCATCATTCCCATAGGAATTCTTATCCCTTATCTTTCCATTGGGCCTATGAATTACTACTTCCGATTGTTGATTAATAGCAATTCGCCGAGCAATTTCAATTGCCTCAGCCTGAGTTTCTACAACCTTCGTTGCTCTTTCATTTTTTTCGCCTTTAACTGCCCATTGGCCAGCGTGTGGCACTACATGTTGATCTTTTTTCATAATTCATAAATTAAATTTACGACACAAATATACTACAAAATTCTAAATATAACAAGCAATTCTAAATATATAATATGAATACTTAGCAATATTTTTTTTTATAAGCAAAATGATTACCTTTGTGGAAAGATTAAAGCTCAACTATAATGAAAACATTAGGCAGAACATTAAAGGATTCAAGAGAAATGATTCCTCTAACTCTGAGGCAAGTTGAGGAAGCTACTGGGATCTCCAATGCATATCTAAGTCAACTTGAAAATGACAAGATTAAGAGCCCATCCGCAAACATTCTTTATAAGCTAGCAAACATTTATAACATTGAGCTTGATAGTTTATTAGTTGCATCAGGAATTATTGAAAAACAATCTTCAAAAAAAAGTAAGTTGTTGAATAAGATTGCACTATCAGCAAAGGAACTTACTCAAGATGAAGAGCAAGCATTATTAGAATACTTACGCTTCTTGCGACACAAGAAAAATGGTTGAATTTCACTCTAAGAAAGATATTGAAAAGATTTCCTATGAAATTCTTAGAGGCAGCAAATCTTTTGATGTTTTTCCTACTCCTATTGATCAAATTATTGCTTATACTGAACTTATAGTAAGTAAAGACATTGATGTATCTAAAATTCATTCTGACTATTTTTCAAGGGCTAATGATGCTCTTCGAAGGGCTTTATCAAAGGTAAGGGGAGTTCTCGATAGAAAGGAAAGAACAATTTATCTAGATCTTTCACAAGGAAAACCCAGAATTGGATTTGTAAAACTTCACGAGGTCGGCCATGATGTTTTGCCATGGCAAAATAAAATTCACGACATCCTAGATGACGATGATGATTCATTGAACCCCGAAACTCAGGAAGAATTTGAAGCTGAGGCTAGTTTTTTTGCATCCGCAACTCTTTTTCAACACGACCGATTCTTTACAGAATTGGACAAACTTGGTTTAGGGATTGATTCAAGTATACAACTAGCTAAAATATTTGGAGCATCCGTACACGCAACTCTTAGGAGATATGTTGAATGCTCAAAAAATAGATGTGCCTTAATTGTTCTTGAAAATATTTCCCAGAATGGATCGCAAGTAAATTGTAGTTTAAGAGATAAATTTCAATCTGAAAAATTCTCTAAAACATTTGGTGATTTAAGTATCCCTTTAAAGCTTGGATATACATGGTCATTCGTTCAAGACTATTATCATAAACGAAAGTTTAAAAAGGATGGGTCAATTACATTATTGACCAAAAATGGTAATGTTGATTTTACTTATCACTTCTTTAATAACAGCTATAATGCTTTTGTTTTTTTATTTCCCTCCGGAGAAAAGAAAAGTTCAAGAACCAAAATAATTATTACTGATAATCGTCTAAAACAATAATTACATGAGACAAACTATGCTTACTTTCTCAACCTGATACTAATACAAATTCGAAGTTGTTAATCTTCAAAAGTGTTTTCTCAAAATTTAAGTAGGACCTACATCTACCAATCATAAGATACTCAATAATAATTATATATATTTTAACAAACTACCTCTTCCATTGAATTAAATCAGATAATGACCAACCAGAATCCAGAACAAATAGCACGTGATAGTATTGACAGGCAACTTATTGCTTGCGGCTGGCTTATTCAGGATATAAAGCATATAAACCTTCAAGCAGGTATCGGGATTGCCGTTAAAGAATACCTTACTGATGTCGGCCCTGCCGATTACGTCTTGTTCATAGAAGGAAAGCCTTGCGGAGTGATTGAAGCAAAAAGAGAAGATGAAGGCTTTAAGTTAATCGCTCATGAGGATCAGACGGAAGGTTACGCCTCAGCAAAACTAAAACATCTTAAAAATGAGCCTCTCCCATTTGTTTATTTAAGCACCGGGGAAATAACAAGATTCACTGACTTCACTGATCCAAAACCAAGAGCGAGAGAAGTTTTCAGCTTTCACCGTCCCGAGACTTTGAGAGATTGGCTGAAACAGGATAAATCTCTCCGGAAACGGTTACAAGACTTGCCGACACTTCAAACACAACACCTTAGAGAATGTCAGATTAGCGCTATTAATAACCTCGAAATTTCTTTTAAAGAGAACAGACCAAGGGCTTTGATTCAAATGGCTACAGGATCAGGCAAAACATTTGCAGCTATAACTTTCATTTATCGATTATTAAAGTTTGCAAAAGCAAAACGAATATTATTTCTGGTTGACACCAAAAACCTTGGAGAGCAAGCAGAGCAGGAATTTATGTCTTATCTTCCTAACGATGATAATCGTAAGTTCACCGAGCTGTATAGCGTACAGCGATTGAAATCAAGTTTTATACCTACTGATAGCCAGGTTTGTATTAGCACTATTCAGCGGTTGTACGCCATTCTTAAAGGTACTGAACTCGAAGAATCTGCAGAAGAAGAGAACCCGAATGAACGTAGATATCAACCGAAAGAAATCCCTCCGGTTGAATATGATCCAAAAATGCCGATCGAGTTCTTCGATTTCATCGTAATTGATGAGTGCCACCGATCCATCTATAATTTATGGAAACAGGTCCTTGAATATTATGATGCTTTTGAAATAGGCTTAACTGCCACTCCGGATAAAAGAACCATAGGTTATTTTGATCAGAACCTGGTGAGTGAGTATTCTCATGAGATGGCTGTTGCTGATGGAGTAAATGTAGGTTATGAAGTTTTTATGATTGATACCAGGGTGTCAATGCAAGGTGCAACTCTTTGGAAAGGTGAATATATTGAGCACAGGGAACGTCTTAGCCGTAAAAAACGGATGGAATTGCAGGATGAAGATGAAGAATACTCATCAAAACAACTCGATAATGATGTGGTTAATCCTAATCAGATAAGAACCATCATAAGGACATTCAGAGAACATTTGCCGGAAATCTTCCCCGAAAGATTCATAGGAGATCCTTCGCTGAATAATTTCGAGGTCCCAAAAACATTGATCTTTGCGAAGACTGATAGTCATGCGAATGATATAATCGATATTGTAAGAGAGGAATTTGCTGAGGAAAATAAATTCTGCAAGAAAATTACTTATAAAAGCGACGATGATCCGAAAAGCATTCTGTCTCAATTCCGTAATGACTATTATCCAAGAATAGCGGTTACTGTCGATATGATCGCCACAGGTACCGATGTTAAACCTCTAGAATGTCTCCTTTTTATGAGGGATGTAAAAAGCAAAAACTATTTCGAGCAGATGAAGGGGCGGGGCACCAGAACGATCAACATCGATGATCTGAAAAAAGTGACTCCTGCCGCAAAAACAACAAAAGACCATTTTGTTATTGTTGATGCTATTGGTGTGACAAGAAGTCTGAAAACAGACAGTCGGCCGCTTGAAAAGAAACCTGGAGTGCCATTGAAGGAGTTGCTTCAGGCGATAGCTGTTGGTGCGAGAGACGAGGAGTTATTTACAACACTTGCCTGCAGACTTGCTCGCTTAGATAAACAGATTACCGAAAAGGAAAGAATTAAGTTTTCCGAAAAAGCTAATGGGAAAACAGTATCCCAGGTTGCTAAAGACTTATTAAATGCTTTTAACCCTGATGTGGTTGAGGAGCTAGAAGATAAGATAAGACATAATTATATTGGTTCAGCTCCGGTAGTTATCGAATCAGCCATCAGAACTGAAACAGAGAATCTTCAGAATAATGCTGCCAGAGTCTTTACCGGTGAACTTAATGAATATATTGAAAATGTGCGAAAGGCGCATGAACAGCGAATAGATCTTACCAACCCGGATGAAGTTTTAAATGTTGGCTGGCTCAAGGACAATAAGGAGAAAGCCGGTGAAATAGTAAAAGATTTCGTTTCATGGCTCGAAGAGAATAAAAATGAATTACTTGCACTCCAGATCTTTTATAATCAGCCATTCCGGCGAAGGGAGCTCACTTACTCAATGATTAAGGATGTTCTTGAGAAGCTTCAGAATGATAAACCAACTCTTGCTCCACTTTCAGTCTGGAAAGCCTATGAAGCGCTCGAAAACTGCAATGGATCACCTCTTAATGAGCTAACAGCAATTATTTCGCTGATTCGTAAAGCAAGCGGACTTGATACGACTCTGACAGTTTATGATAAAACAGTTGATAATAATTTCCGGGAATGGCTATTTAAGAAACAAGCCGGAACGACAAAATACAATGAAGAGCAGATGCAATGGTTGAGAATGATAAAGGATTATGTAGTCAGCAGTTTCCATATTGAAAAAGATGATTTTGATCTTAACCCGTTCAATGCTCAGGGCGGACTGGGAAAAATGTGGCAATTATTTGGTGAGAAAACTGATGAAATTATTTATGAATTAAACGAAGCATTGGCTGCATAGAATGGAAAAATTTAATCCACATATCATTGTTGAACCTGATGGAAATTACACACCTGAGGTAAGATCCTGGTCATTGGAAAAATACAAACTGGTGGGTAGTTATTGCGACATTTTTACTAATGGTATGAAAGGTCGGTGGGATCAGCTTGTATATATCGATTTATTTGCCGGAGCGGGTTATTCTAAGATCATCGAATCGGGCAAAACATACTTGTCCTCGGCATTAATTGCAATGTCAATCCCCATTCCATTTTCAAAATACATTCTTTGTGAAGAGGATAGTGCAAGATTTCAAGCATTGAAAGCAAGGGTAGAGAAAGATTATTCTCATTTGAATGTTACTCTGATCAACGGTGATAGCAATAGAATAATTGATAATGTGCTGGCATCAATCCCACTTTTTAAAAAAGGAAATACATTATTACCTTTTTGTTTTGTTGATCCCTATTCACTAAACCTTCATTTTCATACTATTGAAGTCTTGGGCTCCAAAAGACTGATGGATTTTTTAATACTTCAGGCCCTACATATGGATGGTAACAGGAACCTTTCAAAATACATTAAGGAGGAGAATGAAAAAATAGCACTTTATCTTGGAAATGATAACTGGAGAGCTGAGTTCAATGATAGTTGTAAAGAATACACTGCTAATTTTGTGAAGTTTCTGGCAGATCAATATCTTCACAAAATGAAGTCAATGGGGTATCTCCCTGAGAAAAATATGCATCAGATTAGGTCAAATGAAAAGAATCTTCCGCTTTATTATTTGGCCTTTTACTCTAAACACCCAAGAGGTATCGATTTTTACAAAAGGATTGAAAAATATTCAACCCCGCAACTTAAACTTGAAATGTAATTATGGCATCAACTAAAATAGAATGGACTGAAAGCACATGGAACCCTATTACAGGTTGCACTAAAATATCTACCGGTTGTAAGTTCTGCTATGCCGAAGTTATGACCCGTCGCCTTAAAGCAATGGGACAGGAAAAATATAAAAATGGTTTTGAACTGACCTTGCACCCTGATACTTTGCATGAACCTTACACATGGAAAAAAGGCAGAATGATTTTTGTGAACTCCATGAGTGACCTTTTCCACGAAGATGTTCCAATAGAATACATTCAACAGATTTTTAAGGTAATAAAGGAAAACCCTCAGCATGTCTTCCAGATACTAACTAAACGTGCTGACATTTTGAGGTATTACGACAGTGAAGGCTGGCTTGAATGGCCTCACAACCTTTGGATGGGTGTGACAGTCGAAAACAGTACTGTAACTGATCGCATAGACTTATTAAGGCAGACGGGTGCAAGAGTTAAATTTTTATCCTGTGAGCCCCTTCTGAGCTCTCTGCCATTAATGAATTTACGAAACATTGACTGGGTTATTGTAGGAGGTGAAAGCGGACGAACTCCTCGCCCAATAAAAGAGGAATGGGTAATCGATATAAAAGAACAATGCCTAGACACTAATGTCGCCTTCTATTTTAAACAATGGGGTGGAACAAACAAAAAGAAAGCTGGAAAAATCCTTGAAGGGAAAGTCTATAACCAAATGCCTGAAACCCTTTAAATCTTACTGATGGTAGAAAACAATACACATAAGCATTGGCAAATTATGAGGCTGGGTGAAGTTTGTAATGTGCTAGACAATTTACGTAAGCCAATAAATTCCTCTGAACGGCAAAAAAGAATAGCTGGTAAATCCGAGAAGGAGCTTATCCCTTATTATGGGGCAACAGGACAAGTCGGTTGGATTGATAGTTTTATTACTGATAGTGAATATATTTTGGTTGGAGAAGATGGTGCTCCATTCTTGGATTTATTTAAAGACAAAGCCTATAAAATTAAAGGAAAAACGTGGGTAAATAATCATGCTCATATTTTGGAGGGTAAAAAGAATCTTATTCTTAATGATTTTGTGCTTCACTATCTTAACTCGATCAATTATAGGGAATTTGTAAATGGAACTACACGTTTAAAATTAACAAAAAGCAATTTAACTGATATCCCATTTGTTGTTCCACCACTCTCAGAACAACATGCAATTGTCTCAGCAATCGAAGAACTCCTCAGCGATTTAGAAAATGGGAAACAGCAACTGCAATTAGCACAAAAACAATTAAAAGTTTACCGCCAGAGTTTGTTGAAATGGGCTTTTGAAAGTAAAGAACTAATCCCTTTTGAAAAATTTATAGACTCATCCCAAAATGGTTTATCAAAAAGAACTGGTACTAAAGGTAAAGAATATAAAGTATTAAGGCTTGCAGATATTACTAACAATATTATTGACAATAAAAGTCCGCGAAAAATAATTATGGATGAGAATGAGGTTGCTAAATACCAAATCAAAAAGGATGATTTAATATGTGTGCGAGTTAATGGCAGTAAAGACTTGGTTGGAAAATTAATTCATGTATCAAGCAAAGATGAAATAGAAAATTGGGCATTTTGTGACCATTTTATTAGATTCAGTATGAATCATCAAAAAGCGTACTCACGTTTTTTTCACTTTTACTTTTCAACAGTTAAAGTTAGAAAATATATACACGATAATATGGTGACTTCAGCAGGTCAAAATACTGTTAGTCAAGGAACAATTAAGAATGTTCCTGTACCAAATTGCCCTCTGCAAGAACAACAAATAATATTGGAAGAACTTGAATGTAAATTTGATGTTTGCGATATAATAGAAGAAACCATAAGCAACAGTTTGCAGCAAGCAGAAACGTTAAGGCACAGTATTTTGAAGAAGGCATTTGAAGGGAGGCTGGTGTAACAAATTTCAAAAAAAAGGAAAAACTAAGATTGATAAAATGATTCTTTGTAGAAAATTAGACATAAGGGACAATATCGATTGCCTTTATCAATGGTTTGATAAATGCCCTCCACAAGGCAAGTTAAAACACTGGAAAGATGGACGAAGCGCAAAAGAAACAGCTAAATATTGGTTACATACAATTCCTTCCGAATTTAAGGAATTACTGAAACCTTTAAATTTGAACTATATGATTTGCTCGCCCGAATTTATTTCGAAATTTGATAATTATGGAGGCAATGATCGAAATCATGATCTATTAATTATTTCAGAAAAAAAAACGAAAGAAAAAGTTGTAATTTCAATCGAATCAAAAGTTGATGAGGAATTTGGTGATACTGTTTCAAAAACTATAATTGAAGCAAACAAAAGAATACACAGAAATCCTAATTCCAAAGGTTTATTAAGGATTGAAGATTTACGCAAAACCTTATTTGGATGCGAAAAAGACGATCAGTTGCCTATTCGGTATCAACTCTTAACTGCAATTGCTGGTACTCTTGCCGAAGCTAAACAGCAAGGATCAAAAACAGCAATATTCATTGTTCAGACATTTGTTTCTTCTGAAATAAATAATAAGAAGCATTTTGAAAACCAAAATGATTTAAATCGTTTTCTGAATCTTATTAGTGAGAGCAAATTCCCTGAAATTAAAGATGGAGATTTGCTTGGTCCTGTAAGAATTCCGGGTAACAATGAGTATATATCATGTAATATTGATTTATTTATTGGCAAGTATTCTATTCAAATATAGGATTAGAAAAACTAATAATATCACTAAAATTAAATGGCTTTATTAAATCATCGTAAATTAAATTATGAGCAACGATATTAGAAATACTTCCAGCATAGTTAGTAAAGTCTGGTCCTTCTGTAATCCCCTTCGCGATGTAGGTGTTGGATATGGCGATTACCTGGAGCAACTTACCTACCTGCTTTTTCTGAAAATGGCTGATGAATATAGTAAACCTCCGTACAATCGTATTCTGGGAATTCCAAAGGATTATAACTGGGAAAGTTTAATTTCAAAAAAAGGAGCTGAACTTGAATTGCATTATGTCACATTGCTTCGTGAACTTAGTACCCAGAAAGGGATTCTTGGACAGATCTTCACCAAGAGCCAGAATAAAATTCAAGACCCTGCAATGCTTGCAAAGGTAATTGATATGACAGGAAGTGAAAACTGGCTGGTCATGGGCGCCGATGTGAAAGGCGATATTTACGAAGGATTGTTGGAAAAAAATGCCGAAGACGTAAAGAGTGGTGCCGGTCAGTATTTTACTCCACGAGCGTTGATTAAAGCCATGGTGGAATGTATTCAGCCACAACCATTGAAAACAATTGCAGATCCTGCTTGCGGAACAGGAGGATTCTTTCTTGCTGCTTATGATTACCTGGTATCGAATAATAAATTAGATAAGGAACAAAACAAATTTATAAAACTTAACACTTTCTTTGGTAATGAAATAGTTGCCGGAACAAGAAGGCTTGCATTAATGAATCTCTTTCTCCACAATATCGGCGATATCGACAGTGATAATTTCATTTCCCCTGCAGATTCATTAATATCAGCCTCTCCGATCACTTATGACTATGTCCTGGCAAACCCTCCGTTTGGTAAGAAAAGTAGCCAGACCTTCACAAATGACGAAGGAGAGCAGGAAAAGGATGATTTAACTTACAACCGTCAGGATTTTTGGGCAACCACAAGCAATAAACAACTAAACTTTGTACAGCATATCCGCACAATGCTCAAAACAACTGGTCTTGCTGCCGTTGTTGTTCCTGATAATGTTCTATTTGAGGGTGGCGCTGGCGAAACTGTCCGTAAAAAGCTTTTGGAAACAACGGATCTGCATACTATCTTACGACTGCCTACAGGAATATTCTACGCCCAGGGAGTAAAAGCAAATGTCATTTTTTTTGACAACAGGGAAGCTGGCAAAACTGCTTGGACGAAAGATATATGGGTGTATGATTACAGAACAAATATTCACCATACTCTTAAGAAAAACCCATTGAAATTTGACGACCTCAAAGATTTCATTACTTGTTATAACGCTCAAAACCGGCATAAACGTACGGAAACATTCAATCCGGAAACAAATCCTGAAGGGCGTTGGCGGAAATTTACATATGAAGAAATAATAGCTCGCGATAAAACCAGTTTAGATATAACATGGTTAAAAGATAAATCACTCGCCGATCTCGATAATCTTCCCGATCCTGAAATCCTGGCAGCAGAGATAATCGAAAATCTTGAAGCTGGTCTTGAAAGTTTCAGAGAGATAATGTTGAAATTAAACTCGAAAGGTCATGTCATTTGAACCGGAAAAAATTACGAAAGAACATGTTTTAGAAGCCATAAGGTTAATAAAAACAGAATCAAAGTCATTAATACCATCAACTGGTTATGATGTAATAATAGATGGTATTGCCTACCCTCCAAAAGAGGTTATGAGGTATGCTCATTATATTATGAACGGAGAGTCATCTTGGGAATATTCGGGTGGAGAATCAACTAATAGTTTCCTTTCAAAGATGGGATTTAAGATAATCAACAAATTTCAAAGAGAACATGGTCGTCCACTAAAACTGATAGTTCAATATAAAAAACTCTTAAATGAGAAACAATTCGAAGGAGAAACCTATAAGTGGGAACTCACGAAACTATACCATCATCGTCCTAATATACAAGCACTCGATTTCAACAAGGAAATACAGGAGATAAATTTTAGTAACCTGATATATTATACAGGGATTCAGGTTTGCCACCAAATTGCAAGGGAAAGACCTGAAGAATATAGGAACACATTTAGATCTCTGTTTGATGAATCTATTGACTTAACTATAAGAGTTAACCATTTTGATGAGGAAGTCATGCGAATTTACAGGGATATTGATCCTGTCAATAAGTTCTCCCATCATCACGATGAAAGAACAATATCGACATTTCTTGCGTATTATGATTCTAATAAGTATCCCTTATTTAAGGACTCCTTTTATCAGAAATATTGCAATCTTATTGGGGTCAAGCCTGAAGGGAAAGGCAAAAAATATAGCCACTATTTAAATCTATTGAATGAATTCATTGAAAATTTTATTCTTCCTGATAACGAACTCTTAAACTTTAAGGAAAAATTCCTTCCCAATGATTCTTATTTGGATAGTAACCAGTATATTCTTGCTCAGGACATTCTCTATCGAACACTTGATAATTTAGAGGGAGTTGAGTTAAAGTATTGGCGCGTAGGTACCAGTGATAACAAAGGCAATTATTGGAACATTATGCTCCAGAATGAGTACGTAAGTATCGGCTGGTCTGATTTAGGGGATCTTTCCAACGGGAAAATTAAAAGCCAGAATGACATTTCTGTATTATTGACTAGTAAAGGTTATTATTTAAACAATAAAAGTGTTCTTACGCGTAAATCTGGTGAGATATTAAACTTTTATAGTAAAATGAATACCGGAGATGTAGTTCTTGCCCAGGATGGATCAAAGGTATTAGCAATCGGATATATTACTGGTGATTATGGATATGATAATTCGGAAGTATTTCCTCATTACAGACCTGTTGAATGGAAAGTTATTAATCCGAAAGATTTTTATAATAAAGATGGGAATCAGACAACAGTATTTCCTCTTACCAATCCGGGATTGATTGAAAAAATAAATGAATATCTTCAGTTTATAGTTGAAAAGCCTTATCAAAATAATATGCAAAAAAATATTATCCTTTATGGTCCTCCGGGAACAGGGAAAACATACAATAGTATAGACAAGGCAGTTGAGATTGCTGCATCTGATAGATTTGTGCCCAATGAGCATTCAGCAAATAAGATAGTTTTCGATGAACTAAGAAAAGCTGGACAGATAGAATTTGTTACGTTTCATCAGAATTATTCCTATGAAGATTTTATGGTAGGCCTTAAACCCGACATAAATAATGAACAACTAAGATTTAGATCGTATAAAGGAATATTTTATGAGATAGCAAAACGGGCAAGAGAAAATTTCTTGGCATCAAAACAAAAAATCGCTCTGCCCAAGACTTTTGAGGAAGCATTTGACGAAAAAGTAAGGCCTGTTGTTTTAGAAGGTAAGGACATAAGTATTGAAATGGCATCCGGTGTTTCATATACAATCACAGATATAACAGACTATTCCATACATTTTAATAAACCCAGAGGAGGTTCAGTACACTCCTTAAGTATTCAGACTTTACAGGATATTGTAGAGGGAAGACGAACTTTTCCAAGTGGGTTGTATGTTTATTACATGCCTCTTGTCAATGAAATTAAGAAATTAATTAAGCCGGAAGCGGGAACAAAAAGTGAATCCCTCAAGAATTTTGTTCTTATAATTGATGAAATAAATCGTGCGAATATCTCAAAGGTATTTGGAGAACTAATAACCTTACTTGAAGACGATAAAAGATTAGGAGCAGACAATGAATTAAAAGTGACATTACCCAATGGAGAAAAAGAATTTGGGATTCCTCCAAATCTTTTCATTATCGGCACAATGAATACTGCTGACAAATCAATTGCATTAATAGATATTGCTTTAAGAAGAAGGTTTGAATTCATTGGCTATTATCCAAAGTATGATGGTTATGATCAGGAGGCATGCAGCCTGCTTAAGGTTATTAACTCCAATATTTTCGATAAAAAAAAGTCAGCTGATTATTTAATCGGGCATGCCTATTTTATGAAAAAGCTACCTATTGATGAGGTACTTAGGAACAAAGTTCTTCCATTACTAATGGAATATTTCTCTGGTAAGACAGATATAGTAAGGGAGATATTTTCTGGCTCAAGTTGGAGTGTAAATTATGACTCAACAACATATTCCTGGATTATTAAGGAAGAATAATGGCTCTATTATTCGAATATGGTAAATGGGCAAGTGTAAAGGATATAGATTCTTTAAAGCAGATGTTGAAAGACATTTGGCAGCAGCGGCTCTTTGTTGATAGCGAGATCGAAATTAGTGAAGCTGAAGATGACAGCCGCTTTCAGCCATTTCTAAGCTTTGATAACAACCAGATTAGGGCAAACAATTTTGTAGGTTTTATTCAGAACGATAAGGAAATAATTGAGATTTATCCAAAGGTCTTTCGAAATTATGAAAATGCTAAAGACCACAAGGAGCTAATGTTGAAGCACATCTTCTTTTGGTTCAGTTACTGTCGTAAATGGAAGTTCCCTTTCAATCAAACTACACTCGATACCAGGGAGATCGAAGAATTCCCAGAACTAATAATAAATGTAATTGCCAATCAGTTTCTTGATACAATTTCAAAACAGCCTTTAACAATGTATCAGCCTGTTGAGGAAGTTTTCCAAGCTCCGCGAGGTTCTATAAATTTTAAACGGTACATAAACAATGGGATTACTACAGGCAACTATCATAAAATAGATTGTGATTATGAACCATTTTTGTTTGATAATAAGGTAAATAGAATAATAAAGTATTGTACCAGACTCCTCCTCTTGCAGACCCGGTACGCAGAAAATCAAAGAATTCTACAGGATATTGTTTTCATACTAGATGAGGTTGAAGATTTACCCTGTTCGGTCCAAGATATAGAGCGAACAAACTTCAATCCATTTTTTGAGGATTATGCCTCCATTATGAATAGTTGTAATATGATTCTAAGCCAACAATTATATTCGAATAACCTTTACAATCTGTCGCAATGGTGTCTTCTATTTCCAATGGAGTATATTTTTGAAGATTTCTTTGCAGGATTTCTGCAGGAAAAACTTCAAAGCAAATGGAAAGTCGAATATCAAAAATCGGAAAAGTACTTGGCAAGGAATGAGGATGGAAAGAATGTATTTAATATGCAGCATGACATTTTTTTAACATCTAAAGAGCATCCGGATCTCAAAATTATTGCTGACACAAAATATAAACTTCGAGATTCTAACTTCAAAATAGATCCAAAGAAAGGTATCGCACAAAATGACCTATATCAGATGGTAAGTTATGCATTTAAGAGAGGTTGCACGGACATAATGCTGGTTTACCCAAATCTCTCTGATGATTTAAATAAACCTGATAAATTTGAAGTAGTTTCCGGTTTCCCTGCAAATGAAAAGATCAAGGTTACTGCCATTGAGATCCCATTCTGGTCATTTACAAACTTCGATAGCTTAACTGATGAATTGGTCAAAGTAGTCGCAGAAAACTTAAATGATATCATCCAGCATGGTCAATCAACCAGAATAAGCTGAGGTCATAAATTGTTCTTTATTATCCCTTCCATGTTTTTTTAATTTGACCATTCTCAAAGGGAAAGGGTTTAATAAACCTTTCAATTTTTGTCATGTCGAGGTTCATCTAGAATAATAATTTGCCTCTTCAATTTTTCCAATTAAGAAGAAAAAGAAGACAGTACATTTTGTCTCGCTACATTTTAAAGGAGTTAAGATTTACTCTTTGTGTTTAAAATGAATAATAGAATGTAATGCCAAAAGATCAAATATCTTAAATATTCTGTTTCTGAGCTAATTAAATTGTTTAATTTAGTCTGAGTTTAAGCCATGAAAGTAAGAATATACCGAGGGACAAAAGAGATTGGAGGAACTTGCATAGAGCTCACATCCGATAGTGGAAAAATACTTTGGATAGACCTTGGGTTACCTCTCAGTAATGCAAATCCAATTATTGACTACGCACAAAAAACAAGCATTAATGCATTACTTATCTCCCATCCCCATCAGGACCATTTTGGGCTTATGAAATTCCTGGATACAGAAACTCCGATTTATATTGGACAAGTATCTCTAGACTTGATAAATTCTTCAAAATTATTTTTAGGTGAAGCACCTATTAACAAAAACTTTCAAATAATCGAACCTTGGAAATGGATTACCATTGCTGAAAATTTCGGAGTAAAATCGTTCTTAGTTGATCACTCTTCACCAGAGGCATTTGCTTTCCTTATTGAAGCAGATGGGAAAAGAATATTTTATAGTGGCGACTTTAGAGCTTCTGGTAATAAAAAAGTACTTTACGAGAACTTGATAAAAACCCCACCTGAAAATATTGATTTACTCTTAATTGAAGGAACAATGGTTGGCCGAAACAATCAGGTATATCCTACAGAAAAAGATGTTGAAAAAGCTCTTTACAATATCATCAAAGGACAACGGAATGTGTCATTTGTGGTGAGCTCTGCACAGAATATTGACCGATTTATTTCAGTTTTCAAGGCTTGCCGTAAATCAAACAAACAAGTGGTTCTTGATATTTACAATGCCTGGATACTAGATATGGTAAAAAAGAAATCACCTAATCTACCATCTATTGATTGGGATGGCGTTTTAGTGTTCAACCATCCAAATCAAATTGGGAAAATAGAAGGAAAAGAGTTCAATATTTTTAGAAAACGTGTAGAAATGCAATCAATCGGTCATAAAGTTTTTGATCAGCCGGAAAATTTCGTTTACTTTCTTCGGTGCCCAAGTATTAAATTAATCGATAATCTGCGAAAACACGGGAAAATTAATATTATATATTCACAATGGGAAGGGTATTTGCATGAAGAGCATAAAACATATTGCACAGATAGATTAAACAAGCTTAAAAACGACAATGACATTATTTTCACATCCATTCATACCAGTGGTCATGCAACCTTGAAAGAATTAAAAGAGTTGGCTGTTACTTTAAAACCTCAAAAGATAGTACCCAT
>Ga0182017_10001505_pt1 | contig 17890 bp, 20 predicted proteins | sample 712E3DmetaG_FD_120492 | JGI IMG/M metagenome (GOLD analysis project Ga0182017, IMG submission 120492) | Permafrost microbial communities from Stordalen Mire, Sweden - 712E3D metaG | ecosystem: Environmental > Terrestrial > Soil > Wetlands > Permafrost | place: Sweden: Stordalen | collected... | reverse complement strand
TTGCATGGAGTCGGCTTCGCGATCGATCCGATCTCGTACCATGGGCAGGTCGCGGCGGAGCTCTTCGACCAGCGCGATAAGCTTGGCCACCTTGCGCTCGGCGAGCAGGTTCACTTGCAAGTCGAGGTGTGACCGCTCTTCGGCGTTTCGCGTCTGGCGATTCGCCGTGATGAGAACCAGGGTTGTCATCAGGAGGGCGGACAGCGCGACTATCCCCTGCAACCAAAAGAAGGGAGGCGGGTCGATGCGCTGCCAACCAAACAGATTGGGCGTCCCCAGGTTGAAAGCCACCCATCCGAGGACCATCGACAGGGTCACATAGACGGTGCGGGGCCTTCCCAGCGCCGTGGTGAGTACCTCCATCATCCGCTGGTGTCTGTCCAGGCGCTGTTCGGCGCGCGCGCGGATTGACGCTACCGATTCGACGTCCTGCGACATCCGAACCTCGACTACCATCCTGGTGCATCAAGTGAAATGCACGTGGCCGGTCAGAAGCAGGATGATGCCAATCACCAGAATGATGCCGGCCGGTGACCAGCTCCAGCGACCATAGTGGGAATGCGCCCAGCCGCCTCCCCCCAGCGCCAACGCAAAGAAGACAATGAGCAAAACCATTAGAAACATGGAATTCTCCTCTGGCTCGCAAGAGCCGTTCACTTGACCTCGTTGTCATTCGTGCACGCCTCGTCCAGATGAGGGTGCCGCCGGGCTCCATCAATGTGATGCAGCTCGGGCTGCTATTTCGCTACTTTCGACACCTCCTTGAGCGCATGCTTTGCGTCCTTCACGGCGTGCTTGACGTCCGCGACCGCCCCGTCGACCTGGCCTGCGCGTTCGTCGTCTTCGCCCTCTTGCTGAAGCGGCTTGTTGCCGGTCAGGCCGCCCACGGCCTGCTCGATTCTACCCTTGGCCTTCTTGCTGAATTCGCCCATTGGTATCCTCCCATTTGAGTGAAACACTAAAGGATGTTGATGGAAATACGCACGCCGGGCTGAATACGGTTGTACATGTAATAGCCACCATCGGCGTACTCGACGTAGACGTCGTCGGAGTAGCCCCAGCCGATTGGCCAAGGATCAACGAATCCAAAGGCATAGCCACCATATCGAAAGCGCCGATGCTCGTAATCGCCCCGGGTTACGTGGAACCTGTGCCCACTGCCAAAGTGGGCGGCGTAATGGTCGTTGGAAATACGACCATGCTCATTGGCACCTCTGACTCGACCCGCCGGCGGTGACTGCTGCGCGCGCACTTGGCTCCGTCCGGGATTGCCTTGCTGTACGCGATTGCCCTGATGTGCCTGTTGCTGCAGCGAATACGTGGCTGGCTGCATGTGCTGTTGCTGCGCCGGCCTGGCTTGCTGTGTCTGTTCCCGTGCCGCGGGCCTGGCTTGCCGTTGCTGCTGTGCCGGCCTAGCCTGCTGCTGTGCGGGTCTTGCCTGCTGCGGACGGCCGCCGCCCTGTCCCCTCTGTGCATGGGCGGGAGTGGCGCTTCCGAGAAGCAAGACCAATACTGCTGTTGGAAATACGAATCTCATGGGTTGCACCCTTTCTCGCGTTGTGTTCGGACACATCTACAGCAGCTTTCGAGCCAGCTAGCAGACGCAAGCAAGTTCAGGTAGTTGCATCGCAGGCAAGTCCAGAGGAATGGCCGGCTCAATCAAGATGACCTACCTTCTCCTTCACTTCGAAGGGTGTGGCCCGCACTGGCGGTCTTGGCGATGCCGCCAATCTCCTTGGCCAACTCAATGGGATCACTGGTGCTAGAAATCGTCCCTGGACAGACGACCGGCGCGTGGCGCTGCGGACTTCGCCCATGCTCCAGTCCTGGGCGCCGATGACCGTGCCTGTGGCGGTTCGTCTCTCTCCCAAGCTTCGCGCATAGCCTTCAGTCGCGGCAGAAGATCGTTAGAGGTCTCTCGCATGGCCAAACGTGAGCGACTGCGAGTGGCGGGAGCAGGCGCGGCGCGCGCATGGCCCGCGGGTTTGCTGTGCTCAAGCGTTGCCAGCTTGCTCGGTGCAGGTGGGGATAGCGAAGCTGCCAAAGCGGCCGGAACCGCCACGGCGGCGAGGGTCTCGGTTGATGCCACGGCAGGAACAGCCGGCTGCGCGACGGGCTCGCCTGCTAGCGGCGTAGCTGTGGCGACCCGTGCAGGGGCATCTCCTTCACCCTTGGTGGCGCCGCGCATGGCCATCGACACTGTAAGAAATCCGAGTGCGACTGCGAAACCCGCTCCCACGAACCCAGGCCATCGACGAAGAGCAGAGCGGTTCCTACGGCCACCGAGTAGCGGGTTGCGAAACGAAGGCCTCAACAGGACTGTCTCGCGGCCTTCGAGTGAAGGAGCCGCCAACTCTTCCGGGCCATGCTTCGAACCACCATGGGGCCTTCCGTGGGGGCCGCTCTCCTTCCTCTCGCCTTCCAGGGGAAACGCAAAGAGAACCCGCGTCTCCTGATGCGGCCCAGACGGCTCCCTATTGAGCATCGCTTCCACCCCATCGCTCCCAGGAAGCGACGGCACCGCGGCCAGCGGCGTGAGCAGACGCGGTGCAGGTGTGGGTGGCATCAGTTCGTCTTCGAGAGTGCTCACCATCAAATTCAAGTCCGAATAGCGCTGGTCGCGATCCTTGGCCATGGCCTTTTCGATGATTCGCACCAGACCAGGCGGCAAGTCAGGACGCAGCACTGTCACGGGCAAGGCGGGCTTGTTCAAGACGCTGTCAAAGAGCGTCGGGCTTGGCTCTCCCGGGAAGGCCATCTTTCCGGTCAACGCCTCGTACAGCAACACACCGAACCCGTAGACATCGGCACGTTCATCGACATTTGCTGCGCCCAGAATATGCTCGGGAGACATGTAGGCCGGCGTGCCCATGGCCAATGCCGGGACCGGCCCTGCCAAGGGGTCCATTGCTCGTTCGACGATGACCGAGATACCGAAATCCAACACTTTGGTCGTAACGATCCGTGCGTCGGGCCCGACACAAATGAAGATGTTTTGCGGCTTGAGATCTCGGTGGATCACGCCCTGTGCGTTCGCGGCGGCCACCCCACGCATGGCCGGCAAGAGCAGCGCGGTGGCTTCGTCGACGCTGAGAGCTCCCTTGCGAGCGAGGTAGCTGGCAAGCGGCTCTCCATCGAGCAGCTCCATCACGATGCACGCCATTCCCTCATGTTCGATGACGTCGAAGACCGTCACGACATTGGGATGATTCACCCGACTCGCGGCCAAGGCTTCGCGGTGAAAGAGGTTCTGCGCTTCCCGGGTGGTCGACAGGGACAGCAAGATCACCTTCAGGGCGACTCGCTTGCCGGTATGTTCATTGGTACCGGCCCACACTGCCGCCATTCCACCCTGCCCAACCAAATGGTCAACTCGGTATTGTCCACCTACGATCTGGCCTGGCCGCAAGATCGTCTCGACCTCGTTCTTGGAAAGGGCTTTCGCTTTTTTCACACCAACCCCGGCAGCAAGGAACCAAGGGAGGCAGTCAGTTCTGTCTCCATGACTGCGCCTCTGAATAAGCCAAGTGTGCGCATGTCCGCACACACCTACAGCAGCTTTCGCGCCACCGACCAGGCGCAAGCAAATTCAGGTAGTTGCATCGCGGACAACTCCAACAAGACTGGCCGGCTCAATCAGGTTGAAGTACCATTTCCTTCACTTCGATCTACCGCCCCGAGAGCGTTTGGCAACGCTGGCCGACTTCGTCGCGCCGGGAGGCACGGCTCTCGGGCGCTCGTCGGGTGGCGGCGGGGCCTGGTCGAACGCGTGCGCGCCGGGCTTCTCACCTCCGGGCGTCGCTCGCTCGATGATCGCGTTCAGTCGATGGTGACACTTGATGAAATGGAACAACGTGCATCAAGAGTGCCCTGATAGGCCACCTCCCGTGGGAGTGGAAGCTTGCGACCTCAAAGGCACCGCACCCTTGGTGAGCGGAAGAATCCCAGCCATGTCGCCGATGATGTTGACCAAATCGGTGTTCGCGGGAATCACGATCTTCGTGTTGGCGGAGAGCGCTGTCTCCACCATGATAAGTTTCCTCAGCAACTGTGCGTTGCCGATGAAGTATCTATCGGCGGCGTTGTTCACGAGTTGGATGGCCTGCGCTTCTCCTTCGGCTTCGAGGATCTTCGCCTGCTTTATCCCTTCAGCCTTCTTGATCTCCGCCCGGCGTGCGCCGTCTGCCATGGTTTCCGTGGCTGTCGCGAAATCGACCGCCGCGACTTTTTCGTTTTCCGCCTTCACCACCTTGTTCATCGTCTCCTGGACGTCCTTGGGTGGATCAATCTCCTTCAACTCCGTCCTGACGATCTCAATCCCCCAGTGCATGGTCTCCTCGCGCATCGTCCTTTGCAGCTCGCTGTTTATTTTTCCCCGTTCGCTGTTCGCGGACTTGAGGGTCAGCGTGCCAATGATGTTGCGCAAGGTGGTCCTGGCCAGGTTAACGATCTGGTACTGGTAGTTGAAGACGTTGTACTGGGATGCCTTTACGCTGTCCTCGTCGCTCTTGACCTTCAGGTAGACTTGCGCGTCTACCCGCGCATTTAGCTTGTCGCTGGTGATGATCTCCTGCGGCTCCGCGTTCACCATGACCTCGGTAATGTTCACCAGGTACATGCGGTCGATGAGCGGGATGATCCAGTTGAACCCAGGCATTGCCAGATGTTTGTACTTGCCCAAGCGTTCGACCAATCCCCTGCTGGTGGGCCGCACCACCCTGACTCCCGCAAAGAAGATCAACACAATTACACTGACGCCGATATAGATAACGTTTGGATTCATGATGTCCTCCAAATCCACCACGCTGATGGATTCTTGACGAATCTTGGGAAACCCATCATCCATCTCCTTATGGAGATCCCGGCCGTTCCACGCCCAGGTCGAGCAGCAGGATCTCGGCCTCTTCCCGCGCTGTGAGCGAAACCGCGCGTTCGGCCGTGATGCCGGCGCCGTCACCCGTGACCAGGACGACGTCGTCGAGGCTCACTTCGCCCTGCACCAGGTGGAGCCACGCCCTTCGCCCTTGCGAGAGCTCGTGCACCACGTGCTGTCCAGGGTCGAGCATGGCCGAGTACATCAGGGCGTCCTGGTGGATGCGCAGCGATCCTCTGCGCGCGTCGGGCGAGGCGACGACGCATAGCCCGCCCCGACGCTGCGCCGCACTGAAGCGTTTCTGCTCATGACCGGAGTCGAGATCTGCCTCCCAGGGCCGCAATCCGATGTGGAAGACGTGCGCATCGTCGGTCCGCGAGGCATTGGTCTCGCTGTGGTGAATGTCGCGTCCGGGGGTCATGCGCTGGAACTCGCCCGCGTGGATCACGCCCGAGCGACCCATCGAATCCTCGTACGCGAGCGCGCCCTCGCGAACGTAGGTGACGATCTCGGCATGGTCATGCGAGTGACGCGGGACGCCTGCGCCCGGCAGGAGACGGTCTTCGGTGAGGATCTCGAGGGTTCCGAAACCGTCGGCGAGCGGGTTCGCCAGGTCCTGTGGGGAAAATGTGAGCCAGGTCTCCTGCTTGCGATGTCGCTCGTGCTGGCGCTCCTTGGCTCTGCGAAGAGTGATCATCGCCCCGTTACTCCTGCCTCCTTGACGATGGCGGGGAATCCGGCACGGGTGACCCAGCCGACGAAGTCCTTCATGAGACACCTCCATTGCTTGAGAGTGCATGTTTCGGGCCGTCGATCTTTCCCTTCTATTACGGGACGTTGGGGCGACCACCCGGCGGACGATCCCATCAAAACGATGCGGGCACGCATCGGATCGAACCAGCATCCAGCTAGCCTAGATTCTTGGCGTGGCACGCATCACGGCGGCGAGCTCGGGCAGAACGCTCTCCACGCCGCGGATGACGAACTGGACCGCGACGGCGGCCAGGACCAGGCCCATGAGCCGAGTTGTGATGTTAAGCCCGGACGGCCCCAGGTACTTCTGGATCCGGGCTGCGTTGCGCAACATGACGAAGACGATGACCATGGCCACCACGATCGCCAGGAAAAGGATCGCCATGTTGGGGATGGCGCGGGCCTCGCCGCTAAGGACAATGACCGTGGTGATAGCCCCCGGCCCGGACACCATGGGGATCGCCAGGGGCACCACGGCGATGTCGTCGCGGCTCATCGCTTCGTCCATTTCCTCGGGCGTCTGTTTTGTCCGCGAGGCGGTAGCGTGGAGCATCCCCATGGCTACGGAAAAGAGGATGATCCCACCGGCGATCTGGAAAGCGCCGACGGTAATTGAAAAGAACTTGAAGACGAGCGTCCCGGAGACGGCGAAGACGAGGAGGACGAGGAAGGCGAGGATCGTCGTCTTCCTAATGATCGCCCGCTTTGCCTGCGGCGTCGAGTTGGACGTTAGGGTGATGAAGACCGAGGTGACCATCACCGGGTTGATGATCACGATGAGCGACGGAAACGCTACCAGGGCGAAGGAAATGACGTCATGCACGGCCTGACTCTCATGACTCTCTTTGCAAGAGCGGCTGAGACCTTTGCGCCAGGGTCTCTATCAACTTGTCAAATGGCTTGTTGAATTTGTCTACGCCTTCGTCTTCAAGTTGTCGTGTCACGGTGTCGATGTTGATGCCTAGTTCCGTCATCCGCTCCAATACCTGACGAGCTTCCCGGAGATGCTGTTCGAGCCGGGCTTTCGGCTCTCCATGGTCGCGGTAGGCATCGAGGGTCTCCAGTGGGGCCGTGTTGACCGTATCGGGTCCGATGAGGGCCTCGAGGTACTTCACGTCACGGTAGTGCGGGTTCTTGGTGCTGGTGCTTGCCCAAAGTAGCCGCTGGACGCGGGCACCCTGCGCAGCCAGCTTCCTGAATCGGTCGCTGGCGAAACTCTCTTTGTAGACTTGGTAGGCCAGCTTCGCGCTGGCGATGGCAACTTGCCCTTGCGCCATTCTTGCAAGGTCTGCCCCCTTGCCGCCGGTTGCGATAATCCTCTCCAGCAGCGGATCCACCAGCGCATCTATGCGGCTCACAAAGAAGCTCGCAACCGAGGCCACTTGCTTGACGACCTTGCCTTGGGCCGCGCGCGCCTCGATGCCCGTTATGTAGGCTTCCACCACCTGTCGATAGCGAGGCAATCCGAAGAGCAGCGTCACGTTGACATTGATTCCTTCGCTGATGAGTTGCTGGATGGCGGGCAGGCCATTGGCGGTCGCTGGGACCTTGATGAAGACATTGGGTCGGTCGAGTGCGGCCCACAACCGGCGGGCCTCCTCGGTCGTCCCGTTGGTGTCGTGGGCCAGGTGGGGATTGACCTCCAGGCTGACGTAACCGTCTTTGCCGTCAGTCGCGGCGTAGAGCGGCCGGAACGCGTCGGCGGCGCTCTGTACGTCGCTCTGGCTGAGGGCCTCGTAGATTGCCTCGGCGCCTTTGCCTTTGAGCGCCATGGCGCGAATGTCCTCGTCGTAGTCGTGGCTATCCGCGATCGCCTTCTCGAAGATGGATGGATTCGAGGTCATCCCCCGCAGTCCATCTTCCTCGATCAGACGCCGGAGCCCACCGCTGGTGATCAGATCTCGCCGAATGTAATCCAGCCAGATGGATTGGCCGAGCGTTCCCAGTTCCTTCAAGGGATTGCTCCTCATGGTCGTGCCTCCGTGCTCTTCTCTCCCAAGGACTTGCGTAGTTGCCCACCCGCCGCATCGCGCGAGCCTTGCTCGCCTATCAAGGCGCAATCTTGTCGCTCAACCACTGGCGCGTCTTATCGAAAGAGTCCTTCAAATCAGAGTAGGACTGTTTGAATCCATTCTTCACGTCGTCCCAATCGGACGCAGTGGCGGTCTCGGCCCGGTCAAGTTGCTTCTTCGCCTGGATCCAGTTGTCGCGCACCGTCCCGAGCTTGACCTTGGCGTCAGCCTTTGCCGCGCCACGGGCTCTGTCGACCTCGGCGCCAAGCCGATCCAACTCCTCCTGGGTGCTGACCAGTTCCTTCTTCATCTTGGCAACGAATTCCGCCTTCTCCGCGTAGGCGTAGTCCCGCATCGCTTGCGCCGCCTGCTTGGATTCCGCCTTGGCCTTGTCTAGGTGCGCTGCCGCGGTTTCTTGTTGTTTCGGCGCGACCGGCGATTTTCCATCCTTCGATGTGCACCCCACCACCAGAGCGCCAGTGATGAGGAACGTCGTGACGAATATCGTGTGGCTCATGGTCATCCCTTTCCCGTGCCCCTCAGAAGCGAAAGCGGCCCCCGACGGCAAGGTCGATGTCATAGTAGACGCCCGGATCCGGGACGACGAAGATGATGCCGATCGGGGCCAGCTCGAAGAACAGATCAAAGGGCGCCCTGAGGAACGACGCCCGTACACCCACGAGCCCCCGCGCCCCCAACCCGAAATGCGATTGGTCGGGGAAGCTATTTTGGTCGTTGTAACGGTATGCAAAGTATCTGCCCGTGAACCACTCGGCCTTGCCGCCAAGGCCGAAGAACAGCAGGAGCGACAGGTTGGGGTTGCCGCGCAGAAAATCCCACGCGTCGTGGGTCCAGTCCACCATCGCAGCCACCGCGTCACCGGGGAAGGGGCTGAACCCGAAATGGGCCTGGATTGCGTTGTGCTCGCCGAGTCCCTTCCGTAAGGTGAAACCGGTCGGGTCGCCCAGCACCACGCCCATTGAGAATCCGTTCTGGCCGGGCTCTTGGGCATTTGCTGCAGCCGGTGCGAGGGTCAAAGCGAACAGCACAGTTCCTGCGGCGAATGCGTATCTCATTGGCACCTCCCGAAGGTAGTCCGTTGCGAGAATTGAGCCGCGCTCACGAGCACGACAGCGACTGTCCACAACATGCGCTCCTCCTTCCCAACTCGACCGAAAGCCCAGAAGCGCCGCGCATCGCGCTTCACTTCCGGGCTGACTCGGCGGTCCGGGACTATCCTAGGTTAGGCTTGTCGAGTTTCGCTCTATTGGTTGGATGCCTGCGGTTCGTGTGCGATGATGATTTCGACGCGGCGGTTGTTCGCGCGGCCCTCCGCGCTGGCGTTGTCAGCGATTGGGTTCCCCTTGCCAAGCCCATGGGCCTGGATCAGGTCACCCTGGTAGCCTCGCTCTACCAGGTAGCTACGAACCGCGTCGGCCCGACGCTGCGACAGGTCTAGGTTGAAATTCACGGAACCCTGGGAGTCGGTGTGTCCCTCAACGGTGAGGTGTCGCTCGCGGGTTGTGAGCAGCACCTCGGCCACCTGGTCGAGGCGGGTCCGCGCCTCGGGCAGCAGGGTTGCCCGGTTGGATGCGAAGAGCACGCTCCCCGAGAGGGTGATGACCATACCGCGTGGCTCGTCCTTGACCGCGGCCAGCTTGGCTAGCGCCGCCTGCGCGTCAGCCGCTCGCTTCTCGGCAGCCGCCCGCGCCTCCTGCTCCGTAGAAAGCTTCTCAGCCGTAGCCTCGCCGTTGCGCTCTGAAGCTGCCAGTGCCGTGCGCGTCTGGCTGAGGTCCTGCTTCGTCTTCGCAACAACTTTGCCCTGGGTGGTTTGGTAATCGTTCTTCGCCTGAGCTTCGCTCTTCCGCTGGAGGGCGATGGAAGCAGCCGCTTCAGCTAGCTGCGCCTTGCGCTGGGCAACATAGGCGAGGTCTCGCGTTCTATACGAGTCGGGATCTGTTCTGAATGACTGCTCAGCTTCAGCGAGCGCCTGGTTCGCTACGTGCAACTCCGCTGGAGCGGCCTCGGCCGTAGGCCCACTGCTTGCGCGTCCGTATTCTTCGCGGGCGTTGGCGAGTTCATGCGGGACAGTGGTTGCGCAGCCAACGAAGACTCCGGCGCAGGCGACGGCGATCAAGAGACTATTGGTTTTCATGGAAAATTCCTTTCGTTTGACGGGTCATGTCTTACTGCTTGTTCTCTAGCCGGAGTTGGCGCGCACGGTCGACTGCGGCCTGGGCCTCCGCTCTCTCGGCGTCCTCGCGGGAGAGCGCGACAGCCAGCTCAGCGTCGACTTCGGCCCGCGACAACATCGATACGGCCCTTTCCTTCTCGTCGTTCGCAGCCAATCTCTTGGCATTCTCCAGTTCCTCTTTGGCCAGCTGCAAATGTAGCGAGGCCTGCGGCACTTTGGCCGCTCCGACCTCTTCGGCGGCGCGGATCCCCGAGCTAGACGCCTCTGTGCGCAGTGGCGGGGAACTTGCGCAGCCCACGGCGATTGCGGCGGTCGCAGCGGCCATGGCGAACATCATGATTGCGGTCTTGAATATGTGTCTCATCGAATTCTCCTTCCGGTACTTGGTTGCCCAGTTCATTGAACGCCTACTAGTTCCTTAGCTTCTTGAAGGCAGCCTCCAGCTCGTTCCAGGCGCTCTCGACGCCGGTCTTGAGGACTGCCCACTTCCCGGCGCCCGCGGCCTTGAGCTCGTTGAGCCTCGATTGCGCAGCCTGATACTTCGCCTTGAGATCATCGACGCGCTTGCGGCGCTCGATCTTCACCTGCGTGCCGGCCTTCTCGGCTTTGGCCACGATCGCGTCGAGCTTCGCGCCCCAATGTTTGAGCTGTGCCTCCATCTTCCCTACGTGGCCTTGCGTGCTTTCCATCAGGTCCTCCCTTCAGCCAGCTATGCCGATTGATACAGACTTGCCGTCCTAGTGCGTGTTGTTGGCGGTGAGAGTGAAATCGATGTGTTCCGCGCACGTCGCAATATGTGCGCCACGGCCTGCGTGGCCAGTCGCGACACCTCCCGCGGATCAGTGCTGTAATCCGCGGCTCTATCGAATGCGGCAACGACCAACTCCCCGAACTGCGCAGTTTTGTGAACCTGGGTCCTCATGGTTGCTCCCCTTATTGTCTTGGCGCATCCCGGTGATAGCGGGATGCGCTACATCCGCGCACGCCACTAAAGCAGCTTTCGCGCCACTGATTAGATGCGAACAAGTTCAACTAGTTGCATCGCAGGGCGGCCTAAGGGGAGCGGCCAGTTCAATCGAACTGAAGTACCATCTCGTTCAATTCGAGAGAGGGAGAGAGCCGATACTCGCCTACGATCTGAACCATCGCCTAGGACGGCGCCATGCCCGCAGCAGGGGGAGGGGACTTATCCTATTCCGCGACGGTGGAAATCATGTCATCGCAACATGCGTGCTACGGCCTGCGTGGCCATTGTCACACCTCCCGCGGATCAGTGCTGTAGCGAGCGGCCTTGCCGAGCACGGCCATCACCAGCTCACCGACCTGCGCAGTCTTGTGAGCGTGCGTATCCATGGGTTGCCCCCCTTTCCTGCATTGCGCGCTCGCGGGTTCCGTGGACTTCCCGAGTGCTCGGCTACTGGGCGGGTTCGACCACGGTGCTGCCGTCGATGTTCACCGCGGTCTGCGCCAGCAGCCTGCCATTGATTGAGGCGCCCGTCCGCAGAGTGACCGACGTTTGAGTCAGAACGACTCCTTCGCAGTGAGCCGTGGTGCCGAGATCTACAAGACCGGCGACCTGCCAGAAGACATGCCTGGGCAGTGCCCCTCCGGCCAGGAGGATCTTCGCGGCGCTGCTCATGGTGAGATCCTGGGCAATCTGAAAGATCCAAACATCCGTCGCATTGCCGGTGAGAGTGACATCCGTCGGGATCAGCAGACCGGTTCCCCATTGGTAGACTCCCGGGGCCAGGTTCATTCCGCCGATGTTTCCGGCGCCCAGTTCGGTGACGCCGGGTGCGCGCCCCGCAGCGTCGCTGAATGCAAACTCCATGTCGCCGACAGCCGTGGTCAAGTTGGACGGAGTAGGGGGCGCGTAGTCGGCTGCGTATGCCCTCCCAGTCACCTGCGGGGAAGTCGAGAACACATTGGTGGAATCCGCGGTCAACGAAAATCCCGTGAGGTAGGTGGCGGCAGCGGGGCTGACTCCAATGTTTCCCGTCACGGCGGAGGTCGGCACATTGGAGATCCCGCTCTTCGCGAGGATCACGAAGTTGCCGGCCGTTCCGAGACTCACGGAGAGGACCGTCGGCGTTGTCAAGTTTCCTCCGTCCGTCGGGTTCCCACCGCCGGAGTCTCCGCAGGCGGCGGCGAACGAGAGCATGAGGAAAGCGGCTCCCGCCGTCAAACAATACGATTTCGAATTCATCATGATCGTTGCTCGCTTTCAGTCATCACAACACCCGCGTCCCGTGATCACCCTGATGAGAACCGCCATGATGGCGATCACCAGGAGGATGTGAATGAATCCTCCCAGCGTGTACGAGGTTAGCCGGTGGGCGGCCCTATGCTGAGTCGGCCTTGTTACGGCGCCGGCTTCACGATGGTATTGGAGTCCAATGTCACCGCGGCGATTCGAGCCAGCGCCCTCCCATTCAGCGTGGCGCCGGTCTTCAGCGTGATGGCTTGGTCCGCCATGATCGTTCCCTGGAAAGCCGACGTCGTACCCAGGGTTGCTGAGGTGCCGACCTGCCAAAAGACATTGCTGGACTTGGCGCTGCCGCTCAGGATGACCTGACGGCTGGAAGTGGTTGTCAACGTGGACGCGATCTGAAAGATGAAGACCGCATCAGCATTGCCTTGGGCGTCGAGCGTGAGATCCCCTGACGAGATTTCGAGTGACGATGTGGATTTGTAGAGGCCGGGGGTCAGGGTCTGCCCGCCAATGTTGCCGGAGACCGTGACCGGGCAGAGCGTTCGCCCAGCGGCGTCGAGGTACGCCGTGGTCAGATCGGCCACGCCCTGGGCCGCGGTTGGATCGCCCGCGTGTTGAGCCCCGTCGAGCGTTCCCGGGGGGAATCCAGTCACGGCGGTTCCTGGGCTTACGCCCAGATCTCCGGTCACCGAAGTGGGACCCGTGCTGGTCACCGTGGAGCCAGCCAGTACCACGAAGTTGCCCGCTGCGCCCAGCGCCACCGTCGCCAGAGCGCACGCGGAACTGGTATCGGTGTTTCCGGTGTCGCTGTTTCCGACCTCGGTGGTTCCTGTATCGGAGTTTCCCGCATTGGGGTTCGCCACGTCGATGTTCTCCGCGTCGATATTCCCCACGTCGATGTTCGCCACCACCAGGTCGGGGTTCGCGGCCGGGACGTCAGGCTTCGCCACCTCGAGGTTCTCCGCGTCGATATTCCCCGCGTCGATGTTCACGGCCGGCACGTCGTGGTTCGCGACCGGCAGGTCGAGGTTCGCGGCCGGGACGTCGGGGTTCGCCCCGTCGGGGTTTCTTGCATCGGTGGTTACCGCATCGGTGTTCCCGGCGTCGTGGTTCGCGACCGGCAGGTCGGGGTTCGCGGCCGGGACGTCGGGGTTCGCCACGTCGGGGTTTCTTGCATCGGTGGTTACCGCATCGATGTTCCCGGCGTCAGGATTCGCGGCCGGCAGGTCGGGGTTAGCCACGTCGGGGCTCCTCGCATCGATGTTCCTTACGTCGATGTTCGCGGCTGTTACGTCGGGGTTTGCCATGTCGGGGTTCGCGACCGCCACGTCTAGCTTTCTCGCATCGGTGGTTCCCGCATCCGCCGTGCCCGGGTTGGGAAACTCTACCAGCTGCTGTCCGCACGCGGGCAGCAGGAATAGCAGCAAGGACAGCGCAGTAGCTTTGAATGTCTTCATGTTACTTGCTCCCGTCATTGAGGATGATGAAGTGGACGACGAACTCGACGCGTCGGTTGTTCTCACGACCAGCGATGGTGGCATTGGTGTCGACTGGAACCGAAGATGCGAAGCCTGTTGAGACCAGGCGCTCTCTCCCGATTCCATGCGTTACGAGGTAATCGAGCACTGCCTCCGCCCGTTTCTCGGAAAGTGTCTGGTTGTGGTCATCGCTTCCCTCGGAGGAGGTATGCCCCTCGACCTGCACGCGGAAACCTTTGTTGTCCTTCAGCGCTTGCACGACTTCATCGAGGACCGGGAATGAGACGTCTTGGAGAATTGCCTGGTCCCAGGCGAAGTAGATCCTCTCCTTCAGCTCGAGCTTGTCCCGCTTGACGACGAGCCTCTGGTACGCAGGGCAGCCCCAGTTATCCATCGGACCTGCCACGTCAGGGCAGCGGTCCACATTATCGGGGATCCCATCGTTGTCACGGTCGGGGCAGAAGAAGGTCTCCTGGTTGATGGTGCGGACCTCTGCCGCGGCAACAGCCTCGCGTTCGCGCTGGATACCGGTGCCCACTTCAAGGCTGACGCCCAAACTCAAAATCTTGGCGTCGTGGTTGTCGAAGCCGGTCCGGGTGGGCTCCTGCATGATATGCAGGTAGCGCACGAAGGGTCCGACCCAGAAGACGCGCGCCTCTCCGATGGGTACCGAAACCCCAGCGGCAACCGCGAAGCCAGCGCGGTTGAGTCCGCCAGTGCGGACGTAAAGTGCGTCAGCGTCCGCCCACGGCGAGATGGCGGAGACCGCGTCGTGGCCGGGGGCATCGTGTGGCCGCTTGACTCGCAGACCTCCGCCGAAGGTCCACGCTGTCCCGGCGTTGTTTGGCGATGTTTCGGCGGGCAGATACATGAAGGTCGCGCTGGGCCCGATATCCAGATACCTGTTCAGGGTCCAGAGGGCCTTGATGGTTTGCCCCCCGCCGACCTTGAAGAGCTGCGACTGCGGGTCAGTCAGCGGGAACGCAACCCCGGGTTCCACCTTCAAGGCGAAATCACCGACCTGCGCTGGCATGGGGTTGTGGCCCGAGGTTTCGGCCTCGGATGCTTGGGTGAATGGGGCGACCAGCAGGAGGGCCACGCTTGTGATGGTTGCCTTCGCTAGATGCGCCAGTGGGGATCTTTGAGTCATTTTTGTCTCCGCGTACATTGGTCCTGGCAGAGATCGTCTCTACGCAGCAGTTCTTCCTGGCCTCCTCAGTTGGGGGCCTACATACCGGCACGCGGCTACAGCAGTTTTCGGGCCAGCGACGAGATGCAAATGAGTTCAGGTACTTACGTCGCAGGACGGTGCCAAGGGACCGGCCGATCCAATCGAAGTGACGTGCTACCTCCTTCAGTTCGAGAGAGGGCGAGGGCCTATGCGCGACGACTATCCGGATGAAGCACTATGGCGCAAATCGTGCATGATACCTAGCGCGAAATGATTGAGCCACAGGGCGGAAAGGAAATACGCCAATGATGAGCGGATCTTGGTTGTTGTGGATGGTGTTCATGTTTTTGTTTCTCGTGCCTCCAATTGGCTATGGTTGGGGCTACCGCAAATGGGGCCCGCCCTACCCGAGGTACATCCAGCGGCGCCGCGGCGTGAGGGCAGCCAGCGTGGGTGATTTCGCAGCGGTTCGCACCCAGTCTTGGGGATGGGGCGGCGACTTCGTGTGGTTGGTGCTCTTTGTCGGGGTGCTCTGGGCTATTGTCACGCTTTGGTGGCGCTGAGCTGCAACCGCATCATCGCCAGGCGTGTCGATGTCCGCGCCCCCCGCCGAAGCCCCTGCCGTCTGCGCTTCGTTCCTGATCCGGCCGACCGGTGTCTGACGGCGGGACGGAGGGTGCTGATGCGACCACGACGCTGGCTGGACGAAGCAGCCGCTCGCCCGCGCGATAGCCCTTTTGCACTTCGTGGAGCACTGTGCCGGGTGTCGCCTCGGTGCTGGGCGCCTGCGCGATCGCGTGGTGCACGCGCGGATCGAAAGGCTGGCCCTTGGCCTCGATGGGCATCACCGCATGGCGTTCGAGCTTTGACTTGAAAAGGCGTAGGACCAAGTCGACGCCATCCCGTACTGACTTGATGTCCTTCTCGCCACCTTCCTTCCACGAAGCGATGGCGCGCTCTAGGTTGTCCGCGACCTCTAGGAAGTCGTGCAGAATAGTCTCGCGTGCCTTCACCTCGTGCTCGGTCATCTCCTTGCGAAGGCGCTTCTTGTAGTTGTCGAGATCCGCCTGCTCGGCTTGCAGAGCGGCCACCCGCCGCTCCAGGCTCGCTGCTGCGGGAAAGGACTCTTTGGCAGACGCCGACGCGTCGTCCGCAGACTGTACAGCATCTGGGGTTGGGCCGGAATTGCGGCGCGATTCGGCATTGTCGGTCATGGTGAACAATTTCGCGCGGAATGTGCCGCGCTCTCCTCTCGTGGTGGGAGGTGCTCTGAGACGAAGCAACAAGCAAGATGCACGCCATAGCGTCCAATTGCATATCTGGAGCGTGCGCTGCCATCGTCAATCAATATGAAGGAGCACCCCCTCCGCTTCGAAGGAGTTGGAGGTTGTGCATCCGCAAGTGTAAAGCGAGCTGACACGCCCAGTTCGTCAATCAGCAGCGTGAGGGCCGCAATGCGCACATTCGGCGCGAAGTGGCCTCCGGGATCGCGGCTTGATGCCATGGCACGCATCGTGCTTGTTGCCTCGTATGTGATTGCTGCAAGCAATATTGCAGGACCCTCAGACGGACCGGAGCAAAGTCCGGTCGCCACGCTTGCCATCGCTGCGCCCGCCAGTTTGACCGGCGTCGCTCCGAGGAAGTCTTGGAGGGGCATGCGTCGAAAGGGGATTGTCGCCCTGCTGGTGCTGGTGCCGCTTGTTGCTCTCGCCAGCTTCGCCTGGTACCGATGGAGCCATCCCACCGGGCCAGCGTTCCGAACAGTGCGGGTCGTGCGTGCCGATATCACCGAGCGCGTGACCGCCACCGGCAATCTGCAGCCGGTGATCACCTCGCCGGTCGGCGCGCAGGTGTCCGGCATCGTGGCCAAGCTCCACGCCGATTTCAATTCGCAGGTGAAGGCTGGAGATCTCCTGGTGGAGCTGGATCCGGCGCTCTTCCAAAACGCGGTGGCGATGGCGACCGCACAACTTGCACAGGCCAAGGCAAACTTGACCAGCGCGCATGCGAGCGCGCGCGGCGCCGTCAGCGTACGCGACCGAACGCGGCTGCTCGAGCGCAAGTCCCTGGTGAGCAGCGCCGACCTGGACGCAAGCGAGGCGGTCTTTGGCCAGACCGCCGGACAAACGCGTTCCGGCGCTGCGCAGATCGCGCAGGCGTACGCCCAGCTCGACAAAGCCAAGCTGGATCTCCAGCACTCGATCATTCGCTCGCCGGCGGACGGAACCGTCATTTCGCGGAACATCGACGTGGGCCAGGCCGTGGCGGCGACCCTGACGGCTCCTACCCTCTTCACGATCGCGCGGGATCTGCACCATATGCAGGTCCACGCCGCCGTGGATGAGGCCGACATCGGCGGGGTCCGCACTGGCCAGAACGCGACGTTCACCGTGGATGCGTTCCGCGATCAGACCTTCGGTGCGGTTGTGCACGAGGTGCGGAACGCGCCGCAGACGTTATCGAACGTGGTGACCTACGACGTCGTGCTCGACGCGGAGAACCCTGACCTGAAGCTGCGCCCGGGGATGACGGCCAACGTGCTTATTCTCATCGTGCAGAAGAGCCAGGTGGTGGCGGTGCCGAACGAGGCCCTGCGTTTCCGGCCGGCGACCGGGCCGGCCACAGCGGGCAGCATGAAAGTCGTGCCCCCGGGCGTCCAGCAAAGCGCAGCGGTCTACGTCGCAAATGGCGGCCGCGCCGTGCGCGTCCCGATCAAGATCGGCGTGACCGACGGGAACATGACCGAAGTGGACGGCCTGGAGCCCGGCCGCGAGGTGATCGTCGACGTGGCCCGCGACAAGGGCAAGGCGCCCGCGGCCGGAGGGGCCGGCCGTGGCAGCTGAACCGATCATCCGGCTCGCGGGCATTACCAAGACATACAAGACAGGCGAGGTCGAAGTACCCGCCCTAGTCCATGTGGACCTGACGGTCGAGAAGATCGAGATGGTTGCGATCATGGGCCCGTCCGGCTCCGGGAAATCGACGCTGCTGAACCTCCTCGGCTGTCTCGATCAGCCCACCAGGGGCAGCTATCTCTTCGAGGGGCGCGAGGTCGCGACACTGCCCAAGCGTGATCTGTCGGTGTTGCGCCTTTCGGCATTTGGATTCGTGTTCCAGGGCTTCCAGCTCATCGCGCGCACCAGCGCGCTCGACAACGTGGCGCTCCCGCTGGTGTACGCCGACGTGCCGGTGGGGGA
>Ga0182017_10001504_pt1 | contig 17895 bp, 18 predicted proteins | sample 712E3DmetaG_FD_120492 | JGI IMG/M metagenome (GOLD analysis project Ga0182017, IMG submission 120492) | Permafrost microbial communities from Stordalen Mire, Sweden - 712E3D metaG | ecosystem: Environmental > Terrestrial > Soil > Wetlands > Permafrost | place: Sweden: Stordalen | collected... | reverse complement strand
GCAGGGGAATGGAAGAAGCTCTTCGAGGACCGGTATAAATCCACTGAGTGGCCTTACGGGTCAGGCATATGGGGAAAGAAGGAATGGGTGCTGCCCGAGATAAGCGATGACAATGTGGTCTCGCTTTACGAAGGCGGGACTAATCTGTTCTGGGCTGAGCGTTTCGGCAAGATGCTGGGCATGAGCGATCTCTGGATCAAACTCTGCGGCAACTCCCACAGCGGTTCCTTCAAGGACCTTGGAATGACAGTACTGGTATCACAGGTTAAGCAAATGATAAGCGAGGGTGCGCCTATCCAGGCCGTGGCCTGTGCGTCTACCGGGGATACATCCGCTGCGCTTGCGGTCTATTGTGCAGCAGCCGGAATCCAGTCCATCGTACTGTTGCCGAAGGGAAAGATTTCGGTAGCGCAGCTGATTCAACCTATTGCAAACGGTTCACTGGTCTTGTCGCTCGACACTGATTTCGACGGCTGCATGGCTGTCGTGCAGGAAATCACGAAAGACGAAACTATTTATCTCGCAAATTCGATGAACTCATTGCGCATCGAGGGGCAAAAGACAGTCGGCATCGAGATATGCCAGCAATTCGAATGGAAGCTGCCGGACGTCATCATTATCCCGGGTGGTAATCTGGGCAACGTTTCGGCCCTCGGCAGCGGCCTCCTCATGATGAAAAACCTGGGTCTTGTAGACTCTATGCCGCGCATAGTCGTCGCCCAGGCAGAGAGGGCGAATCCGTTGTATCGTTCGTACCTTAACAATTTCGAGACCTTCGAACCGATTCATGCTGAAAAGACCCTTGCAAACGCGATCCAGATAGGCAACCCTGTCAGCATACAGAAGGCGATCAGGACATTGAAGCAGTTCAACGGTATCGTAGAACAGGCTACCGAGCAGGAACTTGCCGATGCGGCTGCTCTCGGAGACACTTTCGGAATGTTCAACTGTCCGCATACGGGTGTTGCCCTCGCCGCCATGATCAAACTGCTAAAGGCAGGCAAAATAGACAAGGCTGAACGCGTTGTCGTCATATCCACTGCTCACGGACTGAAATTCACTGAATTCAAAGTGAGGTACCACGAGGAGTCGCTCGATTTCCCTTGCCGTTTCGCTAATAAACCGGTCGAACTCCCGGCCAGCGTTGATGCGGTTAAAGAAGCCCTCAGGCAAGCGCTGCAGAAGAGGAGGAACGCTGATGTCTAATAAGTCGTCGAAACCCGCGAACTGGAAGCCCGCGACGCTCGCTGTGCATGGTCACAGCCGGCTGCCGAAAGCACATTTTGCGGTCTCCACACCGATTGTACAGACCTCCAATTTCTATTTCGATTCGACCGCTGAAGTCCTGGATTTTATGAAGGCAAAAAGCGAAGGCCGCACGGTGCGCGAACACGAGTACGGCAGATACGGCAATCCAACTCAGCAGGAATGCGAGCGGAAGCTGGCTGCTGTCGAGGGGGCTGAACGGGCACTGCTTTTTTCAACAGGTATGAGTGCCGTGATAATCGCACTGATGGCGTACATGAAGAGGGGAAAGCACATTATATTCACCGGTGACTGCTATCGTCAGACCCGCGACTTTGCTACCAATCTGCTGTCGGAATTCGGCATAGAGGTGTCTATTGTTGAACCGACCGCTGAAGCTATCGAGAAGGCCATACGACCGAATACGAACATAATTTTTACAGAATCGCCTACCAATCCCTACCTGCGCGTGCTGGATCTGGTAGCGATAGTGAAAATAGCAAAGAAGCACCGTGTGATGACACTCATAGATGCCACACTCGCGACCCCATATAACATCAAGCCTCTCGAGATGGGCGTAGATATAGTCATTCACTCGGCAACAAAATACCTCGGCGGCCATAACGACCTGCTGGCCGGAGTGGTCCTCGGTAATCACAAAAAGCTCGATACCCTTTACCGCATGCAGAGGATGATCGGCGCTACTCCGGGACCGTTTACCTGTTTTTTGCTCGAACGGGGATTGAAGACCTTTGCCCTAAGGATGGAGCATCACAATAAAGCCGGCCTGGCTGTAGCCAAAATGCTAGAGGCCCACCCAAAGATCGAAAAGGTCTGGTATCCTGGGCTAAAGTCCCATCCCGACTACAAGGTTGCGAAAAAGCAGATGCGAGGGCTCGGCAGCCTTGTCACCTTTTTGGTAAAGGGAGGCGACAGGGAGACGAGGAAGTTTATCGATTCTCTGAAGCTGTTCCTGATTACCCCGAGCCTCGGAGGAAGCGAGAGTCTGGTGACTCAGATGGCCGTTATGTCGTTCTTCGATTACCCCGAGGAGTACCGGCAATCCATAGGCATGGTGGATAATCTGGTTCGCATAGCACTGGGATTGGAAGATGTGGAAGATCTTATCTCGGACCTGAAACAGGCCTTGGACAGAATCTGAACATGGTCCAACGTGTTCTTATTGACGTGCGGCGCCTGGGTTCTCACGGTCACGCGAGCGGCAAGGCAATATTACATATTACAACTTAGGTGCGAACTCGGTCTCGTGACTAGATTAACAGCTTAAGCACAGATGCTAATTGTCGCGCGAGATACTGACACCACAGGCCATGACCCCGGCGTCAGGCTATAACGAATTCGTTATTTTCTTTATCTCTTCGAGTTTGATGATCGCCTTTCTTGAGTCGATCGTGTCGGCTGCGATTTCTATTGCGGTAATGAAATCATCAGCCGTTCCTGCGACCATGAGGGCGGCTGCGGCGTTCATGAGCACTATTTCACGCCGTGGCCCCTCTTCTCCGTTCAATACCGAAAGTGCGATTCGTGCATTGGTATCCTTGCCATTGCCTACTAGATGAGAGCGATCGTGTTTCTTGAAGCCGAAGTCTTCGGGTCTGATATAAAAGGTGTCGACAAACCCTTTGCGAAAGCGTGATATCTTAGTCCCGTCGCAAGTGGTGATCTCGTCCAGGCCGTCCTCTCCATGGACGACCATGCAGTCAATGGCGCCCAGATTGCCGAGCACGGAAGCGAGCGTTTCTGTGAGTTTGGATGCAAAGACCCCAAGCACCTGACGCTGTGCTCCAGCCGGGTTTGTCAAGGGGCCAAGTATATTGAATATCGTGCGGATGCCGATCTCCCTGCGCGCGCCAATGGCGAATTTCATCGCCGGGTGGAAGAGGGGGGCAAAGAGGAAGCCGAAGTTTGATGCGAAGAGACATTTCTCGACCTTTTCAGGCCCGAGGTCTACTTTTACTCCAAGGGCCTCCAGCACATCCGCGCTGCCGGAACTGCTCGATACTGAACGGTTGCCGTGCTTCGCTACCGGCACCCCCGCAGCCGCAACGACTATCGCGGAAGTGGTAGAAATATTGAAGGTATTCGACATGTCACCGCCCGTACCGCAGGTATCTACAACACCTTCGGGGGCCTTGATCCGCGTGGCCTTTTCACGCATGATGCGCGCTGCGCCGGTAATCTCTTCGATGGTTTCGCCTTTGATGCGCAAGGCGGCCAGAAATGCTCCGATTTGTGCGTCGGTCGCCCGGCCTTCCATTATCTCGTTAATGCATTCGGCCGTCTCGGCCTCTGACAGGCTGATGTTCTGAATTACAAGGTTGATCGCTTCTCGTATCATTTGTCTATCCGGCACCGCTGATGCGAATGAAATTCCTGAGAAGGTCTTTCCCTGCCACTGTGAGAATCGATTCCGGATGGAACTGGACCCCTTCGATGAGATGCTTCTTGTGCCGAACACCCATGATGATTCCCGTCACGCCCTCCGCCTCGGTCCACGCAGTAATATCAAGGCAGTCGGGCAGGGTCTCACGCTTTATTACGAGAGAGTGATACCGTGTGGCTTCGAAGGGATTCGGAAGGCCTCTGAAAAGGGTATTGCCGTCATGATGGATCATAGAGGTCTTTCCATGCATCAGATATGGCGCGCGGATGATGTCTCCACCGAAAGCTGCCCCTATGGCCTGATGCCCCAGACATACGCCTAGCATCGGAATTTTGCCGCCGAAATACTTGATCGTCTCTATCGATATTCCCGCCTCTTTCGGTGTGCATGGCCCGGGCGAGATGACGATCCGATCCGGCTTCATAGTCTCGATCTCCCGGACCGTGATCTTGTCGTTCCTGAAGACGCGCACATCCTCTCCCAGTTCGCCAAGATACTGGACGAGATTGTACGTAAACGAATCGTAGTTATCGATCATCAAAAGCATGTTTATTTCTTCTTTCTCTCCACGAATTCGACGGCGGTCATCATCGCCATCGCTTTATTTACAGACTCCCAGTATTCGTTCTCAGGAACCGAATCGGCGACGATCCCCGCGCCGGTCTGGAAATAGACCTTCCCGTTCTTTATGACGAGCGTTCTAATCGCGATACAGGTATCCATGTTGCCCGAATAGCTGAAATAGCCGACTGATCCCGCATACACGCCGCGTTTGGTTGGTTCAAGCTCTTCGATTATCTCCATTGCGCGCACCTTCGGAGCTCCCGATACAGTGCCCGCAGGAAAGCAGGCCCGGAATACATCGAAAACATCGCAGCCCTGTTTGAGCTGGCCTTCAACATTGGAAACAAGGTGCATCACGTGGCTGTAAAATTCGGTAACCATAAGGTCCGTGACCTTAACCGAGCCGATCTCAGCGACCCTGCCCACGTCATTCCTCCCCAAGTCGACAAGCATTATATGCTCGGAAACCTCTTTAGGGTCTTTCTTCATGTCCTCTTCAAGGGCCTTGTCATCTTCCTCGGTCTTGCCGCGTTTGCGCGTGCCTGCGATCGGACGCACGGTGATCTTGTTGTCTTCCAGCCGGACTAGTATCTCGGGCGATGAACCGACGATGTGCGCGTCTCCGATGTCGAAGTAAAACATGTATGGAGAAGGATTGACTACTCGAAGGGCTCGATAAACCGTGAAAGGATGGACCGAACATGGCCGCTCGAACCTTTGTGAGATAACGACTTGTACAACATCACCCGCATGCACGTATTCGCGCGACTTATCTACCGCGGCAAGAAAATCGGCTTTCTTGAAACTCGATTTGAATGATGTCGCCTCGGGCCGCGGCAGCAATTCCGCACCCTGAGTCATAGCAAGCGGCGCCTTCATAACGCAGGTTTTCTGAAGGGCAATGGAAATGCGATCTATTTTTTTAATCGCACCCCGATACAACGCTTTCAGGTCCGGCTTCTTATTAGTCGGGAAGAGAGTCTTCCCTCTAAGCGTGATATAGTCGCCTGTATGCACGTTTGACAGGATCGACAACGTTTGTTTCAGGTTGTCGAATACAAGCATTGTATCGAAGAGCATCAGGAGAGTGTCTGGAACGTCTATCCCCGGTTTTTTCCTGTGGGGCAGGCGTTCGAATGAACGCACGACATCATACGCTAGGTACCCTACAAAGCCGCCAGAGAAGCGAGGCAGTTCGGCCGGTTCAAACGGGGTGAACTGAGCCAGGATATCTTTGACAAGCTTCAGAGGATCATCGGAGGTGACGGACACTCTGTCACGCCCATTAGAGATTTCGTATTCCTTGCCGCTGCCCTTAATGGTTAGCACGGGATCGACGCAAAGAAAAGAATAGCGTGCCCATTTTTCGCCGCCTACAACACTTTCGAGGAGAAAAGCTGGCTTTTTCTTCAATTTGAGTAAGGCGCTGACTGGGGTTTCGGTGTCGCAGAGTATGTTTTTATATAGGGGAATAACGTTGGCCTTTTCGGCTAGGGAACGGAATTCATCATAGCTGATATTCACCCAGATATTTTATAGAATCCACGCCCATTTTGGCAATTTCAGCAAGCTTTCGACTGCTCCAGCATTGACAGGACCGGCGAAATTATGATAACTTTCTGGACACCGCCGCACGGGAGTTGCCCTAGGGACCCCGCATAAGGCGGTTGTTCAAGCGGGTGTAGCTCAGTGGTAGAGCACAACCTTGCCAAGGTTGGGGTCGCGGGTTCGAATCCCGTCGCCCGCTCCATAAAATCAGATATTAGGGATTAGGATAAAGGGGCCTTGAATTATGAAACCTCCTTTGCCCTAATCCCTAAGTCCTTTCAAAAATGGCGACGTACCCAAGTGGCAAGGGGGAGGTCTGCAAAACCTTTATCCAGCGGTTCGAATCCGCTCGTCGCCTCCATTTTCACCTCTAAGGAAGTAGGATCTTTATTACCCGTGACGATTGTGATCAGTATAATTGGTTCAATTCTTTGAAGCGTATTGCAGGCTTTAATTTGTTTATATTCGGAGACCTCATCAAAATGAAAATATTCTTTTTTCTGTTGATCATCTCAAGCGCAGGCTATTACTTTTATTTAGCTGTTCCTGATTCGCACCTCGGGCAGATCAAGGTCAGCGTGATGGACTCTCTCGAATCAATCGACAAATCAAAGGCCGATTACGAGGGAGAACTGCGCAATCATACCGTCGAACTCGAAGCTTATGAAAAGGGACGTTCAAAGGTGGAACAAGAATTCATAAGGAGGCTTACCGATTCGTCGGCCTGTCCGATGACGGGTCAAAAGTTAGTTTTCACGACTAACCGCAAGTTCCAGCTGAATTAATTTAAAGGATCGACAAGTTGAAAGCAGAGATTGCTGTACTTAAAACCCAAACTAAATAAAGAGGATCGGCTACACGGTTACTCTGCTCATTCCTTAATTTCCGTCTGTTGACATTCACTTTTCTTATTGGCTAAGCTTAACTATGTTACCTTTACCATGCGGAGAGTGCGCGGTAAAGGTATTTTTAATTGGAACCAAAGGAGGCAAATTATGAATACATTGAAAACTATGGTGCTGATGGTCTTTCTGACTGTGTTGCTGATTGCTATCGGCGGTGCCCTGGGAGGCAGGACGGGAATGACTTTTGCCCTCGTTATGGCCTTCGGTCTGAACTTTGTTACCTACTGGTTCAGTGACAAGATCGTTCTCCGCATGTACAGCGCGCGCGAGGTCACCGAAAGTGAAGCGCCCGAACTCTATGGTATCGTCAGAAGGCTTGCTCAGAAGGCTGCACTCCCGATGCCGAAAGTTTATATGGTCGATGAAGATCAGCCCAATGCATTCGCGACAGGAAGGAATCCTGAGCATGCGGCCATTGCTGCAACGACAGGCATAATGAAGATACTCTCAAGAGAAGAACTCGAAGGGGTCCTCGCACACGAGCTCGCTCATGTAAAACACAGGGACATCCTGATCAGCACTATCGCAGCAACGATTGCCGGTGCGATCAGCTATCTCGCGCAAATGGCGCAATGGGCCATGATCTTCGGCGGGCGCAGGGATGATGAAGACAGCAGTCCCTTTGCCTCTATCGTGATGATGATAGTCGCCCCGATTGCGGCTATGCTTGTGCAGATGGCAATTTCGCGTTCGAGGGAGTTCAGCGCGGATGAGGGCGGCGCGGAGATTTCGGGCAACCCCATGTATCTTGCGAATGCGCTCAAGAAACTCGACATGGCTTCCAAGCAGATCCCGATGGATGCCAACCCGGCGACCGCGCATATGTTTATAGTCAATCCGCTCACGGGCGGAGGACTGATGAAGCTCTTCAGTACCCATCCTCCGATGGAGGAGAGAATTGCGAGGCTCGAAGCCATGCGGGGAGCACGGAGATAGAGGATGGCAATGAAGAAGCCTATTGTCGGTATCATCATGGGCAGTGACAGCGATCTTGCAATAATGGAGAAGGCTGCCGAGGTGCTTCAGGAGATGGGAGTGCCTTATGAAATGGACATCAGCTCGGCACATAGGTTGCCCGACAAGACCGCGGAATATGCTAAATCCGCAAGGGACCGCGGAATCGAAGTGGTGATCGCAGGCGCGGGCATGGCCGCTCATCTGGCAGGAGTGATCGCAGCGCACACGACCCTTCCGGTCATCGGCGTTCCTCTTAAATCGGGCGCGCTGAACGGTGCCGACGCGCTATATGCAACTGTTCAGATGCCTACGGGCATTCCGGTTGCGACCGTTGCCATCGATGGCGCAAAGAATGCCGCGTATCTTGCCTGCTCTATCCTCTCGATCAAGTATCCCGAGTATGCGAAGAAGCTGGATGCCTACAGGGACCAGACGAAGAAGGACCTAGAAAAGAAGTCAGCCAGGCTTAAACAGCAAAACTAATTCGGATTGATAGGCAAGGCCTGTGTCGGATGATACAGGCCTGTTTTATGGATTTCAGGCCAGCCAGTCGATATAATATACAATTGATCAAGTTTTCTCAGGGAGGAACCTATGGCGGATATTGTGATACAGACAAATTTCGAAGACCTGAAGCTCGTGAGGCGCGGCAAGGTGCGTGACGTTTATGAGGTTGGCGATAATCTTCTTATCGTGACGACCGACCGCGTCTCGGCCTTCGATGTTGTGCTGCCGAACGGCATTCCGGGCAAAGGCAATGTTCTGACCCGGATTTCGATATTCTGGTTCAACCAGATGAAGGACATCGTCGATAATCATATTGTAGCGACCGATATGAAGGATTACCCCGCGGTGCTGCAGAAGTATTCGGGCGTGCTGGATGGTCGAAGCATGCTCGTAAAGAAGGCGTCGCCGCTTCCGATTGAGTGCATAGTTAGAGGATATCTCTCAGGGTCAGGCTGGAAGGAGTATCAGCAGAAAGGTACGGTCTGCGGAATTAATCTGCCCGATGGCCTCGTTGAATCATCGCGTCTCGATGAGCCAATCTTCACGCCTAGCACAAAGGCTGAAGAAGGCCATGACATAAATATCAGTTTCGAAGAGACGAAAAAGATCATTGGCGACTCGCAGGCCGAAAAGGTGAAAGATGAAGCCCTCGCTGTATACAGGAAGGGCCGCGAAGTTGCGGAAAAAAAGGGAATCATCATTGCCGATACAAAGATGGAGATGGGTTTGTTTAACGGCAAGCTCATTCTAATCGACGAACTCATGACTCCGGATTCTTCGAGGTTCTGGTCACAGAAGACATACCAGCCCGGCAAAGGGCAGGACAGCTACGACAAGCAGATTGTAAGGGATTATTTGCTGACCCTAGACTGGGACATGAAATATCCCGGTCCGAAACTTCCCGACGGGATTATTGAAAAGACAGCGGCAAGGTATCGGGAAATACTCGAAATTCTGACAAAGTAAACGCGAGGATTATGAATAATTTTCAGAAGCTTGTTGACATAATGACGCTGCTTCGCTCCAAGGATGGCTGCCCGTGGGACAAGGTGCAGACGAGCGAATCGATCAAACCCTATCTAATCGAAGAGACCTACGAGGTCATCGAGGCAATCGACGAAAAAGATCCTGTGAAAATGAAGGAAGAGCTTGGCGATCTCCTGCTCCAGGTCGTTTTCCACGCACAGATTGCTAAAGACCGAGGCGAATTCGACATCAATGACGTGATCGACAAGATCAGCGACAAGATGGTTTCGCGCCATCCCCATGTATTCGGCGACGCCAAGTTCGAGACCCCCGAGGAAGTCACGAAGCAGTGGCAAGACAGAAAGAGGGAAGAGGGAAAGCTTAAAGACTCAGCCCTTGAAGGAGTGCCTAAGGAATTGCCGTCACTTCTGAGGGCACACAGGCTGCAATCCAGGGCAGCAAAGGTCGGGTTCGACTGGGCAAAGGTCGAAGACGTGTTCGGGAAACTCGACGAAGAGCTGGAGGAGTTCAAAGAGGCCCTCGAAAAGAAAGATAAAAAGGAAATGGAAGACGAATTGGGAGATATCTTCTTCGTCCTCGTAAATATCTCACGATTTGTCGGCGTCAATGCAGAAGAGGCACTGAGAAAGACAATCTCAAAATTCATTTCCCGCTTCCGTTATATAGAGATGACAGCCGCCGACGAAGGCCGGCAGCTCTCGGATATGACCCTCGAAGAGATGGACGCCCTCTGGAACGAAGCAAAGAAAGGCGAAAAGCAGACCGGCATCGCCTAAGATCAGCCACCGAAGTGAGGACCGGGTTGGGATAATTTATCTTCTGAACGTGTTCGAAAAGGTAGCTTTTCTGGAACTAACGTAACACTGGTATCAGGAATGCATTTCATCTTTGACTGTATATGTTACAGAGAGAAGATCTTCTTGTGATCGCTTCTTAGATCTCGGCTCATACCGGGCATCGAGTAATTTTAAGGATTAAAAAGTGGCCTGACATTAAGCAATCTGTTCCTCTTTAGTTATTTCAATTTTAATTAATCAGGAGGCAGTCTTGCGGAGATTTATACCGACCATTTGTAATTATTAATTTCACGGAATGGTGTATTATTTGTCTGCTGCTCAAAAGTGAGTGCTCCTAAAATATTCAGATCCGCTCTACTGACCGGTACCGCAGACCTTGCCGGAACTCCTGGGATGACCGCCCCTAGTTGACAAGAGTTGATTCAAGCTTTCAGTGTAGCGACGAGCACTGTTTGCTTATTACGGTGCACTAATCTTAGCCGGCATTTGTTTAACCAGCTATCTAATTTTTCTGATCCGGTCCAAGGTATCGCGATACGTTTCGCTCTTCGGGTCCAATTCCACGGCTCTTGAGGCAAGGGATTCGGCCTCCGGCAGGCTTTCCTTTTTTGAATAGTAGAGCCAAGCAAGATTATTGTATGCATCGGCAATGGATGGATCTTTGTCGATGGCCTTTTTATAGGACCTTTCGGCCTTTTCGTAATCTCCTTTCTGGAAATAGACGTTGCCTAGATAGACGTAGGCGAGATTAATCTGCTTAGACGCCTTTTTGTACTCATCGATAGCGGGGTCATATTCCGCTTTTTTTTCATATGCGACGCCGAGATTCAGGTGTTCTTCCGGAGAGAGCGAATCGTCTAGCACGATGATTCTCGGCAGCGAGCAGGAAGCCAGAAGTAAAAGACAAGAGAGAGAAGCCAGCAATACGGATAAGAGGCCGCAACACGCCCCTACTTCGACTTTATCCATAGCGTCCAATTGTTAGTCCTTCTCCATGTCTTTAGAAACTCTTCGTTTGACACATATAACTTTTCGGATTTGCCCGAATTCACTATCAATCCGTCTGCATCATATCCTATCACAACCATGAAATGTTCCTTATGATAGGCTAAGAAGCCGTAATCTACCAGGACGATCAGTGGATAGCCGGTGCGTATCTTCGACTTGAGATCATCAAGGCCGCCAGGGTATTGCAAAGCGGTATACCCCTTTCTCTCAGCATACAACGACATGTCCATAGTAAGAGTGCCTCGTGCTGATTTGCTGAAGATCTCACCGGCAATCTCCCGGACGTCAGCAGTGCAACCCCAAAAATGAAGGACCCCGGCAAGAGAAGCCGGACCACACTGATAATCCTCCTGCGGAAAAAAAGGAACGTCTCCAATGGCGACAGTGTTTGCACCCCTTTGTACCTGGGTCGTAGAGCAGGCATACAATACGAGCACGGTGAATGAGAGAATAAAGCATATTCGTTTCACAATCCTATTGTAACAAGAACTGGGGCTCTAACGGCAACGGTACCATTTGGATTTAGCCAATTCATCAATAAAGATTTTCAGTTATTTCTTCTTTCGGCCTGGGCTCCAATACAGGCGTTTCTTACAAAGGCATCTCAGTATTGTCTTTTCAAGGCGTTTCAGGTTCAATAGTTGTCGGTAATTAGGGTGCTGTTATCAGTTTGGTCATTTTCGATTCAGATACGTGCGTTAGTTCTTTTTCAATAGCCTTGAAGGAGCGTGCGTAAAATTCCGGATCGTCAATGGTCCTTTCTTGTGCCTTGGTTTAGGTCGCCTGGCTGCCGGTTGTGATGGATGTAGGGATTATCAGAATCGAGAAGTATGCATTTTTGACTCGCAACTTGTTGACTGATTGAACTGCGGTGGCATAAATAGAAGATTGCCCTGCCTCGGCTTCTCGGACGGCTACTGAGATTGTAGCTATGGCTATAAGCAAAGAAGTTGCTGTTAACAAAAGCGGCAAGTCTTGAAGGCACAGTAACGATTGGAACATCACAAAATTAAAAGTAATGGAATTCGGGCAATTAACTCCAGTATAATAGCTCGAATACAGACAGCGCGTAAGGGTTTTGAGCCTGTTACAGTTTTTCATGGGGGATAACAATTGAAACGGATATCGATGGTTACCATACTTCTGTGATGTGTAGCAGATTTTGCTTAGAGCGGGTGCGTTACGGCAGTTGTCTGGGGCGCTGTGTGAGCAGGGACTATTATTTATGCAAAGGGCAGATTGAGGATACGGTGAACGCCTCGATGACAGCGACATACAGGGCGAGGAACACCAGATGCCTGTAAGCGGAGATGAACATGACGGCCTTACTGTCCAACTGAAGTCCCGGTTTGCCGACGTCAAGACAGCCTGGATAAAGATTGCTTCTATTAAGGCAATCTCTTCGAAAGAGCCTAGAATTAATGAAAATTTGGATGTCAGGTCGTTCAATGATTAGTTACGCAATTTATTGGTAATACGAGTTTAATAAGAGAGGCGACGAGGGCTTCCCTTGTCATGAATGGCACAGTATTTAGACGGAGGTGAACGGTAATGAAAATTCCTTTTATGAGACAGGTTGCGTGGTATCTCGTTTTTGCAATGTTTATAATCGGCATTGCTCCAAGAGTCGACGCCGCATTAGCACCATCTGAAATAGTCGCCCTTTCGCAGGTCGACAGGCAAGCAGATTTGGGTAAGATCCAGAAAGTGCTGGAGACAAAGATGATCAAGGAGAGATTGGTGCAGTATGGAATGACCCAGGAGGAAGTAAACACCAGACTATCTCAGTTGAGTGATCAGCAACTGCACAAATTTGCCCTCCAGATCGATGATCTCAAGGTCGGCGGAGATGGCCTCGGTATTGTCATAGCGTTGCTTGTAATTGTTCTTTTGGTAGTTCTTATCATCCAGTTGACAGGCCACAAGGTCGTAGTTCAATAAATCTTTTTTTGGGGCATGGGCCGCGTAGGTAGGTCCATGCCCGCATTTCCAGTGAGAATAACGCCAGTTTGGACAGCGTTCTCCCCCTGTTACTTTCGTCACAAACTCACAGATACCAGTGGTCACCTTTTACTGAAACAGGAGAGGGACACTAGTAAGAAATATATTAGTTGCTTAGTTGCTCGCTGTCTTGGCGGTTCCCAGAAGGGGCGGGAGCAATAGCCTTTGATCCTGATGGGTGAAAGGCGTAGCGAAACGCTGGCGCTGAAACACTGAAGAAATAACGGCAATGGCTGGCGATGCAATCCTTTGATTGTGTGGTAGCTGTAGAGTAAAAAGCACAGCTTTCTTATGGAGGAACATTATTTTCTCTTGACATGGTGCCCTTTAACGGGTGACCCACTATCGGTGTTCAATTTATCCCGTTCATGGCCATGGTAATTGCATTAATTACAAGGTCTTGAGATATCATTAGACGGGTCGCCAATGTCGACGAGGAGCATATTCGGAAACGAATCAAAAATTATCTAAGACTCGCTGGGTTGTGGAAAATACGTCCTCAGGATCTGCGCCTCTCGTTAGCCCTTTATCCCATGATGCAAGGGATAAACGTAATACAATATCTGAAATTCTCGGTCCACCCATCGCCGGCAGTCATAAGTCAATCCTATAGCTGAGCATGGGTGCATTGGGGGGGCAAAATGCACCCAGTTTTGACACTTAGTGATATTTTATGATACTATAGGGGCGTCTTAAAGCCATTGATTCTGAAGGAAACCTACAGTAGCCGGTGTGGTGGAACTGGCAGACGCGCCGGACTCAAAATCCGGTGTCCGCAAGGACGTGGGAGTTCGACCCTCCCCACCGGCACCATTTTGCTTGATGCAGGCCTCACCCCGAACATCTCTTCTCAGCAGACTATGCCGAGGCGCTGATGCGTGCTTCTCCGCTAGACGTTCTAGTTATAAAGACATGCTAAGCGGCAACTCTCAGGCCTACCCTGCTGTCCCTGATCCAGATTACTTTGGCCCTTGCCTTGGGGCTCTGGACAGCCACTATATCGCCCTTCCTGAGTTTGGCGCTCGTAATTATCCCGAAACCCCGCTCACTCATATCTACTATCTTACAATCCCATCTATCCCCCCAAGGGACAGATATTTCGGTGGCCAGGTCGCATTTTAGTCTTGACTGTGATCTCGCTTCGACTTCTGCGTTAAACTTTAGTTGACTTTCTACAGTAGCCATGATCTATACACTCCTTTTCGTTAGATGCCTGTACCACCTCTCCGTTACCTACTTAGATTCTATACAATATCGGGCGCAAAGTAAATCACCTCAGAAGAAGTATAAAAGCGTGCGGTCCCCGGCGGCATCGTTCTCTGGGACTAAAACGTGCCTACCGCAAATGTCGATGATGCCGATAAATATTCTGTGACCAACGTCACCGACTTAAAGCTCCTCCTGTGGCACAATGAATTATGAAAACAGTCGCGGCGGTAATATTATCCATTTTTCTTCTCACGTCTCCTGCGTTTGCCTTCGATACCGTCGCAAGTCTGGACGATTCCTCCCACTTCATTAAACAACTTCTCAACTACATCAATCATTACAGGGAGACCAAACGGCTTAAGCCGCTTTCTGTCGACGGGGGATTAACATTGCTTGCACAGAATCACACTGCCGACATGCAGCGAAAGAGTATTCTCAGCCATGACCTATTCGAGGAGAGGTTCAAAAAGTCGGGTCACAACAGCTGCGTTGAAAATGTCGGCTGGAACTATCAGTCCCCGAAGGAATTGTTTGAAGCTTGGAAGAATTCGAAGGGGCATGATCAGAATATGGTTGCCGATGACATCAGAAGGGCAGGAATCTCACGCATTGGTACTTATGTCACTTTCTTTGCGTGTAATTAGGTCAAGTCTTATTCTTTCAGGATTGAATTCAGGGCCCTGTAGGCTGTACGATTAAGCTTGTGCTTCTCCTCTGCATCGTCCCGCAATATCTGCAATGTTCTTTGCTGTGACATGCTCTTCCTCTTGGGAGTTCCGGTCATTAAAGCCTCGTAGGAATCGGCAATTGTCACTATCTGGCTTAACATGTCGATATCTTTGGCCATGAGTTTCTGCATATAGCCGCTGCCGTCGAGGCGTTCATGATGCTGAAGGATGATTTCGTAGACATGCTTCGGTACATCTTTTAATTTCTCGATGAAATTTGCACCTTCGACAACATGGCTGCAGTAGTGTTTGTATTCGTCGATCGAAAGATCTCCCTGTTTGTTGATGACCTCGTATGATATCAGGACCTTGCCGACATCGTGGAGCAGAGAGCCCGCCCCGAGGTGGAACAGCGATTTTTCATCCATCCCGAGCCTGACCCCTAGTGCGATGGAGAAGATGCATACATTCACCGAATGCACACTGACGTAGGAATCGACATTGCGAATCTGGAAGAGGTCCTTCAGATCAAAAATCGGATGTTCGGAAAAGTGCTGGATCATGTGCACCACGTTGAGCGTCTCCTGCATCAGGCATTTGAAAAGGGCCCCATCATTGAGATTATGAAGGAATTTGCTGAAGAGGCAGCGAAGCAGTTCCTGTTTTATTTGGATCGACCTCAGTTCAGTGCCCGATTCCTTCTCTGCATGCATCAGCCCATGCAGGTAACTTTCGTACTTTGGTGAATCTTCTCCCTTTATGACCACATCAGCTCCCAGTTTCAGCAAGGCATCGACCGCCTCGACCGATAGAGGATTGCCGACAATCGGTATTCCGCCGTAAACGGGATACCTCATGCCTCCTAGCTCGAAATTGAGGCGTATAAGGGGCGAAATCAGGGTTTTATCTATATATCCGTGCTTTCTTTTGTATTCGGAATAGTCGCTGAATAGGACATTATCATCTTTCACAATACGGCTTAATTTCTCGGCATGCTTCAGGTATTGGTTGAAATTAAGATTGTTCGCCGATTTGATATAGAATCGTGTGAGCCCCTGACGATATATCATCTCTTTCGCGAAGACATTATAGAGAAAGCCACTGTCGAAGAGAGATTTCTTGAGTTCTCCGTCATCCGCAAAGACTTCAAACGGCACTCTATGCCCTTCTGCCAACTTATCGAGAGTTATAGCAATGAGTTCGTCTTTTTCTTCGATGACGTAAGTCTTCACGCTTCCCTCCCTGAGAAATAGTGTTACTCTTCTATGGAAATGGCGTCGACCGGACAGTTTTCTTCCGCGGCCTCGCAGCAGCCTACAAACTCGCAGGCTTCGGGGTCGATAACTTCCGATTTTCCGGTCACCTCATTAAGATAAAAGACAGCAGGGCATATCTCCATGCATCTTCCGCAGCCAATGCAGGTCTCTTCGTTCACTATTACGTTCATTGCAATCCCTCAATTATCATCGCAGCCAGAAGCGGGAACATGATCTCATGATGACCCGTCAAGGCATAACATCTACCTTTCATCATCGTCGGCCGCTTAAGCACATTTTCCCTGGGTCGGTAATGCTGAATAAAATCCATATTTACGGTCGTGAAATTTTCCACCTTGCTGCCGAGGTTTCTTGCTACAGTTAGCGCCTTGAGGAACACCTCCGGAAGAATGACCGCGGAGCCCAGGTTAATGAAGACACCTCCATCGAGGTCTGCAACGACTGCTGAAAGGAGCCTGAAGTCCCTGAGGCTCCCTTCCCCGATTGCTGCGCCATCCGCTTCGGGATGCATGTGGATTATGTCGGAACCGACGGCAACATGCACCGTGGCAGGGATATCGAGTTCGAAGGCCTCCCTGAATATGCTCCTATCCTTGTTTGGAAAGTCCGAAGAATCGATAAACTGTCCCATGGACCGGCCTATTCCTAAGCCTTTTCCAACCCCCTCTTTAATGGCGCGGTTGACCATTTGGGCAGTCTCTTTTCCCATACCAAATGTTCCCGTGCACAATTCGCGGGCGACATCTTCGGAAGTTTGGCCCATGAAGGACATTTCGAAATCGTGAATTATGGAGGCGCCGTTTGAAGCAAAGGCGGTGATGACTCCTTTATGCATAAGGGCGATGATAAGGGATGAGAGCCCCACCTTTATCGGATGAGCTCCCATGCCGAGGATCACTGGCCTCTGGTTCTTGCGGGCGGCGACAACCGCAGCGGCAACTGCCTTCAGGTCGTCTGCTGCGAGAAAGCCGGGCAGGGCCTTTATGAATTCCGCAAAACTCCTGCCTTTGATGTGAGGCGTCGCCGAAGCATCGACAGAGACCTTGCTCAGCCTGTCCCTTATAGAATAGGTCTTGATCTTCGTAACATCGAGTTGCCTGTATTTCACTTAACAACCCCCCGGAATCCCTTCAATATTCATCTGAAAAGTCCTTAAATTGTAGCACAAATATTGATTTATTGGCACCATATATGCTACTTTTATCCTTCAGCACAATTCGTTAGATTACAGGAGGAACAAACCATTGGCAGGAAAAGCGGCACCTAAAAAGAACCCTTCAGCTCTGAAGAGAGTGAGGCAGTCTGAGAAATTGAGCCTGCGCAACCAGTCCAAAAAAGCCGAGTTGAAAACACTCGAAAAGAAGCTTGAGTCTGTATTGCCTTCGACCCCAAAGGAAGATGTCACCAAACAGATGAGGGCCGCCGTTAAGACAATAGCTAGCGCGGCATCCAAGGGAGTGATCCATAAGAACACAGCTGCGAGAAGGATTTCGAAGATCGCCAAGCTGGCGAACACCATCGGCAAAAAGCCTTAAATCGGTTATATCTTAAGGAGCTTTACAAGTAAATCTTCCATGACGTGGCTGTGGGATGTTTTCACAGCCATATCTGCTTCATGGAGGAGGGCGAATATCCTGCCGAGCTTGCCCTTGTCCATCCCCTGCATCTTCGCCCTCGCATAGGTGCTCGAATATTGCCAGTTGAGTGTGCCCAGGAGCATTTGGGGCTCCATGGTCCGGCTGATATTCTCATAAATTCTGAAGACCGCACGGGAATCCTTTCGCGAAAGGGCGTTCGCGAGATCGAAGGCGCCGTATT
>Ga0182017_10001502_pt1 | contig 17899 bp, 8 predicted proteins | sample 712E3DmetaG_FD_120492 | JGI IMG/M metagenome (GOLD analysis project Ga0182017, IMG submission 120492) | Permafrost microbial communities from Stordalen Mire, Sweden - 712E3D metaG | ecosystem: Environmental > Terrestrial > Soil > Wetlands > Permafrost | place: Sweden: Stordalen | collected... | reverse complement strand
GCCCTACTCCCTCGTCGTGGAGGACAGGGAAGGGAGGTTCCTTCAGGCATTCCTGGCGCAGGACGGGGTCTGGCGGCTCCGTACCTCCCCGGACGAGATTCCCCCAAAGCTGAAAGAGATACTCCTCCACCGTGAAGACCGGTGGTTCTATTATCATCCCGGAGTCAATCCATTTGCGATACTCCGCGCTGCCGTCCAGAATGTCCGGACCGGCCACCGCGTATCCGGGGCCTCGACAATCACGATGCAGATAGCACGGATGCTTCACCCGGGGGAGCGCACCTACCTGAACAAAACGGTGGAGGTCTTCAGGGCACTGCAGCTCGAAGCGAGGTATTCGAAGAAGGAGATCCTCGAGATCTATCTTTCGATCGCGCCGCTCGGCGGGAACGTCGAAGGTCTCAGGTCTGCCGCTCTCCTCTATTATGACACTCCCCTGGAGAGGCTCAATATTGCTCAGCTCTTCGACCTGATGCTTCTCCCGGGGGATCCGAACGGCCTGCAGCCCGACCGGAAGTCGGACCGCCTGCTGATTGAACGCAAACGCCGGGCTGCGGAGTGGATCAGGCGGGGATTCCTCACCGCGGAAGATTCCGTCGTCATATGGACCACGCCGGCCCGGGCCGTCCGCCACGCACTCCCCCGGGCCGCGCCGCATTTTTCACTCCGGGTCAGGGAGCTCTTCCCGGGCGCGAGCGACATACGGAGCTCGCTTGACCTCGGGATCCAGCACACGGTGGAACAGCTCCTCTCCAATCACCTTCGTCCCTGGAAGCAGCGCGGAGTTCGCAACTGCGCCGTGCTTGTGGTGGAGAATGGGACGCGTGAAATCCTCGCGTACGCGGGTTCGGAGGATTTCACGGACGCGGCCGCCTCCGGACAGGTCGATGCCGTGCGCGCGCTCCGTTCGCCCGGTTCCACGCTGAAGCCTTTCCTGTACGCGATGCAGATGGACAGGGGAGAGCTGACTCCCCGGTCGAGGCTCCTCGACACCCCGTACGACGCCGAGGGGTTCCTTGCCGAGAACTACGATGGGCTCTATTCCGGATACGTGTACGCCGATGAGGCGCTTCGCAGGTCATTGAACGTCCCCATGGTGCGCATGCTGAAGAAAGCCGGGCTGCATCAGTTTCTCGATTTCATATCCTCCGCCGGGTTTGCCTCACTGCGCGGACAGCGGACCCGGCTCGGTCTGAGCATGATACTCGGCGGATGCGGCGTGACGCTCGAAGAACTCGTGGGTGCGTACGCGGCGTTTCCGGCCGGAGGAAAATACGCTCCTCTCCGGTTTACGCACGAAGGCGCCGGCCGACCCGGTGACGAGAAACAGATATTTTCCCCCGCCTCGGCCTGGATGGTGACGGAGATCCTCCGCGGACTCGACCGGCCCGATCTTCCCAATAACTTCGAGTTCGCGCTCAACCTTCCCGCCGTCGCGTTCAAGACAGGGACAAGTTACGGAAGGCGGGATGCCTGGTCGGTCGGATATTCCGCCGATTACACCGTCGGTGTCTGGATCGGGAACGTTGACCAGAAGGGGAACCCGGAGCTGGTGGGAGGAAAGTCGGCCGCGCCGCTCTTGATCGACATCTTCAATTCCATTTCCAGGGGAAGCCAGAAAACGATACTCCCCCAGCCGAAGGACATACGCGGCCGCCTTGTCTGCGCGCGGAGCGGTCTCCTTCCGGGACCGCGGTGTGAAAACCTGATCGATGATGTCAGCTCGGAATCTCATACCTCACAACGCGTCTGTGATATCTGCCGGGAGGTCCTTGTGTCCCCGGACGGGCGCCTCTCCTACTGCCCGTCCTGCATTGCCGATCATCCGTTTCAGACCGTCACGGTTGCAGAGTATCCTGCAGAGCTCCTTGATTTCTGGCGCAAGTCGGGGACGGCATATGCCGTCGCCCCTCCGCACAATCCACGCTGCTCGAGGCTTTTCAGCGGCGATGGTCCCTCGATCGTCAGCCCGTCCGACGATATGACATATTACTTTGTCGCGACAAAACAGAAACTCGTCCTTCAGGCGACATCGGGGATCGATGTGCGCCAGCATGCCTGGTATGTGAATGATACCTATCTCGGAAAGAACGGGGCGGGAGAAAAGCTCTTCGTCCCCATCGCCGCGGGGGAACACACTGTCACGTGCATCGATGACAGGGGGAGAGCGGCATCCGTCCATATTAAGGTAAAGTACGTCCTCTAATTCCTATCCGGAAGGCAACTGTCATGAAGTCACTGTACGCCACCGTCCTCACGCTCCTCCTGGGGATCATGCTCTTTTCCTGCTCCGGGCCGGATTCGCAGGCCCTGCGGCTCACCTCGGACCTCCCCTCGGGCGTCCTCGCCCGCGATGCGGTCATCACGCTCACATTCTCCCGCGGGGTGGTCCCGGTTGATTCGCTCAACCTCTGGACGAACACGCCGTTCATTGAATTCACCCCCGGGATCCCTGGGAAGTTCGTCTGGCAGGACACCACGCGGCTTGTCTTCAGCCCCGATCAGCCGTTTGCCGGAGACGCGAAGTTCAGCGGAAAACTGAACACCGCACTCCTGAAGGGGATGGCGCACGCGACGTCGTTCAAAGGTGGAGAGGAATTCACGTTCTCGACCGGACGGTTTACGCTGAAGACAGCCGAATTCTTTTATGACAGGATCGGAGAGAAACGCCAGGTCGGCATCAAGGCGAACCTGGAATTCACATACCTTGTGAACCCTCAGGACATTGCCGCGAACATCAAGGTGACGGTCGATGACGCCCCGCAGCAGATCGCAAAAGTGGTCACGCAGGAGAAGAACCGGGTCATCGCTCTTGAGGTGGGGACGGTCACGCAGCTGGAGAAGGCGCGCAACATCTCAATCACGTTCGACGACAAGCTCGTCTCGCCCGAGACGAGCACCCGCATCTGGATGGAACGGCCGTTTACATGCCAGCTTCCTCCGCTGGGGGAGTTGAGGATCTATGGCCAGACAGTCGCATTTGACGGGGTGACAACCTCGATCAGGATCTCGACGTCCCAGGAGGTCGACGCGGCCGTGGCGAAGGCGAATGTCACGATAGATCCGGTCCGCGATTTCACCGTGACCAACGAGGGGATGGGATTTACGATCAGGGGGAAGTTCGAGCCGGGGACGGCGTTCCGGCTCCTTATCAAGAAGGGGATGGAAAGTGTCCTCGGCGGCAAAACACAGAACGACTATCCGGCGGACATTGTCGTTGGCAATGTCGCGCCGTCGTTCCGTTTCGCTTCCTCCTCGGGCATCTATATGCTCATGGGGGGGCGGCGGACTCTGGAGGTCAGGACGGTCAACATGCCGAAGCTCTTCGTGCGAGTGAGCCAGGTGTTTCAGAACAACCTGGTCTTCTTCCTCGACAACGGCCGGTCGTACGATTACTACGAGGGCGATGTGGGCGGAGACGACGAAGACGGGGGGAACTGGCATTCGAAGTACCGCTACTACATGGGGAACTACGGGCGCCAGCTCAGTGTCGACACGCTCGTGACGAACGGTGCGGCCAACCAGGAGGTGACCTCTCGCGTTGACCTGAACCGGTTCACGAACAACGGGTACAAGGGTTTCTATCTCGTGGAGATCGCCAACCCGGCCGAGCCGTGGCGGACCACCTCCAAGCTCGTGTCGGTCTCCGATCTCGGGCTCATCGTCAAACAGAGTCCCGACGAGGTGATGGTGTTCGTCGTGAGCCTTCTGACGAACAAGCCGGTGCCGGGCGCGCTTGTGACGCTCGTCTCGACAAACAACCAGGTCATCGCCTCGGTGAAGTCCGGGAGCGACGGAGAGGCGAAATTCAGCAACTACAGGACAACGGCGAAGGATTTCGTCCTGAAGCTCGTCACGGCAGAAGCGGAGAACGACTTCAACTTCATTAATCTTGTTGATTACAGGGTTGAAAACTCCCGGTTTGACGTCGGGGGGAAGCGGGATGCCCAGGGGGTCTATGACGCGTTCCTGTACGGGGACCGGAATATTTACCGCCCCGGCGAGAAAATCATCGCCTCGGGGATCGTGCGCAACCTGAATGAGGCGCTCCCCTCCGGCATGCCTGTGAAGGTGAAGATCTCCAACCCGCGCGGGACGGTCGTTGCGGAACAGCAGTACTCGCTCAATGACGAGGGCTCGTTCGAAACTTCCTACCAGACGCAACCGACCGCTGCGACGGGCGAATACCGCATGGAGCTCTACACCGGGAGCAACACCTTCCTGGCGGGCTACAAGGTGAGCGTCGAGGACTTTGTCCCCGATCGCCTCCGGCTGACGCTTACTGCGTCACAGGAGACCGCGCGTCCCGGGGACAAGATCAGGTACGACCTCCTCGCCCTCAACTTCTTCGGACCTCCGGCCGCCGGACGGAACTGGGAGTTTGAAGGATCGTTCGACGCCCTGCCGTACCTCTCGAAACGATTCCCCGCCTTCCGTTTCTACGATGACGCAGCGAAGAATTACTCTGCCAATCCGGAGGTGTTCAGCGGGAAGACCGATGACCAAGGGAAGGCTGTTGTGGAATTTGCGATGCCCGGGGACCTGACGTCGAGCGGGCTCCTCCGGGGGAAGGGGCGCGTTGCGGTCTTCGACGAGTCGGGCCGCCCCGTCTACCAGCTCGCGCAAACGGTCGTCTACCCCAAGGACTACTTCATCGGCATACGAAATCAGGGGGCCTACTACGTCAGTCCGAACACGCCTCAGGAGGTCCAGATCGTGGCGGTGGATCCGGGCGACAAACCGATCGCCGGTTTTGCCGCAAAAGTCGAGCTGATCCGTCATGAATGGCACTCGGTCCTTCGCCAGCACGAAGGGACGAACACGCTCCGCTACGTCTCGGAGCGGATCGAGATCGTCGAGAGGACCGATCACCTCAAGCTGCGGGACACCTCCTACGACTATACGTACATGACTTCCCGTTCGGGTGACTATGTCCTCCGCGTGTCAAAGGAGGGGGACGCGGGGTACAATCAGTTCTCCTTCTACTCTTACAGCTGGGGGACGTCCGATGTGACGTCGTTTGAAGTGAACCCCGAGGCGCGCGTGGATATCGTCTTCGACAAGCCTGTGTACGCTCCAGGGGAGAGGGCACGCGTGCTCTTCCAGACGCCGTTCAGCGGGAGGATGCTGGTGACGGTCGAAAGGAACAGGGAGTTCAGTTACCGTTACCTCGACGTGGCGAACAACGCCGCGTCGATGGATCTAACAGTCGACGAGAAGTTCCTCCCCAACGCGTACATAGCCGCCGTCCTCTTCCGCAAGATCAGGGACGAGGACATTCCGCTCCTGGCCGGGCACGGCTTCGCGCCCCTCTTTGTCGAGCGGAAATCGAACCGGCTTGACGTCGCCATTAAGGCGCCCGACAAGATCCGCCCCCGCGGAAAGCAAAAAGTGACCGTCGTCGCCGGAAATGAGAAGAACGTGTACGTCACGCTCGCGGCGGTGGACGAAGGGATCTGCCAGGTGAAGAACTACAAGACGCCTGACCCGTACGGCTATTTCTATGCACGGAAGACGCTCGAGACGGAGACGTTTGACTTCTTCAAGCACCTGATTCCGGAGGCGAAGCTGTCGAAGGCGAGCAGCACCGGCGGAAGCGACGCGGAGCTGGCGAAGCGCGCGAACCCGCTCGGCGTGCAGAGGTTCAAGCCGCTCGCGCTCTGGTCGGGGATACTGAAGACCAACGGGAGCGGCGAAGCCGAGGTCACGCTCGACGTACCTGAATTCAACGGCGAGCTCCGGCTTATGGCTCTTGCGTACAAGGGAGACCGGTTTGGCTTCGCCCAGCTCGCCATGAAAGTCTCCGACCCGGTGGTGATCACGCCGGCCCTCCCCCGGTTCCTCAGCCCGGGCGATTCGATCATTATGCCGGTGACGGCATTCAACACAACCGGAAAGGCCGTCACTCTCCAGTTTGCCGTCCAGACCGACGGGCCGGTTGCCGCGGTGTCGAAAAGCGCGTCTCTGGATGTCGGTCCCAATCAGGAACGGTTCACGAACATTGCGCTCCGCGGGTCCAATCAGGTGGGAAAGGCCACGGTGAAGGTTCGGACCGATGCGTTCGGCGAGACCCTCGAATCGACGACCGAGCTGCCGGTGCGTCCCGCCGCCCCCTATTCGTCAGACGCCGTGACGGGGATCGTGGACGGCGGGAAGTCCGTCTCCCATGACATCCCGGACGCGTACCTCTCATACGGACGGAGGGCATACCTGACGCTCAGCCCTTACCCTGTTGCGAATTTTGCGAAGGAGCTGGCGTACCTGATCGGCTACCCGCACGGTTGCCTCGAACAGACCGTCTCGAAGGCGTTCCCCCAGATCTACCTCCGCGATATCGCCACGATACTTGCTCCCTCGGCGCTCAACCAGGGGAGCCCGATCTATTTTGTGAACGAGGCGATTACGAAAATTACCTCGATGCAGTTGTACGACGGGACGTTTTCGTACTGGCCGGGGGAGGCTTCCTCGAACCGCTGGTCGACAGTCTATGCCACTCACTTCCTTCTCGAAGCGCGGAAGGCCGGTTTTGCGGTCTCCGAAGGGACGCTGAAATCGGCCCTTGGTGCCGTCGCCGGGATCGCCCGGAGCAAGCTCACGGAGGACTACTCTACCCATGGCAACAACCAGATAACGGTGAGCCGTATCGCCGACAAGAGCACGATATACGCGCTCTTTGTCCTGGCGATCGGAGGGGCACCCGAGAAGGCGGTCATGGACTTCTACCGGGGCGAAAAGGGTCTCCTGACGACAGACACGAAATACCTCCTTGCCGGTGCGTACGCGCTCGCCGGGGACCGGGCCGTCTACGGCGAGATCCTCCCGCCGCAGTTCTTGATCGAGGACGCAGTCCGCGAATCCGGCTGGAATTTCGATTCACCGATCAGGGCCAACGCGCTCATGCTCAACATACTTCTTGAGACGGACCTGAACAACCCGAACATTCCGCGCCTGATGGAATACCTGTCGACGCACTACCACAGCGGCTGGTGGTACAGCACGCAGGATGACGCGTTCACGCTTCTTGCGTTCGGGAAGGCCGCCCGCATGGCAACAGCGACAAAAGTCGAGGGGAATGTCTCGGTCGGAGGGAAGGAGTATGCGTACAAAGGGGGGAACCAGAGGATCGACATCGAGCCTTTTGGAAAGAAAGTGACAATCTCGATGAGAGGAGAGGGGAGAATCTACTACTCCCTCGTGACGGAAGGAATCCGCTCCGACGGTGCGGTGAAGCTCGAAGACAAGAATCTGCAGGTGCGCCGTGAGCTCCTCGACCGGAACGGGAACCGGGTCAATCCCGGCGGGATCAAACAGAACGATCTCATCGTCGTGCGTATCACTCTGACGTCGTCCGTCAACGACCTTGACAACATCGCCATCACCGATCTTCTCCCCGGGGGATTCGAGCTCGAGAACCCCCGAATCACGGAGGCAACGAATTACGCGTTCATAAAGAACCCGGCGAGTGCGGACTACATGGACATACGTGATGACAGGATCAACCTCTACACCGCAATCAGGGGGGGGCACCGGCAGATGCAGTTCTGCTACGCCGTCCGTGCGGTCACCCAGGGGAATTTTCAGTACGCGCCGGTCGTGGCAGAAGCGATGTACAACGCCGACTATCGTTCTGCAAGCGGTGGCGGCCGTCTCCGAGTGGGAAAATAGTGAGTTTCTTCCCTGACTATTGTATATTTCATTAGTACGGGTCGCTATTCGTCCGGCGTCGTCGAAACAACCCGGCCTTTCGACTCGTCATAGAGAGAGATTTTCCTAATACAGAAAAAGGAACCTGATGCGCTCCGTCTTCACGTCTCTTCTTGCTTTTGTTGCACTATCGGTGTCGACCGCCGGTATCATCATGCGGCCCTACCTGCAGGCACTCACGCCGACGAGCGTTTACGTGCTCGTGGAGTCCGATTCGCCCGGTGCCATCACCGTGGAATACGGGACGGCCCCTGCCTGCGGACTTTCGGCGAAAACAGAAAGCGTCGCGCTGACAACCGCCACGCCGGTGACATACGTTCACCGTATTCCGCTCCGGGAGCTCAGGCCGGAGACAGTCTATTATTACAGGGCGGAAGAGGGGGGTGCCTTCTCGGAATTATCCCGGTTCAGTACAGGGTCACTTCCGGGGACGCCGTTCCGATTTGCGTGGGTGGCGGATGACAGAAACGGCCCGGAGGTATTCGACAGCGTCATCGTGCATATTGCGGCGATGTACCCGCTCCTTGCTCTTTACGGGGGCGATCTCTGCCCCCGGCCGGGGTACTTCGATTGGAAGACCGGTTTCTTCCGGAGCCCGCAGGTCAATTTCGGCGTATCGGTCCCATGGGTCAATTCTCCGGGGAACCACGAAAAATGGACAACCAACACCCAGGCCTTCACGTACGGACCGGTCGGATCCGCCTCGCAGGAGTTCTTTTCCTTCGACTGCGGCGACATGCACGTGCTTGTGCTCAACAGCGAGATCCCGCTGGCGGCCGGCACTCCCCAGTACGCTTTCGCAGACGCCGACCTGCACGGCACGAACCGGCAATGGAAAGTCGTCATGGTCCACAAGCCTGCGTACTGCGCCGGCGGGCACGGGGAGGATTCTTCGATGATCGCGATGTCCACCGCCGTTTTCGAAACAACGGGGGTCGATCTGGTGCTGACAGGTCATTCTCACTTCTACCAGCACAACGTCGTGAACGGCATCCATCACATGGTCATCGGCTCCGCCGGAGCGCCGCTGTATGACCCGGCACATGCCTGGTACACACGGAAATCGGCGAAAGAGTACAACTGGGCTGTTGCCGACGTTACGCCGGAGTCACTCAGCCTGTTTGTCTACAACGAACGCGGGATGCCTCTCGATACGCTTCTCCTGAAGAAGTAGCGCTTCTTCATGCTCTGACAAATATCATGAAGGCACAACACATGAATACTTCGAGATTTTTCTGGGGAACACTCTGGATCGTTGCGGGAGTTCTCATCCTGCTTGCGAAGCTCGACGTAATGACGCTTCAGGTCGGGTCGCTCTGGAAATTCTGGCCGTTGGTGCTCGTCCTCTGGGGGATCGGGCTGTTCACCGGAGCGAAGGCGATCCGCTCACTGATCGCAGTCGTCGCGGCGATACTTCTGGCCCTCATCATCTACGGGGCGTGGGAGGAATGGGGTTCGGGCCGTGACCCCCGCGAGCTGACAAACCAGACATTCATGGAGACGTATGACAGCACGCTGCACCATGCGTCGCTCAGGTTCGTCTCCGGCGCCGGTTCATTCACGCTCCGGGACACGTGTGAGGGGCTCTTTCGCGCCGAAACGGCGACGGACTTCGGGAGATACGAAATGGACAGCCGGACCGGCTCCGACGAAAAAGACCTGACGCTCCGGCTTGCGGATCATCCGAAAGGGTTCAGAACTGGGGGGACGAACACTGTCACGATGTGCCTGAACCCCGGGCCTGTCTGGGCGCTGCGTTTCGAGCTGGGTGCCGCGAAGCTCTTTGCCGATCTCTCCGCCTTTGCCACGGAGAACATCGACATCAAGACAGGCGCGGCGGATGTCCGGGTGAGGCTGGGGGACCGGGCGGAACACTGCAGGGTGAACATCCATGCGGGCGTCTCCTCGATCAGCGTACAGGTGCCGGAGTCTGCGGGGTGCGAGATCAGCGCGGAGAGCGGTCTCTCTTCAAAAACATTCAACGGGTTCGTGGAGCGGGGGGATGGGAATTACCGGACGGCGAACTTCGATACCGCGTCCAGGAAGATTTCCCTGTACTTCAAGGCCGGCGTGTCCAGCCTGAAGGTCGTGCGATACTGAGGCTGACCTCAATGCTCATTTCAGCAAAACACCGGCTGTTCCTCTGGGTGCCGTCGCTGATGTTCGTTGCCCTGGTCCTGGGGCGGTTCGATCCGACGGCAAGGGGTCTCGTCTACCGCGTGCTGGAGAACGGGTGCGTCAGTAGCTTCTTTCTCCTGATCGGAGACAGCTTTCTCAGTGTTGCCGACGCGAAATCCGTGCGGACGGGGATCATCATGTGGATCCTTGCTCTCGTCGCCCTCTTCGCCCTGAAGCAGATCCCGATATTCGTCATCCACATCGTCTGATCCCCTGTCATTGCAATGCACAGTCATTGCGAGCGAAGCGAAGCAATCTGGCGTGCCGAAGTACCCCACCCTATGCCCCCTGTTCCCCCGCTTTGTGGAGCTCCTCGAACTCTCCCGTCCTCCTGTTCTTCCTCACATTGTCGCAGGGGAAGCACCGTCCGTTCATCGCGATGTACACGCCGTGCGGGAGCGTCTGAACGAACGCCAGCGCGCTCCCCAGGTTGAACAACCCGTCAGAGCTGCCGAACTTGTACGGGATCATCGCGCCGGTCAGCACGATCGTCTTTCCCTTCACCTTTTCCCCCAGCACCCGGGCCGTGACTTCCATCGTGTCCGTCCCATGCGTGATGACGATCTGTTCCTCCGGCGTCTTCAGGCACTGCTTCGTGATGATCTCAAGGTCCGCGTCGGTCATCTCGAGACTGTCCACCATCATGAGCGTCCGCATGGCGACGTTTGCCTTGCACCTGCCGAGGGTCAGCATCTCGTGGAGATGGGTGTCTTTGAAATACAGCTTCCCGTCGATCTCGTTGTATTCCTTGTCGAACGTACCGCCGGTGACAAAAATGCGTATGGACATGTCGGTCACGGACGTGGTGTCTATGCCATCTCGAGTATCCGGCCGTAGATCACCTCGAACGTGAAGCTCTTGGCCTTGCTCCTGGTCTCGATGTACTGCGAGAGCTTGTCGAGGCGGGAGGGGATCGACATGATCTTATCCTGGGCCTTCCGTCCGATCTCGTTCAGGTAGGTCATCACGTCGATGTTCCAGTTGTGAATCAGGTTCTCGATGATAAACTTGTAGTCCCGCGGTCCGTAGATCCCCGCCCGCCTGATGACGTCGGCATAGTCGTTGAAATTGGAGATCGAGATTCCCGGCATGTCGATTGCGGGCATGATCGATGAGGCGGCCTCGAGGGCCTGGTTCGGGTCGCGTGCCAGGATCTCGCGGAACACGTTCATGTAGAACGCGTAGTGCCGCGACTCGTCCTGCGCGATCTTCTGGGTGACAGCCACGAGCAGCGGTTCCTGACCTTCGGCGAGTTTCCCCGTGTTGAGGTGCGAGATCTGCGTGGCGCGCTCCTGGCAGGTGGTGTAGATAAACAGTTTGTACGGGTCCCCCGCCCAGTCCGGGTAAAACCCGTTCCGGATGTACTTGAATTGCATCTCTTCGAGTGCCGAGAAGTTGAGGAGCCGCGAGTCCCGGGCGTAGTCCCGGAGAATGTTGCCGTGACGGTCTTCCTCGGCGGTCCAGAGTCTGTTCCACAGGCTCCAGAACGTCTGGCTGCCGAGTGACTCGGCGATCAGGCGGTGGAAATGCGGCAGGCCTTCTTCGGTGAGGATGTTGATCGTAAAGGCGACGCGGGCCGAATCGGGGAGACCCCGGGCCCTGTCGCGAAGCTCGGTGATCACGCTGTCGTTCAGGTCGTCAGGATTGGCGGGAAGAAACTCCGACGGATACCAGTTGTCGCGTTTCTCTTCGTGTTTCGCCATGAACTGACGGACGGTCTCTTCGAGATCGGCGAGCACCTCGAGCTTGGAGGAAAATGCGGAACTCCTTGAAACGAGGGCGCTCATGGGGTCTTCCTTCAGTAAAACAAAGAACTGAAAACATAACCGCATCCCCCCCCGATCGGAGAGGATGCGGACTGCATTGTACCAAAAGAGCCGTTACACCTTCGTGACGTTGGCTGCCTGGAGACCCTTCGGTCCACGTTCGACTTCGAACTCGACGGTGTCGCCTTCGTTCAGAGTTTTGTAGCCCTCGCCGTTGATCGCCTTGAAGTGCACGAACACGTCTTCACCGCCGGGGCGGGAGATGAAACCGTATCCTTTAGCGCTGTTGAACCACTTGACTGTTCCCTTCTCCATGGAACAAATCCCTTTCTGTGAATATTTTAGTGGATTGTGTACATCGTCTCGGTCGGCTCAGAAAAAAAAATCGCACGCAATGGGGCACTCAATTCACCATTGTCTGCGATCCGACTGCTGGCGACACTCACCTTAACAGGCTAAAGCTGTACATCAGCAAGCACTTGATGGCGCAAGAACGGTGTACGCGAGATTTGGCTCTGAAACCTACAAACCCCGACCGAGAATTGCAAGCCTTTTTTCCCCTTTTGCCCGAAAGTCGGCATGTCATTCATTTTCTTAGCTTTGGAGCGTTTCCGCATGTTCCTTGAAGCCTCTCCGCATCCACTTTGACGCCAGGAGGAGTCCTGCCGGGGTCATCAACGCAATAACGCCGTAAATGAACCACATGGTCCCCGTGTGCATCTGCTCGGGGGGCACCCCTGCGGGGCAATAGTGCATGAGGAACCAGCCGCTGTAGAGACTGGTGATCACTTTCGTCAGGAACCACGGGAACTGCCCGATCCCCATGTAGATACCCGTCATGCTTTTCGGGGCGATCTCCGCCACCCACTGCAGGAACCTCGCGGACCATGTCGCCTCCCCGAGCGTCGCAAGTATGAGGTAGGCAAACAGCCCCACGATGTTCGGCCCCAGCGCCAGTATGAACGTCGGCGCGCCCATGATGAACGTCCCCACGATCATCATCGTGTACGTATTCTTCTTCGACGTCAGGGCGGTGACGACGGGGGTGAGCACGAAAATGAGCAAGGGGCTGAAGTTGACGAAGAACTCGTAGTTGTCGCTCACGACGCCGGTGAACGCGCGGCTGCAGTACTGCGGGAGCGTCAGCCAGTTGTGCGCGAAGAGCGTCTGGACGGGGATCAGTATGAATATGAAAAACATGAACCGCGAATCCCTGACCGGGAAATTCCTCAGATAAAAGAGTACCTGTTCCTTCAGAGGCTTCTTCTCTTCCGGCACGGTCTTCTCTTTTCGTTCCTCCTCGGCCTGCGCCGCCGCCTTCGCGGTCGCTTTGCGGGTCAGGAGGAGAGCGATGACGAGAATCCCGGCGACCGTGAGCGCGACGTAGACCCAGAAGACCCCGGTGATCCCGTAGGCCCTCCGGACCGGTGGCGATATTATGCCGGGGAGGAAGCCGCCCAGGTTCATGATCGCATAGAGCATCGCGTATCCCATTGCCGCCGTCTTCTCCGACGTGAACTGCCTGACCGCGGCGTAGCATGCGGGCTGGTAGATCCCGTACCCGAGTATGATCCCCATCAGCCCGCCCATGGCGAGCCAGTGCGAGGTGGACCAGAGCCCCCGTGTTCCGAGCTCAGGACTCAGAGTCAGGAGCGTGCGGCCGATGAGCATCAGGAAGAGCGAGAGGAGGAGCGACCTGCGGGCGCCGATGAGATCGACGGTCGCACCCATGAAGAGCATCCCGAGCGTGATGCCGGCTGTCAGGAACCCCACCATCTGCCCGGCGCTGATGTCGTCGAGCCCGATGTAGTCGTTGAAGAAAATTGCGAGGAGCCCCACGACGCCGAAGTACGTCAGACCTTCCAGGAGATAGGAGAGGTTGATCCCCCAGAGTGCCTGCGACGAGTGAAAGAGGTCGATGAAGGGTTGTGTGATCTCCCGGAATGTCTGCCGGGCGATGGAAACGTTCTCGCCCCCGGGGGCCGGCGATGGATCCTGCATCCGGAACTTCCTCCTATTTTTTGACGCGCCGGATGATCTTCTTCATGTTGAGCCCCAGCATCTTTTTCTTCTCCTCGAACGTGCAATGAGAGTACACCATCCACCCGAACTGGGGGATCGGGTCCCGCATCGGCTGGTCGGTGCCGAAGAGCACCCGGTCCGCGCCGACATGTTTCACCATGAACTCGATCACCCGGTACGTCACGGCCGTCAGCGTGATCTCCAGGAACACGTTCGGGTTCTTTTGCGCGATCTCAATCGCGAGCCGGGCGTCCTTGAACGACCCCCCGGAATGAGCCATGATGAATGAGATGTTCGGATAGCGCGGGGCGATATCCATCATCTCCGGAACGACGTTGGGGGAAGGATGGATGAGCGCGTAGGCGTTCATCCTGTTCCCGTATTCATACCAGGGTTTCCACAGCTTGTCGTTGTACGGGAGATATGTGCGCGGATTGTATGCCTTGATCCCTTCCATCCCGTACGTGACATGCACCTTCCGGAGCTCCCTCGGCCAGTCCTTCACGTACTGGGGCTGGAGTGAGGCATACCCGTGATAGAACCGGGGATAGTGCGTCATTGCGTCGTGGACGATCTTGTTCCCTTCCCTGTAATCCGTCCACACCGCGAGGAACCCGCTGATGCACGCAGCGTCCATCCCCATGAGCTTTGCGCGCTGGACGATGCTCTTGTCGTCCCCGTAGGGGATGTGTATGAATCCCGTCCCCCCCGCGTCGGTGTGCATGAGGTGCGCATGCGAATCGATCACGAGTATATCTTTCAGGGGCTTCCCCTCTTTTGCCAGAGCGAGTATCGGGTCGCCCGGTTTCGACCGCCGGTAGGGGGGAGGGAGCGTGTCGATACGGGCAAGGCGTGCGATATTCAGTCCGGCGACGCTCGCCTTCTCTTCTTCACTCAGCGTGCAGTAGTCCACGAACGACTTCGCGGCCCCGGGCGACTTCTCCAGCGCGCCGGTCCCGAAGAGGACGCGACCGGCCCCGAACCAGCCGCTGAATACCTCCATCGCGCGGTTCCCCTGGTGTGCGGAGAGCTCGACATAGAGATTTCTGTGCTTCGCCATCAGCGTGTACATGAACCGCGTGGCATCCCAGCGGCCCCCCTGGAGCAGCACATTGAGGCGGGGGAAGCGCGTCAGCACGGCGTCGAGCTCGCTCACGAGCACCTGGTTCGTCGTCTCCAGGACGTCGTTGACGTAGAGGTGCCCCCCCTCGACCATGAGGAGTACCCCCTCTTCCTCGAGTGCGCCGAGCAGCTCCCCGCAGAAATCGACATGAAAGGGGAAGCGGTGCGACCGCGGGCACATCCTCACAGCCTTGATGTTATTGTCCTGAAGCTCCTTGATCAGCTCCCCGGGGCGCGGGAATTCGCCGGTCTGGTGAGGCATCACGGCCCAGACGCCGTAAAGGCGCGGGCTCTTCTTCAGCTCCCGCGCGAGCATCCTGTTCCCGTACATCGGGTCGTACTCTTTTGCCGTCGAGTGCGTGATGAGTGCACCGTGTATCCCCGCCCACTCCATCTCATCGAGGAGAACTTCAGTCTCGTACTGCGCTTCAACGTCTTTGGGGCCTCTCATTCCCACATACGCGTAGGAATCGATGTATATGCGGTTGCTCATGTAAGTTCTGTTGGGATATAGTGTCGCTCGTCCTCCGGGGGAACCCGGAGCAGGAGAGTGTGGATATGATGGACCGGTTTTCTGTATATTCCGATCTCGAAAGGAAGGGATATATGCCAACAGAATCAACCCCGCGGGCCCCAATTCGCAACGCCTTGAGAGTTCTTTTTTTGATCTCCCCTCTCGTTCTGGCAACTTGCGCCGTGCGCCTCTCCCAGGCACAGCAGCTCTCGCACCCCCGTCTCATGACCGACCGTGCGGGGGTCGACAGCGCAAAAAAGTGGATCGCGGAGTATCCGTGGTACCGGAACATATTCGAGCAGCATAAGGCGGATATCGACAGGTTTATTGCGCGCAGGCCTGTGTACGTTTCCCCCCTCAAGCAGACATATGTGTATCAGATGTATACCTGCCCGAAGCACGGCGTCGAGCTCCTCTATGAGGATTTCAGGCCGTTCGATCATCGTTGTCCTGCCGATACGAATGAATCCTATTCGGGGGGAAAGTACGATATGGCGTGGGCCGGGTGGTACAACCGTCTGCTGGGGACGGACCTTGTCTGGATGGCACTTCTCTATAATGTGTACGGAGATCAGAAATACGCGGAGGCCGGGCGTGAGATACTGATGAAGTTTGCGGACCTGTACCTCACGTACACGACCGACAACACGATACTCGGGCCCGCTCATGTCTTCTTCGGGACTCTCTCCGAATCGTTCTGGGGAGTGGATATGGCCTACGGCTATGATCTCCTCTATAATTACGAAGGCTTCACTCCCGGCGACCGGCAGGCTCTCAGGGAGAAGCTCTTTTACCCGCTCGCTTCGATTACGCAGCAATTTCCGGAGACGGCGTCGAACCGCCAGCTCTGGTACAATAATGTCTCCGCGGCCGTCGGGTTCCTGTACGGCGACCGCAGGTTGATCGACTTCGCGATAGAAGGGAGATACGGTTTTCGCTGGCAACTCGGCTCCGCGCTCCCCGAGAGCGGTTTCTGGGGAGAATGGTCCGGGTATCATTTTGTAACGCTCCGCGGCATGATCTGCCTGGCCGAGATGGCGCGTCACAACGGGTACGATCTCTATCATATGGAGATTGCGGGGAGGACGATGAAGAGCATGTTCGATGCACCGTTCCTCCTGATGCAGCCGAACAACGAATTCCCGCGAAGCAAGGACAGTGGAGGGGGGAGCCTGCTGGAATACGCGCCGTTTTACGAAGTGGGCTACAAAGTATACCACGACAGGAAATACCTCGGCCTCCTGAACCTGACTCGTCTCAAGCGCGGGACGCAGGTTGTGGGAGAGAGCTCCGCGCTTGGAAAGGCTCGCGAGCCCGTTTCCATGTTCGATATCGATCCCGACCTCCCGCGCGATATCCTCGCCATCTATACGGAACGGAGCGTCAATCTTGAAGGGAACGGTTTCGCGATACTACGGGACAGCACGCTCCGCACGTATCTTTACCTCGATTACGGAATCCTGGGGGGAGAGCACGGGCATCCCGACAGGCTGCAAATGGGATATTATGCCGGCGGGCGGAACTGGATCGTCGATCCCCTGAACGAGTCGTACATGTACCCGAGTCTCCAGCTCTGGTACAGGCGGTCGATCGCGCACAACACGCTCGTCGTCGATCAGACGGACCAGGCGTGGACGAACGGGTACGGGAATTTTTTCGGGGCCCTTCCTTCGTTTCAGGTCGCTTCCGGGGGTTCTACGACGGAGTATCACGGCGTCAAGCTCACGAGGACGCTGATACAGTGCGGCGACTATTATCTTGATCTCTTCGATGCGGAATCCCCCGATCTTCACACGTATGATCTCCCTCTGCACAGTTTCGGCGATCTCGCACTCGACGGGCTTACGCTTGAGCGGCAGCCGATCGATATGTTCGGGAACAAGCCCGGAATACCGGGTTACGACCAGCTGACCGATATATATAGAGGCACGAGCGACAGCTCGTTTCTGGGAGTCTTTACGGACAAGGGTGAACACCTGATGGTCCGGGTGATCGGCGAGCCGGAGACGCAGGTTCTCAAGGCATCGACTCCCCCGATCGGAGGTTTTTACAAGCAGTCCGCCCCGGACCGCGCCCCCTTCCCGGTGCTGATCACCCGCCGGATTGGCCGCACAACACGATTCGCAAGCCTCATACATTCATACGGGAAAAGTCCCGTAATCACGTCATTCATGAAGGGCGGTGATCCGGGTTCATACATTGTTGTGCGCGGTAATGAAAGAGACATCATTCATGCCGATATCGGCCGATCTGTCTACTCTATTGTAAGAGAGAAGGACGGTGTTCCCGTGTTCGCCGCGGGGTTCAACCAGGGGAGACTTATGCGCGGCCATGACGTTCTGGTCGACGAACAATTTCCGCCGGAATCGTTTCAGTGCACGTGGACAGGGAGAGACCTCGCCGTAATCTCCAGCCCCGGTGCCAGAAACGCGGAGTTCGGACAGCCGGATAGCCTTCCACTTCAGCTCAAAGTCTTTGCTCCCGGGGTTAATTTCGTCTCTCTCAACGGAGCCCCTGGACTCTTCACGAAGGAAAGAGACTACGTCTCTGTGCGGACAACGTCCGGTGTGGCCCTCAGCATCTCGTACACAGG
>Ga0182017_10001501_pt1 | contig 17901 bp, 12 predicted proteins | sample 712E3DmetaG_FD_120492 | JGI IMG/M metagenome (GOLD analysis project Ga0182017, IMG submission 120492) | Permafrost microbial communities from Stordalen Mire, Sweden - 712E3D metaG | ecosystem: Environmental > Terrestrial > Soil > Wetlands > Permafrost | place: Sweden: Stordalen | collected... | reverse complement strand
GGGCGTGCCGGCGGTGTGGGAGACGCTGCGCCGGCGTGTCCTGCAGAAGTTCTCCGATCGCTCTGCCACGGTGGAATCGTTGGTCAACGCGCTCACCCGGGCCAACTTCGAGCTGCGCTCGCGTACGGGAATCGACCTGGGCATGTTCGTTTTCTTCCCCGTGCACCAAGGCTTCGGCGGGCGGGTGCGCTACATGATCAGCGGCGGTTCGTCGCTGCCACCCGAGGTGCTGAAGACCTTCTACGGGATGGGCTTCGACTTCTTCGAGGGCTACGGCCTGACCGAGACCGCGCCGGTGCTCTCGGTCACCACGCCCAAGAAGAAGCCGGTGCTCGGCTCGGTGGGCCAGCCCCTGCCCGGTGTCGAGGTCAAGATCGACAGCCCCGATGCTTCGGGCGTAGGCGAGGTGATCGCGCGTGGCCGCAACGTGATGGCCGGCTACTGGGAAAACCCCGAAGCCACGGCGCAGGCCATTCGCGACGGTTGGTTCCACACCGGCGATCTGGGGCGCTTCGACGAAGACGGCAACCTCTTTATCGTGGGCCGGTCCAAAGACGTCATCATCGACACCAACGGCAAGAACGTCTACCCCGACGAGGTCGAGGATTTCTACCGCAACTCAACCTTCGTGAAGGAACTCTCGGTGGTTGGCCTACCCGACGGCGTGGCCGAGCATGTGGCCTGTGCGGTGGTGCCCAATCTGGATCACGAGCCCGGGCTCTCGCGGACCGAGGTGCAGGCCAAGATTGAGGCGCACTTCCGTCAGGTGTCGACCGGCTTGCCCTTCTGGAAGCGGGTGCGCACCCTGGAATTCTGGGAGGGGGAGCTGCCGCGCACCAGCTCGCGCAAGGTGAAGCGGCGCGAAGTGGCTGAGGAGCTGCGCCGCCGTCACCAGAAGAGCAAGTCCGAGAGCCAGCAGAGCCCAGAGGTGCATGCCTCCGAGGCAGGCGTGGGCTGGTTTTTTGAGATTGTCGCCAATGCCTGCGGCAAGGCGCCGTACGAAATCCACATGCAGAGCCGGGTCGATGAGCTGGGCTTCGACAGCTTGACCTTCACCGAGTTTGCCGCTGCGTTGGAGGCCGCGGGTGTGCACGTGCCTGAGGGGGTTGTGTTCACCGGCGCGGTCGACGTGGCCGCGCTTCACAGCCTGGCCACCGGCAAGCGGCCCGCACTGGAGAAGCGAGAGCCGCGCCGGCCCGACACTTTTCAGCACCACCAGGAAGGCGACCTCAAACTGCCGGCTCCGCTGCAGCGTCTGGGCAAGCGCGGATTGGCGGCGGCGCAGAGACTCTTCTATACACGAGCGCTGCAGACCAAAGTGCGGGGGCAAGGCCACATTCCGCGGCACACGCATTTCATCGTGGCGGCCAACCACTCGTCGCACCTCGACATGGGCGCGGTGAAGGTTGCCCTGGGCGATGCCGGCCGCGACCTGGCCTCGCTGGCCGCGGCCGACTATTTCTTCTCCAATCGGTGGCGCCGTGCCTATTTCGCCAACCTGACCAATCTGGTCCCCATGGAACGCAGCGGTTCCGTGCGCAAGTCGCTGGCCATCGCGGAGGGGGTGCTTCGCCGCGGCCGCAGCCTGATGCTATTCCCGGAAGGCACGCGTGCACGCGGCGGCGTGATGGCGGAGTTCTTGGCCAGCCTGGGCTACCTCGCCCTGCGCGCCGAAGTGGGCATCCTGCCGGCCTACATCCACGGCGCCCACGAGTCGCTGCCCGTGGGCGCCACCATTCCCAAGAAGCGCGATCTGGAGGTCCGCTTTGGGCCTTTCTTGGCCATTGATTTTCTGCGTGAGCTGACCCATGGATTGTCGCACCAGGATTCCTGGCACCTGTGCGCGGCGCTGACCCAGAGGATCGTCGAGAATCTGCGCGACGGCGTGAACACGCGCCTTGACGTGGCGAGCGTGCGGGCGGCGTGGAACGGCGAGAAGCTGGGGCCGATTGTGCCTTTGTTGCAGGCGATCGAGGACGACGAGCCCCGGGTGGGCAGTCAAAGCAGGAAGAGCCCATGAAGATCCTGGTGACAGGCGCCCCAGGTTTTCTGGGATCGCCTTTGCTGGAAGGGCTGAGCCAGCGCTTCTCGCCCCAGCAGCTCCGGGTGCTGGCCGTGGCACCTGCCCCGGAATTCTCCAGCCTCGGCGTCGAAGTGCAAGTCGGGTCGATCTTGACGCCCGCTGATGTGGCGCGTGCGCTGGAGGACGTGACCCATGTGTACCATTTGGCCGGCTTCGTCTCGCGCAAGCCTGCTGATGGCCACCGCATGTTCCAGGTTCACGTGCAGGGCACGCGCCTTCTGTGTGAGGCCGCGCTACGGGCCGGGGTCAAGCGGATCCTGATGGTTTCCACCAGCGGCACCATCGCGATTTCCCAGCGCGCGGATGAGATGCCCGACGAGGACTCGCCCACGCCGCTTGAGCTGATCTCTCGCTGGCCCTATTACTCAAGCAAGCTCTACCAGGAGCAGACCGCGCGGCGTATCTGCGGGGACCGCATCGAACTGGTCACGGTGAACCCGAGCCTGCTGCTCGGGCCGGGCGATGTGCGCCTGGGGTCCACCCGCGACGTACTGTCCTTCCTCGCCGGTGACGTCAAGCTCGTGCCCCCGGGCGGGATCAACTTCGTGGACGCGCGCGACGTGGCGGCCATCATTCCGGTGGCCATGGACAAAGGCCGTCCCGGCGAACGCTATTTGTTGGGCGGCCACAACATGACGTTCGCCGAGTACTTCGACCGCATCGAGCGGGCGAGCAAGGAGTACCACCTGCGGCTGAAGGTGCCCGGCCGCTGGTCGGTGCTGGCCGCCCAGGTGCAGGCCGCCCTTTTCAAGGCGGTCGGCCGGACCAGTCCGATCGAGCCGGCCAGCGTCGACATGGCTACCTACTTCTGGTACTTCGACAGCACCAAGGCGCGCAGCGAGTTGGGCTTCGCCCCGCGCGAAGCGAGCGACACCATTTTCGATACCATCCGATACATCCGGGAGAATGCACTAGGCAAGGGCGCGTTTGCGAAGTAGCCACGAGGGGCCGTGACCCGTTTCAGCGTAGTTCGAAGGTGATCTTGTAGTCGATAGAAATGCCCTTCGAAGATGCGGGAAATGTGATGGACTTGAACGCTTCTTTCAAACCGGCAAGGAAGCTGGTGTCGGGCAAACTGGAAAGATCCTCGAGCTCGACCTCTTCCAGAATACCCGCCGAGGTAATACGCCCCTTGATCCGCACCAGGATATTGTCTGGTAGACGTACTTTCGACTTGTCGAGGTAGTCGAAAAGGATCCCGCTCGATTCCCGCAGGCTAGATTCAACGTCCTTGGAAGAGATAGAGATATCGGGCTCATGGCGAGGAAACAGGGGGGGAGCTTCATATTCACACAAGCCGATATCCACCATCTCGGGCCCCCCATCGGGAGTCTCCTCGCGGGCCGGGGGCTCGACCTGGTGGTAGGGCTCTCGCCGCAGCCGCAGCGAAGTGGAGCACGTTCCGGCGCCAGTCACCAGGACCACTGCAGCCGCGTACCGCAGCCAGTTTGGGGCCGCCTTGCCGGCACGCCCCACGGCCGTGGTGTGCGTGTAGAGGTAATCGCGCAGTCTGCAATAGCCATCGAGTAGCAAGCCCCGCGCGTGGCGCTCTTCGGTTTGGAGATCGTCCACAATGCCATCGCCCCCAACCCCCAGGGCCGCCCCAGACTGCTCCGCCAGGTCGACCACGCGCTCAAGTAGCGCGAGTAGACCGAGGTTGACTTCAATCAGCCATCGCCCAACATCGCGGCGAAAGATTCGCACCCAGCGTCCGCGATGACAGCGCTGTGCCAACGCAGCTAGGTGGTCCAGGCCGATGGCCATTTGCATGAGGCTCGCCGTCGACCAGCACCGGTCGTGAAACACCCGGGCCGCCAGGCCCCACGCAAGATCGGCAACAGGATCTGCGAGGGTGTAAGAACGGCCGAGGTAGTCTCCCACGGTCCTGCCCTCATCGATCATTCGGCGCTCAAGCGGCGTACCCGCGTAGATCTCGGCGCGACCAAAATTGATGGGGTGTTGACGATGACGTCGCATGAAGGCGAGGTCAGAACGGATGGTCGAGACAGTGGATGCTGGGTGAAACATCAACATGTTGAACTGCCCCGAAATGCCGAGATCGTCGCACAGAGAGAGTGCTCGCTCTCCCTGGTCGAGCGTGTGACCACGCCCCAGGCAGCCAAGCCCTTCGGAAGTGGCTGTCTCGATCCCTAGGAAAACGCGAATCAGGCCCAGCTTGCGCAGCTTGGCCAATACCGTCTGGTCAAGGTCGCAAGGGCGGCATTTGATGGTGAAGGCGAGGTTCTTCACGCCACGGCAGACCAGGGCATGGTGTAGCGCATCGATTCTGCGGTGATTCGCCGATGTGCTGGGAGTGAGGAAATTGTCGTCATGAAAAACGAAATGGCGCACACCCTTGTCGCGATAGAGGTGGGACATCTCCTCGGCGATTCTCTCAGGAGAGCGCTGCCGAAAAGCTGGACCAGGAGCGAGCCGATGCAGCGTAGTAACGCAGCAGTATGTGCAAGATCCAACACAGCCCCGGCTGCCCAGCATGTATGCGGTCGGGATGCCGGCGCAAAGCGGAGTTGGGCCACTTCGATCCGGCTCGGGCAGCCCATCCAAATTGCACTCGACCGGGCGCGGAGGAGAACGAACGATGGAGCCATCGGACCGCCGGTAGACAAGCCCGAGGATTCGGTCGAAGTTCACTGGGCGCGTGCTGCAAGTCTGGGCAAGCTCGACGATGGCCCGTTCACCTTCGTGAGCCACGATGGCGTCGATGTCGGGGTTGTCGCGCAAGATCTCGTCCGCCGCACACGAGGCGAAATGACCCCCGGCGACGATGACCATGTCGGGGCTCTCTCGTTTCAGTCGGCAAGCTAGTGCGAAGAACTCCCGTGCCCGCACCTGAAAGCTGAGCGATAGGCCGACCAGTGGTAGGCCACGCGCAGCCCTGGCGGCACGCTCAGTGTCCTGCGGAGTGTTGAATTGGATCAGATTCGGACAATGCCCCGCCTGCCGCAGGGACGACGCCAGATAGCGAAGCGAAAGGTTTTCTTCGAAGTTGGGACCGATGAGAGCGACATTCATTGTGGTACGCCCAGAAATCGCCTGGGCTCATCGTAACATGGGAGGTCAGCCATCACTCGATTTCCGAATGCAGCAAGGAGCACCACCTGCGGATGAAGGCGGTAGCCGCAGCCTTTGTCGCGCGCGCAGGCGGCCGGCGTGGTCCTGTCCCTGCGACGTGGACGCGTACGCGTCTCACCGCATTTCTGCAGCGGCTAGCGCGAACTCAACGCGCTCTGTGCGCTGCTGCGGGAGCCGTGACCGCATTTCACGCGTGGTAGAGCCCGCGTGGCGTGAGCGCCACGTGATCGCCAGGGCGGAAAGGCGGGTAGCTGGCGTACCTGAAGGCCTGGTAGCCGCCGTCCTGGAACCGGACCCACACCTCGTAGCTTCTCTGCTCAGACGACTCCGAGCTTGCTGCTGCGCCAACGGCCGCGCCACCCATCGCGCCAAACAGGGCGCCTGGGCCACGGCCACCACCCAGGATGCTGCCGATGATGGCTCCCGCAAGAGCACCGCCGGCAGGATCGCCCTCGCGACGCTGAATGACCTCGCGAACATTCGTGACCGTGCCGTAGCGCACCCATTCTGGCGGGCCTTCGGCCTGGCCCCAGTCAGAATAGGCAGCATCTTCCGTGGCACATGCCGGCATCACGGCAACCAAGAGAACCAAAGCGATGCGGCGAAGAGTCTTCATGGTGAACCCCCGATGCGTTTGCTAGATCAACCCGGGCTTGATCCCTTCCCACAACATCTTGCGGAACAATTCTACCGCTGCCGGAATTGCTTTTCACCCCCAACCTGGGCGACCATAGGCGCCATGCTGCGTTTCTTGCCAGCCGCTGTCGTCTTTCTGTCCAGCCAAATGGCTTGGGCTGGGCCGCGCGTAGCGGTGCAGCCGTTTAGCGGTCCCGACGCGGACAGCAGGCTGGTGCGGCAACATGTGGCGCGCATCGTGGCCCACCACGGCTTTGCCGTCTTGACGTCGCTTCCCGCCGTGTCGGGCACCGGACAGTATCCTCAGATTGCACGCGACCGCGAGCTGAAGGCATTTGTTGTTGCCGACATTGAGCAGAAGGGCAAGCGGCTGGCCATGACGTTTCTTGTCTGGCAGGGCATCGACGGTTCTGTGGTCGGCCGCTGGGAGATGGCGGCGTACCGGGAAAAGCTGGCGAGTCTGTTGAGGAAGGAGTTCTGGAGGAGGCTCGGGCCCGCCATCGCCAAGGCGCTGGCGCCGCCTTCCAACCACTTGGCCCCTGCGCCGCCCATGCGCATCGACGCCAGCTCTTCCTACGACAGCGAGATACAAGGCGTGGCCTGGCGGCGGAGGTAGCTAGCTATTCCACCACAGAGGGCACAGAGCACACAGAGGTCGGACGGGAAGAAAGGGTTCGGACAGGACAGGAGCCCACCCCTTCTTTTTTCCGATCCGGCTCTGTGACCTCCGTGCTCTCTGTGGTGAAGAAAGCTAACTCAGACATTTTCGTACTGTTGGAACAGCCGGCCCCAGGACGTGTCGCGTTTCCAGTTCTCGAAGGTCCGCTTGTCCTTGACTGGCCAGCGGTAGTAGTCGTGGTAGGCCTCGCTGGCGGCCACGAACACGTTGACGAGGGGCGTGCGGAAGAACAGCTTTTGGATGGCCTTGAGCGGCCCGAACCACAGTAGGTCGCCTGCCATGCTGGCCAGGTTGTCGCCCACTTTGAAACCCCAACTCTCGTGTGAGATGTCGTCGCCGACGATCTCGATGTCGCGCGGATCGCCCACGCCCAAGCCATCTTGGTGCGCGACGCTGATGTATTCCACCGACAAGGGGTCAAAGCCCATCATCTTGGCGGATACCGCGTCGATGGCGACTTGATCCGCGCTGGCCAGCATGTAGTCCTTGATCACCGGGATCATGGTGCGCGGCCCAGGGCCGTTGCCCGCGGTGGTGCCATCCATGACCGCAAAAATGCCGGTATGAATCTCTTTCTGGATGGCCAACAGATCCACCAGGGTGCGGTGAATCCAACTGTGCGTGTAGTGCCGGTGGGTGGCCAGCAGGCCACCGAAGGCGTTCTTCATCGCGCCGGTGGTCGTGGTGTAGATGTGACACTTGACCGTGGGCAAGTGGACGATGTTCTTGCCCAGGAAGTAGTCGGGGATGCGAATCCCGTCGGGGAAGATGCGCGGCAAGACGTGCATGCGTGCCTTGGGCTGGTACTCGACCCAACGCATGTCGCTTTCCTTGAAGTTGTAGAGAACTGGAACGCCGTATTTGCGGAAGAGTGGCAGGTAGTGATTGAGGTCCTCACCCTTGAAGGCGTTGGTCACCACCGTCTTGTTTTGCACGCAGGTGATGTCGGCGTACCCCGCGGCCTGCAAGGCCTTGATGGTGCCCTCCATTTGCCAGGGCGTGGTATTGGCGCCGGGAAACGGGTAGTGCCACGAGATGTTGTCTTTGAGGATGGTGGTCTTGCCCGCCGCCAAGGCCTGCTTCATTCCCGCCAGCTCGCACAGGCGCTCGATGTCGCTCAGGATGGTTTCGGGCGTGCACTTGAGAACTGCGACTTTGGCTTTGGCCATGGTGGGGCTCCTCGCACTCTGTGATACCAGCTACTGCGCGCGCTCGCCAGCCGGTGAATACCGTGGCTGTGGCCCACATCACACAACCGCTTGGTTGGAGCCCTTTGACGAAGCCAGCCCCGCTGGCCTTGTCGAGAGGCTCCACGCCTCTCTCATTGTGAGTGATGGGAACCCTGAAAGGGTTCCCAAACCCTCCCGCGCTCTGGCTCTGGCGGGCAAAGCCCGCCTTCGCCAACGCGCCTATCTAACTACTCGCAGCCCTTCTTCTTCGGGTTCTTGCAGCAGTCGAGTTCCTTCTTGGCCGCGGCGGTCTTGTCCTTGGCAGCCTTGGCATCTTCCTTGGCCTTCGCCTTGAGCGGCTTCTCGCACTCGGTCTTCTCCTTGCCCTTCATCTCCTTGCAGCTCGACAGATCGGCCTTGGCAACTTCCTTCTCGGCCTTCTTGGCGTCGTCGAGGGCAGTCTGCTTGGCGGAGCAATCGGGCTTCTCGGCCTTTTCAACCTTCTCGGACTTCTCAGTCTTGACAGTCTTCTCAGTCTTCTCGGACTTCTCAGTCTTCACAGTTTTTTCGGCAGCAGCCGGAGCAGCGGCCTTGGCGGCGGGCGCCGCGGCCGGAGCAGCAGCCGGAGCGGGCTTCTGCTGAGCCTGGGCCAGGCCCGCAATGGGTAGAACGGCGGACACAACGAGAACTAGAAACATTCGCTTCATCGGGATCCCTCCTTGACGGTTAGCGTCTCAGGCCGGAGATAATACAGGTCAAGAGGAAATCCGCCAGATCTTAAACACCTTGCAGCAGGGCGTGACCTTCTGCGACCATAGGCGCGTCAGGAGGCCACGCATGCGCAAGGTAAAGATCGTCTGTACTCTGGGACCTGCGACCGCGGGTATTCCCCGTCTGGTGGAGCTGATCGAGGCGGGCATGGACGTCGCGCGCCTGAATTTCTCCCACGGTGACTACGCCACCCACCGCAAGACCTACGATGAGGTGCGCGCGGCGGCCCGCCAGGTAGGCCGTCCCATCACCTTGTTCGCCGACCTTTGTGGCCCAAAAATTCGGGTAGGACGCATGACCGGCGGTCAGGTGCCGCTCGAAAGGGGAAAGAGCATCTGCCTGACCACCACAGAGGTGCTGGGCACGAGCGAGCGGGTTTCGCACACCTATCCGCCCCTGGCGCGCGACGTGAAACCCGGCGATCCCATCCTGCTTGACGATGGCCTCTTGCAGCTCCAGGTGGAGTCCATCAAGGGCGACGACGTGTTTTGTCGGGTGGTCGACGGCGGTCTGCTCAAAGACAAGAAGGGCATGAACCTGCCGGGCTCGGCCTTGTCGGTGCCAGCGCTGACCGAAAAGGACAAGCAGGACATCGTATTCGGCCGCGAGCTAGGCGTGGACTGGTTCGCCCTGTCCTTTGTGCGGACCCCGCAGGACGTGAAAGAAGCCAAAGAGCTGGCCGGCGGGATCCCGATCATCGCCAAGATCGAAAAGCCGGAAGCGGTCGACCGGCTGGACGAGATCCTGGACGTCACCGACGCGGTCATGGTGGCGCGGGGCGATCTGGGCGTGGAAGCCGGCCACGAGAAGGTGCCTCTCATCCAGAAGCGAATCTTGCGGGACATCAAGCTGCACGCCAAACCCGCCATCACTGCCACCCAGATGCTCGATTCCATGATCAAGAATCCGCGGCCCACGCGCGCCGAAGTTTCTGACGTGGCCAACGCGGTTCTCGACGGCACCGACGCGGTCATGCTCTCGGCCGAGACCTCAGTGGGCGACTATCCGGTCGAAGCGGTCAAGACCTTGGCGCGTATCATCGACGAGATCGAAGGCAGTGCGTATTTCCACAATCTGTGGAAGGAGCGGCCTGATGTGACCGAGAGGACCTACTCCAGCTCGATAGCTGACGCTGCCGCGGAGATCGCCGAGGACCTCAAGCTGGCGGCCATCGCCGTGTACACCGAGAGCGGACATTCAGCAGCCCTGCTCTCTGCGCAACGCCCCCTGTCCAACATCGTGGCGTTCTCGCGACACGATACCGTCTTGCACCGGCTGGGCCTCTACTGGGGTGTGTACCCGCTGTTTGGCGCCTGGGTCAAAGGTGTTTCCGGCGTGATCGAACAGGCCGAGCGCGAGATACGTTCCCATGGCATGGCCAAATCCGGGGACGACATCATCGTCACCTACGGGGTGGTATTCGGGGAAGAGCCGTTCCAGACCAACATGCTCACGCTGCACAGGATCAGCGGCTGATCACCCGCGCGCGGCTGCGCGTACGAAGCCGCGCTCGAGGGCTGTGCGGGGCACGGGAAATCCAAACCAACTGCGCACATCAGCGCGCAGGCCCTCGCCGTGCATGAAATTGTAGACAGCGCGGCGCAAGCCGGCGGCAAAGGGCGCCGGGTCTTCGCCGCCGGGCTCGCAGAACGGGATTTCATTCTGGGCAAAGGCCGTCGGTGGTGTATCGAGGATGCGAATCCCAAGCTGGTCCGCTTGGCGAAAGGCTGGGCTGTGTACGGTCAGCGCAAAACGGTGCCAGTAGGCCGAATGAAGAAAGCCGGCAGCAAAGAGCTGGCGGACCAACTCCAACGCGTCCACGGTTTCCTGCGCAGTTTGCGTGGGATAGCCGTACATGAGGTAGGCGTGGACCAAGACCCCGGCGCGCGCAAAGGCGGCCATCACGCGCGTGGCTTGCGTCCGGTCGAATCCCTTTCGCTGCAAGGCCAGCAACCGATCGGTGCCGCATTCCAGCCCGCCGGTGACCGCCAGGCAACCCGAGCGCGCCAGCAGGCCGGCGAGCGCAGGTGTGAAGTGCCGCTCGAAGCGGATGTTGGTCCACCACTGCACGTTGAGGCCGCGGTCGAGAATGCGGCGGGCCACCGCTGCGAGCAAAGCGGGAGGTGCCGCTTCGTCGACGAAGTGAAAGCTTCGCTCGCCGGTTTGGGCCATGGCTGCCTCCATCCAGCCCACGATGGTCTTGGCGTCAGCCGGATCGAAACGGCCGATGGCGTCCAGACAGGTGTCGCAGAAAGTGCAGCGATGCCAGTAGCACCCGTGAGCCAAGATCAGTTTGAGCCAGCGTCGTTCTGACCACAGTCGGTGCATGGGGTTGGGACTCTCGGCCATGGCCAAGTAGCCGTGGCTGAGAAGCGGGGCAAAGTCAGGCACGGGCCGATCGCGATGGTGCAGCACCGGCGCCGTCGTATCGTCCAGCCAGACCACGCGGCCGCGCCGGCGCACCCGCGTGCGCACCAGGCGAGTGGCCCGACCTTCCACTATGCGAAGCAGAGGCATCTCCCCGTCGTCGTAGGTCACATAGTCGAAGTCATCGAACAGGCGTGGATGGGAAAGCTCGCGCAGCTCGGTGTTGACGTAGCCGCCGCCCAAGACCGTGGCGAGGCGCGGATCGAGCGCCTTCATCCTGCGGGCGACGCGGAGGGCGCCGTAGAGTGCGCCGGGAAACGGCACCGTGACCCCCACGACGCGCGGCTGGTGGCGACGCCAAGCGGTTTCGGCTTCCTTGTCGATCCAGCGGTCGACAAGGCTGCGACGCCCGGACAGCGCCAGGCGGAGCGATTCGAAATCGCCAGTCGTCGCCAGGCGCTCGCCATAGCGGGCCAGCTCGAAACGGTCGTCCAGGCCGTCGTGCACGGCGTCCGCAATCTCGTCGAGAAAGAGGCTGGCCCGATGGCGTGCCAGGGCGGCCACGTCGTCGCCTGCAAGAAGCCCGCGCATGGCCGCAAAGCGCGGGCCCTCTGGCAGACCACCCGGCTGCGCCAGCCACGCCTGGTGCTCGGGCGCGCGTCCCTGCAAGAAGGCCACCACGCCTGCAACCGCGGATTGGATCTGTCGCGCGTGCGCCAGAAAGTGTCGCACCGAAGGTGGGCGGCGCCGGCGGGCAAAGCGCCGGCACAGGGCTCGTTCGACGTCCTTCACCCCGCGGGGCGAGAAGAGTCGCAGAACCAACGCCAGCGAAAGATCTTCTTGCGCCACCTGGTATCCATGCCGGCGCAGGAACGCGGCCAACATTGGCGTGGCAGGATACGCCGTGTTGGATTGCACCATGGGCGGCGTGATGAGAAGCACCGGTTGCAAGCGAGGTGCCCTCTAGTGCTGCCCGCCAGGAATTGTTGAAGGGTTGGCAAGAGTCCCCTCGGGGAGCACGCGAGCGCAAGGCGCGAGCCGCGAGGCCACAAGGCCGAGCGGGGGAAGGGGGGACCCGGCGGGCTTTGCCCGTCGGGGGGAGGGGCTCTCCCCTCCGTAGATCGAGGCTAGTGCCGCTTCGCCTTGCGCTGCGATTCGGCTTCCTGAATTGACCATCGGCTCAACTTTTGCGGAACTTCTGGCAAGCGGCACTAGCGGCGTTGCGCTTCGGCTCGCTTGAGCTTCGACTCAACCGCGGTCGTATGCTTGACCATGCGAGCGAGTGTACCTATGTTGCCAATGCGACGCCATGCGGGTGGAAGTGCCGGGACGGATTCAACGTAGGTCAAGAACATGCCGAACATCCTGCCTAGATGGGAGCACTTCGATCATCAGTCCGACATCGGGGTGCGGGGCTTGGGCCGTTCTCGCGAGGAGGCGTTTGTGCAGGCCGCGCAGGCACTGACTGCCGTAGTGACGGATCCTGCGCGCTTGGTGGCGCGCGCGAGCGTGCGCGTCTCGTGCCAGGCGCCGGACGACGAGATGCTGCTGGTCGCGTGGCTTAACGCGATCATCTACGAAATGGCCACCCGCGGGATGATTTTTGGGCGCTTCACGGTAGCCTGCCAGGGAATGCGCCTCGACGGGGAAATGACGGGCGAGCGCATCGATAGGGAGCGCCACCAGCCCGCGGTTGAAGTGAAGGCTGCCACGGTGACTTGCCTTCGCGTCGCCTGCGATGAGACTGGAGTCTGGACGGCTCAGTGTGTGGTCGACGTCTAGGAAGAGGAAGAGCGAAGCATGGATCTGAATCGGCTGAGCAAGAAATCGGGCACCGAGTGGTGGCTCGCGCCTTTTGGCCGGATGCGCGTGCCAGGCATTCTTTTCGCCAGCGAGGAACTTGTGCGCGCGATGGACGAGAAGGTGCTGGAGCAGGTGGCCAACGTCGCGGGCTTGCCCGGGATCGTGCGCGCCTCGTTCGCCATGCCGGATGCGCACTGGGGTTACGGTTTTCCTATCGGCGGCGTGGCGGCGTTCTCGCAGGAGGCGGGCGGGGTGATCTCGGCCGGCGGTGTAGGTTTCGATATCTCGTGCGGCGTGCGCACCCTGCGCACCGGCCTTTCCATCGACGAGGTCGAGCCCCGGCGCGCGGCCCTGGCCGATGCGCTTTTCCGCGCGGTTCCCTGCGGAGTTGGCAGCACGGGTCCGGTGCATCTGTCCCCTGCGGAGCTCGACGACCTCATGCTGGGCGGCGCGCGTTGGTCGGTGAAGAAGGGCTTTGGCAAAGCGGCGGACCTTGAAACCATCGAGGAGGAGGGTGTGATGGCGGGGGCGGATCCGGATGCGGTCTCCTCGGAGGCGAAGAAACGCCAACGCGACCAACTCGGCACCCTGGGCTCAGGCAACCACTACCTGGAGGTGCAGGAGGTGGTTGAGATCTTCGCGCCCGAGATCGCCGCAGCCTACCAGCTCCGTGCTTCCGAGGTGGTGGTGAGCATCCACTGCGGCTCACGCGGCCTGGGCCACCAGATCGGCACGGATTATCTCAAGTCCATGCTGGCCGAGGCTGGCCGCCACGGGATCGATCTGCCCGAGCGCGAGCTGGCCTGCGCGCCCATCGATTCTGGGTTGGGCCAGCACTACTTGGGGGCTATGCGCGCAGCCATGAACTGTGCCATGGCCAACCGGCAGGTCATCGCACACCTGGTACGCGAGACGTTCTCCGAGATTTTTCCCGCTGCCGAGCTGACCCTGCTCTACGACGTTTCCCACAACACGTGCAAAGAGGAAGAGCATGAAGTCGACGGCCAGAAACGCCGGCTCTTTGTCCATCGCAAGGGTGCCACGCGCGCCTTCGGGCCCGGCCATCCTGCTCTGCCGGCTGTCTATCGTGCGTTCGGCCAGCCCGTGCTCATTGGCGGCAGCATGGGGACCGCGTCCTATGTACTGGCGGGCACGACCGAGGGCATGGGCCGTGCTTTTGGCTCCGCCGTTCACGGCGCGGGTCGCAGTTTGAGCCGCCACGAGGCGACTCGACGCTGGAAAGGCCGCGCCGTGGTCGATGCGCTGGCCGGACACGGCATCCTGGTTCGCAGCCCATCCTTGCGCGGCGTGGCCGAGGAAGCGCCCGGCGCATACAAGGATGTCGGCGCGGTCGTGGACGCCGCTGAACAGGCGGGACTGGCACGCAAGGTAGCTCGCCTGCGGCCGCTGGTCTGCATCAAGGGGTAGAGAAGCCTGACGGACGGGGGCCAGTCAGTCTCAGATTTCTGAGGGAGATGCGGGCGATTCTCGCGCTTTCGCGGCGGAATCGCGTTCGTGGGTGGCGGCATCGGGTTTGCAAAGGCAGGATTGAAGAGAAGCAATCTTCGAAAAGGAGCCCAAGCTATGTTGAGCAGCCTCGCACACCCCTCGCGCCATCTTTTCCTGGTTTCAGCCGCCGTCTCTCTGTTGGTTGGCGGGATGGGTCGGACGGCCGCAGCCAAGGATTGCGCGACCGACTCGGATTGCGACACCGGGTATCAGTGCGTCTTTGCGCAGACCGGTGACGGGACCGCTGGTGCGGGAGGAAGCACGGCGAGTTCCGGGGCTGGGGGAGACACAGGGAGCACCTGCCCACCAGGAGTCAACTGTGGCACGACCTCGTCTCCTCCCACCAAGGCGCCTGTGCCTGCGATGGATGCAGGCGCTGCGCCTCCCCTGGCAGGGGCGGACGCCGGGCTGTCGCTTCCCCCGCCCGTGCCCCCGCCGGCCGTCACCGGGATCTGCCGGCCCAAACCCATTGTCTGCACCAGCGTGGCCGACTGCCCCAGCGCGGACTTCGATTGCGCAAGAGACTACATCGTGACCCCTACTTCGCCATGTCCGGAGGGCACGAAGTGTGCAACCCCACCCGACACCGGGACCTGCGTGGCCAAACCGCACGCGTGCAGCGCGGCCGCTGATTGCCCGGCGCCCCTGATCTGCCAGGCCGAGGCCGGGACATGCTCGGGAGGCGGGATTGGGGGGGCCGGCGGGACCGGAACCACGACGGCGGATACCTGCACCCCTGGGCCATCGGTATGTACCTGGGTCCCGGTGACCTGCGCGACTGACAACGACTGCGCGGACCCGCTCTACCAATGTGTGAAGGTCAGCGAATCCGGTTGGTGCAGCGGTTCGGCCCCGGCGACCTGCGCAAAGGGCGAGACCTGCCCCACGGCCCCGCCGCCGACCTGCGGCTCCACCGTGGTCATGAACTGCATGCCCAAGCCGATGAACTGCGCATGTGGTCCATGTCCCGCGGGCGCCATGTGCGGAGCATGCCTGACCTGTCCCGCGGGCTGGAGTTGCTTCGATTTTTTCAACTACAACGGCGGCGTCCGGCCGACCTGGAGTCCGAATGCGCCTGACAAGTCCTGTTTGCCCGACGGAATCATCTTGGCGACGGAAGGGCATGCCTCGGACGGCGGTCAGTTCACGGCGAATTCGGGAGGGGGCGGGGGCACGTCGGGTTCGGGCCATACGGGGATCGGTGGGGCCGGCGGTACCGGAGGCAAGAGCGGAACTGGCAGCGATGCGACCCCGCCTGCGGTGAATCCGGTGTCCCCCACTCGGAACGGTGCGGCTGGAAGTGCCGGCGCAGAAGACTCGGCCGCGGTCCACTCGAGTGGTTGCGCCTATGGCGGCAGCGAAACCGGCGCGATCAGCCTGTGGCTGGCGTTTGCCATGGCCGGGCTGGTGGCTCGGCTGGCTCGCCGGCGCAACCGCGGCCGCTGATGGCACTATCACAGGGCCGCCTGACGGCCGGAACCAATCACTCCGGCCACGACCTATTGCAGCTGTCGTGGTGCTGTCAAGAACCTTCGCGGCTTGCGAAGAGACGCGACGTTAGTAGTACAATCGGCGCCACCAGGACCGCACCATGGACAAGTACGCCTCTCTTCTCAGGGGACGACTAGGGTTTTGGGCCCGACTGTTCTCGGGCTCGTGGCGCGATCTGCTGGTGGTGGCCGGGCCCGCCCTGTTGGTGCTGGGCTTGTGCGTGTGGGCCGGCGTGCGCTACGTCCGGCTGGCGCCACCCCATGTCATCCGCCTCATCAGCGGCCCGGAAGGCAGCACCTATCGAACCACGGCCGAGAAGTATAAGAAGATCATCGAGAAGCACGGCGTGAAGGTGGAAATCCTGCCGTCGCAAGGCTCGTACGACAATCTGCACCTGCTTGCCAACCCGGCCTTCAAGGCAGATGTGGCCTTCGTTCAGGGAGGGTTGACTGACGGCGTGGATATCTCGGACCTGGTTTCCCTGGGCACGGTGTTCGTGCAGCCGCTCATGGTCTACTACCGCGGGAGCGAGCCCATCGACATCCTCGCCCAATTCCGCGGCAAGCGGCTGGCAGTGGGCCCCGAGGGCAGTGGCACGCACGCCCTGACCATGAAGCTGCTCAACGCCAATGACATCGACGAGAAGTCCGCCACCCTGCTGGAGCTGACCGGCGAAGAGGCCGCCCATGCCTTGGTGGCGGGCGAAGTGGATGCGGCTTTTCTCGCCGGCGATTCGGCCACGCCCAAACTCCAGCGCCGCCTGCGCGAGACGCCCGGGATCGCATTGATGAACTTCCGGCAGGCCGAGGCCTATCGCCGCCGTTTCCACTTCCTGGTCAAGCTGGCCTTGCCCGAAGGGGCCAGCGACTTCGCCAAAAACCTTCCCCCGCAACCCTGTCAGCTTGTCGGGCCCTCGGTGGAACTGGTGGCGCGCAGGGATCTGCATCCGGCCCTGTCCGACCTGCTCATCAAGGCCGCGCAGGAAACCCACAGCGGCCCAGGCATGTACCGCGAGGCGGGCGAGTATCCCGCCCCGCACGAGCGCGAGTTTCCCATCAGCCCCGACGCCGATCGCTACTACAAGACGGGCAGCCGGTTCTTCTACCGTCACTTGCCTTTCTGGCTGGCCAGCCTGGCGGATCGTCTGGTCGTGCTGCTGGTGCCGCTGCTGGTGCTGATCGTTCCGGCGAGCAAGGCGCTTCCCGCGTTCTACCGCTGGCGCATCCGTTCACGCATCTACCGCTGGTACGGAGCCCTCATGGCTATCGAGCGCGAAATGCTGGCGTCCCCCACGTCCGAGAATCGCGAGGCGATCCGCACCAGGCTGGAGGCCATCGAGCGAGCCGTGAACCAGCTCAAGCTGCCGCTGGCCTTTGCCGATCAGCTCTACGTGCTGCGCGACCACGTGGCCATGGTCAGCCGTCGCTTGCAGACTGGCTTCTACGCTTCGACCTGATCCTTTCGGCTCTCTGTGGCGAGGGTGGCACAACGCGACGGGCAAGCGCTGGATACAGCGCAGGCTGGCATCTGTTCGTTTCACCGGGCCACTTACTCACGGGACAGCTAGCGGCAAAGAGCCTTGGCCCTGCATTTTCAGAGACCGCTCGTGGTCACTTCTTGTTCTTCAGTGGACAGCCCGGCGTGTTCTTGAACGCAGTTTTTGCTGAATGATTTTTTTGATGGTGTGTACCTCCAAGGTCGCTCTCACCCCCAAGAAAGCTGAAGCCCATCTTGCCTCGCCTTTGTTCGGGAAGTAGGCAAGTTCCAAAACGATCTAGAACCCGGAGGCTCCCAATGAAGTCCAGGTACTGGTTGTCGATTTGCGCCGTTGGTGTACTGATAGTCGGTTTCGAAATCGGGGGCTGCTCCTCCGACAGTGGTCTAAGCCCCGCCGATGGCGAGGCGGGGAATAGCGGCACTGGTGGCAACGTTGGGACTGGCGGGTACGTCGCTAGCGGTGGGCAAGTCACCAGCGGTGGGCAAGTCACCAGCGGTGGGCAAGTCACCAGCGGTGGGCAAGTCACTAGCGGTGGGCAAGTCACCAGCGGTGGGCAAGTCACTAGCGGTGGGCAAGTCACCAGCGGTGGGCAGGTCACCAGCGGTGGGCGAATCTCCAGCGGTGGCAACATGGGGACTGGCGGTTTCGTGCCACCCACCAACACCATAACGACTACGTTCACCGGCCCACCTGGTACTAGCTCTAGAACGACTACGTTCACCGGCGGGCCTGGCACCGGCTCTAGAACGACTACGTTCACCGGCGGGCCTGGCACCGGCTCTAGAACGACTACGTTCACCGG
>Ga0182017_10001498_pt1 | contig 17930 bp, 13 predicted proteins | sample 712E3DmetaG_FD_120492 | JGI IMG/M metagenome (GOLD analysis project Ga0182017, IMG submission 120492) | Permafrost microbial communities from Stordalen Mire, Sweden - 712E3D metaG | ecosystem: Environmental > Terrestrial > Soil > Wetlands > Permafrost | place: Sweden: Stordalen | collected... | reverse complement strand
TCCAGTGTAGGACAGGCTGACTTACGCCGGGATTGGAGGGACAATAGCATCTTGGATTCGGAGGAGGACGCCCGATGCACCCGTGGCACGAAGACGACGAATTCTGGGCGGCGCTGGAGCCGCAGCTTTTCGACGAAGCCCGTCTCCAGGCGGCGCCGAACGAGGCGGCGTATGCGGCAAGTCTGCTCGGCCTGAGCGCGGGCGCAAGCGTGCTGGACCTCTGCTGCGGTCCGGGGCGGCACTCGCAGGCGCTGGCCCGGCGCGGGTACAAGGTTACGGGAGTGGACCGCACGGGCCGTTACCTTCGGGGAGCCGAAGAGCGCGCCCGGGCGGAGCACCTGGCCATTGAATACGTCCAGTCCGACATGCGCCTCTTCCGGCGCGAGAACAGTTTCGACGGCGCCATTAGTCTGTTCACCTCGTTCGGGTACTTCGAGAACCAGGACGAGGACTTGCAGGTGCTGCGAAACCTCCACGCCAGCCTCCGCTCCGGGGCGCGGCTGGTGATGCAGTTGGCGGGCAAAGAGATTCTGGCCCGCCTCTTCGCGCCCCGGCACTGGATCGAGTACCCGGACGGCTCGTATTTTCTCGCGGAACGCGAGGTGGCGGGCGACTGGTCGGGCATTCACAATCGCTGGATCGTGATCCGGGGCGCGGAGCGGAAGGTTTTCGAGTTCACGCACCGTATTTACTCGGCGGTCGAGTTGAAGGGGGCGCTGGGCGCCGCCGGCTTTTCCTCCGTGAATGTGATGGGGGATCTCGACGGAAGGCCGTACGACCGCGAGGCGAAGTATCTGGTGGCCGTGGCTGCTAAGTAGAAACGGCCGCCTCGTGATAAATTAAGTGGGGAGGGGTGTTTCTCTCGCAGGGTGAACCATGAGGGTGAAGATCCGTCTGCGGGTGGGGCCGAGATTCGGGAGCAGCTTGGCCCGCAACCGCGAATTCGCCTCCATAGCGGCCGCGCTGTTGACGCCCGCGGCAGTCGTCGCGCTGGTGCTCGGAATGTGGCGGCTCAGCGCCGACTTGAACTGGACCGGCGAGTTCGCCATCTCTCACGGCCTGTTCTCCCATTGGCAAGTGTGGATCGCGGTGGCGGGCCTGCTTCAAACCTGCGCCTCGATACTGAACCGCTACGGCCGAGGCGACGGGGAAGCCATGCCCTAGCCGGCGCCGGACTCCTCCACCACCAGTTGCAGTATTGCGGTCGTGGCTCGGAAACGGGTCCGGATAGGCGTGAGAAATATAAGCCGCCGAACGCACTCCCTTAGTTACGGCATGACCATCCGGATTGGGGTGAAGAGGGGGAGACCCGACCAGCGGTTGGGGAGATTCCGGGAAGTCCTGCTGGCGGCGCGGCACACCGAGTTCTACGCGCCACAACTGGAGGCGGCGGGCTTGGCCACTCGCTGGGGAGTAGGCAGCCTCCGGGAGATCGAGGAGGGGTTGGCGCGGCTTCCCGCCGTCAACTTGCGCGCCTTTCTGGATTGCCCCGAGAGCTTCCGCAATCCGGCCGTACGCGCGGAGCCGCAACCCGCAACCGAGCGGGTGGAAAGAACCCCCGGAGGATGGCGCCGCGCATTGCGTCTGGCGCCGCACTCTATTGCGGGTTCCTTCGGCGCGCTGAAGAGTCTGGCCTGCGACAAACCGTCCGGCAAAGCATGTATGATCCGGAGCCTGCGCCGGGTCACGGTGCACAGCCGCGTGGATCGGGGGTTGCTTCGGGAGGCCGACCGCGACTCGCTCTGGCGGGCCTTCGAACTGCCCGTTTTCGAGCAAATACGCGGCTTGGACGGCGAGTTGCTGGCCTGGGAGTGCGAAGCCCACACGGGGCTGCACCTCCATGCGGAACACGCCGTCGCGGAGGCGCCGGGAAACGGGGGCGGCGGGGAACTGGTGCTGACCTCACTGGCCGGCCTGCGCTACCCCATGCTGCGCATGCTGACGGGGCTGGTTGGACGCTACGCGGAGGGCCTGTGCGAATGTGGAGAGAAATCCGGCCGCGTCATCCTCTCACCCTGCATGCGCACGCCGCCGGCGGTGGGGCGCGAGTCACTTGACTTTGCCTCCCAGGGTGCTTTAGCACGGTAGTGTGTCCCCCGATCCGGCGCGTGAGCGCTCGCCAATTGCCGGCATCTCGCTGAACGTCTTCCTCCTCGGCGTCGTGAGCTTTTGCACCGACGCCTCGAGCGAGATGATCTACCCGCTGATCCCGCTGTTCCTGACTTCTACGCTGGGCGCGCCGATGGTGGTGTTGGGGATCATCGAGGGGCTGGCGGAGGCCACGGCCAGCGTTCTGAAGGGAGTGTCCGGGTGGGTCTCGGACCGGGTCGGCCTGCGGCGGCCGCTGGTGATTGGCGGCTACGGCCTGGCGGCCCTCGCCAAGCCGCTTCTCGCGCTGGCGGGCGGCTGGCCCATGGCGCTGGCGGCGCGAATGCTCGATCGCTTCGGCAAGGGCCTTCGGGGAACGCCGCGGGATGCGCTGATCGCCGATTCCAGCGAACCGGCTTCGCGCGGGCGCGCCTTCGGTTTCCACCGCAGCGCGGATCAGGCGGGCGCGGTCCTGGGACCGCTGCTGGCCCTGCCGTTGCTGGCCCTTTTCCATCAAAACCTTCGGGCCGTATTTGTGGTGGCCTTCATCCCCGCCGCCATCGGTGTGGCGACGCTCGCCGCGGTGCGCGAAACCGGGCGGCGGGAGACGGCCGTGCGCCCGCCCGCCTTCCGGCTCCGCCAGGCTCCGCCGGGATTCCGCGGGTTTCTAGGCGCCATGCTGCTGTTCGCGCTCGGGAACTCCTCGGACGTCTTTCTGATCGTGCGGGCGCGCCAGGTGGGGCTCACGCCGCAACAAATCGTGCTGCTGTTCGCCGCCTTCAACCTGACTTACGTCTTGTCGGCCTATCCGGCCGGGGTGGTCTCGGACCGCATCGGTCGGCGGCGCGTGATGATGGCGGGTTTGGGCGTTTTCGCGCTGGTCTACCTGGGGTTCGGGCTTGTGGCGGCGCCGTTCTGGGTATGCGTGCTGTTCCTGGTCTACGGCTTGTACCAGGGCCTGACCGATGGGACCAGCCGGGCGTTGATTGTGGATCTGGTGGCGCCCGAGCACCGCGCTACCGCGCTTGGATACTTCTCCATGGCGACGGGATTGGCCACCTTCCTGGCCTCCGCTATCGGCGGTCTGCTTTGGCAGTGGTGGGGGGCGCCGGCGACATTCTTGTACGGGGCCGTTCTGGCGGCCGGGGCCGCGGTGGTGCTGGCGAAACCTGTCAGAATGTGAGTCATACATGCGCTACCGGAAACTCGGTAGGACCAATTGGGATGTCAGCGAGATCGGATACGGCGCCTGGGGGATCGGCGGCACGCAATGGCGCGGTGGCAGCGACTACGACGCACTGGCGGCGCTGCGCCAGGCCATCGATCTCGGGCTGAACTTCATCGACACGGCGCTCGCCTACGGCGACGGTCACAGCGAGGCGCTGGTGGGCCAAGTGGTCCGGGAGGCGGGCAAGAAGATCTACATCGCCAGCAAGATCCCGCCGATGAACCGGCTCTGGCCGGCGCGCCGGGGCATCGGCATCGAGCAGGTCTTCCCCAGTCGATACATTCTTGAATCGACCGAGCGGAGTCTGAAGAACCTGGGGCGGGAGCAAATCGACCTACAACAACTGCATGTCTGGAACCCGGAATGGGCCGATAGTGAGGAGTGGCGGCGCGCGGTGGAGGACCTGAAGCAAAGCGGAAAGATCCGCGCGTTCGGGGTGTCGATCAACGATCACGACCCGGACTCCGCGCTGGGTATCGTCGAGACCGGTCTGGTGGACGCCGTGCAGGTGATCTACAACATCTTCGACCAGTCGGCGGAGCGAAGCCTGTTCCCGCTGTGCCTTGAGCGGAAGATCGGCGTGTTGGCGCGCGTGCCGCTGGATGAAGGCGGACTCGCGGGCACGATCTGTGCGGACACCGAGTTCGAGCCCGGGGATTTCCGCGCGTTCTACTTCTACGGGGACCGCAAGCGGCAAGTGGAGGAACGCGTCCGGGCGCTCCAGCGAGATCTGGGCGGAGTGGCCGCCAATCTTCCCACCATCGCGCTGCGCTTTTGCCTCTCTCACCCTGCCGTCACGACCGTGATTCCGGGCATGCGGACCCTGCGCCACGCCGCGGCCAACTGCGCGGTATCGGAGATGGGGGAACTGGACGCGGAGACCATCCGGAAACTGCGGACGCACGCCTGGGTGCGGAATTTCTATTCATAGGTCCGCTCGCTCACGCTCGCGGCTCGGAGCCGAGCCACGACCGTAAGGGAGTGGTCACAACACTAGTGCGTGGCCGGTTTCAGAAGGAACGTGACGTTCATTTCGTCGCGCGTGCCGATCGTGCCGAGCGCGGCGCTGGGTGGCTTCATTCCCCAGTCGGTCATGCGCAGCGTGGCGCTGCCTTCGATGGAGAAATCCGGATTGAAGGTGACCTGAACGGTTACGGGCTTCACCGTGCCACGCATGGCGAGTGTGCCCCGAACCTCGAAGTGGCCGGGGGCGGCCGCGGCGATCCGGGTCGAGGAGAAGACCAGCTCCGGGTAGCGGTCCGCCTGCAGCATTTCGGCGAGGGCGAACTTCACAATCTTGGCCCGGTCCTTCTCGTTGACCCAGGCGTCGTGGAGCGCGATACTTCCGGCCTCTACGTTGAACCTCACTTGGGAGCGCTCCGGCGCCGCGGCATCGTAGAGCAGCGAGCCGTGGTAGCGCTCGAAGGTGAAGCTGTGCTTGCGCCCGCTCCACAGGCCGGTCTTGTAGACTTCAAGCGCCAGGCGGTTCCCGGCAGCAGGTCCGATGTCGTAAGCGACCGAGGCCGCCAGCAGCGGCAGAACCGCCAATTGCCACATACCTGACTGGATGCGGGCGCGCCAGGAAGGGTGCCGCTTTCTGATAGGATGGGACTCTGCGGATCGGGATTCATACCTCCATCGCGGGGTCGCTCGAAAGCGCGGCTTTGAAGGCCGCCGGACTCGGCGCGAACACGTTCCAGATCTTCTCGGCCAGTCCCAGGATGTGGCGCGTGGGCGAGCCCGATTCACTCCAGGTTCGAAAGCTGCAAGCGGCGCGGGAGCGTTTCGATTTGACGCCGCTGGCCATTCACGACAGTTACCTGATCAACCTGGCGGCGGCGGACCCGGGAATCCGCGAGCGGTCGATTGAAGCGTTTCGCGGCGAGGTGCGGCGGGCGCTGGCGATCGGCGCGGAGTACCTGGTGGCGCACCCTGGCAGCTACGGAGACCAGGGGCTCGAGCAGGGCGTATGCACGCTCGCGGAATCGATTCGGACGGCGATCCGAGGTCTGAAGATGAAGCGGCTCATGGTGCTGTTCGAAAACACGGCGGGCGGCGGAACCAAGCTCGGTGGCTGCTTCGAGGAGTTACGGTTGATCCGGGAAGCGGCGTCGAGCAACGCGGAGATCGGCTTCTGCCTGGATACCGCGCACTGCTTGGCGTCGGGTTACGACGTGGCCAGCGCCGCTGGATTGCGCGCCACCGTGCGGGAGGCCGAGCGGATTCTGGGCCTGGACAACGTGCGGGTGATCCACGCCAACGATTCGAAAACGCCGTTGGGATCGCATGTAGACCGCCACGAGCACATCGGAAAAGGATTCATCGGCGCGGAAGGATTCCGCCGCATCCTGGCGCATCCGAAACTTCGCGAGAAACCGTTCATTCTGGAGACGCCACAAGACCGGGAAGGCGACGACCGGCGTGACGTGGAGAAATTGAAGAAGCTATGCCGGAAAAGAACTACGACCACAAAGCGATCGAACTGAAGTGGCTGGAGCGTTGGGAGAATGCAGCGCTCTATAAGGCCGAGGAAGACTCTTCCAAGCCCAAGTACTACGTGCTGGAGATGCTGCCCTACCCCAGCGGCACGCTGCACATGGGCCACTTGCGCAACTACACCATCGGCGACGCGCTGGCGCGCTACAAGTGGATGCGCGGGTTCAACGTGCTGCATCCCATGGGCTGGGACGCGTTCGGCCTTCCGGCGGAGAACGCCGCCATCAAGCGAAGCATGCACCCGCGCGACTGGACGCTGGCCAATATCGCCGAGATGAAGAAGACCCACCGGCGCTATGCCTTCAGCTACGACTGGGATTGCGAGGTCTCCACCTGCGAGCCGGAATACTACCGCTGGAACCAGTGGTTCTTCCTCAAGATGCTGGAGCGCGGGCTGGTTTACCGCAAGAAATCGCGCGTGAACTGGTGCCCGGAGTGCGCCACCGTGCTCGCGAACGAGCAGGTGGTGGACGGCTGTTGCTGGCGGCATGAAACCACACCCGTCGAGCAGCGCGAGCTGGAGCAGTGGTTTTTCAAGATCACGAACTACGCTGGCGAGCTGCTGGCGGACCTCGACCAACTCCAGGGCGGCTGGCCGGAGCGGGTGCTCGAAATGCAGCGCAACTGGATTGGCCGCTCGGAAGGCGCGGAGGTGGATTTCCACCTGGAGGTATCGGGCAAGCCGGTGCGCGTGTTCACCACGCGCGTGGACACCATCTACGGGGCCACCTGCGTGATCCTGGCGCCGGCGCATCCGCTTACCGCCGAGCTGGTGCTCCCCGAGGATCGGCCGCGGGTCAAAGCGATGATCGACGCCCAGCGCCACAAGGACCAGGGGGATCTGGAAAAGGAAGGATTCTTCACCGGCCACTACGCGATCAACCCCTACAACCAGCAGCGCATCCCGGTGTGGGTGGGCAATTTCGTGCTCCTGGAATACGGCACGGGAGCGATCATGGCGGTGCCGGCGCACGATGCGCGCGACTTCGAGTTTTGCCGCAAGTACGGCATCCCGGTGTGGCCGGTGATCCGGCCGGTGGATGGCACGATCGCCGAGGAATCCTCCATGCAGGAGGCGTTCTGCGACGATGGCGTGCTGGAGAATTCCGGCGAATTCTCGGGTCTCGCGAGCGCGGAGGCGCGGCGGCGGATGGCCGCGCGGGCCGAAGTGGAGGGTTTCGGGAAAGCCGCCATCACCTTCCGGCTGCGCGACTGGGGCATCTCGCGACAGCGCTATTGGGGCACGCCGATCCCGGTGATCCACTGCCCGCGATGCGGCGTAGTCCCGGTACCCGAGGATCAATTGCCCGTGGTGCTGCCGTTGAACGTGAAGATCACCGGCGCGGGGCGCTCGCCGCTGGAGGGCGTGCCGGAGTTCATGAACGTGAAGTGTCCTGGCTGTGGTGCGGACGCGCGCCGCGAGAGCGACACCATGGACACGTTCGTGGATTCGTCGTGGTACTTCTACCGTTACTGCGACGCGCGCAACGACCGGGCCGCATTCGATTCCGCGAAGGTCGGCTACTGGTTTCCCATCGACCAATACATCGGCGGCGTCGAGCACGCCATCCTGCACCTGATCTACTCGCGCTTCTTCACCCGAGTGATGCGCGACCTCGGCCTCATCGCCAATAGTGAGCCGACCACGCGTTTGTTCACGCAAGGCATGGTGTACAAGGACGGCGCCAAAATGTCCAAGAACAAGGGCAACGTGGTGGGCGCCGACGAGATGGCCGAGCGATACGGCGCCGACACCGGCCGCCTGTTCGTGCTCTTCGCCGCCCCTCCCGAGAAAGACCTCGAGTGGCAGGAGGCGGGCGTGGACGGCATGTTCCGGTTCATCGGCCGCGTGTACCGTTTCACTACCCGGAACATCGAGCGAGCGCGCGCGGGCGGCGAACGCAACGAGGCCGACCTGAAGGCGCTTCGCAAACTGCACCAGACGGTGAAGAAGGTCACCGAGGACTTCGATTCGCGCTGGCACTTCAATACCTCGATCGCGGCGGTGATGGAGCTGATGAACGAGCTGCACCCGCTGGAGGCGCGGCTCTCGGGAGGCGCGCTGGCGGAAATCCTCGAGAAAACGGTGCTGCTGCTGGCGCCCTTCGTGCCGTATGTCACCCAGGAACTCTGGGAGGAACTGGGACACCAGGGACCGGTGTTCCACGAGGCGTGGCCGGAATACGATCCCGAGTTGGCTCGCGAGCCGGAAGCCGAAATCCCGGTGCAGGTGAACGGCAAGCTGCGCAGCCGCATCTACGCTCCGTTCGGCAGTTCCAACGACGAGCTGCAACAGCGGGCGCTGGCGGACGAGAAGGTGCAGGCTTTCGTGGCGGGCAAGCAGATGGTCAGGGTAATCGTGGTGCCCGACAAGCTGGTCAACATTGTCGTAAAGGGGTAGCCATGGCAGAAGACACAACCGGCCGCCGCGACTTTTTGAAAACCGCGGGCGCCGCTGCATTTACCACCTCGATTTTCACCGGCAACGTCAAGGGCGCCAACGACCGGATTGCCTGCGCGGTGATTGGCATGGGCCAAATGGGCATCGGGAACATGGGCTTCGCCATGCGGCAGCCGGAAGTCGAAGTGGTGGCCGCCTGCGATGTCTACAAGCCGCATTTGGACGAGGCCGTGGCGCTGGCCGCCAAGAACGGCAAGACCGTCAAGCCGGTCGCGGATTTCCGCAAGATCCTCGAAGACCCCTCCATCGACATCGTCAACATCTCGACTCCGGATCATTGGCACGCCTACATGACCGTGGAGGCCTGCAAGAACGGCAAGGACGTCTTCGTCGAGAAGCCTCTCTGCGTGTACGTGGATGAAGGCAAGCTAATGGTCGGCGCCGCGCGCAAGTACCAGCGCATAGTGCAGGCCGGAACCATGCAGCGCTCGGGGACGCACTTCCAGAAGGCCGCCGCAATCGCCCATAGCGGCGCGCTCGGCAAGATCACGCTCTGCCGCACCTGGATCAACGAAGTGGAGCAGCCCGAGGGGTTCGGCAATCCGCCGGATAGCGATCCGCCCAAGGATCTGGACTGGGACATGTGGCTCGGGCCAGCGCCGAAGCGTCCCTTCAATGCCAACCGGTGGGGCGTGCATCCGGAGATGACCCCCAGGCCCTATTCCTGGTTCCGCTATTTCTGGGATTATGCCGGCGGCTCGATGACCGACTGGGGCGTCCATCTGTTGGACATCGTGCACATGGGCCTGAACGAGCCGATGCCTACCGCCGTTACCGCGCTGGGCGGCAAGTTGTGGGTCAGGGACAACCGGGAAACGCCCGACACGCTGCTGGTCACTTACCAGTATGGGGACGACTTCGTGGCCACCTTCGAGGCCCTGTCGGGGACCTCGCAAGGCCCGTATCCCGGGGGTCCCGGCACGCTGTTCTGCGGGACCGAGGGCACGCTCTTCGTAAACCGCCGTTTCTACCGGGTGACTCCGGAAAAGGGTTCCGATTTGAAGGCCGAGGAAGTGAAGGTCTCCAACGACATGAATATGGCGCACTGGGCGAACTTCATCGACTGCGTGAAGACGCGCCGGTTGCCGATCAGCGACGTGGAGCTGTGCCGCAGGACCACGGCGGCCTGCCAGCTCGGCAACGTGGCCTACCGCAGCAAGCTGCGGCTGGATTGGGACGATCGGGAGGAGACCGTCAAGCAGGCCGAGGCGCGCCCGTATCTGACGCACCACTACCGCGAGCCGTGGAAGCTGGAAGTGTAGCTCGCGATCGTACGTGGGGCAGACCATCGCCTTCTGTGGTCTGCCAGCCCGGCAGACGACGCAAAACGGCCGTCTGCCCCACCGTGCTAGCGTAGTAGTAGGGGGTTCCAGCCAGGGATCGGGCTATGCCAGCGGAGATTGCCATTCGGGCCGTCAATTTGACGAAACGGTTCCGCTCCGGCTCCAGCGACCTGGTGGTCTTCGAGGGGCTGAACCTCGAGGTCCAGCAGGGCGAGCAGTTGGCGCTGGTGGGGGAATCCGGCGCCGGCAAGTCCACGCTGCTGCATCTGCTGGGCGCCCTGGACAGGCCCACCGAGGGTACAATACACTTCGGGACGAAAGAACTGACAGCGCTGCCGGACGCGGAACTGGCGAATTTCCGCAACCGGGAGCTTGGTTTCGTTTGGCAGATTCACTATTTGCTGCCGGAGTTCACGGCACTGGAGAACGTGATGATGCCGCTGCTGATCCGGGGAGTTTCTCACGCGGAAGCCGCCCCGGCATCGCTGGCCAGGCTGGAGGAAGTGGGGTTGAAAAACCGTGCTTCGCACCGGGCGGGCGAGTTGTCCGGGGGCGAGCAGCAGCGCGTGGTGCTGGCCCGGGCGCTGGTCGGCGATCCGCGATTTCTGCTGGCCGACGAGCCCACGGGGAACCTGGACTACCGGACCGGCGACATGATCATGGGGCTGCTGGGGGAACTGCACCGCTCCCACCGGCTCACTTCGGTTTACGTCACTCATAGTCTTTCCTTCGCCAGGCGGTGCGATCGGTTGTTGAAGCTGGAAGGTGGAGCTTTGCTCGAAACCACGGCGTTTGGGGATCCGGTGAGCCTGCAAGGCGGTAACAGCTATGTTTGAACGATACACGGAAAAAGCACGGCGGGTGATTTTCTTCGCGCGGTATGAGGCCAGCCAGTTCGGCAGCCCATATATCGAAACCGAGCATCTTCTGCTGGGTTTGTTGCGCGAAGACAAAGCATTGGCAAACCGGTTCCTGCGGTCGGCCGCGCACCTGGAGTCGATCCGCAAGCAGATCGAATCGCACACCACGGCGCGCGAGAAGGTCTCCACCTCGGTGGACCTGCCCCTCAGCCACGAGTGCAAGCGCGTGCTGGCCTACGGCGCTGAGGAAGCCGAAAAGCTCAACCACAAGCACATCGGCACCGAGCACCTGCTGCTCGGCCTGCTGCGCGAGGAGAAGTGTTTCGCCGCCGAGATTCTGCACGAGCGCGGCTTGCGCTTTTCCCAGGTGCGGGAGGAAATCTCCCGGACCTCCTCCGAGAAAGTCACCTCGAGCCGGCCCAAGGAAAGCTCCCTGCTCACGGAGTTCAGCCGCGACCTCACGCAGTCGGCGCTGGACGGCACGCTGGACCCGCTGATCGGCCGCGACTACGAACTGGAACGCGTGGTGCAGATTCTGTGCCGCCGCACCAAGAACAACCCGGTGCTGATCGGCGAGCCGGGGGTGGGCAAGACCGCCATCGTCGAGGGCATGGCGCAGCGCATCGCCGACGGCGACGTTCCGTCGTTCCTTGCCGACAAGCGCATCCTGGCGCTCGATCTGTCGCTGATCGTCGCCGGGACCAAGTACCGCGGGCAGTTTGAGGAGCGGCTCAAGACCATCATGAAAGAGTTGATGGAGAATCAGAACGCCATCATCTTCATCGATGAGCTGCACACGCTAGTGGGAGCCGGTTCGGCCGAGGGATCGCTCGACGCGGCCAATATTCTCAAGCCCGCCTTGTCGCGCGGCGAGATCCAATGCATTGGGGCGACCACGCCGGCCGAGTACCGCAAATCGATTGAGAAGGACCGTTCGCTGGAACGCCGCTTCCAGGCAGTGAAGGTGCCGCCGCCGAACGAGGCCGACGCCATCAAGATCCTGTTCGGCATCAAGGAGCGCTACGAGAAGTTCCACGCCGTGGCCTACAACGCGGACGCCATCGAGACCGCCGTCTACACCTCGACCCGGTTCATCCCGGACCGCTTCCTGCCGGACAAGGCCATCGACCTGATCGACGAGGCCGGCGCGCGCGTCAAACTCCGCCAGACCACGCTGCCCAGCGAAGTGGCCGACATCCAGAAACGGATCAAGTTCATCGTGCACCGGATGGAGAGCGCCATCGCCAACCACGAATTCGAGAAGGCCCGCTTCTACTCCGACGAAGAGCGCAAGGAGCGCGAGAACCTGCGACAGTTGCGCGAGCGCTACAACCTCGACGACACCTCGACCGGAGTGGTCACCAAGGACGACATCGAGGATGTGGTGGCGCGCTGGACCGGCGTCCCGATGACCGCCATCAAGGAAGAGGAAGTCAGCAAGCTGTTGCGCATCGAAGAGGAACTGCACAAGCGCATCGTGAGCCAGGAGCGGGCCATCAGCGCCCTGGCTCGCGCCATCCGCCGCTCCCGCGCGGGGTTGAAATCGCCCAAACGCCCGGCCGGCTCGTTCCTGTTCCTGGGGCCCACCGGCGTGGGCAAGACCGAGGTCGCCCGCGCGCTGGCCGAATTCCTGTTCGGCAGCGAGAAATCGCTGGTCCGCTTCGACATGAGCGAGTTCATGGAGAAGCACTCGGTGTCCAAGCTGATCGGTTCGCCTCCCGGCTATGTGGGCTACGAGGAAGGCGGCCAGTTGACCGAGCGCGTCAAGCGCCAGCCCTATTCGGTGATCCTGCTCGACGAGATCGAGAAGGCGCACCCGGACGTCTACAACATCCTGTTGCAGGTGTTCGAGGACGGCCAGTTGACCGACGGAATCGGCAACACGGTGGACTTCAAGAACACCATCGTCATCATGACCTCCAACCTGGGCGCGCGGTTCCTGGAGAAGAAGTCCGGCATGGGCTTTTCCGCTCCGGTGGGCCAGGGCATTGCGCAAAAGGTCGAGGACATGGTGATGAGCGAGGTGAAGCGGGCCTTCAATCCCGAGTTCCTCAACCGCCTGGACGAGGTGATCCTGTTCCAGTCGCTCACCGACGAGGACCTGATCCAGATCATCGGGCTGATGGTGGGCCAGATCAACGTGAACCTGGTGGCCAAGCAGATTACCATCCATCTGATGGAGGACGCGGCCAAGTACATTCTGGAGAAGACCTGCAACGACCGCAGCTTCGGCGCGCGGCCGCTGCGGCGGGCCTTGCAGAAATACATCGAGGACCCGCTCTCGGAAGCGCTGATCCAGGGCTCGCTGCCACGCCCGGCGGAGCTGGAGATTTTTTTGAACGACGCGGGCATCTACTGGCGCCCGGCGAAGGGGAGCAAGGAAGGCGAAGAAGTCCCAGTGGGCGCCGAAGGCGAAGCCCCTGCCGCGGGCACGCCGTTGTATATGTTCTGAGGCGCCGCCCATGGCCGGCCATAGACTCGACGCCGAAAGGTTGGGGCTCGACCGGGATCCCAATCGTTCCTCGGATCGCGAAGAGAGTCCGGAAATCTCCACCAACTCCAGGACCGTAGTGTGGGTGTTCTTGATCGTGGCAGTCGTCTGCATGTGGGCCTACATTCGAGCGAGGTCTCGGCCTGTACCTTCTGCGCCGCCCAACGCTGCGCTGGAACTCAAGGTGGAACGAATAGAGGGCCGGTTGGTGTTGACGTGGAACAAGGAAGCCGATCTGTTGAAGGACGCGCAAAATGCTGCCCTCACCATCGCCGACGGCGACCACACGGAGAGCGTGCCGCTGGATATAGGCCAATTGCGAGCCGGCTCGGTGGTCTACCAACCGCTCACCGGCGACGTCAGTTTCCGGCTGGAAGTGGTCCCCCGGGGCGGCAATCGGAGTTCTGCGTCTATCCGGGCCCTGGCGGCTCCGCGACGTTAGCGGCACGGCGAAACTGCCCCGGGCCGGACTTCGGGAGCATGATCAAGAAGTGAACCTGAGCATCGATCTGGATCGGGAAGAGGACGGTCGCTGGATCGCTGAGGCGCAAGAACTCCCGGGCGTGATGTGTTACGGTCAGACGCGCGAGGAAGCGATCAGCAACGCTGAGCGCCTGGCTATCGAGGTTATTGCGGACCGGATCGCTCACGGTGAGCTGCCGGCGTCGGCCCTGCGCGTCTCCTTCGCTATTCCCGATGAGCAACTCGGCCCGGCCGGGCTGGCTGGATTCCGAATTCGCCTTCCGCGGCCAGGACCCGATCGGGCTGCGGATGCCGACTCGGATCGCCAGGAAGACCGGGGCGCGGCTGGGAAGATCGCTGAGTCGACCCCGTGATTCGGCTGCGACGACGGCCCAGATCGTGCTGCGAGGGGAGGGACTCCACCGAGAACAGCGCCTAAATGAAAACACAAGCGGCAGCGTTGCAGAAAACGAGTCCTGTCTGATTGGTCGCACAGTCGCAAACGGCCCACTTGGACGCATCGTCGCGTCACTAGAGAAGTGGACGCTTCCTCTGGCGGAAAGGGCGCGCCCTCTACGCCGTCACCGCCTCCGGCCCGGGCTTCGGGTGCTTGCGGGCGCGGAACCACTCCAGCGCGGCCGCCATGTAGGTGTAAATCACCGGGGTCAGGTAGAGGGTCACGGTTTGGGAGAACAGCAGGCCGCCTACCACGGCCAGCCCGAGCGGCTGGCGGGCTTCCCCTCCGGCGCCATAGCCCAGGGCGATGGGGACCGCGCCCAGCAGGGCCGCCATGGTGGTCATCATGATCGGCCGGAAGCGGATCAGGCAGCCCTGGTAGATGGCCTTGAGCGGCGGCATGCCCTGGTTGCGCTCGGCGTCCAGCGCGAAGTCGATCTGCATGATGGCGTTCTTCTCGACGATGCCGATCAGCATGATCAGGCCGACAAACGCGTAAATGTTCAGGTCCATGCGGAAGATCAGCAGCGTCAGCAGGGCGCCGAAACCGGCCGAGGGCAGCCCCGAGAGAATGGTCAGCGGGTGGATGTAGCTTTCGTAGAGAATCCCCAGGACGATGTAGACCACCAGGATGGCGACCACCAGCAGCAGCCAGAGATTGGTGAGCGAGCTCTGAAAGGCCTTGGCGGCTCCCTGGAAGGTGGTGCTGATGGTGTCCGGCAGGGAGCGGCGGGCAATCTCATTGATGCTGGCGACGGTTGTGCCGAGCGAGACGCCGGGTTTGAGATTGAACGAGACGGTCACGGCGGGCAACTGGCCGAAATGGTTGATGGCCTGCGGTCCGGATTCCGACGTCACCCGCGCCAGCGTGTCGAGCGGAATGAGCTGGTTGGCGCTGGACTTAAAGTACAGCAGCGAGAGCGCCCGGGGGTCGGCCTGATACTCGGGCAGCAGTTCGAGCAGCACCTTGTACTCGTTGGTGGCAGCGTAGATGGTGGACACCCAGCGCGGCCCGTAGGCGTCGTAGAGCGCGTTCTCGATTTGCTGCGCGTTCACCTGCATGGCGGCCGACTTGTCGCGGTCGATGGTGACGTTCACCTGCGGCGTCTGGATGGCCAGGTTGCTGGTGACGTCCTGCACCCCGGGCAGCGCGTCGACGGCCTTCTCCAGCTTCTGCGCCGCCGCGTACAACTCGTCCTTGTCGGGGGATTGCATCGAGAACTGGTACTGGCTCTTGGTGACCTGTCCGCCGATCTGGATGGTCGGAGGATTCTGCAGATAGACGCGCATGCCCGGAAATACCGACAGCTTCGGGCGAAGCTCGTTCAGGATGTCGCCGACCAGCAGCGGACGCTGGCTGCGCGGCTTGAGGTGTACGATGATCTGGCCGAAGTTCGGCCCGCCGAGCGTGGACGCCGTGGCGCCGCCGACGCTCGAGACCAGCGAATCCACGTTGGGATCCTGCCGGATCACGTCCGCGATCGCATGTTGGTACTCGACCATCTGGTAGTAGGAGACGCCCTGGGCCGCCTCGGTGATGGCCAGCATCTGGTCGGTGTCCTGATCGGGAATGAAGCCCTTGGGGACGATGATGAACATGTACCCCGTGGCCACCAGCAGAATCACGAAGATCCCTACGGTGACCGGCCGGTACCGGAGCACCCATTGCAGGCTGACGTCGTAGGCGTGCAGCATTCCGTCGAAGAAACGCTCGGTGATCCGGTAGAACCAGGACCGGCGCTGCGCGTGCGCCTCGCGCAGGAAACGGCTGCACAGCATCGGGGTCAGGGTAACCGAAACCACGCCCGAGATCAGGATGGCGACGCAGATGGTGACCGCGAACTCCTTGAACAGCCGGCCCAGAACGCCGCCCATGAACAGTACCGGGATGAACACGGCGGCCAGCGACAGGGTCATCGACACGATCGTGAAGCCGATCTCGCGCGAGGCCGCCAGCGCGGCCGGGAGCGGCTTCTCGCCCATTTCGATGTGCCGGACGATGTTCTCGAGCATCACGATGGCGTCGTCCACCACGAACCCGACAGACAGGATCAGCGCCATCATCGAGAGGTTGTCCAGGCTGTAGTTGAGCAGGTACATGACGGCGAAGGTGCCGATCACCGAGAAGGGCAGCGCCAGGCTGGGAATCACCGTGGCGGACAGGTTCCGCAGGAACAGGAAGATCACCATCACCACCAGGCCCAGCGTCATCAGCATGGTGAACTGGACGTCGTGGTAGGACTCGCGGATGGTCTCCGAGCGGTCGTAGAAGACTCCCATGTCCACCGAGGGCGGCAACTCGGATTTGAACAGCGGCAACAGGCGCTTCACGCCGTCGGTAACCTCGATGGTGTTGGTTCCCGGCTGGCGCTGGATGGCCAGCACAATGGCCCGCCGTCCGGCGCTCATCTTGTAGAACCAGGAGGCGGTCTTGTCGTCCTCGACGCTGTCGATCACCTTGCCCAGCTCCTCGAGACGCACGGGAGACCCTTTGCGATAGGCGACCACCAGCGGTCGATAGGCCGCGGCGGTCATCAGTTGCCCGGTCGCCTGCAGCGTGAAGGAGCGTTGCGGACCCACGATGGAGCCGGTGGGGAGGTTGACGTTCCAGCCGCGCAGGGAGGCTTCCACCTCGTTGATGCCGATCTGGCGCGAGGCCAGGGCGTGGGGGTCCATTTGCACGTGGACGGCGTACTTCTGCGCGCCGAGCACCTGCACCTGCGCCACGCCGCTCACCATCGAGATGCGTTGCGCGATGCGGGTCTCGGCGTATTCGTCCAAGGTCCACAACGGCAGCGCGGAGGAAGTGAGGGCGATGTACAGGATGGGCTGATCGGCCGGATTCACCTTGGTGAAGGTGGGCGGCGTGGGCATGCCCGCGGGCAGCAGCCGCGAGGCCTGGGTGATGGCGGCCTGCACATCCACGGAGGCGCCGTCCAGGTTGCGGTCCAGGGCGAACTCGAGCGTGATCTGCGTCGAGCCGAGCGAGTTCACCGAAGTCATCGAGTCCAGGCCCGCGATCATCGAGAACTGGTTCTCAAGCGGCGTGGCCACCGCGGAAGCCATGGTTTCCGGATTCGCGCCGGGAAGGCTCGCCGTGACCAGCAGGGTGGGGAAATCCACGTTGGGCAGGTCGCTCACCGGCAACGCCCGGTAAGCCACGAAGCCGAACAACGCGATGGCCGCCATGAGCAGGCTGGTGGCGATCGGCCGGCGAATGAAGGTTTCGGAAATGTTCATCCTGCGCTCCCGTCCAGCGCCGGGACGGGCTCCGCATGGCCGCCGGCATTCAGCTTGCGCCAGCGCACCAGGATCGCCGCCATGTAGGTGTAGACCACCGGCGTCAGGTACAGTGTGATCAACTGCGAGAACAGCAGCCCGCCGGCGACGGCGAGTCCTAGCGGCCGCCGCGCTTCGCCGCCCGCGCCCCAGCCGAGCGCAATCGGCAGCGCGCCGAGCAGCGCCGACATGGTGGTCATCATGATCGGCCGGAAGCGCGTGAGGCAGCCTTCGTGGATCGCCTCCGCGGGGCTCTTGCCTTCCCGCCGCTCGGCCTCCAGCGCGAAGTCGATCTGCATGATCGCGTTCTTCTGCACGATGCCGATCAGCATCATCAGGCCCACGAAGGCATAAATGTTCAGATCCACGCGGAACACCATGAGCGTCAGCAGCGCCCCGAAACCCGCCGCGGGCAGCCCGGAGAGAATGGTCAGCGGGTGGACATAACTCTCATACAACACGCCGAGCACGATATAGACCACCATGATCGCTACCGTGAGCAGGATGCCCAGGTTGCGCAGCGAGTCCTGAAACGCTTTGGCGGTCCCCTGGAAACTGGTGGTGATGGTGGCCGGCAGGACTCTCTCCGCGGTGTCCTGGAGTTGAGTAACGGCGTCCCCCAGCGCCACGCCCGGTTTGAGGTTGAACGACAGAGTCACCGAGGGAAGCTGGTTGGAGTGGTTGACGGTGAGCGGTCCTGCATCGTAAGTCAGCTTGCCGAACGAGTCGAACGGGACCAGGTGGCCGTCGGAAGACCTGAAGTAGAGCTTGGAAACGGAGTCCGGGTGCGACTGGTATTCCGGCAGCAGCTCCAGCAGCACGCGGT
>Ga0182017_10001496_pt1 | contig 17937 bp, 16 predicted proteins | sample 712E3DmetaG_FD_120492 | JGI IMG/M metagenome (GOLD analysis project Ga0182017, IMG submission 120492) | Permafrost microbial communities from Stordalen Mire, Sweden - 712E3D metaG | ecosystem: Environmental > Terrestrial > Soil > Wetlands > Permafrost | place: Sweden: Stordalen | collected... | reverse complement strand
GCGAGTGGATCGAGTTCGACGTAGAGGCGAAGCCGAACCGCGACGTGAGCGCCGGTGCGCGCGTTGCCCGCAAGCGACGCCTGTCGCTCTTCGTGGTGTTGCGCGCCCTCGGCTACGAGGACGAGGCGTTCTTGAGCCGTTTCGTGCGTCATTTCGACTTCCTCGAGGCCCAGTGGGAGCGCGAGCGCGAGCTCATCCCGACACGGGACGAAGCACTGCTCGAGATCTACAAGCGTGCACGCCCGGGCGAGCCGCTTTCGCTCGATGCTGCCCGCGTCTACTTCGAGAACGCGTTTTTCAACCCGCGTCGTTACGACCTCACCCGGGTCGGTCGCTACAAGCTGAACCGCAAGCTCGGCCCGGAGATCGAGCGCATCTCCCAACTGCTGGACATCCCGCTCGAACGCCCAGACGAGCACTCCGGCGTGCTCAGCCCGAGCGAAGTGCTAGCGGCGTCGACCTACATGCTCCACCTTGCCAACGGCGAGGCGGGCTACCGCCTCGACGACCAGGACCACTTCGCCAACCGACGTATCCGTTCGGTCGGCGAGCTCATCCAGAACCAGGTCCGCATCGGCCTGTCGCGTATGGAGCGTGTCGTGCGCGAGCGTATGACCACCCAGGATGTCGAGGCGATCACGCCCCAGACTCTGATCAACATCCGCCCGGTCGTAGCGGCCATCAAGGAGTTCTTCGGCACGAGCCAGCTGTCGCAGTTCATGGACCAGCACAATCCCTTGTCGGGATTGGCTCACAAGCGCCGGCTCTCCGCGCTGGGCCCCGGCGGCCTGTCGCGCGAGCGCGCCGGCTTCGAGGTCCGGGACGTCCACACGTCCCATTACGGCCGGATGTGCCCGATCGAGACACCCGAAGGGCCGAACATCGGTCTCATCGGCCACCTGGCCAGCTACGCGCGGGTCAACGACCACGGGTTCATAGAGACGCCCTACAGGAAGGTCGTCGACAGCAGGGTCACCGACGAGATCGTCTACTACGCCGCCGACGAGGAAGAGGAGTACGTCATCGCCCAGGCGTCCGCGGCGCTTGACGCGTCCGGGCATTTTGTCGGTGACCGGGTGCTTGTGCGCCGCGGCCCGCAAGGTGCCGGTGTGCGGGTGGGCGCGACGTCCACCTCCTACGGCACGGCGAGCGAGGTCGACTACGTCCCACCGTCGGAAGTCGACCTGATGGACGTTTCTCCTAAGCAGATCCTCTCGGTTTCGACGGCCCTCATCCCATTCGTCGAGCACGACGACGCCAACCGCGCGCTCATGGGAGCCAACATGCAAAAGCAGGCGGTTCCGTTGCTCGTGCCCGAGGCGCCTTACATCGGTACCGGTGTCGAGGCCCGAGCCGCGCGCGACGCAGGGGAAGTCGTCCTCGCCCAGGGCTCTGGCAAGGTCGTCGAGGTCGCCGGTGACTTCGTCACCGTTGAGTACAAGCCCGGCGAGAAGGACCGTACACATCAGGAGCTTGGCAGGAAGATCTATCCAGTCGCGAAGTTCCAGCGTTCGAACCAGAACACCTGCGTGAACCAGAAGCCTGTGGTTTCCGAGGGCCAAGAGGTCCGCGCCGGCGACGTGCTGGCAGACGGTCCCTCGACCCACAATGGCGAGCTGGCGCTCGGGAAGAACCTTCTCGTGGCCTTCATGCCGTGGGAGGGCTACAACTACGAGGACGCCATCATCTTGTCCGAGCGGTTGGTGCGAGACGACGTCCTGACCTCGATCCACATCGAAGAGCACGAGGTCGACGCGCGCGACACCAAGCTCGGCGCCGAGGAGATCACGCGCGACATCCCGAATCTCTCCGACGACATCCTGGCCGACCTCGACGAGCGCGGGATCATCCGCATCGGCGCAGAGGTCGACGCGGGTGACATCCTCGTAGGCAAGGTCACCCCCAAGGGCGAGACCGAGCTCACACCCGAGGAGAGACTGTTGCGGGCGATCTTCGGCGAGAAGGCGCGCGACGTGCGCGACACGAGCCTCAAGGTTCCCCACGGTGAGTCCGGCAAGGTCATCGACGTGCGGGTGTTCTCGCGCGACGACACCCACGAGCTGCCGCCGGGAGTGAACCAGCTCGTGCGGGTCTACGTGGCCCAGAAGCGCAAGATCTCCGAAGGCGACAAGCTCGCCGGCCGCCACGGCAACAAGGGCGTCATCTCCAAGATCCTGCCGATCGCGGACATGCCGCACCTCGCCGACGGCACACCGGTCGACATCATCTTGAACCCGCTCGGTGTCCCGAGCCGGATGAACGTCGGCCAGGTGTTGGAGGCGCACCTCGGCTACGCCGCGAGGTGGGGTTGGCAAGGCGCCGACAAGCGCGTGCTCTCCGACCACATAGTGCGTGGCACCGAGACCAAGACGCGGCCGAGCACGGACCCGGCCATCTGGGTGTCGACACCGGTCTTCGACGGTGCGCACTGGGACGAGAAGGAAGAGGCTGGCCGGCACTCCACGATCCAGGAGCTGTTCGGGAAGTTGCTCCCCGACTCCGTCGATTCCTCGACCAAGATGATCGGCACAGACGGCAAGGTGACCTTGTACAACGGGCGCACGGGCGAGGCCTACGACAACACAGTGTGCGTGGGCTACGTCTACATACTGAAGCTTGCGCACCTCGTCGACGACAAGATCCACGCCCGGTCGACAGGCCCGTACTCCATGATCACCCAGCAGCCCCTCGGCGGTAAGGCGCAGTTCGGGGGACAGCGCTTCGGTGAGATGGAGGTCTGGGCGCTCGAGGCTTACGGAGCAGCGTACGCATTGCAGGAGCTGCTCACCATCAAGTCGGACGACGTGCTCGGTCGTGTGAAGGTCTACGAGGCAATTGTGAAGGGCGAGAACATCCCCGAGCCCGGCATCCCTGAGAGCTTCAAGGTGCTCATCAAGGAGATGCAATCCCTCTGCCTGGACGTCGAGGTGCTCTCGACCACCGGCGAGGAGATCGAGATGCGCGAGTTGGACGAGGACGTTTACCGGACTGCCGAGGAGCTCGGGATCGACATCAGTCGCCCGGAGCGGGGGTCCGACGAGGAGGACGCGCGCCGCGCTGCGGAGAGGAGCTTCTAGGTGCTCGACGTCAACGATTTCGATCAGCTTCGAATCGGGCTCGCCACTGCGGACGACATCCGGACGTGGTCGCACGGAGAGGTCCGCAAGCCCGAGACGATCAACTACCGGACCCTGCGCCCGGAGAAGGACGGCTTGTTCTGCGAGAAGATCTTCGGGCCGACCAAGGACTGGGAGTGCTACTGCGGTAAGTACAAGCGCGTGCGGTTCCGCGGCATCATCTGCGAGCGTTGCGGCGTCGAGGTCACGCGCTCGAAGGTGCGCCGCGAGCGGATGGGCCACATCGAGCTCGCCGCCTCGGTCGTGCACATCTGGTACCTCCGTGGCACCCGATCCTGGCTCGCTTACCTCCTCATGGGCACCGAGGCCCGTGAGGAGCTCAAGGCGAAGCAGCTCGAGAAGGTCATCTACTTTGCCGCGTACCTTGTCACCCATGTCGACGAGGAGCGTCGCCATGCAGATCTGCCGAACCTGGAGGCCGAGCTCAACGCCGAGATCGGCGAGATCGAGCGGGCCCGCGACCTCGAGGCCGAGCGCCGCCTGGCCGATCTGGAGCGTGAGCTCGCAGAGCTCGAGAGCTCAGGTGCCAAGGACTCGGAGATCCGCGCACGCCAGAAGGCTGCCGAGAAGGAGATCACTGGCGTCCGCGAGCGGGCGAACGATGACATCGCGCTGGCCCGTCGTGCCTTCGACGAGATCTCAGGTCTTCACGGGCGCAAGATCATCGAGGACGAGCTCCTGTGGAGGGAGCTCCACAGCCGGTACGGCGATTACTTCGAGGGCGGGATGGGAGCCGAGGCGATCGCCCGGTTGATCGACCGCCTCGACCTCGACGAGGAGGAGCTCAAGCTTCGCGAGAACATCGAACCCACAGACGGCCGGCGTCCGTTGTCGGCCCAGCGCAAGCAGAAGGCCATCAAGCGCTTGAAGATCGTCTCCGCGTTCAACCGCCGCGACGAGTCCGGCCGGCGGGTCAACGACCCCCGGGCGATGATCCTCGATGCCGTGCCGGTGATCCCGCCGGACCTGAGGCCGATGGTGCAGCTGGACGGCGGACGCTTCGCGACTTCGGACCTCAACGACCTCTACCGGCGCGTCATCAACCGGAACAACCGTCTGAAGCGCCTGCTCGACCTCGGTGCGCCCGAGATCATCATCAACAACGAGAAACGGATGCTCCAGGAGGCAGTGGACGCCCTCTTCGACAACGGACGGCGTGGCCGCCCGGTGACAGGCCCTGGCAACAGGCCGCTCAAGAGCCTGTCCGACATGTTGAAAGGTAAGCAGGGCCGCTTCCGCCAGAACCTTCTGGGCAAGCGAGTCGACTACTCGGGCCGCTCGGTCATCGTCGTCGGCCCCACCCTCAAGCTCCATCAGTGCGGCCTGCCCAAGCTGATGGCGCTCGAGCTCTTCAAGCCGTTCGTGATGAAGCGGCTCGTCGACACCGAGATCGCCCAGAACATCAAGTCCGCCAAGCGGATGGTCGAGCGCCGGCGGATTCAGGTCTGGGACGTGCTCGACGAGGTCATCAAGGAGCACCCGGTCTTCTTGAACAGGGCACCCACCTTGCACCGCCTCGGGATCCAGGCCTTCGAGCCGATTCTCGTGGAGGGCAAGGCGATCCAGATCCACCCGCTTGTCTGCACCGCGTTCAACGCTGACTTCGACGGCGACCAGATGGCCGTGCATCTACCGCTATCGGCCGAAGCTCAGGCCGAAGCCCGCGTGCTCATGTTGTCGTCCAACAACATCCTTTCGCCGGCGACCGGCCGCCCGATCACAGTGCCTGGTCAGGACATGGTGTTCGGCGTCTATTACCTGACGCTCATGGTCGACGGGGCGAAGGGCGAAGGCCGCGTGTTCCGTCACCTGTACGACGTGGAACAGGCCTGGGAAAACGGAGACGTCGCCCTTCACGCCAAGATCCGGCTTCGCCGCGGCCCAGATGGCTTCGAGTTCCCCCTCCGGGGAGTCCGCCATGGCGACGCGCCTGTGACCGAGGAGCCCGACGAGCTCGAAACGACGCCCGGGCGCCTCTTCTTCAACCAGGCTCTCCCCGTTGGTTTCGGGTACGTGAACGACGTCATCGGAAAGCGCGCCACCTCGATCGCGACAATCGTGGAGCAGATCGCGGCCCACTACTCGAAGGTTCTCGTGGCCGAGAGCCTCGACCGGATCAAGGACCTCGGCTTCCGGTTCGCGACACGGTCCGGGCTCACCATCTCGATCGACGACGTGAAGACGCCGCCGGACAAGCAGCAGATCCTCGATCGCTACGAGAAGGAAGCGGAAAAGGCCGAGAACCAGTTCCGCCGCGGGATCATCACCGACGATGAGCGCCGCCAGAAGGAGATCGAGATCTGGACTTCGGCTAACTCAGAGGTCGGGCGTGCGATGGAGAAGACGCTCGCGACGATCGCCTTCAACCCGCTCGACATGATGGTGGACTCAGGTGCAAGGGGCAACCCTCAGCAGGTCCGTCAGATCGCCGGCATGAAGGGTCTCGTGTCCAACCCGCGCGGCGAGATGATCCCCAGGCCGATCAAGTCCTCGTTCCGCGAGGGGTTGTCAGTGCTGGAGTACTTCATCTCCACCCACGGCGCCCGCAAGGGCCTCGCAGACACGGCCCTTCGCACGGCGGACTCCGGGTATCTGACGCGCCGCCTTGTCGACGTGGCCCAGGAGCTCATCATCCGCGAACCCGATTGCGGCAGCACCCGCGGTATCTGGATCGAGGGAATCCACCAGGACCAGGCGGGCAAGCGGAGCTACCTCGAGACCCGTCTCTACGGGCGAGTGCTGATCGAGCCCGTCAAGCTCTCCGACGGCGGCGTCCTCGAGGCCGGCCGCGTCGTTCGGGACCTCGAGGTCCAGCAGTTGTCCGCCGACCCTGCGATCGACCGTGTGCGTACCCGGTCGGTGCTCACGTGTGAGGCCAACCACGGCGTCTGTGCCGCGTGCTACGGGCAGTCGCTCGCGACGGGTCGCAGCATCGAGCTCGGCGAGGCGGTCGGCGTGATCGCCGCCCAGTCCATCGGTGAGCCGGGAACCCAGCTCACGATGCGCACGTTCCACACCGGAGGCATTGTCGGCGAGGACATCACCCACGGTCTTCCCCGCGTCGTCGAGCTGTTCGAAGCCCGGACGCCGAAAGGCGCTGCCGTGCTGGCGCGCACTTCTGGGGTGATCCGAATCGACGAGGACGACACCGGTCGGCGCGTCGTGGTCGTCGGAGACGACGGCGGCGAGGATGCCGTTCCAGTGTCGGCGAGGGCTCACCTCGAGGTCGTCGCAGGCCAGGAAGTGAGCCCGGGCGACGCGCTCGTGGACGGGCCGAAGGACCCCAAGGAGCTGCTCGAGATCAAGGGCATCCGGGAGACGCAGCAGTACCTCGTCGAAGAGGTGCAGAAGGTCTACCGGGACCAGGGCGTGTCGATCCACGACAAGCACATCGAGCTCATAGTGCGCCAGATGCTCCGCAGGGTGCTGGTCGCCGAGCCGGGTGACGCGCCGTTCCTGCCAGGCGAGCGCGTGGACAACCAGCGTTACGCCGCCGTCAACCGCGAGCTCGTGCAGGCCGGAAAGCGCGCCGCGGAAGGGCGCCCCGAGCTGATGGGCATCACCAAGGCGTCACTCGCTACGGACTCTTGGCTGTCGGCGGCTTCCTTCCAGGAGACCACCCGGGTGCTCACCGAGGCTGCGATCGAGAGCAAGTCCGACCAGTTGTTCGGCCTCAAGGAGAACATCATCATCGGCAAGCTCATCCCCGCCGGCACCGGCATGACGCGCTACCGCAGCGTGGAGGTGGCGACACCCGACGCCGAGCGCATGTCCTTCTGGTCCTCGGACCTCGAGGTCGGCGATGCGGGCGAGGCCAATACGGACAACCTGGCTTCGTGGCTGCGAGATGTCGGACGGTCCGCGTTCGCCACTCCCTACGAACCGGAGGACCCGTACGCGACCGCCGGCAGCGCCTACGCGAGCTTCGGGCCGACCGATGATCTTGTCGTGGCCGAGGAGGACCCGCTCAGCGATCTCGGGCCGGCAGAGGAAGGCTCCGCCTGATCGCGGCCTACAATGTTGCCGAGGAGCGGTGTCCGCTCCTATCATCAGCTCGTCGTGTCGGCGCGTGCTTGCGCCCACGGTTCTTCAACAAGGAATCCCAGAGAGGTTTCGCGTGCCCACTATCGCCCAGCTCGTCCGCAAGGGTCGGTCATCGAAGCGGACGAAGACGAAGACCCCCGCGTTGAAGGGGGCGCCGCAGCGTCGGGGGGTATGCACGCGCGTTTACACGACGACTCCGAAAAAGCCGAACTCAGCGCTCCGCAAGGTTGCGCGCGTGCGGCTGACCAGCGGCTCGGAGGTCACTGCGTACATTCCTGGAGTCGGCCACAACCTGCAGGAGCACTCGATCGTTCTGGTGCGCGGCGGCAGGGTGAAGGACCTCCCGGGTGTTCGTTACAAGATCGTGCGTGGCACTCTGGACACCTCCGGCGTGCGCGACCGTGCCCAGGCTCGTAGCCGCTACGGCGCCAAGAAGGAGTCCTGAGTTGCCCCGCAACGGCCCCCCACCCCGCCGCGAGCTAATCCCCGACCCGGTGTACCGGTCGGTGCTCGTGACCCAGCTGTGCAACAAGGTCCTTTCTCGGGGAAAGCGCTCGCTGGCCGAGCGCATCGTCTACGACGCCCTCGACGTCGTACGCGAGAAGACGAGTGGCGACCCGCTGCAGCTGCTGAAGCGAGCGCTGGACAACGCCCGACCCGAGCTCGAGGTGCGCAGCCGCCGTGTCGGCGGAGCGACCTACCAGGTCCCTGTCGAGCTCCGTCCGCGCCGGGCGACGACGCTGTCGATCAGGTGGCTCGTCGGCTACTCGCGCCAGCGCCGGGAGCGCACGATGGCGCTCAGGCTGGCCAACGAGATCCTCGACGCCTCAAATGGCGTCGGCGCCACGGTCAAGCGCAAGGAGGACCTCCACAAGATGGCGGAGTCGAACAAGGCATTCGCTCATTACCGCTGGTAATAGCCTGCGGAACGCCAGGTGTTGTCCCGGTGTTAGCCGGATGTCCACGCGCCCGGCGTAGCGTGATGGCGCGCCCGCGGAGCGAAAGCGAATTTTGCCTCTGCCGGTGAAGACGAAGAAGACGACACCGCAGCCCACGACCGACTAGAGAAACGAAGCAAGGCGATGGCCAATCCATCATCCATCCGAGAGTTCCCGCTGGCCAAGACCCGCAACATCGGGATCATGGCCCACATCGACGCGGGCAAGACGACGACTACCGAGCGCATCTTGTACTACACGGGTCGCACCTACAAGATCGGTGAGGTCCACGAGGGTGGCACCGTCATGGACTGGATGATCCAGGAGCAAGAGCGCGGGATCACCATCACGTCTGCTGCGACCACCTGTCGTTGGCGCGACACCTGGATCAACATCATCGACACTCCCGGCCACGTCGACTTCACCGTCGAGGTCGAGCGGTCCCTTCGCGTCCTCGACGGAGCAGTCGCCGTCTTCGACGCCGTCGCCGGCGTCGAGCCCCAGACCGAGACGGTGTGGCGCCAGGCCAACAAGTACCGCGTGCCTCGCATGTGCTTTGTCAACAAGATGGACAGGGTTGGCGCTGATTTCGACCGTACCGTCGCGATGATCCGCGATCGGCTCGAGGCGACGCCCGCGGTGGTTCAGCTCCCGATCGGAGCAGAGGGCTCGTTCGAGGGCGTGATCGACCTTTTGAAGATGAAGGCTCTCGTATGGGGCGAGGGCATGGGCGAGACCTGGGAGACCCGTGAGATACCCGCGCATCTCGCGGGTGCGGCCGAGGAAGCTCGCCACGCCCTGATCGACGTCGTCTCGAACTTCGACGACAACGTGATGGAGCGTTACGTCGCCGAGCAGGAGATCACCCCTGAGGATCTCCGCAAGGGGATTCGCACCGCGACCATCGCGAGCGAGCTGGTCCCGGTGCTGTGCGGCTCGGCCTTCAAGAACAAGGCTGTCCAACCCATGCTCGACGCGGTCGTCGACTACCTGCCGAGCCCGGTCGACGTACCACCCACCATGGGCATCGAGCCCCGGACCGGAAACGAGATCGAGCGGCACCATCGCGACGACGAGCCGTTCTCGTCACTGGCGTTCAAGATCATGAGCGACCCGTTCGTCGGCAAGCTCACGTACCTGAGGGTCTATTCCGGCACCCTCGAGAAGGGCACCACGGTTCTCAACTCGAGCCGGGACCGCAAGGAGCGCATCGGCCGGATCCTCCAGATGCACGCGAACCACCGGGAGGACCGCGACGCGGTCTACACCGGCGACATCGTCGCGGTGGTTGGCCTCAAGGCGACGACCACCGGCGACACCCTTTGCAACATCGCGCACCCGATCGTGCTCGAGTCGCTCGAGTTCCCCGAGCCAGTCATCCACGTCGCGGTCGAGCCCAAGACGAAGGCCGACCAGGACAAGCTGTCGCGGGCGCTGTTCGCCCTCAGCGAGGAGGACCCGACCTTCCGGGTCCGCTCGGACCAGGAGACCGGCCAGACGGTCATCTCCGGCATGGGCGAGCTCCACTTGGAGGTCCTCGTCGACCGGATGCTGCGGGAGTTCAAGGTCGATGCGAACGTCGGCAAGCCGCAGGTCGCCTACCGGGAGACGATCCGCGACTCGGTCCACAAGATCGAGGAGCGTTACATCCGCCAGACCGGCGGGCGTGGCCAGTACGGCCACGTGGTGATCGACCTCGAGCCGACGGGCCCCGGCGGAGGATTCGAATTCGTCGACAAGGTCACCGGTGGCGTGATACCGAAGGAGTACATCCCGGCGGTCGACGCCGGCATCCAAGAGGCCATGAACTCCGGCGTACTGGCCGGCTTCCCGATCGTCGACGTCCGGGTCACCCTCGTCTACGGGTCGTACCACGAGGTCGACTCGTCGGAGATGGCCTTCAAGATCGCAGGCTCGATGGCGTTCAAGAAGGCGGTGCGGGCGGCCCGTCCCGTTCTTCTCGAGCCCATCATGGAGGTCGAGGTGGTCACGCCCGAGGACAATCTCGGCGACGTCATCGGCGACTTGTCGTCTCGTCGCGGCCGGATCGAGGGCATGGAGCAGCGGGGCGCAAGCCACGTCGTGCGGGCTCAGGTCCCACTGTCCGATATGTTCGGCTACGCTACCGACCTGCGTTCCCGCACCCAGGGCCGCGCGACGTACACGATGCAGTTCGACTCCTATCAGGAGGTTCCGGAGTCGGTCTCCCGGGAGATCATCGCCCGTGTGACCGGCGAGTGAGCGGCCCAGGGGTCAACACCGAAGCGAGTTGAATCGCCAGGTGCTCCACTGATCGGAGCCGTCGGACCGGGAAGACCCGGGCCGGTGGCCCCACGGGAACAGTACGAGACACAATCGAGAACGCAGTCCACCAACATGGAGGCGCCCAAGGGGCGCAGCCCAGACCAAACGGAGCGGTCGGCAACAATGGCCAAGAAGAAGTTCGAGCGGACGAAGCCCCACGTCAACGTCGGAACGATGGGGCACATCGACCACGGTAAGACGACCCTCACCGCGGCGATGACCAAGGTTCTACACGAGAGGAACCCGAACGTCGCCTTTACGGCGTTCGACCAGATCGACAAGGCCCCCGAGGAGAAGGCGCGCGGCATCACCATCGCGATTGCCCACGTCGAGTACGAGACCGACAAGCGCCACTACGCGCACGTCGACATGCCCGGGCACGCCGACTACATCAAGAACATGATCACCGGTGCCGCACAGGTGGACGGCGCGATCCTGGTCGTATCCGCTGCGGACGGACCCATGCCCCAGACCCGTGAGCACGTGTTGTTGGCCCGCCAGGTCGGTGTGCCGTCGATAGTGGTCGCTCTCAACAAGGTAGACATGGTCGACGACGAGGAGCTGTTGGACCTGGTCGAGCTGGAGGTGCGTGAGCTCCTCAACGAATACGGCTTCCCAGGCGATGACACGCCGGTCGTGCGCATCAGTGCGCTGAACGCGCTCGAAGGTGACGAATCGGCCGTGCCGGGGATCTTGCAGCTCATTGGAGCAGTTGACGACTTCATCCCCGAGCCGGCCCGTGAAATAGACAGGCCATTCCTCATGTCGGTCGAGGACGTGATGACCATCACCGGTCGTGGCACCGTCGTGACGGGCCGCATCGAGCAGGGCGTCGTGAAGGTCGGCGACGACGTCGAGGTCGTTGGGCTGCGCCCGACGCAGAAGACCGTGTGCACCGGCGTCGAGATGTTCCACAAGCTTCTCGACCAGGGCCAGGCGGGCGACAACGTCGGCCTGCTGCTCCGTGGCACGAAGAAGGAGGACGTGGAGCGCGGCCAGGTTGTCTGCAAGCCGGGCTCGATCACGCCTCACGCCAACTTCGAGGCCAACGTCTACGTGCTCACCAAGGCGGAGGGAGGACGGCACAAGCCGTTCTTCAGCAACTACCGCCCGCAGTTCTACTTCCGCACGACGGATGTGACGGGGACCATCCAGCTGGCCGAGGGCACCGAGATGGTCATGCCCGGTGACAACACCGTCATGACAGTCGAGCTGGGCAAGCCGATCGCGATGGACGAGGGGCTCCGTTTCGCGATCCGCGAGGGCGGGCGCACGGTCGGTGCAGGCGCCGTGACAAAGATTCTCAAGTAAGAGAGGCGATATGGCAGAGGGCCCCCGGCAGCGGATCCGCATCCGTCTGAAGGCATACGACCACGAGATCATCGACCAGTCGACGAAGAAGATCGTCGAGACGGTGCTCCGCACCCAGGCAAAGGTGCGCGGCCCCGTCCCGCTTCCTACCGAGATGCACCGCTACACGGTCATCCGCTCGCCTCACAAGCACAAGGACAGCCGTGAGCATTTCGAGATGCGCATTCACAAGCGCCTCGTCGACATCGTCGAGCACACGCCGAAGACGGTGGACTCGCTTCAACGGCTCGATCTTCCCGCCGGGGTCGACATCGAGATCAAGATCCAGACGGCTTAGCCCGACCGCCTGCCACACGGCCTTGGGCCGGCAGGCGAGCGAGTGCTATGCTTTCGAACTCGGCGGGCACGTTGTCCGTCGCGTCCACGAGCACGACGTCCGGGAGCGCCCCAAGGCAGGTTCTGGGGGACCTTTCGGCGAGACATGATGTGCGCTCCGCTCCGGATGTCCGGGCGGAGCGTCCGCACGACAAGGGACTGTCATCCACAGTCGGTCGGGCGCGAACGGCGACAACGGGTGACGCCATCCGTTCTGCCCGCGAGCCCCGGCGCGATCACGAGCAGAGGCAAAGAGAGCATGGCCACCAAGGCGATCGTCGGCGAAAAGGTCGGCATGACGCAGATCTGGGACGAAGCGCAGCGCGTCGTACCCGTGACCATGGTCAAAGTCGCAGCTCTTCGAGTGGTGCGTGTGAAGACCCCTGAGCAGGAGGGCTACTCCGCCCTTCAGGTCACCTACGGCGTACGCGCCGCGAGCAAGCTCAACAAGCCGGATGCCGGTCACTACGCGAAAGCCGGCGTAGAGCCGGGCGTGCGCCTCGTCGAGCTGCGACTCGACGACACGAGCGGCTACTCGGTCGGCCAGGAGATCAATGCAGGCATCCTGGCGCCAGGTGACAAGATCGACGTCACTGCCGTGAGCAAGGGCAAGGGGTTCGCTGGCGGGATGAAGCGCCACAACTTCAAAGGCCAGGGAGCCGCGCACGGCACCCACAAGAAGCACCGGGCCCCGGGTTCGGTCGGTGCCTGCGCCACACCGGCCCGAGTGTTCAAGGGGACCCGAATGGCAGGCCACATGGGCTCCGAGCGCGTGACAACGCTGAACCTCGAGGTCGTGATGGCAGACCCCGAGCGCGAGCTCATTCTGGTGAAGGGCGCCGTACCGGGACCGCGGGGCGGGCTGGTCTTCATCCGCGACGCCGTGAAGGGTGGGAAGTGATGGGGGACACCATGGTCGAAGTCCTGCCGTCGGTTCTCGTGGAACGGTGCAACGACTCGGGCGATCTCCTCGGAGTCGTCCAGCTCGACCCGGAGTACTTCGGTGCTCTGGTCAACGTGCCTCTCTTGCACCAGGTCGTGACCGCACAACTCGCAGCCAAGCGCTCGGGCACCCACAGCACCAAGACGCGTGCCGAGGTCGCCGGTGGCGGTGCCAAGCCTTATCGCCAGAAGGGCACCGGCCGTGCCCGACAGGGCACCACCCGGGCGCCGCAATTCGCAGGCGGAGGCATCGCCTTTGGTCCCAAGCCCCGTGACTACGCCCAGAGCACGCCTCGCAAGATGGTCCGCCAGGCTTTGCGGGCAGCTCTTTCGGACCGGGCAATGGAAGGTCGTGTCTTGCTCGTCGACCGCTGGTCCTTCGAAGTACCGAAGACCAAGGAGGCTGCCGGGTCGCTTCGGGCCCTTGGCGTCGACGGCAACGTGCTCGTGGTGATAAGCGGCCAGGACGTGGTCGCAGAGCGCTCGTTCGGGAACTTGCCGAACGTCAACATCGTCGAGGCAGGCCAGCTCACGGCTTATGACGTGGTCGTGTCCGACTGGGTCGTCTTCACTGACGAGACGGTGCCGGGCCAGGTAAGCGACGCACCGGAGGGTTCTGTCGTGTTGAACTCCTCGAGGCCCGTCGCTCTTGAGGTCGTCGGCGAGACCGACCGGACCGCCGAGGTCGAAGAGGACAGCGGACCGGAGGCCGACGAGACCGAGGACGTTGGCGAGGCCGCCGAGACCGACGATGAGGAAGAGGACAAGTGAACGCCGGCCGTTCGATCCTGTTGCGCCCCGTCATCTCCGAGAAGTCCTACGCGCTCATGGACGAGCACACCTACGTGTTCGTCGTCGATCCGCGGGCGAGCAAGGTCGAGATCCGCGCCGCGGTGGAAGATGCTTTCGGGGTACGCGTCTCCAGCGTGAACACCCTGGTGCGCAAGGGAAAGCGCAAGCGACAAAGACGCGCTTCCACCTTCGGGAAACGACCGGACACAAAGCGGGCGATCGTACGACTTGTCGGCGACGACCGTATCGAGCTGTTCGAGGGCTGAGGGACATCGTCATGGCACTCCGCAAGCGCAAGCCGACCAGCCCGGGACGGCGATTCCAATCGGTCTCGGACTTCTCCGAGATCACGAAGACGACTCCCGAGAAGACGCTCCTCGCACCCCTGCCGGGTACGGGCGGCCGGAACAACCACGGCCGCAAGACCGCCCGTCACCGCGGCGCCGGTCACAAGCAGCAGTACCGCTTGGTCGACTTCCGCCGGGACAAGGACGCCATTCCCGCCAAGGTCGCGGCGATCGAGTACGACCCCAACCGCAACGCCCGTATCGCCCTCTTGCACTACCTCGACGGCGAGAAGCGCTACATCCTCGCGCCGGCCCGTGTCGCGGTCGGCGACATGCTCCAGTCCGGGCCCGGCGCCGAGATTCGCCCGGGCAATGCCCTCCCGCTGCGATACATCCCGGTGGGCTCGGTGATCCACAACGTGGAGCTCCGTCCCGGCGGTGGAGGCAAGCTCGCCCGAGGCGCCGGCATGAGCGTGCAGCTCGTCGCGAAGGAGGGGATGTTCGCGACCTTGCGGCTGCCGTCGACCGAGATGAGGCGGGTCCCGATCGACTGCCGTGGGACGCTCGGCGAGGTCGGCAACTCAGAGGCCGAGCTCATCTCCATCGGCAAAGCGGGACGTAACCGCTGGAAGGGCATCCGGCCCCAGACCCGCGGGGTCGCTATGAACCCGGTCGACCACCCTCTCGGCGGTGGCGAGGGGAAGACCTCGGGTGGCCGCCACCCGGTGTCGCCGTGGGGTCAAGCCGAGGGTCGGACACGTCCGCGCCACAAGCGGTCTGACCAGCTCATCATCCGTCGTCGCCGCACCCGCGGCGCCCGCCGTTGACCGCCGAGCGGAGCCATCATGCCTCGTAGCCTGAAAAAAGGACCTTTTGTCGACGATCACCTGCTTCGCAAGGTCGACACGCTCAACGCCTCGAATGAGAAGCGCGTCATCAAGACCTGGTCGCGTCGCTCGACGGTCATCCCGGACATGGTCGGCCACACGATCGCGGTTCACGACGGCCGCAAGCACGTGCCGGTATATGTGACCGAGTCGATGGTAGGCCACAAGCTCGGAGAGTTCGCCCCCACCCGGACGTTCCGTTACCACGCCGGCCAAGAACGGGCCGTGAGGCGCTGACGTGACCGGTGTGAAGACCAACGAGCGGCCCGGGATCCGCGCCGTCCTCAAGAATTCGGGCGTGTCGGCCTACAAGGCGCGCGAAGTGCTCGACCTTATCCGTGGCAAGGATTATCAGCGGGCCTCGGAGATCCTCGAGTACTGCGACCGGGAAGTGGCGACGGTGATCGGCAAGGTCCTGCACTCGGCAGCCGCGAACGCGTTCCACAACGACGGCATCGAAGCCGAAGAGCTGTTCGTGTCGGCCTGCTACGCAGATGAGGGCACGACGCTGAAGCGGTGGCGCCCGCGCGCCCGAGGGCGTGCCACACGAATCCGGAAACGGACCTGTCATGTCACGGTCATCGTTTCGCGCATGCCGGACGAAGAGCTGAACCGGCGACGTGCCCGCGTTGCCGCCGAGCAAGCCGACCGCCGGGCGCGCCGGGTGGCCGGGGCGCGCCGTCAGGGACGCGCGAGCGCAGCCGCCAAGGCCGGGACGTCCGAGGTGCCCGCAGTCGACGAGCAGGTTCTCGGGATCGTGGCGGCGGGCGACACCGGAGAAGCGACTGATCTCGACGCAGCGGTCGAGCATGCGCTCGCCGGCAGCGAGGACGAGCAAGCCGAGAGCGACGACACCGTCGGCGACGAGGACGAGCAAGCCGAGAGCGACGACGACGCCGCCGGCGACGAGGAAACGAGCGACTGATGGGCCAGAAGGTCAATCCATACGGCTTCCGCCTCGGTGTCACGACCGACTGGAAGTCACGCTGGTTCGACGACCGGAACTATCAGGACTCGGTTGTCGAGGACTGGAAGGTCCGCGACTACCTCATGACCCAGCTCGAAGCTGCCGCCGTGAGCCGGATCGAGATCGAGCGCACCCGGGACCGCCTCCGCATCGACGTGCACACCGCGCGGCCCGGCATCGTGATCGGCCGCCGCGGCGCCGAAGCCGACCGGCTACGACGTCAGTTGGCGCGCATCACCCACAACGCCAACGTGCAGCTCAACATCCAGGAGATCAAGCAACCCGAACTGGATGCAGCCTTGATCGCTCAGGGCATTGTCGACCAGCTCCAGCGACGGATCAGCTTCCGTCGCGCCATGAAGCGTGCGATTCAGACGGTCCAGAAGGCGGGCGCCCAGGGAGTGCGCGTGCAGTGCTCCGGTCGCTTGGGCGGTTCCGAGATGGCACGCAAGGAGTCCTACCGCGAAGGCCGGGTCCCGCTGCACACTCTGCGTGCAGATATCGACTACGGCTTCCGCGAGGCGAAGACGTCGACCGGTCGGATCGGGATCAAGGTCTGGATCTACAAGGGCGACATCCTGCCCTACAAGACGTCCGCGGAAGAGAAGATCTCGCGTGAGGCGGCCATGGCGGTGGGAGAGACGTCCGGCCAGGCACGCCCCAAGCGCATCGTCACCGCTGGCGGCGGCCGGCGCAGGCCCGAGCTCGGCGAGCCGGGTTCGGTCGCGGCCGAAGTGGTGCCCGAGGTCGAGCCTGAGGCGGAGGCCGAGGTGGCGGCCGTGCCTACCCCCGATCAGACGCCGGAGCCCGCGGCCCCGGTCGTCACAGAGGATCCGCTCGAGAAGCTTCTCGCGGAGGAAGAAGAGATCGAGCGCCGGACTCGCGAGCAGCATCACGACGTCCCACATTTCCGTAGGGAGGCCGACTGACCATGCTGATGCCTCGCAAGGTCAAGCACCGCAAGCAGCAGCGCGGGCGCATGTCCGGAATGACGAAGGGTGGCGAGACCATCAACTTCGGCGACTTCGGGATTCAAGCTCTCGAACCGGCGTGGCTCACGGCGCGCCAGATCGAGGCCGCTCGAATCGCGATGACCAGGCACATCAAGCGTGGCGGCAAGGTCTGGATCCGGGTGTTCCCCGACAAGCCGGTCACTCAGAAGCCTGCCGAGACGCGCATGGGGTCGGGCAAGGGCAACCCCGAGCACTGGGTCGCCGTGGTCCGTCCCGGGAGGATCCTCTTCGAGCTTGCGGGCGTGGACGAGGCGCTCGCCCATTCGGCCCTGGAACGTGCGATCCAGAAGCTGCCCATGAAGGCACGCGTCATCGCACGGCCCGGTCTCGGTTCCAACGCGGAGGTGCTGGTCTGATGTCGAGTGCAGCCGAGTTGCGGGAGCTCGACGAGACCGAGCTCGAGAACAAGCTCGTCGAAGCCCGCAAGGAGCTCTTCAACCTCCGGTTCCAGGCGGCCACGGGCAGATTGGACAACAACTCGCGAGTCACGCAGGTCCGCAGGGAAATCGCGCGACTTATGACCGTGCAGCGTGCGCACGAGATCGAGCTCGCCGAGTCGGCGGAGGCGGTCGTGGGCCGTGGCGACGCGGGGACGAAGGAGCAGTGATGGGCGAGAACGAGGCCCGGGCGGATACCGCGAACGGTACGCCGCCGACTGAGGAGCCAGTGCGCGTCAACCGGCGCAGGGTGCGCGAGGGCACCGTCGTCGAGAACCGCATGGACAAGACCGCGGTCGTCGCGGTCGTGGAGCGCGTGCGGCACGCCAAGTATGCCAAGACCGTCCAGCGGACTCGGCATCTGTACGTGCACGACGAGAAGAACGAGGCCGCGACGGGGGACCGTGTCCGCGTGGCCGAGACGCGCCCGTTCTCCAAGCTGAAGCGCTGGAGGCTGGTCGAAGTCGTGGAGCGTGCGCGGTGATCCAGCAAGAGTCGCGCCT
>Ga0182017_10001495_pt1 | contig 17945 bp, 11 predicted proteins | sample 712E3DmetaG_FD_120492 | JGI IMG/M metagenome (GOLD analysis project Ga0182017, IMG submission 120492) | Permafrost microbial communities from Stordalen Mire, Sweden - 712E3D metaG | ecosystem: Environmental > Terrestrial > Soil > Wetlands > Permafrost | place: Sweden: Stordalen | collected... | reverse complement strand
ATGCGACAGCGCTGCAGTGATTCGGCTTGAAGGTCCGTGGAAATATCTTCCAGTAGCGCAATTGCAGGAAGAGAAATTTATTGTTTTCGGTGCAGCCGGGAACCATTATAAAAACCGTCCGAAGCTTGCCTACAACGTAGGATCAAGAATTGCTTCCGTACTGTTCAACGGAATGATTAGTCCGGCGGTACCGTTCGCATTGAAAGGAGTTATTTGGTACCAGGGAGAAGACAATGTCGGTCATCATGATCTTTATAAATCGGTTTTCCCTGCCATGATACAGGGCTGGCGCAAAGAATTCGGCGTCAAGAATCTTCCGTTTTATTATGTCCAGATAGCGCCGTATCCTTACGGCGGAAACGCCGCGTATCTGCGCGAAGCGCAATTTCAAACGCTCAGCGTGAAGAATACAGGAATGGTCGTAACATTGGACATCGGCAACCCGCAGGATATTCATCCTGCGAATAAGCAGGATGTCGGCACGCGTCTCGCATTGTTGGCGCTGGCAAAAACATACGGTAAAAAGATTGTTTGTTCGGGACCGGTGTATAAATCGATGAAAGTTGTAAAAGGGAAAATCATACTCTCGTTCGATGAAGCTGCTCGCGGGCTGGTTCTGAAAGAAAAAAACGGCGAACTTCATTTCCTCATTGCAGGAAAAGACGGTGTCTTTAAAAAAGCTGTTGTAAAAATTCAAGGTTCAAAACTCGCCGTATCGAATCCGGAGATATCGAAACCGGCAGCGGTGCGGTATGCATGGGGAGATGCCGACGAAGGAACGTTGTTTAATAAAGAGGGATTGCCGGCTTCTTCATTCAGAACGGATGCATGGTAGGAGATTTTTTTGCGGCGCTGCACATTTTGATTGCTTCGGCGAACCGATAAATACGGTCGACACTATTGCACATGCTGCGGGTTGAATCGATGTTCATGCGGCGATGGCGTGGATTGCCGGCGACTGGCTTATCGAATCGGCCTGATCTGATTGCAGTTAAAGCAATACAAGCAGCAGGGGAGAGTATCGAGAAAGAAAGGTGTATATATATCGATGGGATTAGAGACGGATTTCGATAAAACAATAATTTATCAAGATTCTCGCGGCCGATCTATATTGATCGAGTTATGGCAGGCTTTATTCCAATGCGCCAATCATTCGACTTTCCATCGAGGTCAAATTATTGCTAAAATTCATCAATTGAGCAAAGTTCCGCCATCTACGGATTTTGTAGTTTTCTGTTGTGAATCCAATAAAGGATTTTAAGCTTGTATGATAAAATTCGATTAAGTATTATATCGGCATAAGTATTCAAAAAAGGAAAAAACCAATCCAGTACTTTATGCCGCGTATATGGAAGTGGTAGAAAATCAACTGAGAGATAATGACCCGCCGGAAACACATGCTGCGTATGAGCGCTTGAAGGGTGAAGGCTTTAGTGATTTGGATGCAAAAAAGCTTATAGCGCAAGCGATCGTGGCGGAAACATTCTGGATTATGAAGAAAAAAGAGATGTTCAATCTCAAGCGTTTAATAAAAAACTTAAAACGGCTGCCGAAAGATCCGAAAGAAAATTAAATACGCGCTATTGTTTTTGGCTGCAGCATGCCAATAGGTTCCACGAAGCGGCTGCGAGCGGCAGGATGTCTTAGCGAGAATCAATATGGTAAATAAAACAATGGAGTTAATATTCCAAAAATATAGAATGTTTGTTGCAATCATTGCTGGTTGGTATATTGCAGTTATTTCCTATTTCTTTATTCACGTGCATACTCATTTGCCATTATTTACCCATGGTAATGATGGTGGTAGAATTTTTAGCAATTGTTATGAGTTCTATCTGATTATTCCTTTGGTCGTCATGGCAATATTCTGCATCTCCGGGTTCGTGACATCCTTGATTGCATTGCGGAACGAATTGAAAGCATCGATTATGACGGGCATTTTAATCATTTCTACTTTGATCGTTTATAAATCTCCAGGTCCTTATAACGATTATTATACCATTGCCGATATCTATATTTGGATCGATGGTTTGTTCGTAATACTCATGGCTGCACTTATCACAAGGAGAGTGAGAATCAAAAAAAGAATGGGCTCTCATGCCTGACAAAGCGCTCTTGCGGCTAGGATTGGCAAGCCGCTTGCTTGGGAATCGCTTTACGAGGAGCGGTGTGTTGAAGATCCATTGCGAGATGGAACACCTGACATAGGGATTCCTTCGGAAACTTCGCGAGCGGAAGGGCCCCAATTGCCGGCAGCATGAAGCAATCAAAAGGAGCGAGAATTTATGAAATCATCCCGGGATGTTCTTGTCCAAACAAATAAGATGGAAGCGGCTGTAATTTTCTATGAAAAGGTTCTTGGTTTCAAAGTTATTGAGCGAAGTGAACAATGAATCGGATTTGAAACCGGAAGTTTCCGGTTCTTCCTTGAAAGGGGAGAATCGTACGGTCCGGTTTTCGAATTTTATGTTCCTCATACAATGATTTAATGAAACTAATCCGGATATCAATGCGTAGTAGATAAAAGACAAGAAAAGAAAAATAGGATGAATAAAATAATAAAATTTGGAGAAGATGTTAAAGGATACAACATTCCTGTTCTCAATGAACGGGAAATACGAGCGTCGGCAGGGATATTGTTTTTGTTTGTCTTTATGTCCCTCATGCTGGTTCTCTTTAAACAGAATTTCCTGCTCATAAAGTATGTTGTTACTTTTTTCCTTACAGATTTTATAATTCGCGTCTTTGTCAATCCGAAGTATTCTCCGACTTTAATAATCGGGCGTTTGATTGTAAGCAGGCAGAATCCCGAATATGTCGGAGCCAAGCAAAAAAAGTTTGCATGGATAATCGGCATAATTTTGGCGTCTATAATGTTCGTCTTTTTTATAATAGTAAATGCATTCAGCCCTATAACGGGCATTATCTGCCTTATTTGCCTTATATTCTTGTTCTTTGAATCTGCATTTGGCATTTGTTTAGGATGTAAATTTTATTCAATGTTCTATAAAGAAAAAGCTCAATACTGTCCCGGCGAAGTTTGCGATGTAAAATCAAAACAGGATATTCAAAAAACATCAAAGGTTCAGCTGCTTATTGTCCTGGGATTTATTGCTTCTATTCTCCTTGTGGTCTTTTTCTTTAATGGTACTTTCAGCAAAAAACCTTATGATTTGTTTGGAATTTACGGCACTGAACAATCGAAATAATAGATCGAACGTCGTTGGGATGCTCATGCTGATTTCTATATAGAGAGGGAATGAAGTCTTTCTCGAATTTGTCGAGAAACTCAATACGAGAATCAAGGTGCTTTGGCGCCACGTTTTCTTACTGCGTTGGTGACAGCCGTTTATATATAATCCGGGAAACTCAGACAGCGGCATCTGACCGGTATATGCAGATTTTCAAGAATCCTTTCTTGAGCTGTCTGCGGCGATTATGCAGTGAAGTGTTGGGTTAATAATCCGCACCGAGGGATATATAATAGAACGGATCCGAGAATTTGGACCATTGGAATTTCCATGCTACGTCGAATCGGAGAGGCAACCCGAAAATACCCATTCGAATACCGAATCCTGTACCAATTAGTAAGTCCTTCGTTACCGTTGCACCTGAAGTGTCGCTTCCAAACCCTTTCCATGATTGAGAATTTGTCCATGCGGAGCCTATGTCGACAAATGTCGTTCCTAAGATATTGGAGAATCCGATCGGAAGTCCCCCAAAGACCAGAGATCGAATAAGAGGAAAACGAAGTTCCATGTTTGCGACGGCAAAGTACGATCCGTTCTCGGCATTATATTCGTAACCGCGCAGAGGGAGGACGGGAGTCAGGAAAGCGTAGTCTTCAACGTTGACAACAGGAATCGAATCGTTTTTGAACCGATTGTTTATCCATCCTTCCGTTCCACCGATGAAAAAGTTTTGTCTATTGCCGCCAATGCTCGCTCCGCCGGACAGGCGGTATGCGAAAATCAAGTCTTTCATCAGCTTATTGTAGCTGCGGTAATCCGCGGTGCCTGTTTGTATATCCAGTCCGCGACTGCTCAATTTCGGAGTTCCGTAGAACACGGCATTAAACCGCGATCCGTTGTTTGGCGCGAACCAGTTCTCCTGCCAGAGCGAGTTATCGTTGACATAGCTGAATATCGGCATGAAAAGAGAACGATACTGCTCTGCGCTTGATCCCGTTAAATCTTCGCGGAGGAGATTGAGCCACATGATTGAACCGTCGACGCGGTTATACCGATCGAACGGATAGGATACCGAAAAAGTCATTCCGTACGTGCTATAGCGGTACAGAGTATTATAGTCATAGAGAAAGCGCGCGCTGTGAAATGCCTGGACGCCGTAATCGATCCGGTTCGGCAGATAAAGATACGAAATTCCATAATCGCTGTTTTTAAGATCGATCATAAGGCTGGCCTGCAGTATGATCTGATGATCTCCCAGCATATCGCTGAAAGCGAGAACAGTTGTGCCTTCGAGGCCGTAGAAAGTGGTATAATTTGCCCCGCCGTAAATCAAGTCCGGTGAAAAATTGAGCTTATACTTATGTGAAATATAATTTCCATCGCTGTCTTTATTCTCAAACGATGCAAACTGCTTGGACATACCCGCCTGGAGCGCCATATCACCGATTTTTTTCTGCCCGGAAAAATCGGCAGAAGAATTACCGGATGTGTGCAGGCTGCTGCGGCTGTGATCCTGAACGAGCGTGTCTTTATCTATTCCGATTGTATCGCGTGCGGCTCCGGTATCGGATTGCAGCGGCTGCGAAAATATTGTCTTCGGCATTTCTTCGCGGGGAAGGCCGAGTTTCATTTTGATATAATCTGTCGGCTCAAGTTCGGAAACACTCATGCGTTTTTCGAACGGATAGATCATAAGAAAGATATCGAAACCGGACTCGGTGAGTGAAGAGAAAGCGAGTTTTGTCCCGTCTGCAGAGAGCGAGAGCTGGTACAGTCCGCTGATGGAATTTGTCAGAGGGAACTCCTTCCCTGTCTGCAAATCCATGGAATAAATATTGTTAATGCCGTTTTTGTCGGATAGAAAGAGCAATGTCCTGCCATCGGGCGAAAGGCGCGGCGAAGTCTGAGAGCTGGAGGAATGATCGGTAATCCGCTGCATGTTATTCGTTGCCAATTCCAGCGAATAGATATCGGAATGACCGTATGCAAACGTATCGATTGCAAAGTGTTCCGGAACTTTGAGCGAAGAAGTGAAATCACCCCGGTCGGAAACAAAATAGATGAATTTCCCATCCGGGGAAAAAATCGGTTCACTGTCCGTAAAAAGATCACGGGTTAAGTTCTTCAATACGCCGGTTGTAATCGTATACAAGTAAATATCGGATTGAGGGGTTTTCATTCCCGTAAATACCAGATGCTTTCCGTCCGGCGACCATTCCACGGAGGATATGCCGTCCAGGTCGAACTGCAGCTTCTGCTGCTTTCCGCTTTCGACATCGATAATCATGATCGCATCCCGTTCGCCAGCTTTCACTGCAAGTGCAATGTTCTTACCGTCAGGCGACCATGCGAGTCCCGGAGTGAGAAGATGAAGTTCTTCGAAATTTTTTGTCCGCTGTCCGGAAACGAGTTTTTTAATGATCGTACCGGCGGATGCCGACATCAGGAAAATATCGAAAAAATCGTCCCGGTCGGAAAGAAATGCAATCCGGTCGCCTTGCGGGGAGAGTGCGGGGCTTGTGTTGTAAAAATTGCCTTCCTTTTTATGATCGGTCAACCGCACAAAGCTGAATTCGGAGGGTTCTTCCCGCTTTGCAATATCCGGCCAGTAGTAAACCCTTTCTTTCTTTTGCCATCGTTCGGAGAGATCTTTGATCGACAATCCGATCGACGACCGGAATCCCATGTCGACGCTCCGCAGCATTTTCATTCTGCCGAAAATCTCGGCTATCTTTTGTTCACCGTACGTATCGCTGATATAGCGCCAAACAGATTGACCCCCGCGGTAGGCAAAATATCCTTCCAGAGATTCGATGGGAGGAAGATGATTGTGTATGACTGCATCGCGCATGAACATATCGGAATTCGTTTCCCAGCCCATCGAAGCGTATTCTGCAAATCCTTCGTTCAACCATGCCGGCAATTGCACGGGAGCACGGTTCGAAATAAGTGATTGTATCGTTCCGCCGTAAAACATATCGTTCAGAACGGCGTGAACGAGTTCATGATGAATAACATGCCGGAAGAGGCCGTAATTGCCTTCGAACGGTACGACGACGCGATTTTTAAATAGCTCCGTTACTCCGCCGATACCTTCATCAAGGTACTCGCTGATGACGTTTGTTTGCTGGAATTCGTTATGGGAATTATAGACGATGATGGATATCCGTTTATGGATTTCGTATTTCAATAATTTTGAAATGGAGGTATATGCCGCTTCGGCTGCAAAAGCCGTAAACTGCGATATATCATAACCATCCTGGGAAAAATAGATATCGAAATGATCCGATTGGATGTATTCCCACTGAAAGTTTTTGTACTGAAGCTTATTCTTGCCGAAAACAGAATTTTGTGCGGAAAGGGGGACTATACAAAAACAAAGAAACACTATTAAGAGCACGGAGCTCTTCATACTCTCAAATCCTTTTTTCTGCGGAGTGGATACCGAATATCGAAAACACGGCAATGAGATTCCGCATCATAGTTATTTCTTTACTGCTTTTTTTTGTCCAACGGCTCGTTCCGTGTCGTTGTTGACAAGAATAAAATCGATTTGCCGGGCTTCCAGATCGACTCTGCTGACTTTGACGAAAACCGGATCTCCCAGCCTGAACATTTTTCGTCTGCGCTTGCCGATAAGAGCGTACTGCTTCTCATCGTACTGGTAATAATCGTCGTTGATCTCGCGTACATGGACCATGCCTTCGACATGCAGGTCGTTGATCTGAATGAACAGACCGTACTGTGCAACACCGGATATAACGGCGGGAAATTCATCGCCGAGATGTTTTTTCATGAATTCGACCTGAACGACTTTAACAGCTGCGCGTTCCGCCGCCATTGCAGTCCGTTCCCGTTCGGAAGATTGTTTTGCAATGGATGGAAGCCGCTTGCGCAGATCCTCGCGCTCCGCGGGTGAAAGTTCACTCCGGTAGCGTTTGAGCATACGGTGGACAATCAGATCGGGATACCGGCGGATCGGTGATGTAAAATGCGCATAATAATCGAAGGCAAGCCCGTAATGACCGATGTTCCGCTCGGAATAAATGGCTTTTGCCATCGAGCGCAGGACGACCTCGTTAATGACGTTTTCTACTTCCGAACCTTTGACTTCCTGCAAAAGTTTTTGAAGCGATTGGGATGTTACACCGCTGTCCACATTGAGAGAAAATCCGAATTTTTTAACAAAGAGCGCAAGTTCCCGAATGCGGTCCGGATCGGGAGAGTCGTGGATGCGGTACAAAAAGGGTTTTTGATGTTCTTCTTTCTTAGCATATCCGATGTGCTGTGCCACTACCTGGTTTGCCAGGAGCATAAATTCCTCGACGAGCCGGTTGCTTTCCAAACGTACTTTTTTTATGATGGCGATCGGTTTACCCTGCGTGTCGAATTGAAACTTCGTTTCCACTGAATCGAAATCAATGCTGCCTTCTTTCATGCGTTTCTTGGTCAATGCAGCGCTTAAATGATACATTGCAGCGACCGCAATGTAAAGCTCTTTTTCTTCCGCAGGGGCCGGCTGCTGACGGACGATTTCATCTATCAGTGTCTGAACTTCTTCATAGGTGTACCGGCGTTTGCTGCGGATAATACTTTCTCTGATTTTATAATCTTTGATTATCCCGCGCGGGGAAACGGTCATAAGCACGGAAAATGTCAACCGGTCCAGGCCGGGCCGCAGGCTGCAAAGGTCGCTGGACAGTCTCTCGGGAAGCATCGGTATGACGCCGTTTGGGAAATAGACGCTGGTGCCTCGCTGCAAGGCTTCCTTGTCAAGCAGGCTGTCTTCACGGATATAGTACGACACATCGGCGATATGAACACCCAGCAAAAAATTGCCGTCCGGAAGCGTTTCGATGGAGACCGCATCGTCGAAATCTTTTGCATCTTCCGGATCGATGGTAAAACATAAAAGCGAACGAAGATCGAGCCGGCCTTGAATTTCTTCTTCCGGAATCTGAGACGGGAAGGAATTCGATTCCTGAAGGACATCCTGCGAAAAGGAGAGAGGAAGGTTGAATTCTCGCGCGACGGAAAGAATTTCCACCGATAGCTCTCCCGCTTTTCCCAGAATGTCGGTAATTCGTCCTTCAGCAGTTTGATACCGGCCTGCAGGGCGTGTTTGTTCGACGACGACTTTATCTCCTTCATGCGCATCGTTCAGCGCTTCTTTGCCGATAAGTATTTCCCTGGATATTTTTTTATTATCGGGAACGACCAGAAACTGTTTCCGAATGCGCTGAAGCGTTCCGACGATTTGAATCTGCTCCCGCTCGAGAACACGGATGATTTCGCCTTGGCGGCGATCGTCTCGCTCTTTCTGTTTCGTTCCCTGAGCACGAAGAGCAGCTTCGACAAGGTCGCCATCGGCTGCATCTTTCAGAAGTTCGGAAGGGATAAAAATAATATCCCCGTCTGCCGTTGTAAGCGAGCCGGTCCCGTGCCGTGTTATTTGCAGGCGGCCTTCTCTATACTCAGGGGTATGAAGGTGACCGTACTGTTTGCCGCGGAGACGAATGATTTTGCCGGTATCCTGAAGGGCGCGAAGCTCCTGTTTGAACCAGGTCTCCTTCGATTGGTCTTTGATGCCCAGCCTCCGGAAAAGTTCTTTAGATCTAAAAAGTTCATTGGGATAACGAGCTAGAAAATCCAAAATGCGTTTTTGAAGATTTTCGTCTTCGGAGGAGCCGGCACGGGATGATTTTTTCATAAATTCTGCAAAGTGTTAAAATGAAATTCTATATAAGATTTTTGCACTGTTATAGGATGTGCGTTGTTCGTTGGTACTTTCCAGGCCTTCAACTTTGCGCTCGACAGAAAACAGGAGATTGCGCGTGATAATTTTGATTGGAATTTCCAAGCTGAGATTGGCATTGCCGATCGGATCATTGATTACGTTTCCTCCGTATTTAATGACCCATTCTCCAATCTGTCCTGTCACGCGGACATCGGCGGATTTATCGAATTGCCCGCCGTAGTAGAGCACGTCGACCGATTGGACATAGCCGTATGTGTTGCGCCGAAGCGATTCGCTGAGCGTTCCCGCGATCATGTTGGTTGCCAAACCGAGTCCCAGGTTTGTTCCGAGAAGGCTGGCGCGCTGCTGCCCCGTAATTTCGCTGCTGAACTGTCCGCTGATTATAAAGGAGAGAGCATCCGATTCTTCATTGCCGGATTGGCGTTTTGTCCATGATTTGCTTGTATTATCGTAAGTGTCCAGTTCTGTCTTGATGCTCGGTGTCTGGCGTGTTCCCGTGATATTTAAAATCACGGCAATTCTCTCGTTTAAACTTGTTTGGCTGGTGTCGACCTTATGAAGTCCCTCATAACGGGCAACGACATTTAATTCGGGGTTCAGCAGATCGCCCGTGAACGAGATTTTTCCTGTCGCATCGAATTTTTTGAAAAAATTATAGTATGATCGATCTTGAAGGCTTACTTGACCGATAAACCGGCTTGTTGTGCCGATTTTATTGTAAGTTACTCGTCCGTTGAGGTCGCCAAAAAGTTCTTCGCTCGTTTGCGTGTTGAAGACGAAACGCAGCGTTGTGTGCCCTTGCGTTTCAATTACAAGATCATAGTCAATATGATCCAGAAATGATTCGTCGGCTGCCCTGGCAATGCCGGCCGCAGTTTCTTTTTGAGACCTGAGTATTTTATCTTTTGTTGTTTCTGCCGGGCTATCGACGATGCGAGTAGTATCGTCCTTGAACGTTACTGCAATTGTGCTGACACGTGAAATTTCAGACTCCCGTTCAGGTGGAAGTGTAACGGCGGCATCCAGGAGGAACAATTGCCCGTTGAGATTCGAATGTGCAGCATCGCCTTTCCAGTGAACGCCGTTTTTATCGGTTGAAACGAAAAGAGTACCGTAAAACTTTTGATTCGGAATACGATGTGCTTCGTCCATAATCAGCAGCTGTCCGTTTGCCGTCAGATCAAAGGCACTCAACGATAACCCGTGGAGCGTTAAATAGCCGCCGAGCTGCATTTGAGATCCGGATCGTACGCTTTCTGGTGCGTTTCGAATCGTAACATTTTGGAGCCGCATATTGGTGCCGTTGGGGACAAGCTGACCGGTAAGAGTATAACGAAGCTGAAGCGGCACAAAAAGAAATGAAGCATCTTGAATCGCAAGTGTCCCTTCATATTCCGGCATGTCGATTGAACCCTTCAGCTTCATATCGCAGAGCAGTTTCCCGGAAAGATTTTCGATGACCGGAAGAAACGGTGAAAGAAATGTCATATCCAGACCTTTGGAGCGAAGGGTAAGGTTCATTTGTCCTTCGAGTTTATAAGGCGACTCTCTTCGAAGTGAAAGATCGTAAGGTATTGTCCCCGAAAGGAAAAGATCGGGCTCGGTATTGGACAACTCCGGTCTGCTCGCAAAAAAGGCAAGGATGTCAAGCATATGCTTTGAATACGATGCCCGCGCTTCAATGTGTCCGAGCCGAATGCTTTTAGCCACGACATTGTCGGCAACGAGCGCTGTGATGAAGGTCGGTTCTTCAAATGTTCCTTTCAGGGAACCGCTTGCACGTACCGTTCCGTTGTAATCGAAACCAGCCGCATGTAAACGTCGGATAATGTGAGGGAGGCTTGTTAAAGAAAAGCTTGAGATTGAAACATTTGCATCGGAATTACCGTTGGGATTGAAAAATCCGGCAAGCTGAATGTCCTCCGTATCGTGCGCCATTGTCCAAGAACGAATAAAAAAACCGTCCCGGCCGAGGGCGAAGAGAACGGGCTGTGTGTTTTGGACAGCATAGAGGCTGTCAAATGCTATCTGCAGGACGGGTATATTGAATTCCAAAACCTGACTGTGTTCCGCGAACGTACCTTGAAGATTGACCTGTGCTGCCGAATCGATGAGGGTTCTTATCACAAATCGTCCTGAATCGGGAGAAAGGACGGCTTCGAGCGATGGCGCGTCGAATTCAAACGTATTGTACAGCAGGCTGTTCGCATGCACCTGAAGAACGACCGTGCATTGCGGTGAAAAGGTTCCGGCATCCAAATTTCCGATATCGTATTGGGCCGTAAAAACACTCGCATTGACCGTATCGCCCGAAAAGGAACCTCCGAATTCATTCGCAGAAATTTGACCGCTGCAATCGTACATATCGCCTGATGCAGCAATAGTTCCTTTGACGGTCATGTCTCCTTCGAGGGGTGTGCCGAGCACCAATCCGAGCGGCGAAAGGTTTTTCCATACGAGGTTGAAACCTGCATGAACGGAAGCGGATAAGGGTGCAACGGCCGGCGCCCAGGCGGGGGAATTGTGTCTGCTGGTTTTGACTCGAAGAGAATCGAGCGATTTGGTCCGAAAGGTAAAATATTGACCCGCCAGTTTGCCTTCGTTGGCGCAGGCTTCGACAAGAGAAGCCAATGAGAATTGTCCGTTGATTGAAAGATCTGCTATATCGGAATTCAGATTTAATTGTTGATGTGTGCTATCGACATTTCTTAAAAGGAAACTAAGATTCCCGGAGTCAAATGGTTTCTCTTTGAACGATGAACGGAGGAAATAGACATGCATGGAATCGCGCCGCACATTCGCTGCCGATATGCCGTCTTCATTTATTTGAAAAGACAGATCGCTGTCAAAAGAATGATCCTGAAGTAATTCTCCGAGGTCGAGCGAAATGACCTGTCCCTTCAGATCGTAATGAATGGCTTTGTTCTCCTGAAACTGTGCAGCAGCAGAAAGTTCATAATTTCCGCTGCCGAACGCCGCTGTTAATCGAGATCGAAAGAGTCCGTCGGCGATGTTCGCTACACAAACGGTTTTATTGCATTGCAGGCCGTTGAACATGGAGGAATCGATTTCCAATTTTGCAACTCCCGTCATTGTCTGCGGATCCGTCCCTTCACCGTTTACGGTTATTCTGGCGTTGATGTCGCTCGAAATATTTTTTGCACCTATGATTGTGCCCAGTGCAATATGCGTGCCGCTCAAGACTCCGTCATATGTAAAATCTTTTCGTGTAAAATTAAGCTTGACATCCCCGGTTATATCTCCGGCCGCAGTCGACGCATTGATTACTGCATGGAAATCAACAGGCCGCCCGTTAAATGTGAATGATGATGTAACTTTTCCGAGATATGTCAGATCGGGAAGGTGCAGACCAGGAACGAGTTTCTCGATGTCCTGTGTATGCAGAATAGCGTCGTCTACATTCAAATGAAGTTTAAGGTCGGCAGGCTTGTGCAGGTTATTGATTTCACCTTTTATCCGGATATCGGTTTTGTCCGTATGAAGATGCACCTGATTGACCGTCAATGCGCTGAATATTCCCGAACAATCGATCTGAAGGATCAGAGAGTTGTCCAGGAAATCTATCCATGGAAAAAGGAACTGTTTTAATTCATGTGTATCGACTGGATCGGCAGTCAGATGTAATTCGACCGGAGTTTTTTCAAGTTTCTCAAGATTGTCAAGAGCGGCGAGGTCGATATTCTTTACCGAAGCTCCGAGCCGGAGATGTGTATGCTGTGTATTTATAAAGAGATTCCGTATGGATGCTTCGTTTTTTGTCAGCAGAAAATCTCCGCGCAGGGCTTCGAGTGTAAATTCAGGTGTGCGGGAATGAAAACTAAAAAGACGTATCCGTGCTTCTACAGAGCCGGGATTCACAAGAAGGGATGCATTGAGCCGGACGGAATCCAGTCTCACGCGCGCGTAATCGACGACACCGGCCGGCGGAAATTCCGTGATGCCGGATTCGCGCCGGGAAATTCTGAGAGAATCTAAGAACTCCAGCCGGGCATCAGTCAATTCAATGTCCTTAATATCGATCGTCCATGAAGAAGCCGCCGTATCCGGACTGGTCTTAATAAAGAGCTGATCGAGAGTGAAGATTCCGTTTTTCGTGCGCCAGAGATGAATGTTAGGGCTGGCGATCGTTGCGCGGCTTATTGCAATGTGCTTGAAAAAAAACGCAATGGGGTCATAACGCACTTCAATACGTGAAGCTACAAGTACTTGCTGTCCCGATTCGGACACGGTAACATCATTGAGAATAAGCCCGGTTGCAAGATTGCCGTCGATCTGTCCGATTTGTAAATTCCCGGTAATCACGCTGTTCGCGTGATTGAGAATAAATGTGCGAAGAAATGATTTAAATGCACGTGTCTGAGTAAATCCGACAAAAGTCAGAATGAGGAAAAGAAAAATTCCTCCTGAATAATATGTAATGCGGAAATACTTAGCCACGTTCTCTTTACCTGAGCCGTACTGTTCGGATGCAAAATGACCAAGCGATTAACGCGCCATGGTTTGAGCTATACGGTCGATGATGGATGTTGTGGACCGATCCGGAAGAAACTCGATGGTGCGCACCACACCGCCTGCATGTTCGACGATATCTTTCCCCACCACTTTTTCGATTGCCCAATCGGCGCCTTTGACCAGGATGTCCGGAACCAAATCCCGGATAATTTCAAAGGGAGTATCCTCGTCGAACAAGCATACGTGATCAACGACTTCCAATGCTGAAAGAACAACAGCGCGGTCTGCTTCGCACACGACCGGACGAGCCGGTCCTTTGAGCCGCCTGACCGAAGAGTCGGTATTCAATCCGACGATGAGCACGTCTCCCAGACTTTTCGCCTTTTGAAGATATTCCACATGGCCGCGATGGATAATGTCGAAGCACCCGTTCGTAAAAACAACCTTTTTGCCGTCGCGTTTATACTGGGAACGTATCTCGATGAGCCGGCTTTTTGTAACGACTGTGCCCATTAGCGCTGCTCTCTGCCAAATACATCCGAAGCCGTGGTTTGCAGAAGAACCGGATTGATCGGCATGATTCCGACTTCGCCGCAGACAATGCCTCCCGCAATGTTTGCGAGCGTTGCAGCTTCACGCACGCTGGTTCCGGAAACAAGCGCCATCGTGAGTGTGGCTATGACGGTGTCGCCGGCACCGGAAACGTCGGCAACTTTTCGCGCCGTCGTTTCCACGTGGCTCGATTCTCCCGAAGATTCGATCAGGAGCATACCCTGTTCGCTCATCGTCAATAAAACGTTTTCCGCATGAAGACGCTGCTGAATCTCCCGCGCAGCTTTTTCGGCTTCTTCTATGGACTGCAAACGGCGTCCGAGAGCTTCTTCGCTTTCTTTTCTGTTCGGCTTGAAAACCGTGACATCGGTGTAATCGAAAAAATGGTTGAATTTTGGATCAACAGTTATGACCTTCTTATGCTTTTTTGCAATGTCGATAATTTCCCGCACCAGGTTTCGGGTCAAAACCCCTTTATTGTAATCTTCCAGGATGATTCCATCGATGATGCCGATGTTCTCCTGAAGGAAGAGGATAATTTTCTCCTGAACAGATGTATCGATTTCAGTTGTATCTTCCTGATCGATGCGAACGACATGCTGGTTGTGCGCTATAACGCGGCTTTTAACGGTCGTCGGGCGCGTAGGATCGAGAACGATGCCCGTGGACGGAAAACCCCGCTCTCCGACAAGTTTTTTCAACAGGACAGCACCCTGATCGTTGCCTGCAACGCCGATCATGATGGGGATTCCGCCGAGAGATGCTATATTGTTTGCGACATTTGCAGCGCCACCAAGGCGGTTCGATTCTTCTTTTACTTCCACAACCGGAACGGGGGCTTCAGGCGATAACCGGGCAACTGTTCCCAGAAAATACCGGTCGATCATAAGATCGCCGATAACGGCAATATGCTTGTTCTTTAATTTTGAAAATATTTCATCGATGCGTTTTTGTGAGAGGCTGACCATTGGAAATTTCCGGATTTCTTTTCAAGTAAATCTTTCGTTCAATATAGGCAGAATTCGATGTACAAGCAATATAACCGACTCATGGATTAGACGCTCCCGATGCGGAAAAAGTTGTTTTTCAAAAATGATTTTGTATTTTGGTTTCTTGTTTTTCAAACGTTTTTTCGCTATCATTGTAATCGTTCGCTAACCGGACTCTTAGCTCAGCTTGGTTAGAGCGCTACCTTGACATGGTAGAGGTCATAGGTTCGAGTCCTATAGGGTCCACAGAGTATTCCGACGAAGTTAGTCGGAAAGACCATAGATCGGAATCTCAAAGAGTCCTGCCTGACAGCCGGCAGGCAGGCCGCAAAAACACCGAATCCTCAGGATTTTCTTGAGAAAGCGGAATTGATGCCGTGAGAAAAAGTTCACGATAATCGGACAGTGTTCCGATTTTTTTATCTCGAAGATGGAAAAAATTACAATCACATTCCCGGACGGGAAAACAAAAGATTACGATTCCGGTGTATCCGGATTCCAAATCGCTACCGGCATCAGCAAGGGACTTGCGAAGGAAGCCTTGGCTGTCGAGGTTGACGGCGAGGTGCGGGATCTTTCTCGTCCGATCGAAAAAAATTCTCTCTTAAGAATTTTGAAATGGAATGATGCGGGAGGAAGAGATGCATATTGGCACAGTTCAGCCCATCTCATGGCGGAAGCTGTCGAAGCGCTCTATCCCGGTGTAAAATTCGGAATAGGCCCGGCTATTGAAACGGGATTTTATTACGATCTCGATCTCGGTGAGCACAAACTGACACAGGAAGATCTGCAAAAAATCGAAGAGAAAATGTACGAGCTTGCCCGGCGTGATGCCGCTTATATCCGGGAAGAGACAGCATGGGAGGAAGCAGAGTCCCTTTTCCAAAAAAAAGGAGATCCGTATAAGCTGGAATTGCTGGATGGGCTGAAGGGTCAAACGATCAGCCTCTATCATCATGGCAACTTTACCGATCTGTGTTACGGCCCGCACATCCCGTCGACGGGAAGAATTAAGGCTATAAAATTATTAAGTATCGCCGGGGCATATTGGCGCGGAAATGAAAAGAATAAAATGCTCCAGCGTGTTTATGGTGTAACATTCCCTTCTCAAAAGGAATTGGATGAATACTTGTTCCAGCTGGAAGAAGCAAAGCGGCGCGATCACCGCAAGCTTGGACAGGAACTTGAGTTGTTTCTGCTGACTCCGAAAATCGGCCCGGGACTTCCGGTCTGGCTGCCGAAAGGGACCATCATACGTGAAACACTCACGGATTTCTTGCGCGAGGAACAGCGCAAGCGGGGATATCAGGGAGTTGTCACTCCGCATATCGGCAACCTGGAATTGTATAAAACCTCGGGGCATTACCCGTATTATAAAGATTCCCAATTTCCTCCGATCAAATTGGAGGACGGGGAGTCGTATCTTCTCAAACCCATGAATTGTCCGCATCACCATCAGGTGTATATGGCAAAACCGCGTTCCTACCGCGATTTGCCGCTGCGTCTGGCGGAGTTCGGAACCGTCTACCGTTATGAACAGTCCGGAGAGATGAACGGTTTGACGCGTGTACGCGGCTTTACACAAGACGATGCGCATATCTACTGTGCGCATGAACAGCTGAAGGAAGAAGTAAAATCCGTCGTCGAATTGACACAATTGGTCTTTCAGACATTCGGCATGAGTGTCTCTACGCGCCTGTCATACCGGGACGATAAAAACACCGAAAAATACGGCGGGCAGGCGGAATTCTGGGAACAGGCGCAGCGCGAGATCCGCGAAGTGGCGGATGAGATGAAACTTGATTATTTTATAGGTGTGGGTGAGGCTTCCTTCTACGGTCCGAAGATCGATTTTATGGTGAAGGATGCGCTGAACCGTACCTGGCAGCTTGGTACCGTGCAGGTCGACTATGTCATGCCCGAGCGCTTTGAACTTGAATATATCGGAAGCGACGGACAGAAACACCGGCCGGTCATTATCCACCGGGCGCCGTTCGGTTCACTTGAACGGTTTGTCGGAATTCTCATCGAACATTTTGCAGGAGAATTTCCGCTGTGGCTTTCTCCGGTGCAGGCGGTCGTTCTGCCGATTACGGATACGTTTGCAGATTACGGCAAAGAAATTTTACAAAAGCTTCAAGCGGCCGGAATTCGCGCGGAAGCGGACGAGCGAAACGAAAAAATTGGTTATAAGATCCGCGATTGGGAAACAAAGAAAGTCCCGTTCATGGTGGTCGTGGGCGAGAAGGAAAAAATAAACCGGACAATATCGGTTCGCCGGCATAAAAAAGGCGATCAAGGTGCGGCAACGATTGAAGAGTTTACCGCGATGATTCTTGAAAACATCAAGACAAAATCACTCACAACGTAGGAGATTGCGTTATTAAACAAGAGCGAGCGCGTGTCAACCACGAGATCAAATCGCCGTCGGTTCGCGTGGTTACGGATGACGGGGAACAACTGGGAATATTATCGATCAGTGATGCGTTGAAAATTGCCGAGCAGCGCACTTCGGATTTAATAGAAATAGTTCCGAATGCAACTCCGCCGGTGTGCAAACTGATGGACTTTGGAAAATATCGGTATGAGCAGGCGAAACGGGATAAAATACAAAAAAAGCATCAGCATATAACGCATGTCAAAGAAATCCGGTTTCATCCCCATACCGACACGCATGATTTTGAATTTAAAGTCCGGCATGCCCGTGAATTCCTTGCTAACGGCGACAAAGTGAAAGCGACGGTCGTTTTCAAAGGCCGGGAAATTACATATCAGGATCAAGGAAGAGAATTGCTCGGCCGGTTCAGCGAGCAAATTGCCGATATCGCGCGTATGGAACAGGATGCAGCGATGGAAGGTCGGCAGATGATCACTATCTTTGTGCCGGAAAAAAAGAAAAAAGCTTTAGAAGTCAATAAACAACCAAAAGAAGGATAGAGCATATGCCCAAAATGAAAACCCGCCGCAGCGCCGCAAAAAGCT
>Ga0182017_10001492_pt1 | contig 17956 bp, 14 predicted proteins | sample 712E3DmetaG_FD_120492 | JGI IMG/M metagenome (GOLD analysis project Ga0182017, IMG submission 120492) | Permafrost microbial communities from Stordalen Mire, Sweden - 712E3D metaG | ecosystem: Environmental > Terrestrial > Soil > Wetlands > Permafrost | place: Sweden: Stordalen | collected... | reverse complement strand
TGGATGGCCTTATGGCCGGGCATTGCCTTGAGTCTCATTGTCTATGCCGTAAATATGTTCGGTGATGCCCTGCGGGACCTTTTAGACCCGCGTTTACGGGGCGGCGTCGGACGTTATGGAAATGTTAGCGTCAAGAAAAAGGAACACATTAAAAGCAATCTCCCCACACCTGAGATTATCGAAAAGGATTAACAAAATAAAAAGCCAAGGAGGAACGAGTATTGATATAGTGAAACTAAATTAAAAATTGAATAATTCAAGGGGAGAATAAAAGGAGAAAGCAAAGTGAAAAACAAGTTTTTATTGTTAGGAATGGTTTTCCTTTTGGTGGCGGGCATGATCTCCGCCTCATCACTAATGTCCTCTTGTAGCAACAATTCCACCAGCACAGTATCAACAACGAAAGCGACGACAGCTGCCTCAGGGACACCGATCTACGGCGGCACGTTGACCGTAGCCACAGACTGGATGTTCGAAGACCCGGGCGGGTTTGATGCCGGTCTGACACCGAAGCCGTGGTCAACTGCTGTCTGGGACAGCCCATTTCTTTGCTGGATGATGATCGGCGACATTGAGAAATTCGGGCCGCGCGGTAATAATACCTTCCCGTTCCAGACTACCGAAATGGTCCCGGAACAATATCTGATGGGGCCGGTGGGACAGAGCTGGGAAATTACCACCAGTCCTTCGGTTACATTCACCTTCCACATCCGCCATGGTATCATGTGGGCAGGGAACAGCACCCTCGGCATGGCATCACGTGAACTGACCGCGGATGACGTAGTCTACAGCATGAAACGCTCAGAAATCGGCACAATGGTCGAAGGCAACTACAAATTTATCACCGATCGAACCGCGGTGGATAAATATACCGTGAAATTAACCTGCAGTAGCTTCGATGCCAACTGGGCATATTATCTGGGTTACGGCTATATGCCCGGTCTGATCACCTGCCCTGAATCCGGGAATGCCACTATCGGCGGCGGCAGTGAAGACTGGAAGAACCAGGTCAGCGACGGACCGTTTGTCATTTCGGATTACACTTCCGGCTCAGCGGTAACTTATACCAGGAACGCTAAATACTGGGAAAAGACCACCATCAAAGGCAAACAATATGACTTGCCGTTCATTGACAAGCTGGTATATCCGATTATTCCGGACGAAGCCAGCCAAGTAGCCGCCCTGCGCACGGGAAAACTGGACTGGTGGAGCGCAGTCCCCAAGACTTATGCCACTTCACTGAGTTCATCATCTCCCGCAATGATACAGACCACCTACCCGGCCGACCGTGTTTACACTTTTAAGATGAACAGGCTGGATAATCAATACCTTAAAAACAAAGATGTGCGGCGGGCGCTGATGATGGGCACCGACTTCGGCACAATCAGAGACCTCGTGTTCCCCGGCGGCGATTTACTTGGCTGGCCGATACCGCGCGGTGACCCAGCATATACGCCGATAGAAAGTCTTCCCGCGTCAACGAAACAGCTGTTTACCTATGATGCTACGGCTGCAAAGAAGGCGATCTCGGATGCCGGGTATCCCAACGGATTCAAGTTGACATTGCAAATCCAGGCTAACGAGAATACGGAATCAAACATCGCCCAACTACTGGTCGATCAATGGGCGAAACTTGGTGTTACGTTGAGCATTCAGGTACTGGATTCGGCTGCGTTCACGCAAGCCGGTAACGATCGTAAATACGACATCAATGTACTGACGATGTCTACAGCCAATCCGATCGTGCCGGAGAACTGGGCGCATACGGTTCCCAATCCTCCGAACAACGGTAATATCTATTCGCTCACGGAGAATTTCACCACGATGTACCAGACCATGATTGCGGAAAGCGATGTGACCAAACGTACCCAGGATATCAAAAACCTGGCGATCGCCATGATCGATGACGGCGCCTGGCTGCCGTTCGCCAACCCGACGAGCCTGAACTGTTACTGGCCGTGGATTAAAAACTACTACAACGAAACCGATACCGGCTACCATAATGCGGTGCCGATGATCGAAAGAATGTGGATCGACCCGGCGGTCAAGACCAGTCTGGGTAAATAGTAAAAACGATGCTGTTTAAGCAGTACCGGCAACCAACACCGTAATGGAATAAACAAAGAACATCAGGAAGGCGGGAATTATCCTCTCCTTCCTGATGTTTTCTGGTGTATAATTCTTGCTAAACAACAAATATTTGAAACCGGGGAGAAAACAAAATGAAAAGAGCGTTCATCGATTTACCGGAAGGGCAGATTTTTTACCGCGAGGAAGGAGAAGGTGAACCGATCATCTTGCTCCACATGGCGGTGGCGTCTTCAGATGAATTCGTCCGGCCGATGCACATCCTTGCCAAATCCTACCGGACGATCGCGCCTGATTTTTTCGGCGCAGGGGATTCTGATCCATCTCCATACCCTTTTAAGATAATGGATCATGCGCGGACAATGATCAGCTTTATGGACGCGCTGGGCATCAAGAAAGCGAACATCGTCGGGCACCACCTGGGGTCTTCTGTAGGGATGGAAATTCAGATCGGGTGGCCGCAGCGGGTGAATAAGTTAGTCCTTTCCGGTTTTGGTTATTTCCCGGAACCCGGCGAAGGCGTACCATTCAAAGAACCGCAAAACTTCACCACCGCGGTAGAAATCAAGCCGGACGGTTCGCATTTAATGGAGTGGTGGCGGCGGGCGGGAATCTGGGGAGGCGCTCCCGATATTCTCGAAGAAAGAGTCCTGGAATACATCAAAGCTGGACCAAAGGGCGAAGAATCCCACCATGCAACTGAAGGCTACAACACCAAGGCCAGACTGCCGCTCATCACCAGCCCGTTGATGATAATGTTTCAGACCGAAGATCCGTTCTACTGCGTGGCGGAAGGGGTGAAGAAACTGGCGCCCAAAGGAACTAAATTCACCACGATTGAAAACGGCCACATTTATATCGACCGCATCCAGCCGGAAAAATTTGCCGGGGCAATCCTCGATTTTTTAGGTGCTCCGGAGAAACGGGATAAAAAATAATATGATACATGACCCGACAAAAAAAACCCCGCAAGCGCCGATTAATACCGGAATAGATCCGCAGGCCACCGCACGGGAAGTGTTGGGCAACCATAACATGCGCGGAAAGATCACCATCGTGACCGGCGGCTATTCCGGCATCGGTCTGGAAACTACGCGGGCGCTGGCAGAAGCGGGCGCAACAGTGATCGTACCGGCGCACAATATTGAAAAAGCCAAAGTAGCGCTGGCGGGCTTCCCCAACCTGGAATTTGACACGCTCGACCTGATGGACCAGGAATCGATCGATGGCTTTGCGCGGCGGTTTTTAGGCTCCGGCAGGCCGCTGAATATTCTGATCAACAACGCCGCAATTATGGGCGACCCTCTGACGCGCGACGCGCGCGGTAATGAATCGCATTTTTCAGTTAATCACCTCGGCCATTTCCAGCTCACGGCAAGACTCTGGCCTGCATTGAAAAAAGCCAGGGGTGCGCGTGTCGTCGCACTCTCATCCTACTCACACCATGGCGGCGGAATCGCCTTTGACGACCCGAACTTCGAACACCGGGAATATATTAAATGGCGGGCTTACGGGCAGTCAAAAACAGCAACCGCTTTATTCGCGGTGGCGCTGGATAAACGGGGCAAAGCACACAAAATCCGGGCGTTTGCGGTACACCCCGGCTTCATTCCAAATACCAACCTGGGGCATGACCTGCCAACAACGGAAAGAATGCCGCCCACGGTCAGAGATGAAAAAGGGCAAATTATTTCCAATCTCGACGGCATGTTGTTTAAAACTGTCGAACAGGGGGCGGCAACCACCATCTGGTGCGCCACCAGTGAGCAATTGAACGGCATGGGCGGCATTTATTGCGAGAATCTCAATATTGCCGAAGCCGTCCCCGCAGACAGAACCAAAGGGCCGGGAGTCTGGCCGTGGGCTATCGATCCCGAACTGGCAGAACGGTTGTGGGCACTCAGCGAAAAACTCACCGGGGTAAAATTTACAGATTAAGTATTATATAAACCCGATATAAATCTCATCTCGCTGGAAAAATCCCTCTCAACCTCCCTTTTTCGAAAGGGCGAGAATCGTATATGCCCACTAAAGTCGCAAAATTAACCCTAACTATACTCTGCTGACAGTTGAAAGCTAAGGCTTACCTGTTCGCGGTCAAATCAACCTGGATCCGCTTGAGGTTGGTATATTCATAGAGGCCGTACATGGAATGTTCTTTGCCGATGCCGCTCTGTTTATAGCCCCCCCAGGGCACATCCTGGTCTCTGGCCGGCGTACTGCCGATCTGTACGGTACCGGCCTGAATTTCATTGGCGAACCGCATACCTCGGGCTTTGTCCTGCGTCCAGACATAAGCCGCCAATCCGTAAATGTTATCATTCGCCAGTTCGATGACTTTATCGTCGGAATTAAATGGTTCCATGAAAACCGCCACCGGGCCGAAGATCTCTTCTCTGGCTACTTTCATTTTCTGGGTGACGCCGGTTATTATCGCCGGCATGAAATAATAGCCTTTGTCCAGAGGCGGCGCAGTCGGCCTTTTTCCGCCCAGAATAACTTTAGCACCATCATCAATTGCTGATTTAATATAGCCTTCCACCCTGTTGCGGTGATCGGCGCTGACCAGCGGGCCCATCTGTGTTTTAGTGTCGTTGGGATCGCCCACGACCACTTTTTTCATACCGGCGGTAAATTTTTGCAGGAATTCATCGTAGACTTTTTCATGAATATAAAACCGTCCCGGCGCAGCGCAGATCTGGCCGCAATTAAACATTTGTTTCCCCAGCATTGCGCCCACCGCGGCATCAATATCGGCATCGCCCAGGACGATTACCGGATTCTTTCCGCCTAACTCCAACTGCAGACGTTTCACTGTCTGGCTAGCCAGCGCCATGATCCGTTTGCCCGTTTCAGAACTGCCGGTAAACGCAACCATGTCTACGCCGGGATGGGTGGCCAGCGCTTCCCCGATGATGCCGCCGGGGCCGGTGATCACGTTGACCGTGCCCGACGGGAATCCGGCTTTATCTGCCAGCTCCGCCAGTTTCAAGGCGGTCAGCGAATTGATACTGGCCGGTTTGATAATAATAGTGTTGCCGACCGATAACGCCGGCGCCAGCTTCTCGACGATCATCAACAGCGGCAGATTCCACGGCGTGATTAGAGCGACTACGCCGACCGGTTCCCGTTGCAGGTAGATCAATTCATTGGGGCATTGCGGGATGGTATTACCCATCAATGCGCGCGCGTTATAAGCATTCCATTCCAGCCATTCCGGTAGATCACCGGCGATCATGCCGGCCAGACCCGCGGGTGTGCCGTGCTCGAGCGTATCGATCCGTCCAACTTCTTTGGCATCCGCCCGCATTAAAGCCGCCAGTTTTAAAACAATCTGCGAACGTTCCACCTGCGATTTCTTTGACCAGACGGGATAGGCTTTTCGGGCTGCGGCAACCGCCTTGTCCACTTCGGCCAGGCCGCCCAGCGGTACCTGTGCGATCTCTGCCTCCGTCGCCGGATTAAAGACCGGATAGGTCTTTCCTGATTCAGCGTCAACCCAATTTCCACCGATCCACATTTTGTACTGCGACATGTTTTTGATCTCCTTAAATATTTATCTTATTCCGGGTTTTTACATATTGATTGGCTTGCTGTGGAAGATATAGAAGAAGAAAGGAATTAGTGAAAGAGATGCCGCCCCGTGCTTGAAGCCGATTATATATCCGACATATATAAAAGTCAAAAATTTCTAATCTCCGAAGTAACAACCGTACAGTACTAATGTACTCTTTACTTATGTACTGCTTAGCAATATACTTACAAGCTGTTCCAGGTATTATTCAATCATAATTGAAGCTAATGTCTATTAATAACAATGGAAAACAACAGTATCCTCATACCTTGGCTTCTATTTTAAGTATGATACCATTGTCAGAATAATAAGGAGGGATAAAATGACACAACAAAACCCAAAACCACCCACGAACAAAGGCACAGAAATAAATGACCCTCAAGTGGAAATAATCCGGATTACAAGAGCATTTTGGCTGGCGCTTTTCGGCTTGGGACTAGCCGCTATACTAGTTATAGTTCTGTTGCTTTTTGGTATAAAGGCATCAAATGACATTGTAGCTATTGTGGGTCTATTTACCAGTGTTCTTGGCACACTTGTCGGAGCGTTTTTTGGCTTACAAATAGGCTCTGCAGGCAAAGAAAATGCAGAAGCACGAGCCAATCAGTCCGAACAGAAAACAGCCTCGCTATTGGGAGCATCCGATGAAAATATAATTAAAAAAGCACAGGTTTTGTTTCCCGAAGCATGGAAAAAATAAATTATCTTTAGTTTTCAGCTTGAGGAGGTTATTATGCCACAACATAAGGAAGATAGCGCGAGTTTACAAATAAAAATCGGCGATGATGGCATTTTATGAGCATATTGTCCAAAGAGTAATAAATTATGGGCTACTCAACTCCATGAAGTTCCAACTCCCCAAACTCAAAATATTCTTGCTGCTGATAATGAGATTTATTCCGCAAGAGGCCGGGTATTAACAAAAAACATGGCCTTGTCGTTACAACCAAGAGTCAGAACACAAATGACAGCTAATTCGCTTTTTTTGCCCGCGGCGGAAAAAGCATTTCCTGACCTTTTTACTAAATAGACTCCCCCAACATCATTACGATGAGGGTCTTTAGTAAGAGGAAAAAGAGCTTCTAAAACTTAATCGATGATTATCACTGTTTTTTAATTTAATCAGATAACGTTTAAAGGCATCTGATTTCTATCAGATGCCTTAACATTTACCATCTCGATACCACCCAATAATACTTTGCCTTTCATTCTATGTTATAATAGCCTCCATATTACATTGCTTTCAGGCACAAGGATAATTTCATGGGTTTAACGAAGAAATTCACTATTTTACACTCTAATGACATGCACGGCGACTTCCTGGCAGAGGTCAAAGCCGGTTCCGGCAAACTGATCGGCGGACTGGCACTTTTGTCCGGTTATGTCAACAAAGTACGCCGCGAGGAAAAGAACGTCCTGTATGTGATTGCCGGGGATATGCTGCAGGGCTCCCTGATCGACTCGGAGTACCAGGGCATTTCCACGATGGAAATCATGAATTACCTGGCGCCGGATGTCGTTTCTCTGGGCAACCACGAATTCGATTACGGTTTACCGCAGCTTTTATTTTTAGAGAAAATGGCGAACTTCCCCATCGTCACAGCCAACCTTTATATCAAACAATATCATAAACGCTTGATGAAACCGTATTTGATCGTGCCCAAAGACGGCTTTGATCTGATGTTCATCGGGATCTTAACCGACAAGGTCATCGATGCCGTCAGGAAGGACAAGCTGGTGGGCAGTTTCATCTCGCTGGAGGATGCTGCCCACGAGGTTGGTATCATTACCGATGCATATCAAAATCTTGATATCGACCTGACAGTACTGCTAACCCACATCGGCTACGACTCCGATATTGAACTGGCGAAGCTGCTGAAGCCGGAATGGGGCGTGGACATGATCATCGGCGGGCACTCGCATACCATATTGCAGCAGCCCGCATTCGTCAACAATGTGCTTATTGCCCAGGCCGGAGTGGGCACCAACCAGATCGGGCGGTTCGATATCACCGTGGACGATGATACTAACAGTATTGTCGAATGGAAATGGCAACTGATTCCGATCGAAGAAGGCATCGCCGAGCCGGATTTAAGGCTGAAACAGTACATCGATACCTTCGCGGACGAAGTCGACCGCAAGTACAATACCATTATCTGCAAGTTCACCGATACCCTTACTCATCCCAGCCGGACAGTTGAAACCTCTTTGGGCAACCTTTTCGCCGACGCATTGGCAGAGACCGCGGAAAGCGATGTTATGCTCGTCGGTTCCGGGGCCATCCGCAGCCAAGAACTGGGGCCGGCGGTAACGCTGAAGGATTACCGCGCCTGTTTCCCCTACGCTGATTTCCTTTCGCGCTTTATTATTGACGGAGCGCAGCTCAAGCGCATCTTCACGCACATCATGCGTCCGGAAAACCGCAATTCCGAAGGCGAATGCTACCAGGTCAACGGCAAGATCCGCGCCGTTTACGATAATACGGCACACAATTTGATTTCACTCAGCTTTAACAACGCGCCGGTCGTCGATGCGCAAACCTACAGTATCGGATTGATCGGCTACCATATTCTTAACTCGGCGGCTTTTCTCAATATCACTAATGAAGAGTTGATAGCGCGCTGCCCGCCGAAAGTAATTGCCACAAACGTAGCCGAAGCGCTGGAGGAATACCTGAAGACCCATCAAAATATCGGGCGCAAGGTGGAAGGAAGAATGACTTACCAATAAATAATGTTATCGCGGCCGCTAAAGGAGACCAGTTGAAAAAAATACTTCGGTTTAAACTATTTTTCCAGGCCGGCTTTATTGCGGTGATTGTTCTTTTACTCAAAATTACTGCCGACCACTTTGGCTTTGGCGTAATCACGATCAATACATTAACGGGAACGTTCTTCGGCGGGGTATTCTTCACCATCAGCATCGTGTTTACCGGCGCGATGGCCGATTTTAAAGAGGCCGAAAAAATCCCTGGAGAAATGGCAGTGCTGCTGAAGGCAATACACACCGACGCCATGTTGATCCCGACTAAAGAGGAAGATTCCGGCACGGCAAAGGATATTATTGGTCACATTGGAAACCTGCTCTCCACGATCAACGCCAACCTTCGCGGGAATCACTGGCACAAGTCTCAACTGGATGAAGAAATAAATAAAATCAACCAGGATATCATCGATTTGTGGGCAAAAGGCGCTTCTCCCACTCCTTTGATGAAGCTGAGAGACAATCTGACAAATATCGACCGGCTATCGCACCGACTGGACTACATTGCTTATACTACCGGAATATCCGGCGCATATATTATCTGCGATTTGTCACTTGCCGCGGTTTTGATCCTCTTCGTCCTGGCGAAAAATGAATGGGGAGCCGGCGGACTGGTTTTGTTTGCTTTAATCGCGTTTGTACTAACTGCCATCGTCCAATTGATCCACGACATCGACAACCCGTTCGAATACGGTAAAAACACGGTAGCCGACGTGGACACTTCGGTGCTGTTCAAGCTGGAAAACTTCTGGAAAAATGGACAGAAAAAGCCGACTCTAAAATAAAGTTGACAGCACCCAACACCGCGAATAAGAGATTTTTTCTCCTAAATTTTTCCTAAAGACCCGCCCTGAGAACCATAACTATTGACCTTTTCCAGTGTAACCAGCCTTTGGGATTAGTTCTTATTGCTTCCGTGTCGGTACTATTTGACCCCCGCTTTAGTCTTTTATTTTAGCTTTGGTTATGCCATAATACCAATCACGTGAAGGTGAATTAAGGCATGATAATGCAAACCGAGCAAGACCATTATAAAATATTAGGCATCGTTCCCAGCGCCAATATTAAAGAAATAACGGAAGCATACCGTAAACTTGCTTTTCAATATCATCCCGACCGTAACCAGAACAGCATGGAAGCAAACGAGAAGATGCGGGAGATAAATATTGCATACGCTGTTCTTTCCGACCCGGCAAAAAGAAAGGACTTTGATATTCCGCGCGGGTACCATGCTATCACACCAAAATTCATTGTAGGCACCAGAGTAAAAATCAATGCTCATTCCTCAACCCCATTTAGAGACCATATGGGCATGATAGATAGAGAACCGGAGAAAGACGCTTTCCGCTTCTGGTATACAGTCAAATTTGACATGAAAGGGTTTTCGACGTCCTACCGCTTCGCGGAAGAAGAAATCACTGAACTTGTCGAACCGGTGAAAAAAGAGTAGACCGATATCATTACAGGAATATTCAAACTGAAGTAAAATAAGTGAGGCATCTGGAAACAATCAGATGCCTTTTTTGTTTTTCTTGACATTTTAATCATTGCTAATATATTTAGTTCCCCGATTATAAAGCATATTGGCGCACCAGCCCCGTAGCCAGATGTTTTTTACCTCCCGAATTGATATTATTAAGGAACTATCACCGTGTAATTTATTGATCAGGAGCAATATCGATGAAACTGACAGAATTAAAGAAGAAATTGAAAGGCGTCATCATCGTCAATACCACGCCGTTTAAGCAGGATGGCAGTTTAGATCTGGAAAGCTACCGCACCAACCTGCGCTGGCTGTTAAAAAAAACCATTGGGAAAGACTTTATCTTTAACCCGTTGGGCAGCACCGGTGAATTCTACGCGATGTCCGATGACGAATGCAAAGCAGTCATTAAAACAACGGTCGAAGAAGTCAACGGGAAATTGCCCGTTTTCGCCGGTGTGGGGAGACCCGGAACCCGGGAAACGATCAGGATGTGTCAATACGCCGAATCCGCAGGTGTGGCCGGTGTGCAGGTGATTCTGCCCTATTATTTTATCCCCACCGAAGAAGGGGCTTTCCTGCATTACAAAGCGATTGCTGAAAGTATAAAGATCGCCGTGATGGTCTACAATAATCCCGGTCCGTCCGGCTGCTGGATAAAACCTCCTTTAATGGCGAAAATCGCGAAAATACCGAATGTTGTTGCCTGCAAGGAAAACACGCCCAATCTGACCCAATATGTCCAGATGCGCAAAGCAATCGATGAGAAGGATATGACTTTTTTCTGTGGACTGGGCGAAACGATGTACAACACAGGCGCGAAAATCGGTTATGCGGGAGTAGTGAGTTCCAATGCTAACGTCATGCCGGAATGGACATATGCGCTCTACCAGGCCGCCGAAGCGCATGATTTTGCGAAAATGGATGCAATTTTTAAAAAGATGGCACCTTACAATGAATTCATCGACAGGCTGACAACAACCAGAGCGCACATCGGTGTTAATAGTGCCGCGCCTATGTATCTCCCCACGGTCAAAGCAGCAATGGACATCATCGGATTAAATGGCGGCGAACCGCGATTGCCGATCACCGGACTCACAGCTAATGAAAAAACCGAACTAGCGGGTATTTTGAAGAAATTGAAAATTAGCGGATAGTTTTGTAGTGTGTTTTTAGGGGAATGCGGCTATTTCGACTTCTTTTTCGTGACGGCGACGCCCTTCAAATCATATTCCAGCGCTTCGTCGATGCGCACAGGGATGATTTGTCCGGATGGGATTTCACCCTTGACTAAAACCAGGCCGTCGATCTCCGGAGCGTCGCGGTAACTGCGCCCGATGGAAACACCCTGTCCGAATCCTTCGAGCAAGACGTCCAGTTTCCGGCCGACGAATGTTTTGTTACGTTCAAACGAGATTATTTGCTGTTTTTCCATCAATCGTTTGAAACGTTCTTCTTTTACTTCAGCAGGCACAGAGTCGCCGAGCGGCTCGGCGGCAGTGCCAGGTTCAAAGGAATATTTAAAGACGCCAACTTTATCGAAGCACAGTTCCTCAATAAAGTCCAGCAGTGTCTGGAATTGGGCATCAGTTTCACCAGGGTAACCGACAATGAAGGTCGTGCGCAATGCCAGGCCGGGGATGGCCTTGCGCATTTTTTCTACAGTCTTGTAAACCCAATCAATATCGGTGGGCCGTTTCATACGGCGCAAAATAGAGGGATGGGCATGCTGCAGCGGCATATCGAGGTACTTCACTACCTGTTTTTCCGTTGCCATCACCTCGATCAATTGGCCGGTCATGCAACCGGGATAAGCATACAGCACGCGCAGCCAATCCACTTGAGGCACTGAGGCAGTGAGTTTTTTCAATAAATCAGCAAGACCGTTTTTCAATCCCAGATCATGGCCGTAATCGGTAGTATCCTGGGCGATCAGATTGATCTCCCGCACACCGGCCGTTTGTAAGGCGCGGGCTTCGGCTAATATTATGTCAACAGGGCGACTGACCGCTGTGCCTTTTATCAGCGGAATTGCGCAGAAAGCACATGGTCTTCGGCAGCCGTCGGCGATTTTCAGGTAAGCGCTGGCGCCCTGCACCGAGACACCTAACGCACCATGATCGTCAGTGCCGACCGCAGCTGCTTCCGGCAGCTGATAACGCGGTATTGGTGGATTGGCGTCCTGTAGACCATCTACGAGCGCTGCAATGTCCATCCAGCGCCGCGTGCCGATGATACCGTCGATGCCGGGAACATCGGGCGCGGCATCTTTGCCGTAACGCTGGGTCAGGCAACCTGCGGCGACCAATATCTGTCCCGGTTTCTTTTTCGCCGCTAAATCCGCCAGGACACTGCGTGATTCTTCTTTGGCAATCGAGATAAAGCCGCAGGTATTCACGATTATGACACCGGCTTGATTCGGATTCGCAACTCTTTTATACCCGGATTTGATCAATAGTTGCGCCATCGAATCGGAATCGACGGTATTTTTCGCACAACCGAGAGAGACAATATGAAAAGTCTTTTTATTCATAGACTGCCGCGCAAAGTGGTTTTCTATTACTAACTATAGCGGAGATTAGCGGCAGTGTCGAACACAAAAGCAAATAAGTAGTTGTCGCTATCCTATGTAAGCTTAAAAATACAGTATGAATCAGCAATACTACTTTGCCAGTTGAACATAGCGTCGAATCGAAAGCGGGACGAAGACCAGCATGATCGCCGCATCCCAGACCAGGATCTGCCACAGGTAATGTCCAAGATCAGCGCCGCCCGCAGCCGGATTCGCACCAAGGAACAGCGCGCGGATCACACCCGCCATCGAGGTAACCGGATTCACGTTGGCGAAATGCTGTAGCCAGCCCGGCATCGTGGCAATCGGGACATATAAGGAACTGGCAAAAACCAGCGGAAACACCCACACAAAACCGGCGACCTGCGCAGTTTCCTGGTTCTTGACCGAAATCCCGATAAAGACGCCCACCCAGGTCAGCGAAATACCGAAAAGGATTACCAGTAAAATAGCAACAATTGCCGGTAACAGGCCGTTCTCAAATCTGAAACCGGCCGCTGCCCCCACTCCGATCATCAATACGATCAACAGGGCATAGCGGATACCATCGGCGATCACCCTGCCGGTCAGGAAAGCCGGACGCGCCATCGGCAGCGAACGGAAACGGTCGATCAGCCCTTTGGATAAATCCTCGGCAATACCGACACTGGTTTGCGTAGAACCAAAAACCACCGTCTGCGCCAAAAATCCCGGCAGGAAGTACTGGATATAAGAAATGCCGCCTTTCTGGATAGCGCCGCCAAAAACATAATTAAATAACAGCAGTAACACCACGTTAAGCATGGCATTAAAAACCAGCAGCTGAGGCAAACGGATATAGCGCGTAACATTACGCCGCGTCATGACCATGATATCTGAAATAACCGCAGACATTTTCTCCATATTAACCCAACCCACCCATTCTTCAGATTTATTATTTCTTAACCGGAGCTGCTTCAACCGTGTTTTCCGCCGCATGCCCGGTAATTGCCAGAAAGACATCGTCCAGGGTTGGTTGTGTCAGGCCCAGTTCTGCCAGTTGAATACCGGCTGCGTCAAGTCGCCGTACCACATCGGCAAGGATCGAAGAGCCGCCGTCACCGGGCAAACTGATATCACCGGTTTCGGCGACACTGTAGATCTGCTCTTTGCCCAGGTCACGCAGCACTGCAACCGCCTGTTGTGTTTTCGCCGGGTCCACCAATCGCATTTTCACATGCGTTTCCCCTCCGTAGCACCCCTTTAACTCGGTGGGTGTCCCTGTGCGGATAATTTTTCCGCTTTCCATGATGGCAATCCGGTCAGCCAGACGATCGGCTTCTTCCAGATATTGTGTGGTCAGAAAAACTGTATGGCAATCTTTTGTCAGTTTACTGATGACATCCCACAAACCGAAACGGCTGCGTGGATCAAGACCCGTTGTTGGTTCGTCCAGAAAAAGGATCTTCGGCTCGGCGACCAGAGTCGCAGCCAAATCCAGGCGGCGGCGCATACCGCCGGAATAGGTTTTCACCCGCCGGTCGCCGGAATCAGCCAGTTCAAAGGTCACCAGTAGTTCACCGGCGCGGGAGCGTGATTTATGGTTTCCCAGGTGATAAAGCTGGCCGATCATTTCCAGGTTTTCCTTTCCGGTCAGATCTTCATCGACGGCGGGATATTGCCCGGCCAGGCCGATAATGGGACGAATTGAGGATGGGTTTTTCCGTATATCAAAACCACCGACGCGCGCGCTGCCGCCGTCCGGAATGAGCAGCGTGGTCAAGATGCGGATAAGTGTAGTTTTACCGGAACCGTTCGGTCCTAATAGAGCAAATACTAAGCCCTCCGGCACCCGTAACGACACTTTATCCAATGCTTGAATTTTGCCAAAATGCTTACTGATTTCCTCAACGATAATGGAATCTTCTTTGCATTCTTCCTGTTTGGGGGCTGTTTTTAGTCCGTCTGCCATAATTATCCACCCCGAAAATATGATTAATTGATTTTATCTTATTATTTTTAAATAGGCAGTGATGTATCTTTAATCACAACTAAATGAATAATGATATGGTTGTGTATCAAATGTTCTAAATTGTATTAAAACATAAATCGATAAACAACCGAATGAAATGAAACTCCGGAGAACAGTTTGTAATAATAAAAACAACATCAATACAGGAGACGTATTGGACAAATTAAATACAAGAAAACACCGTCTCCGAACATACGTTAAGCTGATGGTTACCAGTGACGCCATAAAACAGTGAATTACTTGGTTTTTTTCTGGCGTGCGTTAATAACCCACAGAATTACAATGAGGATAACACCGACAATGACTACTGGAATCCACCACATATTCGACCTCCTTAACAATTCCGTTTTTGGCAGGTTACTATGTCGTAGAAAATCCGCTCAAGGATGCGGCCTTTTGCCTAAAGTATATTCGCATAGGAAAAATAAGTCAAGCGGTTTTTTAAATAGCGCTGTCTTCACGTCCGTGGTAACAAAAAGATGGGGAACCATTCGATGAAAGGTTCCCCATCTTTAATGTTAACTGAAAAGGATATTTATGCGCGGAGTTTGAAGCGCTGGATCTTACCGGTGGCGGTCTTGGGCAGATCCTTTACAAATTCAATCCAGCGCGGATATTTATAGGCGGCGATAGTTTTTTTGACGTAAGCCTGGATTTCCTTGCCTAATTCCTCAGAAGGGGTATAACCTGCTTTGAGTACCACATAGGCCTTGGGCTTGGTCAAACCATTTTCATCATTACGTGCAACGACAGCGGTTTCCAGCACTGCGGGGTGTGACATCAAAGTATCTTCGATCTCAATTGGCGAGACCCAGATACCGCCCACCTTGAGCATGTCGTCCCCTCTGCCGCAATAGTAATAATAACCTTCGGCATCACGGTAATACTTGTCGCCGGTATTGAACCATTCTCCCAGCATGGAAGCTTTGGATTTGTCATGCTGCCGGTAGTAGAAGGCGGCCATGGAATCACCTTTTACCTGGAGGTTGCCTAATTCGCCAACCGGCACCTCAACGCCGTTATCATCAACGATTTTCGCGGTGTACCCGGGGACTATTTTACCGGAACTGCCCGGCATGACATCACCCGGACGATTGGAAATGAAGATGTGCATTAGTTCGGTCGACCCTATACCATCCAGGATATCCAGTCCGAATCTCTGTTTAAACTCATGATAAATATTCTTGGGTAAAGCCTCACCGGCGGAAGCACAGATCCGCAATGAAGACAGGTCGTATTTCTTTTCGGCATCTTTTACCTGCAGCATGTTGGCGTAAAGAGTGGGAACACCGAAAAATACGGTGGGTTTATATTGTGTTATCGCGGAGAAAATGATATCCGGTAATGGCCTGTCAGGAACCAGAACGACCGAGCCGCCGACACCGGCGGGATAAATAAAACTGTTTCCCAGACCATAGGCGAAGAAGAACTTGGATGCAGACAAAAGAATGTCATTTTGATCAATGTTTAAAACGCCTTTGGCATAACTTTCCAGACATGTGAAGACATCATGCTGAAGATGAACAGCTGCTTTCGGTGTGCCAGTGCTGCCCGATGTATAGTTCCAGATGGCTGCGTCATCATAGGTGGTGAAAGCGACTTGCAGTTGGTCCGAGCAGCGGTCGACGATATCATGGAAACTGATTTGATAGGATTTTGTTTTCTTCCCCAGGATAATAGTATTCTCAAGATATTTGAATTTCTCGCGCCACGCATCAACTTCATCAACAAAATCTTCGTGGTAAATGAGGGTCCGCGCCCGGCTGTTATTTAAAAGATAGCGGAAATCATCACTGGTATACATATAGTTGACGGGGATCGGAATTGCGCCTATCTTGATGGCGCCGTAGAAACTAGCCATGGCTTCCGGTGAATCGTACATCACCAGCATGACTCTTTCTTCCATGTGCACGCCCAGCAGGTGAAGCGCATTACCCACCTGGTTGATCATGCTTTGCATTTCTTTGTAGGTATAGGTTTTGTCTTTATAATAGACGGCGATCTTATCGCCAAACCCTTTTTCTACTGTCGCATCGATGAGCTTTGAGGTGATGTTGTAATACTCAGGGGTAAACTTTTCGTACTTGTATTCCTTTTCCATCCATTCTCCTATAATGAATTCGGGTAACATTTGCAGCCCGTTATTTGTGGTAGTTTAGACACACATTCCAGAGGCTCAGTAAAAACAAGGGATTTTAATTATGCTGCCGGTTGACGGAAATTGTCAGCGAACCAGAACTCCCTCTGCTGTCTCAGCTTGTTTGCGATAGTTTGCCGTATTAATAATCTTCTACCTACAATTTTATCTTATCACTAGTTCAAAACTAATTTCAATTGCGTGTGAAGACGAGCGTTCAGCAGTCAGCAATCATCGGTCAGCGCCTGGTTTTAAGCAGTGCGTTATGAAAAACGGACAGCAAATAAAGTCCGAACTGTGGAATAAAGACAATAAGAAATTATAGAAATGCCCTCTTTCCTTGAAACGGAAAGAGGGCATTTTGTTTGATGCTATGCTTTGGCAACGGGCATTTGAACTTCGGTGACATACTGGTCGACGGGGGTACCGCTGCGCGGGTCGGTGAAATAAACTTCGCGGCAAGGGCCAACGGTCTGAAAACCGTTTGTTTCTATCCACCTGCCCAACGCAGTGTAGGCTTCGCCGACGGTATTATAGTTACCCTTATGGATTGTTGATGCTACCCGGTCCCAACCGGGTAAATCCTTGCATTTGACTTCGCCTTTGGACGGAACCTCTTTAGCAACAGGGAATATCAGTTCGACGTCCGCGTCTTTATCTTTGAATCCCTCATCATAATAAATCGCCATCGGCGGCCCGACCATTTGCGTTCCTGATTTTTTTAAGTAAGCTTCCATTTTCTGGAAAAGATTCCCGATCTGACTGTAATCAGGGATTATCTCTCGCAGCGAAAGCACTTTTAGCGGCGCTATTTTTTTAATCACAATTTCGAATTCTGGCATTTTACCTTCCTTTTCAACCCCAACCAGCCACTCTTCCACGCGCTTGAGACGTTCCGCCTCAACCTCCAGTTTCCGTTTTTGTTCCTCCTGCTTGATGTGCAGCAAGTCCAGAATATAACTGATGGGGACATCTTCGTTGAGCAGACGCGCTATCTCCTCCAGAGACAACCCCATGTCTTTCATGGCACTGATGCGGTGCAATTGCGTCAATTGCGTGGCGGAATAATATCGGTAGCCCGTGAATTCGTCTACTTTCACCGGTTTGAGTAATCCCAGCTCATCGTAATAACGCAACGCTTTAACGGAAACCCGCGCGAACCTGGAAAAGTCGCCGATTTTAAGCATTTTTGTCTCCTTGATTAAACAGGAAGCGGCCGCTTTATTTTGCAGTATATATCTCCAGTCAGGGGGAGAGTCAAGAGCACCGAAAAAAATACTAAAAACCAATAGCTAAATTCCGAACAATCTATATTAACAAAATTCCAATACCTAAAATTGCATATAATG
>Ga0182017_10001491_pt1 | contig 17958 bp, 13 predicted proteins | sample 712E3DmetaG_FD_120492 | JGI IMG/M metagenome (GOLD analysis project Ga0182017, IMG submission 120492) | Permafrost microbial communities from Stordalen Mire, Sweden - 712E3D metaG | ecosystem: Environmental > Terrestrial > Soil > Wetlands > Permafrost | place: Sweden: Stordalen | collected... | reverse complement strand
GGTGCGACCTCTACCAGGTCGAGCCCCCGCTCCTGCGCAAGCCGCATGGCGTCCGCCGTTCGCATGACACCAAGCTGGCTACCGTCTTCGTCGACGACCCGAACCTCGAAGACACGGATCATCTGATTGATGCGCAGGTCTCGGCTAATGGCGAACCCCTTCTAAGCGTGTTCCGGTTGTCTGATTCCGGGATCAAGTGCCCCGAAAGCAGACGAGCGACCCAACCAGGCACACGACAGCACCGGGCGGTCGCCCGCGGGACTATAGCACAGCGGTTTCACGAGCGGCAAACGCTACGCGGAGGTGCTGCAAGGCGGTCTGCGAGACGCAGCGGGAAGCGACTCCGAGCTGGTCTAGACCTGATTCGCCGCCGAACCTACGGGCGCCGGGCCGCGGTCTCCTCAGCCAGCCGGTCGATGAACGCGTCCCACGTCACGCCATTCTCCTGCTCTCCCGCGCGGTTCCGAATCGCCACGGTGTGAGCTTCGATCTCGCGATCGCCCAGGACGAGCATGTACGGAACCTTCTGCTCTTGAGCCAGCCTGATCTTGTTCTGCATGCGGCTGTCCGACCCGTCAACCTCGACGCGCAGCTTGCGCGCGGTCAGGAGGCCGGCGAGCTCGTTGGCGGCCTCGACGTGCCTGTCGGCGATCGGGATCACGATGGCCTGAACCGGTGCGCACCACACCGGGAAGGCCCCGGCGAAGTGCTCGACCAGGATGCCGATGAAGCGCTCGAACGAGCCGTAGATGGCGCGATGGATCGTCATCGGTCGGACGGCCTGGCCGTTCTCGTCGATGTAGGTGCAGTCGAAGCGCTCGGGCAGCATCACCAGGTCGACCTGGATGGTGGCCGTCTGCCACTCACGGCCGAGTGCGTCTTCGATCTGGATATCGATCTTAGGCGCATAGAAAGCCCCGTCCCCCGGCTTGACTCGGTAGGGCTTGCCGAGGGCGTCGAGGGCGGCCTTGATCTGTGTTTCGGCCGTCTCCCAGAGTGCCGGATCTCCGAGGGCCTTGTCGGGCTTGGTGCCGAAGGTGAACCTCGGTTCCAGGCCGAACCAGCCGTAGACCTCGTAGACCTCGCCGAGGAGGGCGCCGATCTCATCCTGCAACTGATCCGGACGCAGGTAGGTGTGGGCGTCGTCCTGGACGAAGTGGCGGACTCTGGTCAGGCCCGATAGCGTGCCGGAGCGCTCATTACGGTGCAGTCTGCCGAACTCGGAAAGGCGCAGCGGCAGATCGCGATACGAGCGCAACCGGCTCTTGTAGATGAAGGTGCTCTCCGGGCAGTTCATCGGCTTGAGGCTGAAGGTCTGGCCCTCGGACTCAAGCACGAACATGCTGTCCTGGTAGTTGGCCCAGTGGCCCGACTGCTCCCACAGCTTCTTGTGGACGAGCATCGGCGTGCTGACCTCCTGGTAGCCCCGGCGATCCTGGACCTCGCGGATGGCGTTCTCGAGGGTCCGCCACAGCCGCTGGCCCTTGGGATGCCAGAAGGCCGAACCGGGGCTGACGTCGTGGAAGCTGAAAAGGTCGAGCTGCACTCCGAGCCGGCGGTGGTCGCGGCGTTTCGCCTCTTCGCGCCGGTGCAGGTAGGCGTCCAGCTCCGCCTGGGTGGCCCAGACCGTGCCGTAGATGCGCTGGAGCATCGGCCGCTTCTCGGACCCGCGCCAGTAGGCTCCGGCCACGGACATCAGCTTGAACGGTCCGATCGCCCCGGTAGCCGCGACGTGAGGTCCCTTGCACAGGTCGATGAACGAGCCGTGCTCATACGTGGAAATCGGCGGCAGAGGCGTGCCGGTCTCCTTGGCGCGAGCGGCAAGATCGTCCAGGATCTCCACCTTGAACGGCTGTTTGCGCGATTCGAAGAAGGCGCGGCCCTCCGCGAACAGGAACTCCTTGCGAATGAAGGGGTGGTTGGCGGCTATCGAGGCTCTCATCGCGGCCTCGATTGCGGCCAGGTCGTCGGGCGTCAGCGGCCGCGGCAGCAGGAAGTCGTAGTAGAAGCCGTCTTCGATCGACGGGCCGATCCCGAGTTGAGCGTCGGGGAAGATGCCCAGCACGGCCTCGGCCATCACGTGCGCGGTCGAGTGGCGCATGGCGTCGATCTCGCTGTGAGCGCCGGCATCGAGCAGCTCCTCGACCGAGCCGCGCACGACCGCCTCGAAGTACTCCTCCGAATCCGCGTCTGGGGTCGCGGCGGCGGGAACTATCGCCGCCCCCGGAACCTGGCTCTGGTCGTGCTCGCCCATTTCATCTCCAGTTGCGCTTCTGGCCGCCTGGTCGCTTCTTCGCTCGCTGCACAGTCTGCAGTAGAAACACAAAAACCTCCCGTCCGACAGGACGAGAGGCATCTCTCGCGGTTCCACCCGCCTTCGCTACGGCATCGGTTGGGCCGCGCCGCCGCGCGCTCTTGTCCGCGCTAACGGGCGGATCCCGGACCGGTTGGCCGGTCGCTCACGGGTGGTACCGTTGCCGGAGGGATTCGCCGTCGCTTTCAGCCACGTCAAGCGTGGCGACGGCTCTCTTGAAGATCCTCTCGGCGCGGCGGGTCCCGCTCAAAGCTTTGTCTGTGAAGTTTGCCTGCGCCGCCTCTCGACGGCCACGAGTCACTTCGGTGACTTGAGATGGTGGGCGGTAGAGGACTTGAACCTCTGGCCTCATGCATGTCAAGCATGCGCTCTAACCAACTGAGCTAACCGCCCGAACGGCGCGGATCGTAGCACAGGGTAGCGCGGCGAGTTGAGGCTTCCTCAGCGCGGGGGATGCTTGCTGATCTCTTCGCAGTAGCGGCACGGCGCCGACTGCCCGAAGAGATGGACGGTATCGAACGAGGGGTACACCTCCGGCCCGAAGTCGTCCGGGGTGAGCCCGACGACAAGCAGGTCCCCCTGAGGCATGCGCAGGCGCGTCACTGTGGCGCCGTGCATCTTGTAGGGGTAGGTCGGCTCGTGGTAGCTGGCCCTGGCCCCGACCATCCAATCCCTACCGTCACTGCTCTTCACAGTTTCCCGCCTCGGACACGTGTTACCCCCGGCAATGCCGGTGATTCTACGCTTTGGGGAAGTCGGCATGGGCCGAATGGGTGCTTAGACATGTCCGGCATGGGATCCATCCGATCGAGCGTATTTCCCGAGCGTCCCACGTTACACAGTACAGGCGTCAGGGCAGCGGGGGTACGATGCACGAGCCCGATGGGCGCATCCAAAGCGAGGGTGCTCCCAGGACACATGCGTCCCCGGCGTCTTTGCGTATTCAGCAGCTACTGGGGGCGGAAGCATGTCTCACTCTGGCCGCTCGAACCGTGGTCGCGCCGACTGCGGGACGCGCTCTCGCACCTACGCGAGGGCAGCCATCGTGGTGGCACTTCTGGCCATGGCCGGCTGCAACGGAAACACCTCGACGGCGAACCCCGGATCGAGTGGGAGTTCGGCGCCCTCCCCCACTCTGATCGGCCTGCCGAGCCTGCATGTCATCACGCCGGCACCCTCAGTCGGACCCGTGACTGCGACCTTCACGGCGACCGGGTCTATGACGACACCACGTGAGACCCAATCGGCCGTCTTGCTCAACGACGGGCGCGTCCTGATAGCGGGTGGGTACGCGGATCCAGGCACGACTCAGGGCACCGCGGAGCTGTACAACCCCGCCACCGGAACCTTCGACAAGACGGGATTGATGACGGTTCCACGCCAGGAGAACACCGCCACGGTCATGGCCAACGGCCTGGTGCTCCTCACCGGCGGCGAGAACCCATCCAGTGGCGCGAGCGGCGGGATCAACTCAGCGGAGCTCTACGATCCCACGATCGGGCGGTTCCGGGCGACCGGGAACATGGTTCAGCCTCGGCGCAATTCGACGGCCACTCGGCTGAACGATGGCCGCGTTCTGATCGCGGGAGGTGGCAACACGACCTCCAACCTCGGCACGGCCGAGCTCTACGATCCGAGCACCGGCGTCTTCACCGCGACGGGGCCGATGGTGGCGGGCCGCTCCGGCGCAACCGCAACCTTGCTGCCCAACGGTCGGGTGCTCATCGCCGGAGGAGCCGACGCCACGGGCGTGCCCGTCGCCTCGGCTGAGCTATACGACCCGAGCACCGACAGGTTCACCGCCACGGGCTCGATGGCGACCATTCGCATGTATTTCACCGCGACACTGGTGTCGGGCGGCCGCGTCCTCGTTGTCGGAGGCGATGCGAGCACCGGCCCGGGTCAGAACCAGGGCGTCATCCTATCGAGCGCCGAGATCTACGACCCTGCCACTGGCCTCTTCACCCAGACGGGCTCCATGGGCACCTTGCGGTCGAACCACGCTGCCACGCTGTTGCTCGACGGCCGGGTCCTTGTGGCCGGTGGCGAAAACATCACCTCGGGTTCCGGTCTCGCCTCCGCCGAGGTCTACGACCCCGCCAGCGGGCAGTTCAGTCCCACTACCGGATCGATGACCCACCCGCGCTTCGCCCACTCCGCCACTTTGCTGGCCAATGGCCGGGTCCTCATCGTCGGCGGGTTCGGCGACTCGGCGTCGCCGTCCTCCGCGGAGCTCTGCCAGATCTAGGAGCGGCCATGTGCAAGGGTCAGGGCAGATAGACCTGGGCGATCGCCCGTCCGAACGGGACGCCTTGGTCAAGCGTCATGGCCCAGCCGCCTGCACCCCTCGCGTACTCGATCTCGTGAATTGAACCGACAGTACCGTCCTCACCAACTATCCCGGATAGCGTGAAGAGGTGGGATCCGGTGGCATCCAGAGCCATGTCCCAGACCACCTGCGAGGCCCCGAGCGAGGCGATCGGTTGGGGCGCGCTGCCTCCGAGAAGGGTCGCGGCCGGTTCGACGTATATGGCGTTCGCCGTCGCGGCCGCAATCGTCCCCTGGTCCGACGAAACCGCAAACCAACGCACGCCCAGGAGGGCCTGAGCGTGACTCAGCTGGTGTGAACTCACGTCCAGCACGGCCAGCCGCGACTGTTCGTGGTTGTCCATGCTCAGGACCAGCAGGCGCGCGCCGTCCAGCCAGGACGCGAGAGGCGAGAAGGATTGCGTTGGGGCGCCGGCAAGTGAAGTCACCGCTCCGTCCGTCCCGGCCAGGGCGTAGTACACCTTGTCAGCCTCGGCGCCTACGATCGCCAGTTCGCCGCCGGCGGAGCCGTCGAGGGCAACGATGGGGACGCCCCGAGCGACGCCGGACCAGTCCAGGGCAAGGTGGCTGACAGGCCGTGTGAGATCTGCCGCAGGCCTGAGGTCCACTTCCCGGCCCGTGGCGAGCGCGATACCTCCGGCGGTCCTGCCCATGCCCGTGGCCCCGGGTGCCGGCACGACGACCGTCCACTTCGATTCAGAGTCCAGGGCCCAGAGCGCAAGGCTCCCGTCGACTCCGTCCGCGAGAGCGATCAGGCGTCCACCGGCCAGGCCGGGTTCGCCTGCGCTTGGTATTGCCGCGAAGCTGGACGCCGGCGCGTTCGACGAACTCGCCAACGGCGACACCGACGCGGAGCCGGCGGTGCAACCCCAGCTGAGCAGCACGACTATGGCAGAGACGGCCCCACGCTCGAGCGCGGATTTCATCCTCGACATCGTCCTCCCCTTCTCTTCAGCGACCCGTGGCCGCCTGTGAGACGGCCACGGGTCCTGGTTGCGGCATGCGTTCGAACTACTCGACCACGTCGCCGCCGATCACCGTGCCGTCACCGGCGTCCACGTACAGTGTGATCAGCCGAACTGCACCGGCCGCCGAGCCGGTGGGCCTGATGTTCGCCACCCAGGCCAGGCGATACGGCTGAGGCGCCGCCCCGACCTTCGTCGAATCGAACGCCGCGTTGGGTCCGACCCATTCGACGTCCATGTTGTCGACAACGTAGCCGGCGTCGGAGCCACCGAACCATGTGTCCATCTGCCGCGTGACCGCCAGATGGACATCTGACTCAGTCAGCTGGCGGGCAGGGGCGGCGGCGAGCGTGTGCTCCACTCGAGCGACGCTGGCGATGCGACCGTCCGGCCACACATGAACCCGAGCCTCATCGCCGCGAACGGCGAAGCCGGCCTGGCTTCTAGGCCAGTGGACGTCCCAACCGCCCGCGAGATCGTTGGCATCGGTGCGAGCCTGACCGCCGACCGACACGCCACAGGCCGTCAGGGCGCTCAGGGCGCTCGTGGCGGCTCCATCGCCGGAGATCCTGGCGACAGCGGGCGCGGCCGCGTCGAAGCGAATGGCGGCCACAAGGAGACCGGCGTTGTCGAACTGCGTCAACGCCAGCGGCTGGCCTGACGCGTCGACCTCGGCCACCTCGTCATAGTCCAACTGCTTCAGGCCGTCGTGCACGTGCCGTCCGCTCCGGCGCGGTCCGACCGGGAAGCCGATCGCATCCCGAGTCCGGGCCGCCCGGGCGAAGACATTCGGGCTCGAGTCCTCGTGCAGCTCGGTAGAGGTTACGGCCGTTCGAGCGGCTCTTGCCGCATCGATGGCGGGTGGATCGGAAGGCACGCCCGAGAGGCTGGATGCCGTCAGGCTACCCGTCGACATCGCGAGACCCAGGACGATCGCCCCGGCCGCGACGGCGGTCTTGAGTGTCGTAGATGATTTCAGAACTGACATCGCCCTCACCCCGGAGTTCCGTCGTAGTAGGGGTTGCCCCACCAGTTGGCCTGGAACGGATCCGCCGCATCTGGGGATTCGTAGCCCCCTACATAGGTGGCATACAGGAAGGCCCCGTATAGCGACCGTCGATACCAGGAACCACCGCCGACCAGGTAGCTCAGGAAGTTGGACTCGAATTGGTAGGCGGCGCTGTCGTACGTCGTGTAGACATAACCGAGGTAGAACTTCCGGCCGGCGTTCGTCTTGGTCATGGGGATCTGGAACGCATCGGACATCGTGCTGGATGCCGAGCCCAGCTTGCAGGTCGACATGATCACCAGGTTGTACGGGGAGCCATTTGTCACTGCCCTGATCGTGCTCGACCTGATGACATCCTGCGAGAAGTCCGAGCAGCGCGTGGTTCCAGGGTCCTGCAGGAACCCCGAGTCCACGTTCGGGTAGTTGGACCAGTAGTTGTCGCCGTGGCTGTGCACGTATACGGCCCAGTCGGGAAGCACATTGCCCAGAAAGGCGGACCTGGTGAAGTTTGCGCCGACGGTACCGCCGCGAGGGCTGTAGCCGAGCCAGGACATCAAGCTCTGCGCGTTCCAGTAGAGCTGCTGCGGATAGGTATCGTTGAAGCCAAGGCAACGAGCGGTGAACGAGTTGAAATTGGACCACGTGTCGGACCTGTAGGCGAAGGCACCGGGTGTGGTCACAAGCAGAGCCGACGCCGCGAGCAGAACGGAAACGAGCAGAGTCTGAGCTCGTTTCATGAGACCTCCTTAGAGGCGGGATTGAGCATCTTGCGGCGGGCATGAGCTGGTGAGCGGATGGGCGTGGGCGTACCATCCCGGCCGCTCGCAGGCGATCCTCTCCCTGGGCGCGCTCCCTCCTTCCTGCGCCGGTGCTGGCGCTTACCAGACCGGAGCGTCGCATCGGCCGCCCGCTCATCTGACCCTGCAGCGGCCGATACGCCAACGGAGGGACTCTACGTGTACCGGCTTATCTGCCGCTTATCTGGAGTCCCCTTGACGGTCGCCGATGCCGCGGTGCTCCATCTTGGTGTAGACCACCGGGCCTCGACGCATCGCCAGGTCGAGCAGGGCCCGGGGTACCACGAGCAGCCAAAGTCCGTTGAACAGCGAGACTATGCCGGTCCTGCGAAGCCGTTCGGGGACCTCGAGTGCCCGTCCGTCCGGAAGCCGTTCCCAGCGCAGGGAATCCCAGCCGAGCAACGCGCTGATACCGACGTAGCCCCCCGCGATCGACAGGAGACTACGTTTGCGGCCGGTGACGACCGCCGCGGCGGCCGCTCCCAACACGATCGGCGGGACAGCGAGTTGACCGACGTAAGCGACGAAATCCAGGCGAGCGGACAGGGGCAATCGCGGACTCGTCACGACGGCAGGTCCATGTTCGAAGGCTCGTCGGAAGGCGCCCTCGGCCCAACGCAACCGTTGCCGCCACAGGCTCCCAAAGGTCGCGACCGGCTCTTCCCATACTTCGACATCGAGGGCCCAGGCAACGCGCTCCCCTGCCGCCGCCGCGATCCGGCTAGACAGGTCGATGTCCTCTGTCAGCGCAGATGCGTGCCAGCCCCCGACCGCCGCCAGGAGCTCACGCCGAAGCATGATGCCGTTGCCTCGGAACTCCGAGCAGCCGCCCATGGCCCACCGTCCGCGGTTCAGCTCTCCGTCGAGGGTCTGCTCATCGGCCTGGGCACCGGCCAGCCATCCCGTCTCCGCGTCGAGGATGCGGCGGCGGGCGGTGACCGCGTTCGCTCCGGCAGCGAAGTAGCCGGCGGCGCGGCGGAGGAAGCACGGCTCGAGCCGGGCGTCGGCGTCGAGAACCAGAACAACGTCGCCCGCGCACGCATCCGGTTGAGCGGCAGTCAGGGCGGCTCCCTTGCCGTCGGGCAAACCGTCGCCCCGACGAGCGATCACCCGCGTGACGGCGGCGATGCCGTACCGCAGCGCGGCAGCCTTGACGGCCTCGGCGGTGCCGTCGATGGACCGGTCGTCGACAACGATCAACTCGAATAGCGGCGAGCCGTCGGCCATTCGGTAGTCCTGCCGGGCGACATCGGCAACCAGCTGGCCCAGGACAACGGCCTCGTCGCGAGCTCCCACCACGACGCTGAACGTGGGCATGCGCTCCGCGCTACGCAGTGCCCGGGCCGCACGCCCCGGGCTTATCGGCGGGCGGCGCGACGCCACCGCGACCGGCAGAGCGCAACCGAGCGCGACTCCGGCCGTGATCACCGGTAGGACCTTGCCGACTCGCCCCGTGCCCGACAGAAGACCGATCACGAACCCGCCACCGAGTATCGCCACGGCCGCGGCTCGCCACGCATCCGGTGTAGCGGCGTCGCCCCCGGCGTCGTCCCGCTCGCCCCGGCCGACGGAACCCATCAGTGTGTCTCGCCATCCTCGAGGGCTCGCGTTCGCGACCTTCGGCCGGACTTGGCACCGGCCTTTCCGGCCGTCGGGCCCGGGACCGTCGGGATGGTTCCGACTTCGGTCTGCGAGAGCGCGGCCGTGATCGGATCCACGGGCAAGCCACTGGGCGTTGAAGGAACCCTCGCCAGATCCTCGAAGGTCGGCGAACGGTGGCTAAGGAAGCTCGCCACGCCCCAAAGCAGCACGAACACGCCTACGACGAAGATCACCGGCTCGCGCCCGACCAGGTCGGCCATCGGCCCGACCACCAGGAGCGGAGACAGACTCGCCACCGACACGAGCATATTCAGCACGCCGAACACCCGCCCTCGCACGTCCTCGGGGAGCTCCTCCTGGAGCTGGGTCTGGGCCGAGATGGCGACGATGACGTATGCGGCCCCGACCAGGAATGCGATCCCCATCACCAGTGACAGCAGCGATACGGCATGACTTACTTCGCCCAGGCTGGACGAGGCCGCTCGATCCTGGAGGAAACGGGAGATCGGACCGACGCAGGCGAGAAGCGCCAGCAGCGCACCCATGGCGATCATGCCGCCCTCGATCGTCCGCAGCCGGGGCAGGTATCGTCCATATGAGTTCAGGGCCAGGATGCCCATAACGATTCCGAGTCCGAGAGGCAGCACGATCAGGCCGAAATCCGACGGTCCCAGCCCGAGCGTATGGACGGCGAAGCCCTGGCCCAGGGTACCCAGGATGCCAACCAGTGCGCCGGCGATGCCCAAATACGACAGCGACCAGCGGACATTCTGGTGCTCGCGAATGTACTTGATGCCTTCGACGAACTGCCCGACCAGCGTGCCGACCGCACGCTCGGCGTCGGCGACCGTCTGGCCGGCACTGACGGCGTCCGGCCCGGCAGGCGGCGCCGGCGGTAGCGTCCAGCAGAAAGCGGCGGCGACGAAGTAGAGCGCCGCGACGATCAAGACCAGCCACTGGGCTCCGACCAGGGCCGAGACGATAGGCCCGAAAAGGGCAAAACCCGCCGCGAAGGCCACGTTTCCGGTCAGCGTGAAGAGCCCATTGGCGGCGAGAAGCTGCTTGCGGGGCACGAGTATCGGGATCATCGAGGCTTCGGCCGGCCCGAAGAAAGTTGTCACGGTCGAGACGACGACCATCAACACGTATAGCAGAAGCAGGTTGTTGCCCACCACGACGATCGCCATAAAAGCGAGCCCGCGCAGGATGTTCGTGACTACGAGCATCTGGCGCTTGTCGACCCGGTCGACGAAAACCCCCGCCAGGGCCGAGAAGATGATCGCCGGCAGCAAGAAGCTCAGCAGGAGCACGCTGACGGCGCTGTTCGAGCCGGAAGCGGCATAGATGACGAGCGTCAGGCCGTAGATGACCATGTTGCCGCCGACCTGGGTGGACAACTGCGCCAGCCACAGCAGGAGGAATGGCCTGTTCGCCAGCACCGCCGATGCCCCGGTGTCGTCCGCCTTGGGAGGCTCCGGACGGGGCGCCATGGCGGCCGTGGGGCGCTTGGGCGGTCGGCCGATGTTCACCGGTCGGCCTGCTTGACACGGGTCTGGACGTCACGAGGCTTCGGTGCGACGGCCAGGCTCATGGCCAGATCGCCGCGCTCCACGAAGCCCCCGAGGCGCCGTTCCACGGACCGCCGGGCGAGCAGCACATGCCGGTTGCATTTCCGGCACCGCAACCCGATGTCCGCCCCGAGCCTGTCGACCAGCCACTCCCGGCCCCCGCAGGGGTGAGGTCGAAGCAAATCTACGACGTCGCCAAGGCGGAACTCGACGACCCCGGGAAGATCGCCAGGCACTATGCGGGCCCGAATTGAGTTGAGGAGGTCGCGTCATCCATAACGGCCGCTCAATCTATCAGAGCTTGAGCCGCGCGTCGCGGCGCCCGGGCCCGGTGGGCCCTTCAGACAGGAAGGGCTCCGGGTATCGTCAAGGAAGAGGCTGTCGGCGAGACGTCGCGACAAGCGCGATGGCGAGACCGATGAGAACGAGACCGGCCGCCGCCATGACTCCGGCCAGCAGGTAGACGATCGTGTTGTCCGACAGGGTTGAGGCGTTCTGGCCGCCGCTCGATGTCGATGGCGTGCCGGCGGGCCCACCGGCGGTTGTCGGCTGAGGAGTCGTCACCGTGCCGCTCGACCCGTTCCAGCCGGGCGGAACGGGTCCCGTGGGTGCCGGCTGTGGGCCGTACTTGACGGGCGTCGCGCCGTTGTCGGTCAGCCACGCGGAGTTGAAGGTGGCGACGTCCACGCCGAAGGCAGCCGTAAACGCCTCGTCATCGGAGGCGCCGCCGGAATAGGCCTTGGCGAGCTTGGGAATCGCGGGCTGGCCGTACTTGCGGACCATGAAGTCGACCGCCGAAACGGCTTCGGCATAGGCCAGGTAGATCCGCTGGGAGTCCAGCGGGAAGAAGTCCGTCAGTGCAACCAGAGAAGTGAGGGTTCCGTTGCTCACCGCGTGCGAGACCTCTTGCCGGCTCTGGGCGTCGTAGCCCTGGGAGACGTACTGGGCGAATCCCTCGTTCAGCCAGCGCGGTGGGTCGTGATACGGATTGCCGGTGGCGTCGGCGAAAACCACATGAGTCGGTTCGTGCGGCATCACCTGCGCGGCGTAGGTCGCGTCACCCGCGGCCACGATGGAATAGCACGTCCTGAACGACGGCATCGCCACGCCGCCGACGGTGTCGGGCTGGTTCAACCCCTGCTGGAAGAGGCTCTGGCTCGGGTAGACGTAGTAGTCGATCGGCTGCGACTCCGTGACGCCGAAGAGCGACGCCGCCTTCGTGACTCCGCCGTCGGCCAGAGTCAGCATCTGTTGGGCGAACGCGTCGGAGGCGTCGATGTAGTGGAGCCTCACCAACTTGCCGGTCTTGGTCTTCCAGGTGAACCGGTCATCGGCGTAAACGACGTGAATGACCGGGCCTTCCTGGGTCGTGCCGTCGGCCAGGGCGACTTCGAAATTCGCGCTGACAGGTGTGTTCGGAAAGAGGGTCCCGCTCGAGGTGTCCATGGTGAAGACGAGGGAGTTCGAGCCGACTCTGGCCAGCGTGAATACAGACGGGCCCGCGTCGTCAGGGACCTGGATCAAGATATTGGCAGTGTTGATCGTGGCTCCGCTGTAGGGCTGCGTGAAGACGATGCTCGTGCCGAACTTCGAGACCGCCGACGGGGTGCCGAAGGTGACCGACTGGCCGAGCACCGGCCCGGCCACCCACAACAGACCGAAGAGCGCGCTGAGGACGCAGGCGCTCAGACGGCGGACCGTTCGATGAGTCACGAGCCGCTTCATGATCCGGTGGCCCACGCCAGGCCTGCGTATCGCACCAGGCCCTCGCTGTTTGGCAGCGCGCCGAGGAGGCCTTTGGCGGCCAGGGTATAACCGGCACCGTAGTCCACCGGAATCACGGGTGCCTGGTCGGAAACGATCGCCTGGGCGGCGTCGAAGGACTGCTGCATCGAACCGGTCTCCGTGGCAGCGAGAGCGTGCGCGATGGCCGTGTCGAAGGCGCTATTGGACCACCGACCGAAGTTGTTGGGTTGGCCGGACCCCAGAAGGAGACCGAGGAAATCGTTGGCTCCGGGGTAGTCGGCCACCCAGTCCATCTGCCAGAAGGCGGGCGGATCGTGGAGCAGCTGGTTGTTGTAGGTGTCCCAGTCGAGTATCCGGTAGGAGATGTCGATGCCGAGGTTGTCGTGGAGCTGGCGGATGATCGCTGCGTCGAGATCGGTGCCGGTGGTGACGAGGGTGATCTTCGGGAAACCGACTCCGTTGGGGAAACCAGCCGCGGCAAGCTCCGACTTCGCCGTTGCGAGATCCAGCTTGGGGCCGAAATCCGTGACGCTATGGCCGGGCACGCCGGCGGGCACCATGCCCGTGGCGCGCACCCTCAGCGGGTCGCCTTTGAGCATCACGATCCGACTCCAGTCGATCCCGAGCTCGAAGGCGCGCCGGACGTGGACGTCGGAGAAGGGCGCCTTGGTCGTGTCGAAGCCGTAGAACTCGACGGACGGCGAAGGCTCCACACGCAGCGACGCGCCAAGTGTCTTGTCGTAGGCAACCCACGTTGCGTCCCCGCCCTCTATGGGGGTGTAGTCCAGACGCCCGGCCTGGAACTCATCCACCGGGCTCGCGCCGCCGAGGCTGCTGAGGAGGTGGATCGTGGTGATGGCCGGTTTGCCGGCCCAGTAGTGCGAATTAGCCGCGAGCGTCGTCTCGGTCGCGGAGAGTGCCGTTATGACGTAGGCGCCGCTACCCACGAACGAACCCGGCGACAGCAGGCGCGGATTTGAGTCGATGCCCGGCGGGACGACCGCCAGAGTCGGGCTCGACACGATCGCCGGGAAATCCACGGCAGGACTCGCCATGTCGACCTGAATATCCTTGTCGCTGGTGGCCTGGATCCCGACGGCGGACTTCTTGCCGCTCCCCTCCCGATAGGCCCGCGCCCCGGTGACTTCATCGAGCAACGAGGCGAGTTGACTCGGGTTGGCCGGCGATAGCACCCGCATCCAGCTGGCGACAACATCGGCCGCCTTGAGCGCCGATCCGTCGGAGAAGGTCAGGCCGGGTCGAAGATGAAAGATCACCCGCTTGCCGTCGAGTTGCGTCTCCCACGAAGCCGCGAGAGCCGGCTGAACGCGCTGTGCCGCGTCGATCGCAGTGAGCGATTCGAAGAGCTGCGAATCGACCTGGGCGCTTCCGGCATCGGCCTGAGCGGCCGGGTCCAGCGACGCTGCCGAGGGACTGTTGAGCATGGGAAGAAGGATCGTGGCCGTCGTCCGCGCCGCGATGGTATCCGCCGGGCGCGACGCGGCCCCAACGGCCAGCACCACGGCCAGAAGAGCGGAAGTTCCGACGATGAGCACCCTGCGCGGACGCTCCCGTCTTGCCACTTCGGTGAAGGGCACGGGATACGAATTCGTCATCGAGTGTCTGCCCGTGTCGGGAGTCGAGTTCCGGACGCGTGAAGCATTCGGGGAGTATAGGAGGGTCTGTCTCCTGTCGCCGATGCGGTCATGCGGGGTCCGAGGCGCGGACCGCCCGGATCAGAGCGAATGTCCGATCAAGCGCTGCAGGGCCGCTGAACCGAGGTCGGCAACGAGCGCCACCTCGGCCGTGCGGTCCCGTCGGTCGGTCCTGCCCGAGGGCACGACGACACCGACCAGTCCGACGACTGCCCCATCTACCGCAAGAGGCGAGCCGATCTTCGTGCCGTCACCGTCTTCCTCGAGGCTCACCTTGCCGTTCTCCCAGAAACGGCCCCAGGCGCCGGTGCCGCGCCGGACCGACTGAGATCTGACCGCAAACGCCCCGCTGCCGGCGGCCTGAGTCATGGCAGCCTTTACGCTCGGCGGCGGTGTGCCGGCACCGGCAGGAACGGCCGCCGGAACCAGACCCGGCTGCCCCTCCACCGCGTCTGTGAGCGCGACGAATGCGTCGGTGGCCTCGCACAGGGCCGTGACGCCGCGAACCATTGCTTCGGCGACTGCGCCGACGGTCGCGGCCCCCAGCAGGTCGCGGGCCGCATCGACCCAATTCGTCGGGACGTCTTCATGAGGTCTGCGTGACCCCGCGCTGGACTCCACGTTTGCCGCCTCCCGGCCGCGTTTGGCGCGGTAGAGAGCCGCGTCGGCCGCCTCGACGAGCACGGCCTCGGCTCGCCCGTCTGCCGGCCAGTGAGCGGCCCCGACCGAGACCGTGACGTGGACCCCCAACTCGCCGACGGAGGAGCGGCGCACGCCTTCGCTGACCGCGAAACGAACACGCGCGGCGACTTCCTGGGCGTGGGTGGGCGAAGCGCCGAAGAGAAGGAGCGCGAACTCGTCACCGCCGTAGCGGTACGCCTGGTCGTTCTGGCGGGTCGCGCTGACGATGGCCGTGGCGACCGTCTGCAGCAGCGTGTCCCCGGCCGGATGGCCGTACGTGTCGTTGAAGGTTTTGAACGAGTCGAGATCCATCATCAACAAGGAGAACGGATCTCCGAGCTCGACCATGCTCGTGAGGTCGCGCTGGAAGGTCCCGTGATTCCGCAGGCCCGTCAGGGCATCCAGATCCGCTCGCGTCGACACAGTCACGTGGGTCTCGGCATTCTGGAGGGCTATCGAAGCCTGGCTGGCGAAAAGCTTGCCGAGCTCGAACTCGTGCTCGCTGAAATGGGCCTCGGGACCTCCGACTCGTGTCAGGTTCAAGCTGCCGACGACTTCGCCGTGGACCCGCAGGGGCACGACGATGATGTGTTGCGTCGAGCTGCCGTCGACGGCGGCGACCGGGCCGGCCGGCGTCGCAGGAATCGGCGCCCCGGGCTCCACAGGACGGCCACCTGTTTCCATGCCGATGGCCAGAATATCCTCGCCGACGTCGTTGGCGCACACGGCATCGCCCCGACCGATGACCCAGCTCGTCAAGCCTTCGTCAAGCGATCCGCTCACTACCGAGAGATCCTCCGCCGAGTTCGAGCCCGAACGCGATAGGACTGATTCGGTGTCGCCGGTGGCCGGGTCGCGGCGATAGATCGCCAGGCGGTCGTAGTGGACGACGGTCCCGATGGTCTCGGCGATCTGCTCCAGCACCTGTCGAGGGTCGAGAGTCGAGACAAGCTGCTCGCTGACGTCCAGGAGGCGCCTTTCGGCCGCGACCTGCTTCTCGAGGAGATCGTGCTGGCGCTCGAGGGCCTCGATGTTGTCGGCGTTGACGATGGCCTGTGCGGCGTACCGAGCGAAGATCGACAGGGCCCGCTCGTCATCCGGACGGTACTTGTCCGCGCCGGCCTTGGAGACTACGAGCACCCCCTGGACCGTGTCGCCGTAGGACATCGGCACCAGTAGCAGCGACTCCGGCCCGAAGGTCGACCGGAAGATGGAGCGCCTTTCCACCGATGCGTCCGGGATGATGAGCGGCTCGTTGCGCTTGGCCACCCAGCCGGGTAGCGTCTCGCCGTGGCCTGTGGCGAGGGCTTCCAACGGCGGTGAGTCGATGCCCACGAACTTGCCGGAAGCGGCGACGGGCCGGAACACGCCTTCGGCATCCAGGCGGTAGATGCGGACGGTGTCGCAGTCGACGAGCCGCCCGACCTCGCCCACGATCGCCTCGCCGATGGCGGCGACATCGCGCAACTGGTTGAGCCGGAGACTCAGCTCGTGGATGGCGGCGAGTCTGCTTGCCAAAGCCCGGATCGACGAGTAGAGACGGGCATTCTGCATCGCCGTTGCCAGCTGACCGGCCAGGCCTGTTGCCAGACCCAGATCTCGAACGGTCCAAGGGTGGGGCCGGCGGTGGACGACCAGGAGTATGCCGAGCATCTCGCCGGGGATACGGCACGGCACGCCGGCCAGGCCTACGATCTCCTCGCGGTCGGTGATCTGGCGGATCTCCTCGGCGATGGGATTGGTGGGGTCGTTCAGCGGCACGGCCACGAGGGGGCTCTCCGGCCAGCGCTGCATGATCGACTGGAGCGGCATCGTGACGTGCCTGTCGAAGGCGTCGAGGACGTCGTGTGAGATCGAACGGCTGGCCGTCAGAACGAGTGTGTGGTCGGCTTCTTCGCGCCAAAACGCGGCGCCATCCGCGACGAGGACCAACTCCACGGAGGCGAGCACTTCGTCGAAGAGGCGCTCGCGAGACGATCTCTCGGTTTCGCTGTCCTGCAGTTCGTTGTCTCCGGGGCGCGTATCCGCAAAGCCGTCGGCCACGGCCTCGTCGACCGCAGGCTGGGTCGATCGACCCGACTCTATTGCGGAGTTACGGCTCTCCATGGTGGTTCCATTCTGGCGCGTCCCGGGCGGCGCGATATCGCCCACAAGTGCGGGTGGTCCGGGGCATGACCAATGGCCCTCGCCGTCAGCCGGCCAATGCCGTGGGCCAGCGCAAGCTGGCACGTTGTCGCCAAAGCCAGGCTCGCCTGGCTCGCGGTCCTCGCTCACGCACCTTCAGGTGCGCTCGCTCCGGTCCTCGGCTCCGCCTCGGTCTCGCCCGTCGGACGGCGAGGGCGGTTTCGTGGCGGGTCCGTCAGCCGGCCGATGCCTTCGTGGGCTCAGGCTGGCCGCTATGGTGGCCGTCGGAAGGTTCGTGCGGGTGCGAGTGGGCCACTGCGCCGTGTTCGTGGAGGTGTTCGTGGATCAGGTTCGCCCGGATCAGCAGCTCGCGGTCTGCCAGTATCGTCCCGGGTGCACCGTCGGCAACGACACGGCCCCCTTCGCTGAGGACCACTACCCGATCGGCGATGAGAGGCACGATGTCGAGCTCGTGCGTGGCCACGATCAGCGTTCTGCCGGCCGCGCCCAGCCTCTGGATTAGATCCACCAGAACCCACTTGGTGCGCGGGTCCAGCGACGCAGTCGGCTCGTCGAGGAGGACCACCTCGGGCCTCAACGACAGCACCGAGGCTATGGCGGCTCGCTTCTTCTCGCCGCCTGAGAGCTCGAACGGCGCCCGGTCGGCGAGGTGAGCGATGCCCATCTCGCCCAGCGCCTCATCGCACCGCTCGCGCACTTCCTCCTTCGTCAGCCCGAGCTGGAGCGGTCCAAAGGCGACATCGTCGAGAACCGTGGCGCTGAAGAGCTGGATGTCCGGGTCCTGGAACACGAGCCCGACTTCGCGATGGAAGCGAAAGCCATCTTCGCCGGCGGCGACGGCGGCAACGTCAAGCCCGAGCGCCCGAATGCTGCCACCGGTAGGGCCGACTATGCCGTCGAGTAGTCGCAGGAGCGTGGATTTACCGCTGCCGTTGGCGCCGAGGAGGACGACACGCTCGCCGCGCCAGATCCTCAGGTTCACCCCGTCGAGCGCAACTTGCCGGCTCGAGTACGTGTAGGCGACATCACGCAGGTCGAACAGCGGCTCGCCCGGTCCGACCGGTTGCGAGAGAGCGGCCGGCACGGTCGCGGTTTCTGTCACGGCAGGATCCGCCCTATCAGTACCGCCCCGGCCGCGACGATGACGG
>Ga0182017_10001488_pt1 | contig 17978 bp, 12 predicted proteins | sample 712E3DmetaG_FD_120492 | JGI IMG/M metagenome (GOLD analysis project Ga0182017, IMG submission 120492) | Permafrost microbial communities from Stordalen Mire, Sweden - 712E3D metaG | ecosystem: Environmental > Terrestrial > Soil > Wetlands > Permafrost | place: Sweden: Stordalen | collected... | reverse complement strand
GAAGTCATTTTTTGAGGGGCTGATTGATTTCATGATATCCGGTCCGGTTGTGGTAATGATATTGAGACATGAGAATGCTGTCGCAGATTTCAGAAAGCTGATTGGCGCCACCGATCCTGGTAAAGCAGAACCGGGTACAATCAGGAAAATATTTGCAGTTTCAGTTCAGATGAATGCCGTACATGGCTCTGACAGTTCTGAAAGCGCACAGATTGAGGCAAATTTCTTTTTCTCCGGTATCGAGAGATTCAATACATAGAGTAAAATAGAACCTTTTATAACACAATAATGAAAATATCGGATTGAGGATTTGGCTTCGCCGAGCTCGCCGCTTATTGTCGGTTTGGTTCGGATTTCGGATTTTTTCACAGCTAATTCTTTTCAAAATAATTTGTAAAAAACTTTTCTGATAGTTGAGTGTTACTAGCTTTGTAGCTATTATTTTATTTTATGACTTCAATTTACAGTACAGATTTTTCTGACAAAAAAAACCTCGAGAAATTTTCTTCAGCATTTACACTTTCAGATATGGAGATCTTTATCTTCCCTGAATTGTTTTATCCTCTGGTTCTGGCAAATATTATGTCGCCAATAATATGGGAATGGAGAGATGATCCCTGGTTTAAGGATGTTGAGAAAAAAAGTTTCGCGTACAAGTCAAATCGGATCAAGCAGTTTATTATTCAGAACTTTGTTTTTAACCTCGACCTTTCAACCTGGGGATTAACGACGAAAGGTAAAGAGATAGAGAGGTTTAAAGACTTTTTCGATATGGATCTTTTGAAGCAGTCTAACGCTCTTTTTGGATACGAGGGAGATAAATACTATTTTGATATTGATATCAGGAAACATTTTGGCCTTGATAAATATAATTCAGAAGTAATTCCCTATTGGAAGACTGAGACCATAGAAGCCATGACAGCTTTCCGGTTCAAAGAAAATTTTTCAACCGGCGCCGGTGAATGTGTTTCATTATCATCGCTTTATGCTGCAGCAATGTTTGTAATTGGAAGAATTCCACTTGAAAAGATATTCCTTATTGCAACTCCGCTCCATTCTCAGAACTTCATTATTGAAAAAGAGGGTTTGATTACAAATAACCGGAGAATTGTCACAAAAAACATGTGGTTTAATGGTACATCGCTCTCTGCCAAGGCAAGAAGAGCAATGGAGAATGAGAAGGTAACTGTAGTCACACACATTTCAGGATATATTCACACTTTGTACAATGAAGCAACAATAGATAAAGAGGCTTACAGATGGTTTTCACAGAAGCTCTATGAGTTTCTCAGAACAGATCTTACAAGTGCTATCTTTATTAACTTTCTCCGTTTTAAATCGCGATACAAATCACTTTTCCAGTATTGCTGTGAATGCACAGGGACTAACAGGTATATCCCGCTTGAAAAGATGTTTGAGTACGAGCATAACAGCAAGTTCAGCGTTTCAATTGATACAAGGGAACAGCTTATCAAAGAAATTGAAGGCGATGAGTTTCATCTGAGTCCTCTTCAGGGAAAAATAATATTGAATGATGTTGAGAATATGCTTGATGAGATCAGTGATAGAAGCCTTGAGGAAATTGAATACGAATTTATGAAAAGGATATCTTTTGAACCAGCTTTCGTCATACATGAAATGTTTAACGAGATAAGAGAGTTTATTTATACTGATCCTAAAATTCCGGATTCTTTTAAAGAATATCATAAGACAAATGTTCCGTTAATAACAATAGAAAACAGCAGAGATGAAATAATTAAATCAATCAATAATCTAGCGGGAGATTCAGAGCTTTGTATGCTTGCACTTTATGCCTACAGACAAATGGACAAGATTGACTGGTTGCCATTTATTAAAGCTGCATTTGAAAGAAATCCGGTCTGTTTCCTTGATTTGAATGGCAAATCAGTTTCTGAAGTCTACAGTATCATTAAAAACCTTGATAATCAGTCAATTTATGACGGGAACAGACTTGCTTTACCGGATGAAGTCTGGAACTATCAACGCGGAGATGGAATTGAAAAGGCAATCCTAATGGCAGATTTTATAATAAAAAAAGAAGGTTCTTTTCCGGTGATTATTAAAATTGACCACAGGGATGTGACAGTAGATCACCACAATAAAAAATATATCTTTAAATCAGGGAAAAGTCTGAAGAAAACAATAGAAGTGAGCGAGAATAATTACAAGATTGAATAACTCTTACCTTAAGACTATATCTTTAATAACCTCTTCTCCTGCCTGATTATTTAGTTTTTCCCTGAGGGCTTCACGTATCATCATAAGCTCATTTCTCACAATCGATGATTTCAGATGAACGAATAAAACCCTATCTCTTATATAAACCTTTGATGTTCTTGAAGATATGGCTTTGCCAACCATTGTCTCCCAGGAATTAATAAGACTGATCTCCTTAAGCTTTGGGCCAAGGTTCATTTCCTTTATATAATCCTCCATCGCTTCAGCAAGGGAGATTGTTTTACTGCGTCTCATTTTTTAGATCCGTTGCTCCCGGTTTCTTCTTCAATACCGTTATCACCAATTTTGAACAGCTTATAGTCAGAATCGACTGTCATAAGAATGTCTTGCAACCTGCTTTTATGAGTATCTGTAATAAATATCTGACCGAACCTGTGATTTCCGACAAGCCTTATAATCTGCTCAACTCGTGTTGCATCGAACTTATCAAAAATATCATCAAGAAGAAGGATCGGAGAAAAACCGGCCTTTCTCTTAATAAAATCAAATTTGGCAAGCTTGAGAGCTACAAGGTAGGATTTCTGCTGGCCCTGTGAACCAAGCGACTTAACAGGAAAATCATCCATCCCCAGAATCAGGTCGTCCTTATGGATCCCCACAGTTGTATATTCAAGAATGCGGTCTTTGTCAACAGAATTCTGCAACATTTCAGCAAAATCTCCTTCCCTGAGATGAGAACGGTAACTGAGAGTAACTATCTCTTTCTCATTTGAAATAAAAGTATAATACTCATTGAATACAGGAATAAGCTCATTTATAAGGACATCTCGTTCTCCGAAAATATAATTGCCATATTTTAATAACTGTGAATCCCAGATGGAAAGCATATCGTCATCAAACTTGCCACTCGACTTAAAATCTTTTAACAGCTTGTTTCGCTGCTGAAGTGCCTTGTTATATTTAAGAACAGAATCCAGATAACCGGCATCATACTGGCTGATAATCTTGTTCATGAATTTCCGTCTTACCTCACTTCCATCAATGATCAGCGCACTATCTTCCGGAGAGATCATCACAACTGGATATCTTCCAATATGATCGCTTAGTTTATGATATTCCTTACCATTACGTTTCAGAATTTTTTGCTTTTGTTTATGGAATGAGCAAAAAATATTGTTCTCTTCCTCATCGCGGATAAAACTGCCCTGAATTATAAAATAGTCCTCATTATGCGTAATATTGACACTGTCTATATTGTTAAAAAAACTTTTTGTAAGCGACAGATAATGAATAGCATCAAGAATATTTGTTTTCCCGACACCGTTATTGCCGACGAAACAGTTTATTTTGGGAGAAAACTCCAGATCTGCATGCTCATAGTTCTTAAAAAAGGTGAGCGATAACTTTTTAAGATACATGTTCGATGAAGTAAAAAGTAAAAAGTAAAAAGTATAAAGTTAAAAGTAAAAAGTATAACATTTAAATGGTCTGAAATTCAAAGTTAGGAAAGATATGGATGATAAACATCGATTTTGGCAACGAAATTAGATTTTCTCTATGTCATATCATCCATATACTTACTGATATTCAATCATATAGCAATTATTTCATAGACTATCTTATATTCATTAAATTAATTGTTTTATAATTACTTGAAAAAAATTACTTTTGCGGAGTTAATTTCTGAAGCTTACATAGTATTATAGGATATGGCAAAAAAGAACCAAGAAGATAATCCGCAAGGATTCAAGAATGTTGAAGAGACACTTACCAGAACAGAACAATATCTTGAGGAAAATTACAAACAAATGTTAATCATTCTTGGAGTTGTTGTAGTACTGGTAGGTATTTTCTGGCTGGGCAGACTTTGGCTGAATAAGAAAAATGATGAAGCTCAATCACAGATGTATCAGGCGCAGAGATGGCTTGAGATGGATTCACTGAAGCTGGCACTTAACGGTGATGGAAACTATCTCGGATTTCTGGATATTGCAAAAAACTATAAAATGACCAGGGCTGGTAACCTCGCAAAGTACAATGCAGGAATCTGTTATCTCCATCTCGGGGATTATCAGAATGCTATTGAGGAACTCAATGCGTATTCTAAAAAAGATAAATTGATTGGATCTGTCGCAATAGGAGCTACAGGAGATGCATATGTTGAGACAGGTGATCTTGACAAAGGTGTTGCCAGATACCTTGAAGCTGCGGATATGGCTAAAAACTCTTTTAATACTCCGCTTTTTCTGATGAAAGCGGGGCAGATCTTCGAATTACAGAAAAAATATACCGATGCATTGAAAATATATGTAAGGATCCAGAGTGAATATCCTGAGAGTACAGAGGGAACATCCATCGACAAGTATATCGCACGGATTAAGCTTCTGATAAAGTAGCGATTCTTAAATTTTTCCAGGTGTGATATTCTGTGCGCATCAGTCCTGATAGATTAAATCAGGCAGATGCGTTTTATTTTTCTAATATTTAAAAGAATGACAACAGTTAATTTATCAGATTATGATCCTGGCAGAGTGCCTTCTGCCAGTGAAATACGGTTTGGAATAGTTGTTTCCGACTGGAATAGTGAAATAACCATGAAATTGCTAATAGGTGTGATAAATACACTTAAAAAACATGATGCAGCAGATAACAATATAATTGTCAAACATGTTCCCGGAAGTTTTGAGTTGCCACTTGGGGCCCAGTTCATTGCAGAATACGACGATGTTGATGCAATTATCTGTCTGGGCTGTGTCATTCAGGGAGAAACACCGCATTTTACATATATATGTCAGGGAGTTACTCAGGGAATTACTCAGTTAAATCTCGACTACAACATACCTTTTGTTTTTGGAGTACTTACCACCGCCAATAAGCAACAGGCACTTGAAAGGGCCGGCGGCAAACATGGCAACAAAGGCGATGAGGCCGCAATAACAGCAATAAAAATGGCAGCTTTACAGCGTCAGATGGAGAAATAGGTTTATCGGAGGACTTTGCGTACAAAGGCTACTGTAAAATATGACATCATAAATACGCCCATAAAACCCTCAAGCCCGGATACTATTCTGCTTATTCCCTGAGGATAAACATCGCCGTAACCTATTGTAAAAAAAGTTACAGCGCTATGATAAAAGGACTGACTTAATGTTGACAGTCTATCCAGATTACCAACGCTTGACGCAGTTTTACCTAATCCCGACAAATCTACGAGGAAATAGGTCGATCCAAAGAATAACCAGAATATAACCACGCTAAATAATACTCTTCCCGGTGATGTGGCATAAAGTCCGATCTTATCAAATACCAGCCATTTGAATCCAAACGCAGGCCATGCCCAGAGTCTGGCCAATTTATTTGCAGCAATCTCCTCCTGCATGTCAGCTCTGGCTTCCAGTCGTTTAAACATCACATAAGCTTCATCTTCGTCTTCATACTTTCCAGTGCCGCTGAAATTCTGTTTCAGAATTCTGAATTGTTCGGCTTTTTGCCGGATAGAAGTCTCAGACTGGTTTAAGATAATATCTTTACAATTATTAAGGTGCCAGTCAATATACAGTTTCCCGATCATCCTCATTCCGGACATATCGAGAACATCCACATTTATCTTAAAATCATAAGGTTCAAAGTCGACAATATCTCTCACAATAGTATCTGAAATATCTAGGAGTTCTGCCCTAGCCAGACGAAGGTCTACATAGTGATCAAGATGACATGACTTCAGACTGAGAAATTTGAAATGAGAATTATTGAAGGTAACATCCCCGTCTCCGAATTCGGTTCTTTCAAAATTTATCTCAGCATTAACCATCTCCATAAGGTTAAAGTTTTTCAGACCGGAACCCATTTCTGCTTTTTTGAATTGTATTTTCCCAGACCGGCATGATGCCCCTTCGAAGTTTACCTCCCCGTTTCCAAACAGAGAACGGTTAAAGTTTATCCTGCCTGAACCAAAATCTACTGTTCTGAAATCAACACGGCTATTTCCAAATTCAGCACGTTCGAAGGTAACTTCACAATCGCCGAAAACAGAATAATGAAAATCTACCTTGCCTCCGGTGATTCTTGTAACTTTAAAGCTGAATTTACCATCTCCAAACTGTGTATTTATGAATAGAAGTTCGCCATTATTGAATTCTGTGTTGGCAAAACTGATCTCACCATCACCAAACTTAATATCCTGAAAATCCTTGATTCCATCCCTTATTATGGCATTTTTGAAAAGGAAATTACCGTCGCCAAACACTGTACCGGCAAATTCAAGATTACCATCACGGAAAAGAGTATTCGAGAAAACCGTGTCGCCTTTTCCAAAGTTGGATCCTGTAAAAATAACCTTTCCTTTCGCAAAATGTGTGCCATCAAAGCTAACCTCATCATCAGAAAAAGAGGAATGACTAAAGTCGGTACAACTCTTTGCCTCAAAAAATGCATTTCTTGCAGAAAATTTATTCAAAGGGACAAAATCTTTTTTATCGAGTCCGTTATACCTCCTATAGGTTGATAAAGAAAACTCATTTAAATAATAATTATCGAAATTCAGTTCTTTACCCTCTTTTATTAACCTGAAGACTTCTGCAATCTCAATTGCACCAAAGAGTTCAGTCCCTATCTCCTCTCCTTCATGGCCGATCAAGGTAACGATAGCTGTCCTGGGACACATTCTGCCATCGTCCGCGATAAATTTTACATTTTTAATTTCTACCCGATAATTTGCATAACCCGTAACCATTTTTATCAGCTTTTGGTAATCTGAGCCAAATTATAAAAAAATAATCAAAATACAATTCCGGATACTACCTCTGACAAAGCTTTATGAAAGGACAAAAATCACACTTCTTCAGATTATCTGTCATTGAAAAAGCCTCATCCTGATTAAAAATTATTTCAATTGTTTGCCGCAGCCAATATTCATAAGGTTCCTTTACCTTCTCAAAATCATCAACTAATACAGTCTGTCCATTTAAATCTTTTATTTTCAGAGAATCATCAAAATCCTGGCTAAACATACTTCTAACAGGATAAACGGCAGGACGCAAGGCCATTTTTTGGTTTTCCTTCTGAAACACACTACAGTACATAAGAATCTGAAACCAGGCATCATTGCGATCTTTCTTGCTTTCATCAAACAGTGAATCAACCGTGGGAATAGTCATATCGGTCTTGCCTGTTTTATAATCTGTAATTCTGAAAATACCTTTCGTTTTGTCAAGTCTGTCCAGCACTCCGCCTATCTTTATTGTTACCTTCCTGTTCTGATAATCAATTTCCATTTCAGATGAAACCTTGTGTTCCATCTCAACTATTTCAAGTGGTATCAATTTAGAGTCCTTTTTAATTATCCATTGAACATATGATTTAATTATGTTGCATATTATCAGATCATTGCCTGATAAAATACTTTTCTTCTTACCATAAAATTTCGCGTTAATTGATTCTTCTATAATTCTGTCAATAGAAGTATGATTTTTTACTATTGATTCAAATATCTCTTCATCCAGAATTCTTTTTTTGAAAGGGGAATAAATTTTTTCAAGGGTAAAGTGAAGCAGTTCACCGAACATCGACGGATCTATTTCCCGGGAAATTTTTTCAGGCTCCCTTAACCCACATATATACCTGTAATAAAATTTCATCCTGCAGGTAAGCCATGTATTAACTGCACTTGGTGATAGGATTTTTTGTTCTCCAAGAATGTACTTATTTTCAAGCTTTTCAATATGAAGATTATTTCTTCTCATCTCAACCTGAACCCTGTTTGATGCTTTTATCTCAAATCTCAGACTTTCAAACTGAGGTGGTTTTTTGCTATATTTCAACTGAAGAAGAAACCGGCTCATTTCACCTGTTTTTAGTCCGTCAGCGCTTGAATTATAAATTAATGTGATATTTTCAGCCCTCTGAAGCAGCCTGTAAAAATAATATGCGTAGATTGAATCCTGATGCCTGATTGTCGGAAGTCCATATGCCTCCCTGATGTTATATGGTATGAATGAATTAGCAGCAGAATTTCGTGGCATCACACCTTCATTAACCGACAGCATAATAAGGTTTCTGAAATCAAGAGCCCTGGTTTCAAGAATCCCCATTATCTGGATTCCGTTAAGGGGTTCACCTGAGAAAGGTATTGACAGTTCTCTTAAAATCCGGTCCACTAACCTGTTATAAGTCGGAGCCGCGACTGTTAAATCTGTATCAGACACGATGTCATCCAACCTGTTAATAGCCAGTATAACCCTGTAAATAAATTCATTATGAATGCTTACCCCCATTGCAACTGAATTATCATCCAAAGATTCTTCGGTCAGAATATATAGTTTCTCCAGAACAGTTTTAAGATATTGAGAAAGACCTATCGCAGACTGAATTTTTTGAAAAATGTGATCAAATGGAGACTTTCCATAAAAAAATGATTCTGATATCCAAAACTCTTTATTGAGATTAAGATCAACTATCAGTGAGGCCGAGAGATTGTCCGGGTTATCAATGAAGAAGCTGTTTGTAAGAATGTTCATCACATTTCTGTGATCAAAATAATTATCACCTTTCTCATCAGTTTTCAGATTTCTCTGGAGATCCAGAAGATCCCTGATCAGGCTATAGACTGGACTGAATTTCATGGGATATCCCATGGTAATATTAATACTTTCCACATTATCAGGAAGGCTGGTAAGCGAGGGTAATAAGAGGTTTTCGTCGGCCAGTACAATTGCGGTATGATGAGCCTCACTGCTCTTGACCGAAGGAAAATCGCCCACCAGTTTTGCCGCAAGCTTCACCTGCGCGATATCTGAAGAACTATCTATGACTTTTATAACAGCAGGATTTTCCCGTTTTAAAAAACCTGAATTAAAGTTCCAGTCGGATGGCATATCATTTCCGAACAATTTCAAATTCTCCCTGATAAAGAAGCCAGCAGAATGGCCGGGATTTTCATATACAAAAGAGTCATCATAGTCCCAGTAAAACCTTGCATGACCAGTCTTTTTCAGTGAGATCATCACCTCCTTTTCACAATTATTCAGAGCATTAAATCCGATAAAATGCAAACAATCCCAGTCCAGTTGTATAGGTTTTCCAGCAATGCATTTTTCTGCAAGTTCTCTGTAAATCATTCCTTCATAAGCAATTCTCTTATTGATCAGGGATTGTTTGAATCCTGAATAAAGTGAGAAAAGAATTGACCATATCTCCTTAAAATCCGACTTCTGATCAGTGGAAGCAGCAGGATTAAAATTTACCCAGAATTGTCTTACTATCTCAAGCTGAGAATCAGTCAATCCACCAAATTTTGAATCTATTTCTTTAATCCCTGAAATATTGATAAATAATTTTGAAGCGTCAATCAGATGTTTATCGACATCATCAAAATCATTTACCAACATTTCTCCCCAGAAGAAAAAATCGTCGATGTTTCCGGCATTAGGATTGAGTCCTCTGTAAATCTTAAATAGTTCAAAAACCAGCAGCTCCTTTTCTGCCAGAATGGTTGAAGAAAATGACTGGAATAGTTCATTTATAGTTTTGATATCGGGAGCCCAGATCGGTTTACCGGCTTTCCCGGCAAGATATTTCAGAAAATATAGCCCGGCCCTCCTGTTAGGAAACACAAGACAGTGCTTGTCGAGTCTTTCGCCAAATTCCTCAAACAAGTGGGTTGCTATTCTATCGAGAAAGTAGGTCATTTTTTTGGTTGCTCGTTGCTCGTTACTTGGTCTATGGACAAGGTAAATAATCAGACTATATTACATAATATGTCTTGCGATCCCGACAATTAGGTAGAAGCAATCTCATTCAATCGTTTACATTCTTATCTTTTGTCTTTATACTTTTATCTTTTGTCTTGTAAAGTCTCCCTTGCCACGTATTTAGTTCTTCAAGTTTCCTTTCAATAATTCGTACTATCTCGTCGGTTCTCTTTTTATTCCATTTATGTTCCAGGAGGAAGCCTGGAGGCGCTTCGCCTGTAAATCTTTCGACAACGATTTGTGGATTAAGTTTCTCCAGAAAAAGAATAAAAAAGTCCACATAATCATCAAATGTAAAAAGATTAAAGTCCTGAGGATTTTCAAGGAATTCCTTTTCCATAATCGTTCCTTTAATTATCTGAAGTTGATGGAATTTCACGGTATGTAAAGGCAACTCCGAAATTATTTCAGTTTCAGCCAGCATTTCTTCACGGGATTCTCCCGGCAAACCAAATATAAAATGGGCTCCGGTTTTAATTCCCTTATCCGCTGTCATTTTAATTGCATCTGCTGCCTGACTATAAGAATGTCCGCGGTTGATCCTTTTCAGAGTCTTATCATAGCATGATTCAACACCAAATTCAATGGCAACAAAATGTTTTTCAGACAAATCCCTGAAATAATTCAGTTTTTCATTATCGATGCAATCAGGTCTTGTACCTATAATAAGGCCAGTTATTCCGGGGTATGACAGAGCCTCTTCATAGAGCGATCTGAGACGTTTTAATGATGCATATGTATTGGAATAGGCCTGAAAATAAGCAAGATAAGAGGCAGGTTCCCGATACCTTTTCCTTAGAAAGTCCATCCCCTCCGACAATTGCTTGCTGATGGACTTTGAGGGATTGCAGTATGAAGGGTTGAAAGCATCGTTATTACAATAAGTACATCCCCCTGTTCCGGATGTTCCGTCACGATTAGGACAGGTAAAACCGGCATCAATACTAACCTTCTGAAGCCGGCTGCCATACACTTTCCTGAAATAGTTTGAATAGGCATTAAAACGTCTCGAATGGCCCCAGGGATAAGTTGATGGTATTTTAGAATTATTAGTCATTTAGTGGCAAGTCAAACATATTCTATTACAATTACATTAATTTCGGATTGCGGATTATTGATTGCGGATTCAAAATCAAAACGACCCTGCAAAACAATCCGAAATCCGAGATCCGAATCCCGAAATAGCATACCAGCCTATTAATTAACGCATCTTTAAGCTAACAACATTAATATTAGATTTAGAGAACTTTAAACTGTTACAACTTTATTTACATCGACATACCAGAGATATGCCTCAACTTTTATATAACCCATTTCATTCATAAGTTTCCTGTAATTTCTAACCTGATTCATGTAGCCAGGCTTTTCCAGACCAAACTTAAAATCGACAATAATTGCTTTGTCGTCTTTTAGTATCACTCTGTCCGGTCTTTTTGTGGTTCCCGAAGAGAGAAGAATATCTCTCTCCCTAATTATTACTGAACCGGCTTCAAACCACTCTTTTACGACAGGATTCGAAAAAAGATCAACTATTTTCTTTACTATTTCATTACTCTGGTTATCAGGTATTTTGCCTTCAAGAACCAATTTCATTACTGCATTGTGGACATCATCAGGGGTTGAGATAAATGAAAACACTTCATGCATTATTCTTCCATAATTCAGTTTAACTACCTGTTCTTCAGGCATATTCACAAGGAAGTTCTCTCCATGAAATTTGAGTTTCAACCTGTCCATCGATATATTTACTTCATATCCCGGAATTGAAACTTCTGTAAAAAGGCCTCTTTTGACTTCCTTAATTCTTTCAGGTATTTCGCCATAAGAGAAGAACGATTTGGTTGAATTGAAGAATTGGGGAAGTGAAATACAGGGTTTATCATTTTGAAGATCTGAATCATACTCCATTGCATCTTTCAAGACTGAACCGACAGTCAATGAGTCATTTCCAGCTTTTTCCGGACAAAATCCAATAAGACAATCAACTGCCCTTGTAAAAGCAACATAGACCAGGTTAAGATTATCTACAACTGATGAAAATCTCTCTTCCATATATGCCTCAGCGAAATACGAATAAGTAAGACTCTTTTTGTATTTCACGGGAACCAGTCCAAGTTTGTTGAAAGGAGCGGATTCCGGTTTTATCCAGATTGTGGGATTCTTGTCATGACTAAGCTGCCAGGTAAGGAAAGGGAGGATAACAACTTTGAACTGAAGGCCTTTCGACTTATGGATTGTCATCACCCTGATCGAATTCTGCTTTTCGGAAAGTACAACGGATTTTTTTGAACCGGTTGTGGTCCACCATTCCAGAAACTCTGGAATTTCTGATGAATTTGAGGCAGAAAATTCCAGAACACAATCCTGAAAAGAATTCAGATAAGCTGAATTACCAGGATAAGAGCCAAGTGAAAAGAAACTTATGATCCTTTCGACTGACTCAAACAGTGAAAGATGTTTTATTTCTTCTACTAACCTGTTATAACCTGTGGGAAAGATGCTGTCAATCAAATCTTCAGAGAAACTAATTAACAAAGGTTCAGCCACGGAGGCATTCTTTCCTGTTGCAAGCAGAAAATTCCTGAATATCAAAGCTCTGCTGATATTATCGGAAGGATCATAGAGCCAGGTAAGAAGTGATATTATGAAACAGACAACCGGGTTCCTGTCGATAACAAGTGATTCATTTGAAACTATTTCGTAGTTGTATCTTTCCCCTTTTTCTTCTTCTACAGATGGCCGGTATTCAAGCATATATTTTAAGATATCAGAACCTTCCCTGTTCCATCTGACAAGTATACCTATGTCAGAACCCTTATAACCCTTATCCTGAAGATTTTCAATTATACCAGGTAGTTTACTCAGAACAACATCTTTGAAATTTTCCTCTTCCTTTTCTTCAATGAACTCAAAATTCACGAAGCCTCCCTTCTTTTCACCACCCGTTTTTTGACGGGCGTTGGCATAGAGATCTCTGAATCTGATATTTTCATTTTCATCCTGATTATCAAGTATCTCAGGGACCACAGAAAAAACAGTATTGTTAAAAGCCACAATGTTTTCCCTGCTTCTGTAGTTTGTGTCAAGCTCTTTCGTTTTAATCCTGCTACTTTCAAATTCCTGAAGAATCAGCTTATCGAATATTTTCCAGTCGCTGTTTCTCCATCTGTATATCGATTGTTTGACATCTCCGACAACCAGATTGTCAAATCCTTCACTCATACTGTTTTCGATCAGCGGTTTAAAATTCTGCCATTGAATTGCTGAAGTGTCCTGGAATTCATCGATCATGAAATTCTCAAAGTTATTGCCAATCTTCTCATAAATAAACGGCGTCTGATCACTACCAATAATATGATAAAGAAGTTCACCTGCATCGGAAAGGAGGAACTTGTTTTCAGTGGTTGTGATCTCATGAACCTTATCAAGAATATCAGAGAGAATGCCAAGTGAATAAATATTTGATAAAATTGCGTAAGCCGTATTTACAGAGATGAAATTCTCATTGTAATAGTTTATAGCCTTTATTATATGTTCACCAAGACCGTCGCTGAGAGCTGAAGAGAGCTGAGGAGCAGGTACTGTACCTGTGAACCATCGGGGAGGATCTTCAAGAACCTTACGGATATAACTATTAAGAGGTTCGTCAGTGTTAATCTGCAAAGCTGATATCTTACGGAGGAATGAGGGAACGCCCTTCTTTCCCTGGAAAAACATATCATCAGTAACTCCATGTTTATCAAGTATCTTAATAATACTTTCACCAGATGCACGGATGCAACTGAAAAACCCGGATCGTAAAGACTTCAACTCTCTGACATAATCTACCAGAATGTCCCTGTTCCTTAGTTTTTCCTTTTCTGCAGGCAGCAGAAGCTTGAACTTTTCCCTGAATAACTCTTCCGACAATGAAATAATCTCATCTTTAAACTTCCAGCCTTTCCCCTCTTCCATTCTCGTTTCTATGAATTCTGTCACCCAATTAAGGAGTGCTTTATCTTGCCCTATGTCGGACATCAAGTTATCCACGGCTTCAGCAAGTATCAAAGAATGATCAAGTTCAATTGTATAACCTGATTGTAATCCGGTCTCTTTTGTGAAAGCCTTAAGCACCTTCTGAAAAAAACTATCAATTGTCCCTACAGAAAAACGGGAATAATCATGCAATATATTTTCCAGAATTTGTCCGGCTTCGGATTCTATTTCAGCAGGGGATTTCTTAGTCAAACCTGAGAGCCTGGCTTTTTCTTCAATAAGTTTCCCTGTCGAAATAAGAAAGAGATTTTCAAGTATTCTTCCTTTCATTTCTGCTGCCGCCTTATTGGTAAATGTAACGGCAAGAATTCTCCTGTATTTGTTTTTAGATCTGAAGAGTTTAGAAATGTATTTCCTGGTTAGTTCGGTTGTCTTGCCAGAACCTGCGGAAGCGCTGTATTTGGTTAGAATGCCGGTATTCATGATGTTATAAAGTTATTCAAAATTAGCATCTTAATATAAATAGTAAATCAAAAATTATTAACATGGCATGAGGTTGTGCGGGTTGCGGAGTGCAAGGTCCTTTTGTCTTTGTACTTTTATCTTTTGTCTTTTTACTATCTTTGCACCCAATGAAAAAGCGAGTAGTAATAGGGTTATCCGGTGGGGTAGATTCAAGCGTAGCTGCATGGGTTCTGAAGGAACAGGGATATGATGTTACGGGCTTGTTCATGAGGAACTGGTACGATACAACCGGTTTGGTTCAGAGCAATTGTCATTGGGAGGATGATCTTATGTTTGCAGAGATGGTTGCAAAAAAACTAAAGATACCGTTTCATCAGATTGACCTGAGCGGTCCTTACCGGCTGAGAGTCGTTGACTACATGTTTGCTGAGTATGAGAAAGGACGAACTCCTAATCCAGACATCCTCTGTAACAGGGAGATAAAGTTTGATTCATTTGCTGAAGAGGCAAAAAAACTGGGTGGAGATTATGTCGCAACGGGCCACTATTGCAGAAAAGAAACAATAAATGTAAAAAATACACTTATTCACAAACTGCTTGCAGGAAAGGATAATAACAAGGATCAAAGTTATTTTCTCTGTCAGGTAAATCAGGAACAGCTTGCATATGCCCTTTTCCCTATCGGTGAACTTACAAAACCTGAAGTCCGCAGGATTGCCGATAAGCTGGGACTGGCGACTGCGCAGCGCAAAGATTCGCAAGGAATATGTTTCGTAGGAAAAGTACATCTTCCGACCTTCCTGCAGCAGAAGCTGCAAGCCAAAGATGGGAAAATTGTTGAAATAGTTGAAGGAGTTGATAAATATTCTTTTCCAGATATTGAAGGAGACCTGCCAGATAATGAACCGTCGGATAAGTTACTGTCTCAATTAACACAACCGTATAAATATGAATTATCATCCGGAAGATTAATTGGGACACATTACGGAGCGCATTTTTTCACAATCGGACAGAGGAAAGGGATGAATATCGGGGGACACAATGAGCCATTGTTCGTGATTGGAACGGATGTCGAAAAAAATATTGTGTTTGTCGGTGAAGGTCAGTCACATCCGGGATTATATCGTAAAGGGCTTTTTATCAGGAGCGACGAGATACACTGGATCAGGACCGATCTTGAAATGAGTATCGGGGAAAGTCGCGAGTACCTTGTGAGAATAAGGTATCGTCAACCCCTGCAGAAGGCAAAGCTATACCGCCGAACTGATGGATTGTACATCATCTTCAATAAATTACAGAGAGGCATTGCGCCAGGGCAGTTTGCAGCATGGTATGAGGTGGATGAGGTGATTGGTTCAGGGGTGATAGGAGGTTGAGGGCTGAGGGCTACGAGTTTATTGTATCCTTCTGTCGACTGACAACAAAAACACCTCCAAAAATAAGCAGGGCTGAAACTATCATTACAACCGTGATCTGATCCTGACCCAGGATTGATGCAAGATAGGCTGCAATAACTGGCTGCAGGTATGTGTATGTGCTTACAACCGTGGGACTTAAACGTCTCAGACCGAATGAGATTAGAAGATATCCAAGAAAGGTCGCAAATACAACTACGAAAAATATTCCCAGCCATCCACCAGCAGGTACTGATGACCAATCCATCGTACTCCATTGATTATATCCGGCCGGAATTGTAGTAAACATTCCGAAAAAGAAAACCCATTTCATAACTGTCACGGGATGGTACTTTTCGAGCATCCTTTTAATAATTACTGTATAAAATGCCCAGCTGATCGTATTCACCAGGGTAAAAACATCTCCTAAAAAAGTTGAACTCCCCAGGTCAGGGGTTCCATTCTGGAGAATTAGCAGCAGAACACCTGAAAGGCCTAATGCCAGGCCGCTTCCCTTTAGAATGGATATATTCTCTTTAAGTATCAATGCTGCAAAAACGAATGCGAATATGGGGTTTGTGGATTGAATTATTGATGAGTTTATAGGAGATGTAAGACTTAGTCCGACCAGAAAAAGTATCTGGTTTATAACTACTCCAAAAAAAGAACATCCGAAAAGAAATAACAGATCTTTCCGGTTTACAGGTTCCTTTGGCAAGAAAAGGCTGGTTATCCAGAATAGTGCGGTGGTTATGAAACTCCTGAGTGAAACAAGGGCAAGTGGCTTAATATGGACTGGCATTACAGATTTGGCAATACTGTAGTTTAAACCATAGATCAGGTTTGCCGTCAGAAGTGATAAATGAGCCCAGGTTCTTAACCGCCTCTTTCGCATTTAAAAAATGTAAGCTGCAAAAATATTAAAATGGATGGGACTTACAAACATTAATTGCAGGGTATCATTTTCCGGAAATTCATATATTTGAAGAAAAATCCCATGACAAAAGTCAGTATAATAAGTGGTGGATCAACAGGTCTTGGATTCTGTCTGGCTTCAAAGCTTCTCAAGGAAGAAAGGAATGTAATAATTCTCGGACGTGATCAGGAAAAACTTATTCAGGCGGCTGAATGGCTTCAGACGGGTCTCGAATATTACAGAGTGACTCCTGTCGTATGTAATATCGGTAGTGAAAAAGATGTCAGAAAGCTGGGTGATTTTATAATTTCACAGGATATGACTGTCGAGTATCTTTTCAATAATGCAGGTAAAGGATTATTTGCCGACGCAGCGGAGTCAACATCTGAAATGATAGATATTGCCTTTGAAGCCAATCTGAAGGGAATGATCCTGCTCACATCAGAGATATTAAGAATAACCCCCGAAAATAGTGAGCTGTCAGTAGTTAATATTATGTCAACCTCTGCCCTGTTTGGAAGAGCTAAAGAGACCATCTATTGTGCAGCGAAGTGGGGTGCCAGAGGTTATACAGAAGCTCTGAGGACGGAGTTAAGAGGTACAAAAAGAAATATTATAGCCGTCTATCCCGGAGGGATGAAAACAGATTTCTGGAAAGCACCGGGACAGAAACGTGATATTTCCGGTTTCATGGACCCGGAAGAAGTGGCGGAAAAAATAGTAAACGCGGTAATCGTTTCAGATAAGATGTTTGTGACGGATATTACCATCAACAGGAAGAAGTGATGGGGTGATGGGGTGATGGGGTGATGCGGAGATAAGGAGATTTGCAAGACATTCAGACTGCAAGACTTTGTTTATGATAATCTATTTTTGTAATCAGAATAGCCAAATCTCTTCAGCAGTTTAAATTTGTTATCCACGGTCCAGATGCCGATTGAAGGATGCTGAACACCATTGAACGTTGTGGTTTTGACCATTGTATAATGGATCATATCGAGGAAAACAATCCTGTCACCAGGTTTAAGTTCATTCTCAAATGACCAGTCACCTATAAAATCCCCTGAAAGGCATGAGTTCCCTCCCATTCTATAAACAGGTTTGCCTTTAACCGGGTCACATGCACCAAGAATATAAGGTTTATATGGCATCTCAAGACAATCAGGCATATGCGCGGTGAATGAAACATCAAGAATGGCAGTTTTTATTCCCGTATTTTCAACAACATCTTCAACCGTAGAAACAAGTTCCCCTGTTTGCCATGCAAAGGCGCTTCCAGGT
>Ga0182017_10001487_pt1 | contig 17991 bp, 15 predicted proteins | sample 712E3DmetaG_FD_120492 | JGI IMG/M metagenome (GOLD analysis project Ga0182017, IMG submission 120492) | Permafrost microbial communities from Stordalen Mire, Sweden - 712E3D metaG | ecosystem: Environmental > Terrestrial > Soil > Wetlands > Permafrost | place: Sweden: Stordalen | collected... | reverse complement strand
TGGCGGCCGTCTCCTCGGGGGTGTGGGTCGAGGCGGGCAGGAGCCGGATGTCGAGCGCGACTCCCTTGCGAGAGGCAACCTCGACCACCCTCTGGATTCCGGGATGCGACAAATCGGTCACGTTCGGAAACTTCCATTCCCTCGAGTTGGGCTCATTGAAGGTATCGGATCGACTGCCCGGTACAACAGTGGTCGTCCGCGGTCCCCAACCTGGGGACCACTAGTCGGCCCTGGCGCCTTTCCCTACTTCATATTCGACGCAGAAGACCTCTTGGATGCATCGCCGCGCCGCAAAATTCTGCCGGCCGTACGATGTCCCGTCATGGGGACCATTCTCTTCGACTGGGACGGAACGATCGTCGATTCGATCCAGGCGCTATTCGAGACCGACGCCGCCGTCTGCAGGCGGATCGGAGTGCCATTCGACGAGGCGATATTCCGGCAGACCTTCTCCCCCGACTGGCGCCTGATGTATCGGAGACTCGGCATACCGGACGAGCGGGTCGACGAAGCGGCGGGAGTCTGGACGGCCACTTTTCACAGCGATCGAACGCAGCCTTTCCCCGGCGTGGTCGACGCGCTTGGACGACTCGCGGCTGCGGGGCACAGGCTTGGTCTCGTGACCGGCGGGGACCGGGCTGAGGTGGAGCCCCAACTGGCGAGGGTGGGCGTCGACCACTTCCTGACGGTCAGGGTGTATCGCGACGACACGCCCGAAGCCAAACCACATCCGAAGCCGCTCCAACTTGCCCTGGATCTGGCCGGCGGCCCTCGGTCGGCCGACGCGGCATACATAGGGGACGCCTTTGATGACGTTCGGATGGCCGCCGCCCTCGGCGTTCGCGGCGTCGGCATCGAGTCTATGCTCGCCACGGCGGACGAACTCCGCGCCGCGGGTGCGATCGAGACGGCGGGCTCCGTCGTGGAATGGGTCGATCGCTTCCTGGCCGCGACGAAGGTGCCGGGCTGACGGGACCTGGACTGCGAACGCAGTCCCGCGAACGCGACCCATGGCGACGTAGGGTGTAGATTATGGGAACAACTCAAGACGGACAGGGGAGCGCCGGGAGGCGCTGAGAGTGCGGAGCTTTATCCGCAGACCCTTGGAACTTGATCCGGGTAATGCCGGCGCAGGGAGTCCAAATCGGTGCACCTCTGTCGAGTCGACGGAGGTGTTCTTGATGAGTGGAGCCCGGAGCGGGATGCGCGCCCTGATCGTGGCCGACGGCGACGTGCCCGGCCGCGCGCAGCTGGACGCCGCCTGGCCCGGCTGGGACCGTGAAGTGGGATTGGTCGTCGCTGCCGACGGTGGCTGGGACAAGGCCGCCTCGCTTGGGCTCGTAGCGGACCTGCTCGTCGGCGATGCCGACTCGCTGCCGGAGGCCCGGTTCGCCGCCCTCGCCGCGGAAGGCGTCCCGATCGAGCGCTCGTCCACAGACAAGGACGAGTCGGACGCGGAGCTGGCGCTGCTGGCCGCTCTCCGGCGGGGAGCGACCAACGTGACCGTGCTGGGCGCGCTGGGCGGAAAGCGCTTCGACCACGCCCTGGCGAACGTGGGCCTGCTGAGCCTGCCGGACCCCGAGGATGCCGAGGTCGAGTTGCTGGACGGCAGCGCGAGGATCCGCCTGCTGCGTGCCCCCGGGGCCGACCGGGGCGCCGTGAGCCTCTCCCTCGGCGGAGAGGTAGGCGACCTCGTCTCGCTTCTGCCGTTGGGCGCGCCCGCGATCGGCGTCACTACGGACGGACTGCTCTACCCGCTTCACGACGAAACGCTGCCGGCGGGACCGGCACGGGGCCTGTCCAACGTCCGTATCGCGGCCGACGCCAGCGTCAGGCTCCGTCATGGCCGCCTTCTGGCAATCGAAACGAGAACAGATCGACCGGAATAGGAGGAGATACAGGTGAGCAACGTTGTGCCCATCGCCGGGACCTCGGAGTCGGCCCGCTGGCGAACCGTCGACATAATCGTGGTGGCGATACTCGCCGTCGCGTTCGGCATCGTGTTCTGGGCCTGGGATGTCTACATCTGGCCGTGGGCCTCGTTTTTGACCAGCCCCGCCGAGTACGCCATCAGCGGCGTCTGGCTCCTGCCGGCCGTCGTCGCGCCGCTGATCGTCCGCAAGCCCGGGGCGGCGCTGTTCGCCGAGATGGTCGCCGCCGTCATCTCGGTCCTGTTGGGCAACCAGTGGGGCCTCGACGTCCTGCTCTCCGGGTTCGTCCAGGGCGCCGGCGCGGAGCTGATCTTCGCCTTCCTCATGTACCGCAACTACGGTCCGATCGTGGCCGCGCTGGCCGGAGCCGGAGCCGGCGTGGGCGAGGCTCTGCACGACTTGCCGGTCTACTACGCCAGCTACGACGTCCAATACCGGGCCGGCATATTCATCCTGGACGTGATCTCGGCGGCGGTCATCGCCGGCATCGGCGGATGGCTGCTCGTGCGCTCGCTGCGGCGGACCGGCGCGCTGGGGGCGTTCCCGTCGAGCAGGTGACGCCGGCCGCGGTCCAGCCCTCGGCGGCCGAACGGACCGAGGCGCCCGTTGGCGCGCCTGCTGTCGAGGCCGTCGGGCTCAGCTGGACCTACGCCGGTCGACCTCGGCCGGCCTTGCAGGACCTGACCTTCCGCCTCGAACCCGGGCGGGTGCTGCTGGTTCTGGGCCCATCAGGTTCGGGCAAGAGCACCCTGGCGCGCGCCCTGGCGGGGCTCGTGCCCCATACCCTGCCGGGTCGATGGGCGGGCAGCCTCCGCATCGGCGGTCTGGATGTCGCGAGCACGCCGTCTCGCTTTCTGGGCGAACGGGTCGGGCTCGTCTTCCAGGATCCGGACTGCCAGCTCGTCATGGCCCGGGTGGACGACGAGGTCGCGTTCGGGCTCGAGAACCGCGGCTGGCCCAGGCCGGAGATGCGGGCCCGCGTGCCCGAGGCGCTTGCGGAGGTAGGTCTGGGCGGCTTCGAACTGCGCGCCACCAACACTCTCTCGGGCGGCGAGAAGCAGCGCCTCGCCATCGCCGACATCCTGGCCGCGCGGCCATCGCTGCTGGTCTTCGACGAGCCTACGGCCAACCTCGACCCGCCCGGGATGCATGACACACTTGCGGAGCTGGGCCGCCTGGCTCGACGCCGCGAGCACACGATCGTGCTCATCGAACACAGGCTCGAGGCGGCGCTGCCGCTGGCGGACGACGTGCTGCTGATCGACGACGAGGGGCGCCAGCTGGCGTTCGCCCCGGCCGACGACGTGGGTCGCACGGCGGTGTCGATGCTCGAGCGCAGCGGGGCGTGGGTGCCGAGGGCGTGGCGCGGCCTCGATCGTGAGCCGGCCGTCGCAGCCACGTCCGTGGCTGCTCGCGACGCGAGCGGCACCGAGCCGCGCCCGCGGCAGGTTCTGTTGCGCGCCAGCGAGTTGGGCCTCGACTACCCGTCCGACGAGAGCGGTCCTCACTGCGCGCTGGACGGGATCTCGTTGACCGCCGAGAGTGGCGAACGGATCGCCGTCGTCGGTCCGAATGGAGCCGGCAAGTCGACGCTGCTCTTCGTCCTCTCCGGGCTGAGACGGCCCGGCCGCGGAAGCATCGGGCTGCGAGCGATCGCCGCCGAGGGTGAGCCCGCCGAAGATCTGCGCGACCCAGCCCGCCTTCGCTCCCGCGAGGTCGCTTCCCGGGTCGGACTCGTTTACCAGGATCCCGAGCTTGGCTTCGTGGCCAGAACCGCCCGCGACGAGGTCGCCGCCACCGAACTGGCGACGCGTACCCGGCGCCGGGGCCGGGTCGATCGACCGCCCGATTCGGATGGCGTCCTGGCCCGCTTCGGCCTGGGCCAGCTGGCGAGCCAGGACCCCTTCCGGCTTAGCCAGGGCGAGCAGCGCCGGCTGAGTCTGGCCGCCCTCGTCCTCAAGCCCCCGGCCGTGCTGCTCCTGGATGAGCCCACATTCGGCCTGGACCGCCGCGGGACCGAATCGGTAATGCTCCTGCTCGACGAGTTGAGGGAGTCCGGCCAGGCCCAGCTGCTGGCGACGCACGACCCGAGACTTCTGCCGCGTTGCGACCGGGTCGTGGCTCTGGACCGGGGCCGGGTCATCTTCGACGGGTCGCCCGCCGAGTTCCTCGCGTCGCCACCGTACTCGCCCGCGGGACCGTGGCGCGACGCGGCTCCCGTGGGGGCGCCAGTGCCGGAGCCGGCTCGATGAGCCTGCTGCCGGCTCCGCTCGGGCCCGTACGACCCGACTTCCTGACCCGTGTCACGCCGGCGGCCCGGCTGGTCGCGGGCATGACGTGGCTCGTCGCCTCCGTCGTGACCCTCGACCCGGTCGTGCCGGTCCGCCTGACGATCGCCGCGCTCGTCGCGCTGGTGCTGTGGTCCGGGTTGCCTCTCCGCCGCATCCCCTCGCGCCTGGCGCCGCTCGGATTCGCAATCCTGAGCCTGACCGCGCTGTCGATCCTGCTTTCCGGCGCCAACGCCGATCGGTCGCTTGCGGCGCTGGTTCAGCTGGGTCCGGTTCGCGTCACCGGACCCGCGGTCTCGGCCGGTCTGGCCATCGGGCTGCGGGTCGTCGTCATCGGGCTGACGACTGTGCTGGTCTTCGGTCCCTCCGACCCGACCCGCATGGCCGACTCTTTGGTGCAGCAGCTGAGGATCCCCGATCGCTTCGCCTACGGAACCCTCGGCGCGATGCGAGTGGCCCCGTTTCTCGCCGACGAGTGGACTCTGATCGCGGCGGCGCGACGCCTGCGCGGCATCGGCTCGGGCGGTATCGGCGGCCGCATCCGCGACATCGGAGACAGGCTGCTGGTCATGCTCGTGGGTGCGATCCGCCGGGCCGAAAGGCTGGCCCTGGCCATGGACGCGCGCGGCTTCGACAGCGGCATCCGGCGAAGCCACTTCCGCGAGCTGCGCGCCACCTGGCGCGACTGGCTGACCATCGCCACCGCGCTGGCGATCGCCGTGGCCGCCCTGATCCTGCCGCGCTGAGTCGAGCCACGCGCATCCCACGCTGCGGAAAAGAGGGCTCCTGCGGCGCGCCGATCGGGCACCGCTGCTAGCCTTTGACCATGAGCGACATGCCGAAGGTGGGCGAGCTCGCCCCCGATTTCGAGCTCCACGACGACGAGGGGAAGGCGCACCGCCTCTCCCAACGTCGTGGCCATTTCACAGTCGTCTACTTCTACCCGGCCGACGACACTCCCGGTTGCACCAAGGAAGCCTGCTCGTTCCGCGACAACAACGCCGCGTTCAAGGGCGCCGACACCGAAGTCTGGGGTTTGAGCCCTCAGGGACCGGCCAGCAAGGCGGCGTTTCGGGCCAAGTACGGGCTGCCCTTCACGCTCCTGGCCGACGAGGACCACGCCGTCGCCGACTCCTACGGCGCATGGGGCGAGAAGATGAACTACGGCAAGAAGTACTGGGGCATCGTGCGGTGCAGCTTCCTCGTCGGACCGGACCGCCGAGTGGCCCGCGTCTGGCCGAAGGTGAAACCCGAGGACCACGCCGTCGAGGTTCTGGCCGCTCTGAGGGAGGTCGGCTCGACTCGGGCCTGACGGGCCGGTCGACGCGCCGCGGCCGTCTTCCGAATCGGCGCATACCGTCCCGGACACGCAGAGAGGCTTCGCCCGTGGGGGGAGACGAGCGAAGCCTCGGGCGGCATGATAACTCGGTCAGGCCAGAGTTGAACCAGTCATTGCGAGCGATGCCACGAAGGGCGCGCCCGGCAACGGTGCCACCCCACAACGTGTATTTGAGTTGGGCAGTCAAGGCAGGGACATGAAGGACGAGATATCAGCGGCCCACATCTGGCGACCGGGCCGATTCATGGTCATCGTTGGACATCCCGACGACGCGGACTTCGGGCCGGCCGGCGCGGCCGCGGCCTGGATCGACGCCGGATCGGAAGGCTGGCTGATCTGCTGTACGTCGGGCGACGCCGGCGGCGAAGACCCCACCCTCGACCCTCTGCAGTTAGCTCGAGACCGCGAGGAGGAACAGCGGCGCGCGGCAAAGGTCGTTGGCTATGCCGGTGTCACCTTCCTGCACCAGCCCGACGGGAATCTCGTCAACGACCCGCCCCTGCGCGAGATGCTCGTTCGGGAGATCCGGAGCTTCAAACCCGACGCGGTCTTGTGCGGAGACCCGGAGGTGCTGATCCACGATGGCGGGGGCATCAACCACACCGACCACCGCGCCGCCGCGATGGCCGCGCTCGATGCCGTCTACCCCGCGGCGCGCAATCCGATGGCCTTTCCCTGGCTGGCCAGGGGCGGATTGGCGGCTCATCGCGTCCGGAGGATGTACCTGATGTGGTCGAACCGACCCGATGCCTGGATCGACGTCTCGGCCACGGCCGACCGCAAGATCGAGGCCCTGCGATGCCACTCCAGCCAGTTGCACGATCCCGAGGCCGTCTTCACGCGGGTCCGCAGCCGGTTGGCCGAGGCGGGTTCGCATATCGGGGTCGCCGCCGCGGAGGCGTACCGGCTGGTCGTGCTGGATCAGGATCCGGAACCGAGCCCCGAGCCCCAGTGAGCCCGATCTCCGGCGGGGTCGGCCCGCGCTAGAGACTGGTCGAGAACAGGAGAGGCCGAATCGCCGGCCACTCGTTCCAGAGATCGGCCAGAAGCTCCGCGCGGTGACCGAGCAGCCTGACCAGCTCGCCCAGGGTGAGCGCGGGCGCCCGAGCTGCGATGAACGTGTCGGTGGAAGCGCGAACCCCGTTGAACAACTCGGCCGCTTCGTCCGGCCTGGGCCAGTGGCGAACCCGAGCCGGAAGAAGGCCCGTACTGCTTACGGCCAGAGCCAGGTCTCTCTGTCCGGGGACACGGCCATCCACGAAAGCGGCGAAGCCGTCGAAGCGGAAACCGAGCGCCGCCAGGCCGCGCGCCGTCTCGCGTGACTCGAGAGTGGTGAACTGGCTCCAGAACGGGTTGTCCGCCGGGAATTCGAGACAGCCATCATCGATCGCGGCGGCCGCCACGGAATCGACGAAGTTCGAGAGGAGTAGCTGCCAGTGACGACGGGCTGCTGGGTCGGCCCCGGCCAGTCGGTCGACGAGAGCTCCGAGGATTCGACCGTCACGGCGCATCAGACGGATGACGACCTGAGGTTCCGGTGACCGGATGTCGATGACGAGCCAATCCGTCGGCGAACGGTTCTCGTCGGGCGGCAACTCCGACGGCGGCCCCGCCTGATTCGCCCCGGCCGCAAGAGTCGCGCCGGGCCAGGACGGCACGGGCACTGCCTGAACGACAGCCGGCGGGACGGCGACCGAAGCTTCTGGACCCTTGGGCGCGGCTCTGGCGCCGGTCCGCTTCTTCGCGCCTGATCGCATCGGCGCTCCGGCGGCCTCAGCCGCATCCGCGGCCGCTTCCGCTTCGGCTGCCAGAGCTGCCCGCGCTGCCTGACAGGCCTGCGTCGCCTCGGCCGCCATCGCCGCGCCCGCCTCGGAGATCTCCGCCAGTCTTGCCAGTTCCGCCAGGAGGGCCTCGACCGCCTCGCGCTCGCGCGCGACGCGGGCCCGGGCGATGCGACCGTCGCTGTTTATCTCGTTGATCGCGGCCAGCCATGCGATTGCGGCGGCCTCGACCTGGCCGCGGGTCCTGGCACCGGCAACGGCCGCCCGGAAGGAGCGGTGAGCGTCATCCTTGGATGCCTGCGTCGCCGCCGGGCCGATCGCCATCTGGTCGGTGAGGGCGGCGGCGGCCCGCACCTCGTAGACGCGCTTCGCCTCCGCGAGGCGACCCGCGGCGGCCGCGGCCTCAACCCTCGCTCTTTCGGCGAACCCGCAGCGAGTTTCGGCGAGCCCCCTTGGGCCGCCGGCCGGCTCTGGGCCCGCGGGGTCGTTCGGCGCTGGAGTCGCGCCGGCCGGCCTTTCCTTACGCATCGTCACGCGCCCCTCGCCTGGCTCCGCAGTCCTTCAGCGGTCGTCAGCCCTTGGCGGCCGCCGCGCGCCGGCCGCGATTGGTGCGACGCTCAGGTGTGAGCAGGCCGACGAGGAATCCTTCGCCATGCTTGCGAACCGCGATCTCGACGTTGGCCTCGGTGGCCACTCGAAGAAGGCGCTGTCGGATGGTAATCGGCTTCTCCGTCGCATCAAGCCGAACTTCGAATACCTGTTCGGGTCCTTTGAGCTGACCGATGAGCCTCTTGAACTGACGCTGCTGCTGTTCGCGCTGGCGGGCCGCGGGGCTCAGCTCACGGGGTCGTTGACTTCCTTTTTCCATCAGCGCCGGATCGGCCTTCCGAACTGTGACCATTTCGTTCCTCTCTCCCAGCCCTGGACCGGATACGTCATTGTTCCGCCCAACTCGGGGGGCGATGGCCCATCGACTATACGCTCTTGTGGTCCTGTGAGTAGATCTCTTGTTGAATCTCATGCATTTCGGGAAGACCGGAAGTGTGGCCGACGACTCGAATCGGCGGGCCGAACTGTTCGGAATCCGCTTGGCGCGAGGTCTCCGCCCGCGATTCCACGGCTGGCATCGGTCGTGCCGGCAGGATGTCGTGAGCGCGCCGGATGTACCGAGCGAGCGAATCGCCTCCAGTCGACACCGGGAGTCCGGTTGCGTGGAGCGATCCACGGCCCGTCCGGGTGGGTGCCTCAAGCCTCAGACGACCGTCCGCCGCGACACGGACGGCCCGGCCCGGCTAGACTTGGCTGGCGTCCTTCCTGAGCGGGAGCCCCGCATCCCCGCGGATGCCCGGCGTCCTTGCTGGACGCTCTCGCCCTGAACGGGGCCGATCCAAGACGCGTACAGCAGGTGATATCGCTATGAAAGTTGGCGTCGCCAAGGAGACCGCAACGGGGGAGCGCCGCGTTGCGCTGGTTCCCGAGGCGGTCGAGAAGCTGCGAGCCGCCGATCTGAGCGTGCTCGTGGAGCGCGGCGCCGGCGCCGAAGCCTCGTTCCCGGACATCGACTATGTGGAGGCCGGGGCGAAGATCGTCACTTCGGCGGCGCTCCACTCCCAATCCGATGTGATCCTGCGGATCCACCGACCCACGCCGGCGGAGATGAAGCTGACGCATCCGGATCAGGTGATCATCGGCATGCTCGCGCCGCTGCTCGATCCCAACGCGATGGCGGAGCTTGCCCGCCTCGGCGTGACGGCAATCAGCCTGGACGCCATACCTCGGACGCTGACGAGGTCGCAGAGCATGGACGCCCTCTCGTCGCAAGCCAACGTGGCCGGCTACAAGGCCGTGCTCGTGGCTGCTGAGGCATTCGGGCGCTACTTCCCACTTCTGACGACGCCCGCCGGAACGGCAAAGCCGGCCAATGTTCTGGTGCTGGGCGTTGGCGTTGCCGGCCTCCAGGCGATCGCGACGGCCCGCCGGCTCGGAGCCCAGGTCAAGGCATACGACGTGCGATCAGAGACTCGCGAGCAGGCCGAGTCACTCGGCGCCCAGTTCATCACCCTCAAGTCGGCCATCGACGGCGCCGGGCAGGGCGGCTACGCCAGAGCCCTGACGCCCCATGAGCAGGCCGCCCAGCAGAACGAGCTCAACGACGTCATCGCCTCCCACGACGTGGTGATAACGACGGCCCAGGTTCCCGGCAGACGCCCACCGGTCCTGGTGACCGCCGGCGCGGTCGAATGCATGAAGGCCGGTTCGATCATCGTCGACATGGCCGCCAGCGATCTCGGCGGAAACTGCGAGTTGTCGAAGCCGGGCAAGGTGACGATCACTTCCAACGGCGTCGCCATCCACGCCCCACTGAACCTGCCGGCATCGATGCCGACGGGCGCAAGTGCCTTCTATTCGCGCAACATATCCAACCTGCTGCTCAACTTCGTCAAGGTCGGCGAGCTGCGGTTCGACTTCGAGGACGAGGTCACGGCTGCTACCGTCATCACGTTCGGAGGCAAGGTGGTCCAGGCGGCCACCAAGAAGCTCCTGCAGCCCGCTTCGCGGGGAGGCGCCAAGGCATGAACGTCGGAAACCTTCTCGACTACCTGACGGTCTTCGTCCTGGCGATCCTGCTCGGCTTCGAAGTCATCAGCAAGGTTCCCGCCACGCTCCACACGCCATTGATGTCCGGCACGAACTCGATCCACGGCATCGTGCTGGTCGGCGCGATCGGGCTGGCCGCGACCGCGGACAACCCGTTGACGGGCATCCTGGCGCTGGTCGCGATGGCATTCGCGGGCGCGAACGTCGTCGGTGGCTACTGGGTTACGGACCGCATGCTCCAGATGTTCAAACGACGCCCGGTCCCCACGACCGATCAGGCCGCGAAGTGACGGGGGAATCGCGATGAGTGCCGCCAACATCGGATACCTGGTACAGCTTTCCTTCATCGTCGGGGCCGCTCTCTTCGTCGTCGGCCTGCACCTGATGAACTCCCCCGCGACCGCCCGAACGGGCAATCGGCTCTCCGCCACCGGCATGATCATCGCCGTGGCTGCGGAGCTCGTCTACGTGGCCGAGGGCCACGCCGGCCTGGGTAACTGGGCCATCATCATCATCGGCCTGGCTGCGGGTGGCGGTCTGGGCCTTCGGATGGCGCGCACCGTCGCCATGACGTCGATGCCCCAGCTCGTCTCGCTCTTCAACGCCGTCGGCGGCGGCGCCGCGGCCCTGCTTGCCATCTCCGATTTCGTGGCCCTGGACGGACATCGCATTCTGGCCGGCGGAGCACCCGGGCTGGACGGCTGGCGAACCCTCTTCATCCTGGCCGACGTCCTGATCGGCTCGGTCACCTTCACCGGCTCGCTCATCGCCTCGGCCAAGCTGATGGGGCTCATCAAGGGTCAGCCCATCTTGATCCCGGGCGGCCGAATCGTGACCTGGTTTACGGTGGTGTGCGGCCTCAGCGTCTCGATCGTGCTGATCCTGGCCGGCATGGGCATCGTGACCTACGACACGTCCCTCCTCTACGTCCTGCTCGTTACAGGTCTGGCCTGCGCCCTCATCTTCGGCCTGATGATGGTCCTGCCGATCGGCGGCGCCGACATGCCGGTCGTCATTTCGCTCCTCAACGCCTTCACCGGGACGGCCGTGTCGATGGCCGGCTTCGTCGTCGGCAACGTGATGCTGATCGTTGCCGGCGCTCTCGTCGGCGCCTCGGGCGCGATCCTGACCAGGCTCATGGCCGGCGCCATGAATCGCTCGATCGCCAACATCATCGTCGGCGGGTTCGGGGCCGAGGAAGGCACGCAGTCCTCGTTCGTGGCCGAGGGCGGCTCCGTCCGAGAGGTCTCCGTCGACGACGCGGCCATCCAGCTCGCCTATGCCAGCAAGGTCGTGATCGTTCCCGGCTACGGCCTGGCAGTGGCTCAGGCACAGCACGGCGTCCGCGAGCTCGCGGACCTGCTCGAGGCTCGCGGCATCGAGGTTTCGTACGCGATCCACCCCGTGGCAGGCCGCATGCCGGGCCACATGAACGTGCTGCTGGCCGAGGCCAATGTGCCGTACCCGCAGCTGCGGGAGATGGACGACATCAATCCCGAGTTCGAACGCACGGACGTGGCCCTCGTGGTCGGCGCCAACGACGTCACGAACCCGGCCGCTCGATCGGATCGCTCCAGCCCGATCTACGGCATGCCGATCCTGGACGTGGACAAGGCCCGTTCGATCATCGTGATCAAGCGATCGATGGGCCGCGGCTACGCCGGCATCGACAACCCGCTGTATGTCAACCCCAAGACCGGCATGTACTTCGCCGACGCCAAGCAAGGCCTCGCGAAACTGATCGCGGCGGTCAAGGTCCAGTAACCCGGGCGGCCGGCGACTGAATCTGCGGTCGGCGCCTCAGGGCTCCTCGGCCGTATTGACCGTCCTGACCTCCACGCCGGGAAGAGCCTCGACATCCGTCATGACGGCATGTCTCTGGCCCATGTTCAACAGCCGCAATTCCAGCACCATCCGGTGGCCTTCATCGGACTTCTCGCTGGCGACGCTGACGATCTCGACATGGTGCACGAGCATGACCTGGGATACGCCGGCAAAGGTTTCGAGCTTCTCGAGACTGAGCTCAAGACGCAGCATCCGGCCGCCACGGAGCTCGAGCTTGCCGATCAACACGTTCGCCGGCCACAGCGCGAGCAGGGCGATGAGGGTCCCCGCGGCGGCCAGGAAGTAGGCCCCTACTCCGGCCGCCAGTCCGATTGAGGCCACCACCCACAGGCTCGCCGCGGTGGTGAGGCCGCGGATGTTGGTCCCGTACTTGATGATCGCCCCGGCACCCAGGAAGCCAATGCCCGTCACGATCTGGGCGGAGATCCGGCTGGGATCGGTTGCGCCCATTCCCGACATCTGGGGAAAGCCGTAGATGGACAGGATCGTAAACAGGGCCGAGCCCAGGGCAACCATCATGTGAGTGCGCATGCCGGCCTGATGGCCGTGGATTTCGCGCTCGAGCCCGAGACCGGCTCCGAGCAGGGCGGCGGCGAGCAGTCGGACCACAAGGTCGAACTGGAACGCGATGTCAGTCGACACGCCATTCACCTCCGGCCACCGAACGATTCCGGTGAGGGCGACCCTCGTCCGGATCCTCGCAGTTTACGGGCCAATGTGCCCGCCGAAGCCCCATTCGTCGGAGCGATCGAGCCGGCGGCCATTCGGCCGCGAGGTCCTGGTACCCACCGGACGCCGCATGGGTACCGGACCGTACAGATAGGCGATTGAGGTTTCCTTGCGTCCGGGAGTAACGTTGACACCGCTACGCGCGGCCTGCGCGTTCTCAAAGCATTGCTAAGGAGTCAGCCGTGGCCTTCACCGTCCTGGCTCCGATCCTCCTCGGGCTTGCCGTCCACATCTTGGGCAAGCGCTGGTAGACCGGACCAATCGATAGAAACCCGGACGGCGTCCGGGTTTCTTCGTGTCCGGCGATACCGCGCCGAGGACTTGCGAGCCCCGCTATCGGCGCTCGGTCATCTCCAGACGTATGGCTGCCGCGGCGGCCTCGACGCGACCTGAGACACCGAGCTTGGTCAGGATGTTGCTGACGTGCACGGCAACGGTCTTGCGGGTTATGAAGAGCCTGCGGCCGATCTCAGGGTTGCTGCGTCCTTCGGCGATGAGAGCCAGGACTTCGAGTTCGCGCTTGCTGAGCCCGAAGTCGGGCTGCATCGGCTGACTCGACGGAGATGCGAAGTCGGCCAGGAGACCGGCGTCCGACCGCGCGGTTGAGCCTCCGGGGCCGATTCCGCCGCCGCTCGCCGGCAGGGCGACCGGGGCCATCCCCCTGGCCGCCACGCCGGGCCGGCCGGGCCGTCTGGCCGGCGAGGGGGCGGGTTCCGGTCGGCCCTCGAGCGAAGCCTCGATCTGCTTGGGGAGGGGTAGCATCGCCCGCCGCGAGAGTTCGGCGATGGCCCGTAGAAGCGGCCGCGCCCCGAGCTTGTACGCCGCCTCGGCTGCGGCGACTATCGGCTCGCGGGCGACCGCTCGCGTCGAACGACCGCGAGCCTCATCGAGGAGGGCCTCGGCTTCCCGCCAGCGCGCACGCGCCGCTTCGTAGGGATCGCCGAGGTCGGCCCAGTCGAGCGCGAGTTGCTTCCATGTGGCAGCGTCGTCGTGGCCCTCGACGCGAGCCCGGAATGCGCGGGCGGTCCTGATTGCGAGATCCGCCTGGCGGCGCGAGCCGGTCTTCGGCGAGACGCCGCACGCCCGAACCACGGCCTCAGCGCGGAGCATGACCGGCAAGCTCCGCTCGCGAGCGGCCGCCAGCGTCGCCAGATCGCGCCGCCTGTGGGCATCCTGCGCAACTGCGGCATCGACTTCCAGGTAGGTGGAGGCCATTCGAGCCATGAGCAGCCAGTCTTCGGTGTCGCTGACCCGCAGCCAGCCCCGGTCTGCGGCCTTGTGAGCGTCGACGAGGTCCTCCTGCCAGAGCGCGTACGCGGCCGCGGCCTGATGGGCGGGGACGGAGAACTGCGGATCCTGAACCGTCTCCACTGCCAGAAGGACCTGGCCGAGGAGTCGCCCGGCCGACTCACCGGCGTTGGTCGCCACCTCGAGAATGGCCAGGTTGAGGAGCGGCGTGAGGAACCAGATCCCAACCGGGCTCCAGCTCAAGGCGTCGAGACACAGCCGGCTGCATTCCGACCAGCGGCCCAGGAAGAACAACGACTCCGCGGCGTTTGCCCGCAAGAAGTTCCCGTAGACCGTGGCCTGGCCGGCTCGCTCGGCCTCGGCGATGCCCTCGTAGGCGATGGCGATGGCTTCGTCGCGCCGGCCCAGCAGATCCAGGACGGTGGTCAGGTTGGCGTAGACGCGGAACAGGTCGTCCAGACGGCCGAGCTCGGCCGCCTCGTCGCGCGTCTGTCGCAACTTCCACACCGCCGGCTCGGGATCCTCGCCCCAGGCGTCGGCCACGGCGAGGGTGCAGGTCGCGTGTAGCAATTCCTGGCGGGCCCCGTCGCCGACGGCGGTGGCCACCTCGACGGCGTCCTGGGCGTAGCGCTTGGCCTCAGAGAAGACGCCCTCGAGCATTCGGAACTGGGCCAGGGAGGCAAGCACCCTGGCGCGGGCGGCCGTCGGCTCCGGCGGCACGAGATCCACGGCCCGACGGTATGCGGTCAAGGAGCCCTCGTGATCTCCGGAGGCACGGCGATACCGGCCGAGCTGCTCCATCACCAGCCCCAATGCCATCCGCTCCCGAGGGTCGTCGAGAGTTGCCGCCGCAACCTCGCCGTACGCAGTGGCCCGGGCGGGATCGCCGGCGGCGAAGGCGGACTCGGCGGCCCGAACATAGAGGTCCGAGAGGCGGGCCACGCTCTCGTCCGGGCGGACAATCTCGTACAAGCCGAGAGCGCATTCGTAGTGGGCCAGGGCGTCTGCCCCGGCATCGAGGCCTTCGGCACCGGCGGCTGCCTCGAGAGCCGCGCTCTCGGCTTCGGCCAGTTCGTGGGCCGCCAGGTGGTGGGTCAGCGCGGCGGCCGGCTGCGGGTCGGACTGGTTGCCCCGGGCCGCGGCAAGGGCGGAGTGGTATCGCCGGCGCGTGGCCGGCAGCAGATCGGCGGCAATTGCCTCGGCGACGAGTTCATGGCGGAAACCAATGTACCGATCCGCTTCGACCTGCTCCCCGGTCGTCGCGGCCGCCGAGCGCGAACCGGTCCGGCCCTCTCGTCCAGGCGGGCGGCCGCTGTCATTGTCCCCACCGGCGACGCCCGCTCCGCGCCCACCGGCCGCGCGACCGCCTTCTCGACGGGAGGCGGATCGCCCCTCGCGGCTCTCGCGACCTGTCTCGCGGGCATGCTCACCGCCCCAACCGCCCAGACCGCCTCCTGCGGCCCCGCCGGGCCCATCGAACGTCTCGATCAGGAACCCATGCTCCAGTGCCTCGGCCACGCCGGCCGAGAAATCGGATTCCAGAACATCACCGTGGCGTGCCGCCGTCGACGAGCGCGGTGGCCGGGCCGGCGATCGGCTCTCGAACTCGGACGCCATAGACATCAGCGTGGGCATGGTGACCATCGACCCCGCCAACGAAAGCAGCCTCAGCACGCGCCGGCACTCGGGCGAACGAAGCGCGGCTCGGGCCGTGACCAGCCGGTCGAAGGGGCCCGCGAGAGACACGCCCAGCAGTTCCCGGCGGGCGGCCAGAAGCTCTTCCGCGACCAGCGGGTTGCCACGCGATCGCTCGGCCACGAGCAGAAGAGTCGTGGACGAAGGACGCGCTCCCTCGATCGCCTCGATCAGCTGCCCAAGCTCGGGCCGCTCCAGCGGCGCAACCTCGACACTCGTCACCGACGGCGTACTCCCCAGAGTGGTAAGGGTGCCTCGCAGCGGATCGGAGCGGAGCAGGCGGTCGGGCTGGTAGGTGACGATCAGCACCACTCGCTGGCCGCGCGTCACACGAGCCAGGAAGGTGACCAGGCCGCGCGTCGCGGCATCGGCGAGGTGGAGGTCTTCGAGAAGGAGGGCGACAGGCTGTCGCCGGCCAAGCCGCTCGAGAAGCCCCAGCACGGCCTCGTAGATCCGAGCCTCACGCCACTCGGAGGCGGCGATGAGTGGTCTATCGGGCAGCAACTCCAATTCCACCAGCCGCGCGGCGAGGCTCGGCACCAGCCGGGCGATCGCGTCGCCGGTCGGGCCAACGAGCTCCGCCAGGGTCTCGTCCGGCAGTGGCGCGAGCAGGTGCTCCAGCGCGGCCGTGACCGGCGCATACGGCACCCCGGATGTCGCCGGAAGCGCGACGCCGTGGACCGCCGCGAACGGCTCGGCGAGGGCCCCGATACGACGCCTCGTCTCACCGAGGAGCCGGCTGATGCCCAGCCCGGCCGTGCCGGAGACGATGAGGGAAGTGGGTCTGCCGTCGGCGGCGCTCTGCAGCCCCAGGGCAATCTGCTCCAGCTGGCGCTCGCGACCTACGAACCGGTCGCTCCAGAGCCGCCGGTGAAGCGAGCGCCCGTCGAAGCTTCGTCCCGCGGCGCCTCGCTCATGGCTTGTCACGATCATGTGTCGAAGTCCCTAGCCGGTGCCGCCCAGTGCCGCACCCTTCGACCCCTCGATCGGACAAGGGTAACCGCAGCGGCAGCCAGCGCGGGCGGCGATTTCGTACCACGGGCGCCAGCCGTCCGACACCCCGCCTGCCCGATGTCCGGGCGGACGACGCGGTTCGCTCCGTCCGACGCAGGCCGATCGAGCGGACTAAGCTCCATCCATGAGCCCAAGGCACCCCGCCAACACGCTGAACGAACTGTCAGGCGAGGAATGGCTCTACTTCACCAAGTCCGTCTGGGGGACCGCATATCCGTCCGAATTGGGCCACGCCCTGCGAAAGGCGCACGGAGCCAACAAGCCACCCCGGCTTATGGCTCGCCTGATCGAGTTCTTCACCACAACCGGCGAGATGGTCCTCGATCCGTTCGCCGGCGTCGGCGGGACGCTCCTGGGAGCGGCCATCGCCCGCGGCCCCAGACGAGCTCTGGGCCTGGAGATCGAGCCTCGCTGGGTGGCGATCTACCAGGCGCTGGTACGCGATCTGGCGGCGGAACGCGGGGGGCGCGGTCCCCTGGTGGCGGACATCGGCCCGTCCGACCCGGGCGGCGAACGCGGCTTCGATCCGTCCGGCCTGGAGATGCGTCTGGGCGACTCGCTGACACTGCTGCCCGACCTCGAACCGGAAAGCGTCGATTTCGTCGCCACCGATCCGCCGTACAACATCCAGCTGCCGATTACGATGTCCGGCGGCAAACTGGCCGAACAGCATGCGAACCGACGAACCGACTACGCCATGGTCACCGAACACGAGGGCGACCTGGCCAACAGCGCCGACTACGCGACCTTCCTGGATCGGATGGAGGAGGTCTTCACGCAACTACTACGCGTTCTCCGCACCGGACGATACGCGGCGGTGATCGTTCGCGACGCCTACCAGGACGGGCGCTACGTCTTTACCGGCTCCGATCTCGCCGACCGGGCCGGCCGGGCGGGGTTCACCGTGAAGGGCGACGTGATCTGGTACCAGGCCGGGACGAGGCTGAGGCCTTATGGCTACCCGCACTCTTTCGTGCCGAATATCGCTCACCAGCATGTGCTGGTCTTGCGCCGTGAGGCCGCGCGCCGAAGTGCTGCTCGGAAGGCCGGGGGCTGATCGGGGCCCCACTCTCATCTTCTGCGCCGGCCTCAGACTCCGACTCGGACGCCGCGGCGGCTCCGAACACGGGGGGCTCGTCGGCAACCTGCAAATCGACCGCCATTGCGGCATCGGGGGCGATGAACGACTCCAATTCGGACTCGAACGCCAGCACGGCTTCGAGCGGAGGCGCAAGCACATCGGCTCCGGGGGCGGATTCCTCGAGTCCCGAGCCGTCGTCGGGGGCCGCGGGAAGGTCGTCGTTTGCGGGAACCGCCTCGGCCGGTGCCATCGCCTCGGCCGGTGCCATCGCCTCGGCCGGTGCCATCGCCTCGGCCGGTGCCATCGCCTCGGCCGGTGCCGTCGCCTCGGCCGGTGCCATCGCCTCGGCCGGTGCCGTCGCCTCGGCCGGTGCCGTCGCCTCGGCCGGTGCCGTCGCCTCGGCCGGTGCCGTCGCCTCGGCCGGTGCCGTCGCCTCGGCCGG
>Ga0182017_10001485_pt1 | contig 17992 bp, 9 predicted proteins | sample 712E3DmetaG_FD_120492 | JGI IMG/M metagenome (GOLD analysis project Ga0182017, IMG submission 120492) | Permafrost microbial communities from Stordalen Mire, Sweden - 712E3D metaG | ecosystem: Environmental > Terrestrial > Soil > Wetlands > Permafrost | place: Sweden: Stordalen | collected... | reverse complement strand
CAGACGATGGAGGAACTGCCGCGGCACCGCGGACACTTCCTGAACTGGTATGACACGCGGACGCTGGAGCCGGCCCCGCCGCGCTACGTGTCCACGGCGGACAGCGGCAACCTCTCGGGCTCTCTGGCTGCGCTCCAGGCGGGGCTGGCGGAACAGGCCGACCATCCCATCCTGCCGCCGAGATGGCGGCAGGGGTTGGAGGACGTCATCGGCATCCTGCTGGAGGAACTGGAACGGCCGGAGAATGCCGACGCATCCGGGAATGTGCGGACAACCATGGCCCCGCAGATAGAGCATCTGCGATCGGCCGGCGTCTCCCTGCCCGGGGCTTACAAGGCGCTGTCCGCTCTGGCCTCGGCGACGATGCAAATGGAATCGACGGTGGAACCGGAAAGCGAAATCGCCTACTGGCTGGGCGCGGTACGCCGCCAGAGCGAAGACCTGCGGACCGACCTGGATTGGCTGGCGCCCTGGCTGCAGCATTCGCCGCATCAGGGGCCGGACGGACACACGCCGCCTTTTCAGGATTCGATACCGTCCCTGCGCGATCTGGCACGTCCGGCGAACTCTGTCCCGACGGCACAGGCGCCTGGAGGCGACGTGCTTGACTTGGCTCGGGAACGTGCCGCTCAGTGCATGGCCACGATCGAGGATCTCGCCCAGCGGTGCGGCGAAATGTCGGAAATGGACTTGGATTTCCTGTATGACCCGGAGCGTAAGCTCCTATCGATCGGGTACAACGTCGATGCGCACCAGAAAGACCCGGGCCTCTACGACCTGCTGGCGTCGGAGGCCCGGCTGTGCAGTTTCCTGGGCATTGCCCGCGGGCAGGTGCCGCTTGAACACTGGTTCCACCTGGGGCGCCAACTCGCCCCGGGCGGCCGAGCCGCCGTGCTCATATCCTGGAGCGGCTCCATGTTCGAGTACTTGATGCCGCTGCTGCTCATGCCCAACTACGACGCGACCCTGCTCGAACAGTCCTGCCGCGAGGCAGTCGCGCGGCAGGTTCGCTATGGACTGCGGCAAGGGGTGCCGTGGGGCGTCTCCGAAAGCTGCTACAGCCAACTCGACTCGCAGCAGTCCTATCAGTACCGGGCCTTCGGCGTCCCAGGACTGGGACTCAAGCAGGGGCTGCAAGATGATCTGGTCGTGGCCCCCTATGCCACGGTCCTGGCCCTTATGATCGATCCGAGTGCCGCCTGTGCCAACCTGGAAGCGATGGCCGCACAAGGGTTCGTTGGGCGATACGGCTTCTATGAGGCGGCCGACTACACTCCCGTCCGAGTGGGCCCCGGCCAAAGGTTTTCCCTCGTCCGCAGCCACATGGCCCACCACAGCGGAATGAGCCTGTTGGCGCTGGACCAGGCGCTGCTGGGGCAGCCCATGCACGGGCGATTCCTGGGTGACCCGCGGATTCGCGCCTCCCTGCTGCTCCTGCAGGAGCGGGTCCCCCTCGCGGAGGTGCGTACGCGGATCGACATGACCCGCGTTGAGCCCTATCTCAAGCACGCGACGGAATCGGTCGACACCTCGCTGAGATCGTTCACGCGGGCGGACTCGCCGATCCCCGAGGTCCATCTGCTCTCGAATGGCCGCTACCACGTCATGATCACAGCGGCCGGGAGCGGGTCCAGCCGCTGGCAGGACCTGGCCCTGACGCGGTGGCAGGAAGACGCCACGCGAGACCATTGGGGCACCTTCCTGTACGTGCGCGACCTCGACGCCGGAACGTTCTGGTCCGCAACGCCTCAGCCGACCGGCTGCGAATTCGACAGCTACGAGGCCCAGTTCTCCGAGGGAGTCGCCGAGTTTCGCGCCACGCGAGAAGACATTCAGGTGCACATGCGAGTGGCGGTGTCGTCCGAGGACGACGTCGAGTTGCGGCGTCTGGTCCTCTCGAACCTGTCGAATCGGGAGCGCCATCTCGAAATCACCTCCTACACGGAAGTGGCGATGCTCAATGGCTTGAATGCCTCCGAACAGCCGGCATTCAATGGCCTGTTCCTCGAAGTGGAAGCGCTGCCCTCCAAGGCCGCTGTCGTCTGCACGCGTCGAACTCGGACGCCCCAGGAAAGCTGGCCCTTGTTTCTCCACGGAATGATCATGCACCACCGGCCCGTTTCCGAGGGCGTGAACTGCGAGACCGACCGCTCCCGCTTTCTGGGCCGCTGCCGAACGACCGCCAATCCAGCCGCCATGGCCGGCGAGTTCCCGGACGCCTGCGGCCCCACTCTCGATCCCGTGATGGTCGTCCGGCGCACGATCCGCCTGGAGCCGGGGCAGTCCGTCACGGTCGATGCCGTCTGGGGTGTGGCGCCGGACCGGGAGAAGGCATTCTCACTGCTGGACCGGTATTACGACCCGAACCTGGCCACCCGCGTATTCGAACTGGCGCGGATGCACAGTCAGATACTGCTTCACGAATTGCAGGGGACGGAGGCCGACGCCCAGTTATTTGGGCGAATGGCCTGTTCCCTTGCCTACGCCAACGCCCGGTTGCGTGCCCGTGCCGGTCTCATCGCCCGCAATCGAAAAGGTCAATCCGCTCTCTGGGCCTACGGGATCTCTGGCGATTTGCCCATCGTTCTGTTGCGGGTTTCGGATCCGGCGGCCCTGGACTTGGTGCGCCAGATGATCCAGGCGCACGCGTACTGGCGGCACAAGGGCCTGCAGGTCGACCTCGTCATTCTGTCGGAAGCGTATGCCGGCTACCGCCACAGCCTTCTGGACGCCGTCATCGGCCTGATCAATGTGGGACCGGAGGCCAAGGCCCTTGATCAGCCTGCCGGCATCTTCGTGCGGAATGTGGCCCATATTCCGGAGGAGGATGCGCTCCTGCTCCAGGCCGTCAGCCGCATCGTGCTGAGCGATCGGGCCGGCACCCTGTCTGAGCAGTTGGATCGGCAGGTGCTCCCCGAGTGGGGGGTGCTCCCGCTCAAGCCAACACGAGAGCGCGAGCGATCATCGCGTGAGACCGGCAAGCTGCCGCATCGCGACCTGATGTTCTTCAATGGCTGGGGCGGATTCACGACGGACGGCCGCGAGTACGTCGTCGTCCTGGAACCAGGGGTGGTCACGCCTGCGCCGTGGGTCAACGTCCTGGCCAATCCCCACTTCGGCTCGGTCGTCAGCGAATCCGGGGCGGCCTATACATGGTACCAGAACGCCCACGAGTTTAGGCTGACGCCCTGGTACAACGACGCGGTCAGCGACGTCAGCGGCGAATGCTTCTATCTTCGCGACGAGGAGAGCGGCGTCTTCTGGTCGCCGATGCCCGGGCCGGCCCGAGGCCGTACCGCGTACGTTTCACGACACGGACTGGGGTACACGGCTTTCGAGCACAGTGAAGAAGGCATCTTCACAGAGACCTTCGTGTACGTGGCGCCGGAGGCCCCTCTGAAGTTCATCGCCGTCAGCATCCGGAACGTGAGCGGCCGCCACCGTCGGCTGAGCCTGACCGGATATGTGGAATGGGTCCTGGGCGAGAGCCGCCAGCGCAACGCCATGCATGTAGTGACCCGGCTCGATCCGCAGACCGGGGCCATTTTCGCGTCGAACGCCTACGGCCTGGACTTCAGCGGCTCCGTCGCCTTCCTGCATTGCAGCCATCCCCGACGAACGATCACGGGCCGCCGGACGGAGTTCCTGGGCCGCAACGGTTCGCCCGCGGCACCCGCAGCCATGGCCCGGAAGGAGCTTGCCAACCGGGTCGGCAGCGGCGTCGACCCCTGCGCGGCGATCCAGGCCTACGTTGACATTCCGGCCGGGGAACAGGCGCAGGTCGTTTTCGTGCTCGGCGCGGCCGACAACGAGCACCAGGCGCGATCCTTACTGGCACAGCACGGCAACGTTGACGGCGCCCGACGCGTGCTGGAAGAGGTATGGGAGTTCTGGAAACGCAATCTTGGCGGAGTCTACGTCGAGACGCCCGATGTGTCCGTGAACCTGCTGGTCAATCATTGGCTGCTGTACCAGACCTTGGCCTCTCGTCTCTGGGGACGCAGCGGGTTCTACCAATCAGGCGGCGCCTACGGCTTCCGGGACCAGTTGCAGGACGCTCTCGCGCTCCTGTACGAGTGTCCATGGCTTACGCGACAACATTTGGTCTTGTCCTCCAGCCGCCAGTTCCAGAATGGAGATGTCCAGCACTGGTGGCATCCGCCGTCGGGCCGCGGCGTACGCACGCGCATCTCGGACGATTACCTGTGGCTGCCCTATGCTGTCTGCCGGTACGTCGCGGTGACGGGCGACACCGGCATCTTGGACGAGCAGACTGCATTCTTGGAGGCGCCGCCGCTGGAGCCGGGGGAGGAAAGCCGCTATGGCCTGCCGCGCGTTTCCGACCGTCGCGCCACCCTCTGGGATCACTGCGTTCGCGCGTTGGATCACGGCATGCGGTACGGAGCCCACGGGCTTCCGCTGATGGAATGCGGCGACTGGAACGACGGGATGAACCGCGTCGGTCGCGAAGGGTCGGGCGAGAGCGTCTGGCTGGCGTTCTTCCTCCATGACGTGCTGGCCTCCTTCGCCAAGCTGGCCCGGAGGCGAGGCGACCATGCCTACGCCGAGAAATGCTTCTCCGAAGCTCGCGGCTTGAGCGAGAGAATCGATGCCGGCGCCTGGGATGGCCGCTGGTACTTGCGAGCGTTCTTCGATGATGGCCGGCCCCTCGGTTCGGCGCAGAACAGCCAATGCCGGATCGACCTGCTGCCGCAAGCATGGGCGGTTATCAGCGGGGCGGCTGATCCCCATCGGGCGCAGCAGGCACTGGAGACTTCACTGGAGCGGCTGGTCGATCCTCGTGCGGCGATCATCCGCTTGTTCGAGCCGCCGTTCGACGGCACGGAGATGGACCCCGGCTACATCCGCGGCTATGTCCCCGGCGTTCGAGAGAATGGCGGGCAATACACCCATGCCGCCGTCTGGGCCGTCATGGCCGTGGCCCGGCTTGGCAAGGCCCAAGAGGCCTGGCGGCTGTTCTCACTGCTCAATCCCATTCGTCATGCCGATTCGCCCGAACGGGCATCTACGTACAAGGTCGAGCCCTACGTGGTGGCGGCGGACGTCTATGGCGCCAAGGGGCATGAAGGCCAGGGAGGCTGGACTTGGTACACCGGATCAGCCGGTTGGATGTATCGGCTTCTCGTGGAGGACCTGCTGGGGCTCCGGCTTGAGGTTGATACGTTGACCTTCTTGCCGCTCTTGCCCGCAGAATGGAACGAGTACACCCTGCATTACCGCTATCGCAATACGCTCTACCACATCCGCGTGGTCAAAATGAGCGAACGGGCGACACAGGTCCATCGCGTGGTTCTCGATGGCATCGAGCAACATGACAGAAGCATTCACCTGGTCGATGACGGCAAGGAGCACCCGGCCGTTGTGGAGGTTGGAGATTCGTCCGCGACAGTGCGGCAGCCATCTGATCGCGTGGGAACATGAGCGATGGAGAGTCCACGTCGCGCCTTCAAAACAGCTGGAAGGGTATGCCGCTGATTATAACGCTCGGCGAAGACATTGGGCCGACATTCCGCGCAGACGGAATCGATGCAAGCCAAGCTGTCACTTGCTGAACAGTTGCCCTTGAACGTGGCCCCCGCAAGCGCCATAATCCCCACCCTTACTCGAATAGGGAACGCCTTGCGTCCAAGAAACCTACCGAGGTTGCTGCCAACCGCAGAAAAAACCTCCAACACCCACCTCAGGCTGATTCTGACCGCTTTCCCCCCGTGTGACCTCTTGGGCACTCAGCAAGAGCCGGAGCCAGGACGACCTTGCATGACGTGAAGCCAGAAAGGCTTCCTCCTCTATGCGGTCATAACCGTACCCCTTTCAAAAAGATGCTGCTCCTGAGACAGAGGGCACGATGCCCTCATTATGCCTCGTAATCGTAACCGGACAAGCGGGTTCCAGAAACAACCCGGACTTGGAAACAGCTTGAAATATAACACAGACGCGCAACAGGTGGCATCGGGGATACTCTGAATCCACTCTTCGAAAAGCCCGAGGCAAGGGTTTAGAGCCTGTTCCCTCGCGTCACTCGGCCTTGAGGCGGTAGCCGACGCCAGCCTCGCCAAGGATGTAGCGCGGGCGGGCGGAGTTCTTCTCGATCTTCTGTCGAAGCTGGTGGACGAAGATCCGAACACAGTGCACCTGCTCCATGTTGTGGATGTTCCACACCTCCTTCAGCAGGTGCCGATGCGTGAGCACCTTGCCGGCGTGGCGGACAAACTCGGTGAGCAGCTTGTATTCGATGGGCGTCAGCCGCACCTCCTCGTCCTTGATGAACACCCGCCGGGCGGAGAGGTCCACGCGAAGCTCTCCGGTCTGAAAGACGGGCTGATCCTGTTCGCCCAGTGAACTGCGCCGGAGGCATGAGCGAATCCGCGCGAGGAGTTCGCCGACCAGGAATGGCTTCGTGAGGTAGTCATCTGCGCCGGCGTCCAGCCCGCGGATCTTGTCCTCTTCCTGCCCGCGCGCGGACAGGATCACCACCGGAACCTTCGACCACCCGCGAATCCGGCTCAGCACCTCCAACCCGTCCATGTCCGGCAGTCCAAGATCGAGGAGCACGAGATCGGGGTTGTATGACGTCGCCTTCGCGATGGCTTCCTTGCCGGTCGTCGCCTCGATCAGCTTGAACGGATGGGCCTCCAACGCGTTGCGCAGGAAGCGCAGCATCGCAAGGTCGTCTTCTACGATTAGGATGCAGGCGTCGGGCATGATGAATCACCTGGTTGTGTCAGCGGGCGGTTCCGGCATCGGAGCGGGTGCGCTTGTGTCGAGGGGAATCGTGAACTTGAACGACGCCCCTCCGTCCGGACGGTTTTCCGCCCAAATCCTGCCGCCGTGGGCCTTGACGATCCCCTGGCAGATGGCGAGCCCCAGCCCGGTGCCCGGCGCCTTGCCGTGCGTGGCGCCGCGGTAGAACTTGTCGAAGATGCGTTCTTCCTCGCCTTCCCCCAGCCCGGGACCGTGATCGCGCACTTCCACGAGCACGGTCTGGGCCTCCCGTCGGACCTCTATCTCCACCGGGGTTCCCTCGGGGGTATACTTGGCCGCGTTGTCGAGCAGGTTGAAGAAGACCTTCTCAATGAGCGCGCCATCGACGTTCACGAGCGGCAGGTCCGGCGGAATGGCGATGCGGACGGACCGGCCCTTGAGCGGGCGTTCGAGCCGCTGACAGGCCGACCCGATCGACTCTTCCAGCGGCTGCAATTCCTTCCGGACGTTCAGCGCCCCGGCTTGAAGGCGCGTCATCTCAAGGAGGTTATTGACATTGAGGGTCAATCGCTCCGCCTCCTCGGAGATGGTCTGGAGCATATCCTGCCGATTCGATTCTGGAAGCGGGTGTTCCGCGTCGAGGAGCGAGCTTGCCGAGCCGATGATGACCGCCAGCGGCGTGCGCAGGTCGTGGGAGACGGAGCTCAGGAGCGCATTGCGCAACTGCTCTGTCTCGATCTGCACCTGGTTTCGCTGCGCCTCCTCGGTCAGGCGGTCCACCTCGAGGGCCAGAGCCGCCTGCTGCGACATGGCCTCCAGCAGTTGAAGCTGCTCGGGAATCATCAGGCTGGACATATCGACTGGTTTCAATCCGAGGGCGCCGAAGGGCCCGTGCGAAGCCAAGAGCGGGACGTAGAGCCTCTCGGCGCTCGGGAGGCTGTCGGTCCCGCGTCCGGCCATCTGGCCGAGATCGTAGGTCCACTGCGCGACGCTCTGCTCCTTGAAGTCGAGCGACTGTCCGGGCGGCTCCGACGCGCGGACCGCGAGGAGCCCGTTCGCGTCGGGCAGAAGCGCGACCACTTCACAGTCGAAGATCTCCGCGATGTGCCGCACCGTCGCGTTAAGGATCGCCTCCTGTCCGCGCAGCGCCGCCAGCTTCCGGCTCAACGCGTGGAGCGACACCGTCCGACGCTCGCGAAGTTGTGATTTCTCAATCGTCATCCGCAGCCGCACCGTCAGCGTGCTGATGACCACGGCCACGGCCAGCATCACGAGGAACGTCAGCAGATACTGCGCGTCCGAGACGACAAAGGAGAACCGCTGAGTGACGAAGAAGAAATCGAACGCGATCACGCTGAGAACCGACGAGAAGACGGCCGGCCACAGCCCGAGACGGGTGGAGAGGATGACCACGCCGAGGAGATAGAGCATCACGATGTTCGCCTTATCCACGCGGCCGTAGATCGGGTAGCCGAGGAGGGTGCACAGCGCCACGACTGCGGCGGCCTCCAGGTAGCGAAGCGGCTGCGTCGATTCGCCCCTTCGGGAGACGCTCACGGACTCTTCCGTCCCGCTTCCACGGTCTCCCCGAGCAACGATGACGGCGATGTCGCCGCTCTCGCGCACGATCCGGTCCGTGAGAGAGCCGAATATCCATTCCCGCAGGCCGCGTCGATCCGGCTTGCCGACCACAATCCGAGTGACGTTCCGCTCCCGTGCGAAGCGCACGGCGGTCTGGGCCGCGTCCAGGCCGCTGAGCGTGGCCGTCTCCGCCCCCAGCTTCGCGGCGAGGCGCAGGTGCGCGGTCGTCCGCTCATGGTCAGCCCTGGAAAGTCGAAGCTGCGCCGGCGTCTCGACGTTCAGCGCGATCCAGTCGCAGTGCAGGAGGCCGGCGACCCTGCAGGCGTGCCGGATGAGCCGCACAGAATAGGGGCTCTGGCCGACCAGGACGAGGATGCGTTCAGCCGTGGGCCACGCCGGGACGCCCGGCTGAGCGGCCCGAAGTTCCTGAAGCTGCCGGCCGACCTTCTCCGCGGTGAAGCGCAGCGCCAGCTCGCGCAGGGCGCTCAAGTTCCCCGGACGGAAAAACCCCGCCCGGGCGCGCTCCGCCTGCTCGCCCAGGTAGACCTTGCCCTCCTGGAGCCGCTTCAGCAACTCCTCAAACGGAAGGTCCACCAGCTCGATCGAGTCGGCCCCCTGGACAAACGAATCCGGGACGGTTTCCTGGATCGCAACCCCGGTAACCTGTGCGACGACGTCGTTGAGCGACTCGAGGTGCTGGATGTTGAGCGTCGTGTAGACACTGATCCCGCGGTCGAGTAGTTCCTTGATGTCCTGCCAGCGCTTGGGATGCCGTGAACCGGGGGCGTTGGTGTGTGCGAGTTCGTCGACAAGGATCAGCTGTGGTTGTCGCCGGAGCGCCGCATCGAGGTCGAATTCCCGGAGCATGACCCCGCGATAGGGGATTTCGGCGCGCGGGAGGACTTCTAAACCATCGAGCAACGCTTCCGTCTCGCGACGGCCGTGGGTCTCTGCAAGACCGACGACGACATCGACTTTCTCGTTGCGTGCGGCGCGAGCCGCTTCGATCATGGCGTAGGTCTTGCCGACGCCCGCACAGGCTCCGAGGAAGATCTTGAGCTGACCGCGAGCCGCCTTTCCCTCTTCGGCTTTCACCTGGGCAAGCAGCGCGTCGGGATTGGGGCGTGCGGCTTCCATCGTCGAGGTCCTCAAGTCATCGGGACGGTGCATGTTCCATCATATCCAAATCCCGGTTGAGTCGCAATACGGAACCGGCGACAGGATCGTCGGCTAGAACTTGAATATCACGTCCACCGCGGCGGTCGCCTGGTTGTGGCTGTCGGCGAAGACTTTCTCGTTCGAGGTGTCCCACCGGATTTCCGGGCGGATGGACAGGTTCTTCAGGGTCTCGTGAGAAGGCCACGGAGTGAGGTTCAGCCCGAGCGTGTTCTCGTAGAAGTCCCCGCGCGCGCCGATGCGGCCTCCGGTGCTGTCGTGGAACCACTCCGCCCGCCACGTCGCCGAGACCCGGTCATTGAAGACGTACGTCAGGTAATGCGCGGCGCCGTATGCCTCGGCCAACTTGTTGTCCACGCCGGGGACATTCTCTTCTGCGAGCCATTCGACATTCAGCGACTCAGACAGTTTCTCGGTCCAGGATTGATTGATTATGACGTCAATCAGCGTTCGATAGTCCCTCGTGTTGTGGGCCCTCTCGGGGCCGATCATGATGTTGAGGAGTGCCTGCGTCCTCGCGTGGCCTGCGATCTGTTCCTTGCTCGACCAGCCGCCGCCGGCGAGGTAGGTCATGGCGTCGTTGTTGTCCTTGAAGACGTCCCAGCCTTCCACGACGCCGAGGTAGCCGAAAACTTGAGAGTTGAAGTAATACTTCGCCACGCCGCCGGTAAGGGTCGTTGGCTCGAGGAAAGTATAGAGATCACTGTGGGAGTAAAGCAGGTTGAGCACGGCCTCGGCCGACTCGCTGCCCGACAGTTCGAGGAACTTGCCGAGCGTGAACTCCAGTCCGCTGTCTTTGCCGGTCTTGAACCACCCCTGCGCGTACATCTGCGGGATATCGAACCAGGCGTCGCCGGTGCCTTCGCCTGCGTGATCGAGCATGCCGGCTGCATGTGTTAGCAAGGCGTCGCCGCCGAACAGGTTATCCACGCGGAAGCCCCAGTCGGACGTCTTCGACGGATCGTACGGCCGATCTATCGTCAGGAGAAGCTGGTTCAGCCGGGGATCGCCGACCCGGCGGGCGTCGTAGTAACGGCCGAAGAGCGTCCTGTCTCCGTGGGTGAGGTCGAAGGTGATCCCGCCTTCGATGAAGCCCCAGACCCGGATCCCCGCATCATCCAAGGGCTTGCGCACGCCGGCTTTCTCAAGGCACTTCATGAAGAGTCCGGGCGGCCAGGTTTCTTCCGGCGCCGGAGAGGCGTGATGGTCCGCCTCCGTGCCCGGGGGGACAGCCGGACCGGTCGCATTGTCCTGGGCCCACGCTGCGCCGCCCGCGCAAAGCAGCGCGATCATGCCGGATGCAATCATGCGTTCGAGCAGGGAGCTTCGCTTGATCATGTGTCTACCGGGCCTTCCTGGAAAGAGCGTCCAATGCGAGGTTCAACTGAAGGACGTTGACGCGAGGCTCGCCGAGGATTCCCCACGTCCGGGCTTCGACGTGCTCCTGCACCAGCCGCCGGACCTCCTCGACCGAAAGCCCTCGGGCGTGCGCTACGCGGGAGACTTGGTACTCGGCCGCCTCGGGCGAGATGTCCGGGTCAAGCCCGCTTGCGCTTGACGTGACGAGGTCCGCGGGGACGGGCGTGCGAAGACTCGGGTCGGCGGAGCGCAGCGTCTTGATGCGCTCGGCCACCGCTTTTTCGAGGTCCGGATTCGTAGGCCCTAGATTCGAGCCGGACGACGAGCCGGCGTTGTACGGAAACGGCGTCGTCGCCGACGGCCGCCCCCAGAAGTACTTCGCACCGCTGAACGGCTGGCCAATCAACTCGCTTCCCGCCGCGCGTCTGTCGCGAATGACGAGGCTTCCGTTGGCTTGGCGAGGGAACGCCGCCTGAGACAGCACCGTAACCACCAGCGGGTAGACCACTCCCGTGAGGAGCGTAAGAAGGACCAGCGCCACAAACGCCCGGTAGAACTCTGTCAGGATATCTCGACGCATGACCGTTTCCTCCTACGTCAGGTGCAGGACCACCAGCAGCATGTCAATCAGCTTGATGCCGATGAACGGGATGATAACTCCTCCGACTCCGTAGAGCAACACGCTGCGACGCAGTAACCGCTCGGCACTCGCGGCATGGCAGCTCACCCCGCGCAGCGCGAGCGGGATGAGCGCGACGATGATAAGGGCGTTGAAGATGACCGCGGAGAGTATGGCGCTGGTGGGCGTCGCCAGGTGCATGATGTTGAACCTGGCCATCGCCGGGAACGTTGACACGAACACCGCCGGAATGATGGCAAAATACTTCGCAACGTCGTTGGCAATCGAGAAGGCCGTCAGCGTGCCGCGCGTGATGAGCAACTGTTTTCCGATCTCGACCACCTCGAGCAGTTTCGTGGGGTTCGACTCGAGGTCCACCATGTTTCCGGCTTCCTTCGCCGCCTGCGTCCCGGAGTTCATCGCAACGGCGACGTCCGCCTGCGCGAGCGCCGGGGCGTCGTTGGTCCCGTCGCCGGTCATCGCCACGAGCCGACCGTCGGCCTGATACTCGCGGATCATCTTCAGCTTCGCTTCCGGCGTCGCCTGCGGCAGGAAGTCGTCAACGCCCGCTTCGGCGGCGATGGCTGCGGCCGTCAGCGGGTTGTCGCCCGTGATCATCACGGTCTTGATCCCCATCCGGCGGAGCTCCGCGAAGCGCTCCCGGATGCCGCCCTTGACGATGTCCTTGAGGTGGATGACCCCCAGCACCGTCGCGTTCTCGGCGACGACCAGAGGCGTGCCGCCGGAACGGGAAATCCCGTCCACGGTGCCTCTCACGGAGGCGGCGACGGTCCCGCCGTGACTTCGCACGAACTCCTCGACGGCGTCCGCGGCTCCCTTGCGCATCGAACGCCCGGGCATGTCGACCCCGCTCATCCTCGTATAGGCGCTGAACGGGATGAACTTCGCGCCAAGTTCGTGGAGCTCGCGTCCGCGTAGCCCGTAGGTGTCCTTCGCCAGTTTCACGATGCTGCGCCCTTCCGGCGTCTCGTCGCCGAGCGACGCGAGCTGCGCGGCGTCGTTCAGCCGGTCCTGCGCGATTCCCTCCGCGGGGATGAACGCGACGGCGTGGCGGTTTCCCAGCGTGATGGTCCCGGTCTTGTCGAGGAGCAGCACGTCGACGTCGCCGGCCGCCTCCACGGCGCGGCCCGACGTGGCGATGACGTTCGCGCGGAGCAGCCGGTCGATCCCCGCGATGCCGATGGCGGACAGGAGCGCGCCGATGGTCGTCGGGGCAAGACAGACGAAAAGCGCGATGAGGGCGGTGACGCTGATGACCTGCCCCGCGCCGGCCTGCTTCACGCTGAAGATTGAGAACGGCAGCAGCGTCATGCAGACGAGGAGGAAGATGATGGTGATCGCGACGAGCAGGATGGTCAGCGCGATCTCGTTCGGCGTCTTCTGCCGCTGGGCGCTCTCCACGAGGTGGATCATGCGGTCGAGAAAGCTCTCCCCCGGATTGGCCGTGATGCGGATGACGAGCCAGTCGGAAAGCACCTTCGTCCCGCCGGTCACCGCGCTGCGGTCGCCCCCGCTCTCGCGGATGACGGGAGCGCTCTCGCCGGTCATGGCGCTCTCATCGACCGAGGCGATTCCCTCGATGGCTTCGCCGTCGCCCGGGATGATGTCGCCCGCTTCGACGAGGACGATGTCGTCCTTGCGCAGGTCGGAGGACGGCACCAGCTTCCGCGAGGCGTCGCGGAACGGGGCGTCGAGCAGCTTGGCCATCGTCTGCCTGCGGGTCTGACGCAATTCCTCGGCCTGGGCCTTGCCGCGCCCCTCGGCCATGGCTTCCGCGAAATTGGAGAAGAGCACCGTGATCCAGAGCCACGCGGCGACCCCGAAGATGAAGAACGTCGGCGCCTCCCCGTACCCGAAGAGCGCCTGGACGAAGAGCCCCGTGGTCAGGAGGCTTCCGATGAAGACCGTGAACATTACCGGGTTGCGCATCTGCGTACGCGGGTGCAGTTTCCTGAACGCTCCGCAGACCGCCTGCCACATCAGCGGCGCGTCCCAGAGCGGCCTGTATCTTCGCGAAGTCATAGTCGTCATGTTCTCACCTCACTTAATCATCTGGAAATGCTCGGCAATCGGTCCCAGCGCCAGCACCGGCAGGAACGTCAGCGCTCCTACCAGCAGGATGACGCTGATGAGCAGTCCCACGAAGAGCGGCGTGTGCGTCGCAAGCGTTCCCACGCTCGCCGGGACCTTCTTCTTGCGCGCCAGCGACCCAGCCAGCGCCAGGATCGGCACCGCAAGCCAATATCTTCCAACGATCATCGCAACGGACCCGAGCAGGTTGTAGAAAAGCGTGTTCGCATTCAGTCCCGCAAAGGCGCTCCCGTTGTTGTTCGTCATCGACGCAAAGGCGTAGAGGACCTGGGTGAGACCGTGAGGCCCGGGGTTGCTGATGCTGCTCCTTCCCGCTTCGCACATGACCCCCAGCGCCGTGCAGACCAGCACCATCGCGCACGGGATGAGGACCACGATCGCGGCCATCTTCATGTCGAAGGGCTCGATCTTCTTGCCCAGGTATTCGGGCGTGCGTCCCACCATCAACCCGGCGATGAAGACCGTCACGACGGCGAACGCGAGCATGCCGTAGAGCCCAGAGCCGACCCCGCCGAAGACGGGCTCGCCCAGCTTCATCAGAATCATCGGCACCATCCCGCCCAGAGGCGTATAGGAGTCGTGCATGCTGTTGACCGACCCGTTGGACGCGGCGGTTGTCGCCGTGGCCCAGAGGGTGGAGTTCACGACTCCGAAACGCACCTCTTTGCCTTCCATGTTCCCCGGAGTTGGGTCGACGCCGAGCCGCGTCAGCCGCGGATTGCCGCTGGCCTCCGCCCACCAGCATCCCGCTAGGAAGAGCACAAAGAGAATGACCATCGCGGCGAGAATCGCGCCTCCCTGCTTCATGTCGCCGACCATCCGTCCGAAGGTGAAACACAACGCCGCCGGGATGAGGAGGATGGCTATCACTTCGAGGAAGTTCGAGAGCGGCGTGGGATTTTCGAACGGGTGCGCGGAATTCACGTTGAAGAATCCGCCGCCGTTGGTCCCCAGTTGCTTGATTGCGATCTGCGACGCCGCGGGGCCCATCGGCAGCGTCTGCTCGCTCACCGTCACGACTTTGCCGCCTGCGTCGGTATAAGTCACGGGTTCGACCAGGAACGCGGTCACGTAGGACTTGAAATTCTGAATGACCCCTTGCGAGACGAGCGCAAGCGCAAGCACAAGCGCGAGCGGCAACAGGACATAGAGCGTGCTGCGCGTGAGGTCTACCCAGAAGTTCCCCACGGTCTGCGCCGTGCGCCGGACGAACCCGCGGATGAGCGGCAGGAGCACGGCCATCCCCGTCGCGGCCGACACGAAGTTCTGCACGGTGAGCGCCGTCATCTGCGTGAAGTAACTGAGCGTGCTCTCGCCACCGTAGTCTTGCCAATTGGTGTTCGTTGCGAAGCTGACCGCCGTATTGAGTGCGCCGTCTGGTGGCACGGGGCCGAGCCCCTGCGGGTTGAGCGGCAGCCAGCCCTGCGCACGCTGGATGAGATAGACCGTGGCGAGCCCGAGCAGGTTGAAAAGCAGCATGGCAACCGCGTAGCGTTTCCACCCCATCTCTTGATCGGGCCGGACTCTCGCGACGCGGTAGATGAAACGCTCCAGCGGCCCGAGGAAACGAACCCACCGCGGAGCGCCTCCTTCGTAGACGCGCGCCATGTAAATCCCCAGCGGCCACGCCATGAGGAGCAGCACTGCGACATAAAGTGCCATCTGCAGCACACCGTTGCCGTTCATCAGAACGCCTCCGGCCACAGAAGGGCCACAAAGAGATAGACCAGCAGACCCAGCGACATCAGGCCGGCAATGACATAGAGGTCCGTCATGGCTCATTCGCCTTTCTTCAAACGTTCAAGTCCGGCGACGATCGCCACGGTGACAGCGAAGAACCCAATCACCGACAGCAGATAGGTTAGATCCAACATGGAAGCCGTCCTCCTTGCGCTTTCTCAACTCCAAGGAGTCTACCGCGAGGAACATATGGGCGGTATATGAATGGGCGCGATAACCGTAAAGAAGCCGTATGACTCAAGGGGGGTGCGGAGGAACGCTGTCCGAGGCTTTACCCGCTCGCTCGAATCATAGCCAAGATGCCTTGCCTGACAGGCTCTGGCAGTCGATCCCAGCACTCGACCACTTCTGCCAAGTCAGGTGAGAGACCAATCTGCGCTGCGTTTCCATTGTGCTCCCATTGTGCTGATTTTGTGCTCGCGGATCGTCCGAGAGGTGCCCCATGATCGACCTCAACTGTCCCATCCTCGACAGAAGGAGTTTGCGTAAACTCTTGCGCTTGTCCGCTTTGTGTGCTATTCTGTCCGGTGTTTTCACCTGAGCGTCCGCTATGCGTCACATCGCTCGGCGACGCGTTTTGCGGTTCAAATTCCGATAGGGTCGCCATTGCGCAAGAAAGGCCTTTTCGGCGAGAAAGTCGAAGGGCCTTCTCTTTGCTACGTATAGACTTACGTCCAAAATTGTCCGGTTCAAACTGACGCAACTCGGAATCTCGCGCTTTACCTCCGAGTTTGAACGCCGCCACAGATCTACCAGATTCTGGCTGAAATCAAATAGCGCCAGCGCGCGTTCGGGCGCTTCGGGGTCATAGTGGGCGTTGCTTCCCACGCCCGCGCCGGCGGGGAAGGGGAGGCGACCAAGCGACGGGACGGCCCCGTGGATAGCGGCGAACGACGTGATCCCCCGGCACCACCACTTAGCCACTGTTCGTTTGATAAGGAGTGCTCGATGAAAGCAATCGCCTGTGCAGTTGGCCTGTTCTTGATGATGGCTGGTGCCGCATCAGGTCAGGCAGCCGCCGACGGAAAGCAGTCCGGCTGGCTCCAGTGGAGGGGGCCGCTTGCGACGGGCGTGGCCCCAGACGCCCATCCGCCCGTGGAGTGGGCCGAGAACAAGAACATCCGATGGAAAGCGACGATCCCCGGGCGGGGACTTTCCTCCCCAATCGTCTTCAAGGACCGTATCTTCCTGACCACCACCGTTGAGACCGGGAAGACAGTCGACGAGGAGAAGATCAAGGCCATCGAGGCCGAGACGCCGGAGTTCCACCGCAGCAGTGCACGCATGCCCCGGAAGGTACTGCAGTTCGTCGTGATGGCCCTCAAGCGCAGCGACGGCAGCGTGCTGTGGCAGCAGACGGTCTGCGAGGCGGCACCGCACACGGCGACCCACGCGGATGGAAGCTGGGCTTCGGGCTCCCCCCTCACGGACGGCGAGTTCGTCTATGCCTACTTCGGTTCCTATGGGCTCTACGCCCTGGATATGGATGGGAAGGTGAAATGGCAGAAGCAGTTTGGGCTCTTCAAGATGAAGGCCAACTTCGGTGAAGGTACCTCGCCCGCCCTGTGTCAGGACCTGCTCATCCTGAACCAGGACCAGGAAGGCGGGTCCTTCATCGTAGCCCTCGATAAGAAAACCGGCGAGGAAAAATGGAGGAAAGCCCGGGATGAGGAGACCTCGTGGTCCACGCCGCTGGTCGTCGAGTTCAACGACCGCCTCCAGGTGATCACCTCGGCCACGAAGCGCATCCGTAGCTACGACGCGGGCTCGGGCGAACTGCTCTGGGAGGCCGCCGGTATGACTGGCAACGTGATACCGTCCCCTGTGGCCGACAAGGGGATCGTCTACTGCACGAGCGGGTTCCGGGGCAGCGCCCTGATGGCCATTCGTCTCGCCGCGGCCAAGGGGGACATTACCGCGAAACCGGAAGCGGTTGCCTGGTCGGCCACGAAGGACACGCCGTACGCGCCCTCGCCGCTGCTGTATGACGGCCTGCTTTACTACGGCAAGGCCAACGCCGGGGCCTTGACGTGCGCGGATGCGGCCACCGGCAAGGTGCACTACGCAAGCCAGCGGCTAGACGGCATCGGGACGTTGTACGCCTCACCGGTCGGAGCGGCGGGCCGCGTATACGTCACGGGGAGAGAAGGTTTGACCTTCGTGATCAAACACGGGGCCGAATTCGAGGTCCTGGCCCGCAACAAACTTGACGACCGCTTCACGGCCTCGGCAGCCATAGCCGATGGCGAGCTCCTGCTGCGCGGCGAAAAGAGTCTCTACTGTGTCGCCAAGGATGCGTCGGACTGAGGACCGGCTATTCAATACCCCGAACCGTGGGAAGCTGGAGCCGGCGAGGGCGCTCCTGGCGAAGATGAAGTAACAGCGGTCGTCCAGGGGCCTGCCCCACGCCTGCGCCGGCGGGGAAGGGGAGGCGACTGGCTGGCCACGTGGAAAGCCGCTTTCTCAATGGGACGGGAATCTGGTTGCAGAACAGCCGCGCCGTGGATAGGGTTGCTGCTCGTGGGCTTCCCAGCGCCCCCGTGTCCCACGCCTGCGCCGGCGGGGAAGGGGAGGGGGAGTAGTCGAGGTTAATTGTGGCTCTTCTTTGGTGCCGAACTATGGGGTCAGATTCTCTTCCACATCACCAGATGCAGGCCGTTATCAATTACCTTCGCGGAAGTG
>Ga0182017_10001484_pt1 | contig 18009 bp, 22 predicted proteins | sample 712E3DmetaG_FD_120492 | JGI IMG/M metagenome (GOLD analysis project Ga0182017, IMG submission 120492) | Permafrost microbial communities from Stordalen Mire, Sweden - 712E3D metaG | ecosystem: Environmental > Terrestrial > Soil > Wetlands > Permafrost | place: Sweden: Stordalen | collected... | reverse complement strand
GCGCGCGACGGGCAGGAGGCCTACTTCGCGGGCTTCTGGTCGGGCAGCATGATCGAGGTCTCGCCCTCGCGCTGGTAGCGCAACTGGCGCCGGATCTCGAGCTCCTGCTCGGAGCGGCTGTCGCGCAGCTTGCGCACGCGCTCGCGTTTCTCGTCGAGCTCTCTGGCCAGATCCGCGTTCTCCTTCTGTAGCCGGCGGATGGCCTCGTGCTTCGCCGTCAGGTCCGCGATCGCCTGCGGCACGCGCAGTCCGAAGAAAAGAGACGCCGCCGCCGTCAACAGGAGGAACACACGGCCGGCTCGAAGGAGTGACGCTGCTTTCATCCCTACATTGTTTATAATCCTGTTTGACCGTATGCGCTACTGCTTTTTCGCTTTCGCCCCAGGTTTCCCGGCGGAGGCACCTCGCGCGGCGCCGCGGCGCGCCATCGAAGGAGGCAGCCTTGACTGACAAGATCGTCGTGCTGGCGACCTGCGGCTCGGCCGAAGAAGCGCGCAAGATCGCCCGCGCGCTCGTCGAGAGCCGCTTGGCGGCCTGCGTGAACATACTCGCCGGCATCGAAAGCGTCTACCGCTGGAAAGGCGCGGTGGAGGAAGCCTCCGAGTGCCTGCTGATCGTCAAGTCCACGCGCGGCCTTTTCGATCGCCTCCAGGCCGCCATCCGCGAAGTGCACTCTTACGAGCTGCCGGAAATCGTCGCGCTCCCCATCGTGGATGGTTTCGAACCGTATCTGAGCTGGATCGCCGCCTCGGTTGCAGCCGTCGAATAGCCATCATGGACGCCAAACCCACGCGCGCCCGCCACCGTGTAGTGCTGTTCGCCGTGACCCTGGCGGTGATCACTTACGTCGACCGCGTGTGCATCGCGCAGACCGCTCCGTACATCCGCGCCGATCTGCACTTTTCGAGGGTCCAGATGGGTTACGTCTTCGCCGCCTTCGCCTGGGCCTACGCGCTGTTTGAAATCCCCGGAGGCTGGATGGGCGATTGGCTGGGGCCGCGCCGCGTCCTGCTACGCGTCGTCACCTGGTGGAGCGTGTGCACCGCCGCCATGGGCTGGATGTGGAACCTGGCCTCGATGACCACCGCCAACTTCCTGTTCGGCGCGGGCGAGGCGGGCTGCTTCCCGAACCTCACCAAAGTCTTCACCGCGTGGCTGCCCTGGCACGAACGCGTGCGCGCCCAGGGGCTCATGTGGATGACCGCGCGCTTTGGCGGCGCCTTCACGCCCATGCTGGTGGTCTGGATGCTGCACTGGGTCACCTGGCGGCAGGCGTTTCAGATCTTCGGCCTGCTGGGCGTCGTGTGGGCGGTTCTCTTCTTCCGCTGGTTCCGCGACGACCCGCGCCGGCACCCCGCCGTCAACGCCGCCGAACTGGCTCTGCTCGAGGGCGCGGAGAAGCTCGCCTCCGGCCACGGAAACGTGCCCTGGCGAAAGATGCTCACCAGTCCCTCCGTGTGGCTGCTCTGGGTGCAGTACTTCTGCCTGAGTTACACGTTCTGGTTTTACGTGACCTGGCTTCCCACCTACCTGCGCGAATACCGCCATCTCGACGAGAACGCCGCCGCCCGGCTGGCCTCTTTCCCGCTGCTGTTCGGCGGAGTGGGCTGCGCGGTGGGCGGTTTCCTCGCCGCGCGGGTCGCGCGCTGGATGGGCAGCGTCAAGACCGCGCGGCGCGCCATGGCCTCCGCCGGCTGCCTGGGAGCGGCCGCGCTGCTGTTTCTCCACACCGGCATTCGCGATCCGTTCTGGGCCATGGTGGCGATGGGCTTCGCCAGCTTCGCGAACGACCTGGTGGTGCCCAACGCCTGGGCCGCCTGCATGGACATCGGCGGCAAGTACGCGGGCACGCTCTCCGGCTCGATGAACATGATGGGCAACCTGGCCGGCGGAACCGCGCCCGTGGTGGCCGGCTACCTTCTCGCCGCCACCCACAACAACTGGCTCGTCCCGCTCCACGTGATGGCGGCGATCTACCTGCTCGGCGTGCTGTGCTGGCTGCTGCTCGATCCGGTAACCCCGCTCGAACCCGTCACGGGCGAACCCAGTTCCTGAGCCAGCCGGGAACGCGCGCGCGCATCGCCTCCGCCACCCGCGCCAGTTCGGCCCGCTCCTCGGGATCGAACGAGCGCGGCTCCGAAGCCGCCGCCACGGCATCGGTCACCTGCTGAACGCTGGCGCAGCCGGGCAGCGTCGCGGCGAGCGCGGGGTTCTTCAGGATGGAGCGGATGGCCAGCCGCGCGCGCCGGCCGTCGCAGGCGTCTCCCCGGAACAGCGCGCCCCCGCCGAACGGCTTGATCCCCAGCACGCCCGTATCGTGGGCCTGCGCGGCCTCCCACAGGCCGTCTGCCGGGGCGGCTCCGGAGCCCGCGGGGACCGGAAACAGGATTACCTCGATCTGTTCCGGGTAGGCGGCCACCATCCTGCGCAGCCACGCGCCATCGTGACTCGATACGCCGGTCGCCCGCGCCAGGCCCTGCCGCCTGGCCAGATCGAGCGCCCCGGCCGTTGCGTCTTCGATCCGCCGCCGCTCGCCCTCGTCTTCGATCCCATCCGCGGGCAGCGAGATGCGCCACAAACCGGCGGCCTCGAGCCCCGTTTCGGCCAGTCCCTCTTTGAGACCCTCCACCAGCTTCCCCGCGCTGCGCCATTCCGGAAACCGCGGCTCGCGCGTGTGCCACGAGTACCCCAGAAGCATTGCGTCACGCCGCCCCGCGAGCGCCCGGCTGTACGCCAGAACCTCCTGAGGCGAGCAGGCGTCCACGTAGTTGATGCCCAGCTCGATCGCGCGGCTCACTACTTCATGGCGATTTGCGATGAAGTCCGCGGCTCGGATGTTCTCGAAATCGGAGTCGTCGTATCCGGACCCCTGGAACGGCCGCCCGAGCACGGGCTCGAGGCCTTTCCAGTGCCCTCCCAGCCCGACCGCCGAGATCGTCAGTCCGGTCTTCCCCAGCCGCCGGTATTCCATGGCTCACTGGCCATTGTAGCTTCCGGTTACCATCGACTCATATGAAGACCAACGCCGTCCGCCTGCTCGATCGCCTCGGCGTCCGCTACGAGCTGCGCGAGTACGACGCCGGTCCCGATCATCTCGACGCCGAGGCCGTGGCCGCCAGGGTTGGCCTCCCGCCCGAGCAGGTCTTCAAGACGCTGGTCGTGCGCGGCGACCGCACCGGCGTCCTCATCGCCGTCGTCCCCGCCAACGCGGAACTCGACGCCAAAGCCCTGGCGCGCCTCTCGGGTGACCGGCGCGTCGAGCTCGTCCCGCTCGCCGAAGTGCAGCCGCTCACCGGCTACGTGCGTGGCGGCGTGACGGCGCTCGGCCTCAAGCACGCCTGGCCCGTCTATGCCGACGAAACCATCGAGCTGTTCGACGTGGTGTCGGTTTCGGCGGGCGTCCGCGGCACGCAAGTCCTGCTCGCTCCCGCGGACTATCTGCGCGCCGTGGAGGCCGCGCTGGGGCCGATCGCGCGGGAACGAGCCTGAGCCACCGCGCGGCTGAAATCCAATCCAACTCCGTGCTCCGGGCAGGCCCGGCTGCAACGCAGTGCAGGCTGCGCCGCCTGGCGGCTCGCGACAGGCCGGAGGCCTGTCCCACGGCAGCCGCTCATAGGCGCCGGAGTTTGTCCAGAACCTCGCGCGGCACCGCAACGTTGCCGTAGCCCGTGCCCAGCGCCAGTCCCGGCTTGTTGTCGCCGTGAAAGTCGCTTCCGCCGGTCACGGCCAGACCGTGGCGCCGCGCCAGCGCGAGAAAGAACTCGGTGTCCGCCGGCCGGTGATCGCTGTGGTACGCCTCGATCGCGGCCAGCCCCATCTCGCGCATCTCGCCCACATCCTTCTCGAAGGCCGGCGGATTCCGCCTGCTCGACCGCACCGGATGCGCCAGCGACGCCAAGCCGCCCGCGCCCGCGATCATCCGGATTCCCGTTTCGAGCTCCGGCTCGTCGCGCTCGACGTACGCCCGAGCCTCTTCGTCCAGGTACAGATCGAACGCCTCCTGGATGTTGGCGACATAGCCCTTCTCGACCATCAGGCGCGCGAAGTGCGGCCGGCCGGCTTGCGACCGTCCCAGGCGCTTCACTTCCTCGATCGCGATGTCCATGCCGAGCGACCGCAGGCGCGCCGCCAGGCGCTCGTTGCGGTCGCGCCGCGCCAGCCGGATCCCTTCGAGCCACTCGCGAAAACCCTCCGCCGGTGCCTCGCGAAGGAAGTAGCCCAGCAGGTGAATCGAGCGCCCGCGAATTCCCGCCGCGCGCGCCCGCCGTCTGGTGCTCAGCTCGATGCCGCATACCAAATCGAGGCCCGCTTCGCGCGCCCGCGGCGCGGCATCATTGTAGCCTGCCAGCGTGTCGTGGTCCGTGATGCCCAGCGCTTCCAAACCCAACGCCACAGCGGCATCCACCAGTTGGAACGCGGTCAGCGTCCCATCGGATTCATCGGTGTGCGTGTGCAGATCGATCATGCCAGGAGACTCCAGTGTAGACTACGCGCGGCGGAGGCCCGCCGCAGCGCGGCTGCCCGCCGCCCGGCTGGTATACTTGTGGTCGCAGCCCGCCATGGCCAATCCAAAATACGCCGCTTCGGAAAGACCCGTGCCCGTCTCCGAGATCGTCGCCACCCTCGCCGGCGGCGTCAAGGTGAAACGCCGTTTCGCGCGCATGCGCGCGTGCAACGAGAAGGACGCGAAGGGCAAGCTCTGCGCCGGCCACCTGAAGCGCTGGTATTTCTTCGGAGACGAGGTCAAGCGGCAGCTTGGCGCGAGCGCCGAAGTCTACCGCTGCGAGCGCTGCCAGACGCTGTACCTGCCGCCGCTCGACGAAGAACCGCGCACCGGAACGCTCTGCTGGTAGCGCGCCGTAGCGCGCCGGCCGCGACGCGCGATCGGTCTCGGCCCGCTCCCTCGCGGGCGCGTTGCGGCGCTACCGCGCAAGCCGGCGACTCGAGGCCGTAACGTCCGCGCAGTTCTCGCCGCCTACCGCTGTGCGGCTCTCGCCGCGTCCCGCCGCGCGGCGCGCGAGAAGATCGGACTGAAAAAGAAAAAACCGCATCGGAGATCCCGATGCGGTTCGCCTTGCATTTTGGGCTGGGCCGGGGCGCCGGGCTGCCTGGTACTCTGCAACCAGCTTCGAGCCCATTCCTGATGAGGCCCTTTCGCAAGTTCCTCTCCAGAAATGCCAGACACCCCCGGACACATCGTCCCGGGCGATAATCGAACCCACTAAGTATTAGGCCCGCTGCTCCAAAAAGACCCTCTGTTGCAACCTGCAGTCGAAAGTGGCGCGGCCAGTAATCTTGAACATCGGCTCCCGCAAGCACGCTGTCTCAACTCCAACGCCGTTCACCGCCGTTGCCTGTTGCAGCAGAGGGCAGGTTCAAAGAGCTGCTTTCACCAATTCGTCACTATTTATAGCATAGGAACGGGCGCCACGGGAATAGGCGCAAGCGTGTGAAAATGAGTTGCAGCTCGTGGCGTACCGTAACCATATCCCCGGCGACCGCCGCGGCGCTCCGGCGAGGCGCCGGGCCCGAACGCGGATCGCGGCCCTGACGCTCTGCCTGGCACTGGCCGGCGCCGCCGCTGGGTCCGCCGAAGAGGACTTTCGCGCCCCCGGCAGGCACCCCTCTCTGCTGCTGACGCCGGCCCGCCTGCGTCTTCTCAGGCGCGAGCGTGAACGGCAGTCGCCGCGCTGGCGCCGGTTCGAATCGCTGATTGCGGGCGAGGCCGCCATGCCGGAGCAGGCTTTTGCGGATGTGCTGTATTATCAAGTATCTGGAGATGCTGCCGCCGCCCGGCGCGCCGTTGGTTGGGCACTCGGCGAGGGTGCGGATTTGCGCCAGCTTGCGCTCGTTTTCGATTGGTGCCAGCCGGCCATGGCCAGCCGCGAGTCCTCCGCGCTCGCCGCCAAACTCGAAGAGGCCATTCGCCGGCCGCCCGCGACCGCCGGGGTTGAGGAGGCGCGCTCCCGCGCCTTCGCGGCCATCGCGCTGGCGGGCGAAGCCCCCGAGGCTTCCGAACGCGAACTCCGCCGGGTCGTCGAGCAGTGGTGGCGCGCCCAGACGGCGCCGGCGCTCGGAGGCCCTGGCGATGTCCTGCCGCGCGCCGGCCGGTATGCGCTGTTCGAGTTGCTGCACGCGGTCCGGGACAACCTCGCCATCGACCTCCGCGAGTCCGCAGCCCCTTACTTCAGGGAACTGCCCGCTCTGGATCTGCTGAGCTACTACCCGCCGCCGTATTCCGGGCCGCAGAACGACTACCGCATCCCCGCCTCCCGCACCGGCGCCACCGATCTGCGCGCCGCCGAAACGGCCCGCGCGGCGGACTTGGCCATGGCCGCCTACGACACCAGCTCACACGGAAGCGAGTTCCTCCAAGGCTGGCTCCTGCACGAGCGCTTCGCCATGACCGGCCTGTTCGGCGCACCCTACGAGTTCCTGTGGGCCAATCCCTATCAGCCCGGCTTGAGCTATTACCACGCCCAGTTGGCGGCGCACGATAGCGTCGGAGGGCAACTCTTTATCCGTTCCGGATGGGACGACGGCGCGCGCTGGGCCGGCTGCTTCGACGGCGCCCTCCAGACGTTCTCGAATGGCAAACCACAGGCGCTCAGCCTCGCATCTCCCAAGTTGCTGGACTTCGGCGATGCCGTGGTGGCGGCTGTCGGCGGCGCGTCGTTCGTCACCCTTGAGAACCCGGTGACGAGAGTTTTCCTGGTGGGCTTGAAACCCGGACGCCGGTACGAACTCGCCATCGGCCCGCACAAGCAGCCGCAGCAGGCCGATCCGGGGGGCATCGTCGAACTGAACTTCAAATCCGGTCTTGAGGGCGCGATCCGAATCCGCGAGCTGCCCGCTCAGCGGTAGAAGTTGCGGATGCGCACCTCGACTCCCGATCCCGCCAGCGCCTTCTCGAACGCTGCCAGGTCGGACCCTCGGTAATGATAGGGAATCGCCACCCGCGGCTTGAATGCCCGCACCGCCGCGGCCGCCTCATCCGGAGGCATCGTGTAGGGCAGGTTCATACACACGTAAGCCACGTCGATATTCTTGAGCGCCCTCATCTCGGGGACGCCTTCCGTGTCTCCCGAAAAGTAGAAGCGCTTGCCCCCGAAGGTGAGCACGTATCCGTTGCCGCGGCCCTTGGGATGAAAGAGCTGGCCCGCGGAAGGCCCGCGCACCAGGTTGTAGGCGGGCACGGCCTCGATCTTCCAATCGCCGAAATCTCTCGTCTCGCCGTTCGCGAGTACGGTTGTGCCGGGCACGCTCGCGGCTACCGCCGCCGGCCCCACCACAACCGTTTTGGAGTTTCGCACCAGGGCCAGCGCCTTGGCGTCCATGTGGTCGAAGTGGTCGTGCGTGATCAGGATCAGGTCGGCCATCGGCAGGCCGGTGTAGTCGCCCTGGCTGAACGGGTCGATGTGAATGACCGTGCCGCCCCCCTGAATCATCAGACTGGCGTGGTGAATGGCGGTGATCTTCACCGCTCCTTTCGCGGTGGGGAATTCGTCGCTGTCGCGCACCGGCTGCGGCTGGGCCAGCGCCGCGGCGAGCAGAAGGAATAGGATCGCTCTCATACCCGAGATTCTACCGCGCGATTCGGGCGGCGGCGCCGGGCGGCGGCGGCTCCGAACGGCGGCTCTCAGGCGTCCACGGAAGACTCGCGCACGCGGAGGGGCGCTTGACCCTGGAAACTGTATCCGAAACCCCGCACCGAGCGAATGACGCGCGGCTCGGCGGGATCCGCCTCGATCTTCTGGCGCAGCCGCAGGATGTAGACATCCACCGCGCGTTCGCCGACCTCGCGGTTATAGCCCCACACCGCGTCCAGGAGTTGTCCGCGCGGGAACACCACGCCGGGGCGGCTCATCAGGAACTCGAGCAGCCGGAATTCCGTGGCAGTGAGACAAAGTTCGGAGCCATTCAACCGCACGGTGCATGTCACCGGGTTGAGTTCGATCCCGCTCGCCTTGAGAGGAACGGGAGGCGCCGTGCGCGGCCTCAACTGCGCGCGGATGCGCGCCAGCACTTCGCCCATGAAGAACGGTTTGACGATGTAGTCGTTCGCCCCCAGATCGAGGCCGGCGATGCGGTCGGCCTCGGAGGCGCGGGCCGTCAGGAAGATGATCGGCGTGGCGGCAAACTGCGGGCACCGGCGAAGATGCTTGCACACCTCCAACCCGTCCGAGTCCGGCAGCATGATGTCGAGCAGGACCAGGTCGGGCCGCTCGCGCAGGCACAGATCCACCACGCCACCGCCTTTGAGGGCGGCGGCGACCTCAAAGCCCGCGCGCTCGAGGTTATACTTCAGCAGTTGAAGGAGATCGGCATCGTCCTCCACCACCGCAACCTTCTTCATGGCAACACCCCCCCTACTGCGGTTTACTCAACTCAAGATTACCGGCCGCTTGTTGCAGTGGCGTTACGAGGGCGTTAAGGGGAGGTTGAAAAAAAGCCGAACCACCGCCCGCCCTCCTAAAGAACGGATGTCTTTTAGCCGATATGTAACGCCGAGGCAATACTTTCGGCGTAGTCTTAAGATGTGTTCTGACAGGGAGGCAATTTGCGGGCAAATATCCTCGTGGTGGGTCTCGATGAGCCGTTGGCAGCGGAGCTCTGCCGCGCCCTTCGGGACCAGCGGCATAGCGTTTTGTCCGAAGCATTTACCTCGGCGGCGGACTGTCTGACGACCGTCGAGCGCGTGGGAGCCGACCTCGTCTTTTGCGGCACCGACCGGCAGCAGTACCAGACCATCCTCGATCATCTGCGCCGGCTCGGCCAGAGCGTGCCGGTCGTGGTGGTGAGCCGTCTCCCGGAAACCGGCGATTGGCTCGATGCCATGGATGCCGGAGCATGGGACTACTGTGCCCCGCCCTTCGAGCCCAAGCTGGTCCAGAGCATCATCTCGAATACGCTACAATACCCTTGCCTGGTGCCTGTTGCGGGCTGATGCGGGAAGGGAGTCCTAAATGGTCGTTCTGGCGGTCGCCTGCCTGGTCCTGGCCTTCCTGGTGCTGCGCGCCAAAAGGCCGGCCGACGCCCCTAACTCCAGCCGCCTTTATCGCGTGGATAACCGCGTGGTGGCCGCAATCCTGGTGATTCTGGCCCTCACGTTCGCCTTCCTGGCCTGGCAAAGCGGCAGGCTGCTGTTCTAGCCCACCACAGAAGACGCCTCCTATGGCCGCTGCGATCTGCCGCAGCTTTCCGCTCTATCGGCTCGATTTTCGTGGATAATGAACCGAGAGGTCGACAGCCGATGAGATCCAGGTGGGAAAGAATCATCTCCGCCAACATGGAGGCGATCCAGGTCGCGGGGCGGAATGCCCCGATATTCAGGCCGCGGCACGGCGGCTTTGTCTGGGTCATGACCGGAGCCGGGGAGGTGCCTGCTCCTCCGCCCAATATGGAGCGTCAGGACATGGCCACCCGCGGCGGCCGGGAAGTGGAGATTGACGCCTCGGACCCCGACTTCCTCCTGCTTCACAAAACCATGGGAGTGATGGAGTACACGCACACGATTCCCTGGGCCGCCATCACCGACATCGTGTTCGTGATCACCCAGGTCCAATAAGCGCCGGCTGACGCACCGTGGGGCAGGCGGTTCCGCCTGCCTGGGCAGGCCACACCGCCCCATCGAATCTCGCAGCCGGGTCGCATCAAAAGACCGCGCCAGGACCCCTCATCCGCCAATTCCGCCTTTCGTCGGATTCTCGACGCTTCCGCCGCGCTGCCGCCTTACCCTCTCATTGAAAGGAGTCCACCATGGTTTCACTTGAGAATGTGAGCCGCCGCTTTCCGATGGACCACCAGTTTGTGAGCGCTCTCGAGGACGTCACTCTCAGCCTGGATGCCGGCGAGTTCGTGGCCGCGGCTGGGCCGAGCGGCAGCGGCAAGTCGACCCTGCTGAACCTGATCGGCTGCATCGACCAGCCCACCAGCGGCTCCATCCGGATCGATGGAGTCGAGACCCGCCGGCTCGGCTCGGCCAAGCTCTCCGAGTTGCGGCGCCGCAAGATCGGTTTCGTCTTTCAGAGCTTCAACCTCATCCCCGTCTTCACGGCATTCGAGAACGTCGAGTACCCGCTGCTGCTGCAGCGCGTGGCGGCACGGGAGCGGCGTGCGCGCACCTTGGAGGCTCTCGAGAGCGTCGGCCTCGGCCCGCGCGCCGCCCATCGCCCGGACCTGCTCTCCGGCGGCGAGCGGCAGCGGGTTGCCGTGGCGCGCGCCATCGTTCATCGCCCCGCCCTGGTGCTCGCGGACGAGCCCACGGCCAATCTTGACACCACCAACGCCACGCAGCTTATCGATCTGATGCGATCCCTCAACCGGCAGCTCGGCGTGACCTTCCTGTTCGCCACGCACGACCCGCGGCTGCTCGGCCGCGCGGATCGCGTCATCCGCCTCTGCGACGGCCGCATCGCAACCGACAGCGCCAAGGAGACCGACCATGAAGACCTTTCTTTCGCTCGCATTTAGGAACATCTTTCGCAGCCGCCGCCGCACCCTGATGATGCTGCTCGTGGTGGCCGGCGGAGTCTCCGCCCTGCTGCTCGCCGGAGGCTACTTTTCGTATATGTTCTGGGGTTTCCGCGAGACCACCATTCGCAACGGCGTCGGCCACCTGCAGATCTTCAACGCGCGCGCCTTCGACCGCGACGAGACGCGCGTGCTCGAAAACGGCCTGGCCGGCTATGAGAGCGTCAGATCCATCGCCCGGTCCACGCCCCACGTCACCGGCGTCGCGCCGCGCATCGAGTTCTTCGGCATGGTCTCGAACGGCCAGAAATCCGGCACCTACATGGGCACGGCCGTGGTCCCCGCGGAGGAACGGAAGATGCACTTCGTTCCGCAGGTCCTCGCCGGCCGCTGGTTCAGCCCGGAGGGCGGCGAAAACGAGGTCATCGTCGGCGCGGGCCTGGCGCGCTCGATGAACGTCAAACCCGGCGGCGGGCTGACGCTGCTGGCCGTCACCGCCGACGGCGCGCTCAACGGAATCGACGTGGATGTGGTGGGAGTCATCACCACGCACTTCAAGGAACTCGACGACCGGCTCCTCCAGATGACGCTGCCCGCGGCCCAGCGCCTGCTCCAGACCGACCGCGTCACCAAGCTCGTCGTCGGCCTGGACAACACCGACCGCACCCAGGCGGTTCGCGCCGTGCTGGCATCGCGCCTGGCTGGCTCCCAGCCTCGCGTCATCCTCAAGGACTGGCAGGAGCTCTCGCCCATGTACCGCCAGATCGTCCTGATGTTCGGCGGGATTCTGACCTTCATGGCCATCATCATCTTCTTCATGGTGGTGATGTCCAGCTCGAACACCATGATGATGGCGATGTTCGAGCGCACGCGCGAGGTGGGCACCATGCTGGCGCTGGGCACGCCGCGCGCCTGGGTGCTGGCGCTGTTCGTTCTCGAAGGCGCGCTGACCGGCGTCCTGGGGGCCGCGGCCGGGCTGCTGGCCGGCAACGGGATCGCGGCGCTGCTCAACCGCGCGCAGATCCAACTGCCCCCACCGCCCGGCAACAGCACCGGCTTCCCGCTGCGCATCTTCCACGTTCCCGAGTACATGATCCTGGCGTCGATCCTGGTGGTGCTGACGCTGGCGGCGGCTTCGATTCCGCCCGCCTGGCGCGCCTCGCGGCTCAAAGTGGTCGAGGCGCTGGCGCACATCTAGGGCCGTGGGGCAGGCGGTTCCGCCTGCCCAGGCCGTTCCAGGAGGACAATATGCTTCGCATCGCATTCCCGATCATCCTGATGGCGGCGGCTGCCTCGGCGGCCGGGCCCGATCCAAACGCCCTGCTCCGCGAGTTCGACTCGCTGCGCAACGGCTGGGATTCTTACGTAGTCCGCGTCAGCATCCGCAATTACGAGGAAGGCAAGCAAAACGAGGAGCACCTCTACGAGGTCTACCAGAAGGGCGCCGAAAAGACCTACGTCGAGTTCCTCAGTCCGCGAGAGAAGGGCGAGAGCCTGCTTATGCTCGGCGACGATATGTGGATCTACCTGCCCGATACCAGCCGGCCGATTCGAATCACCCCGCTCGAGCGGCTCACCGGCAATACCTCCAACGGCGACGTCGCACGCACGCATTACGCCATCGACTACGACGGCGTCTTCGTGCGCACCGAGGCGGTGGATGGCGTCAACTGCCACCTCCTCGATCTGACGGCGCGCCGCAAGGGATCCACCTATCGCAGCATCCATCTGTGGCTGCGCGCCTCCGACGCCCGGCCCGTCAAGGCGGACTTCTTCGTCGCGTCGGGCAAGCAGTTGAAGTCCGCCACCTACGACCGCTACCAGGAAGTCAACGGCCAGACCCTCCTGCGGCGCATGACCATCTATGACAACGTCCGCAAGGGCTCGCGCTCGGTGATCGAGTATCTGCAATTCACCCAGCGCAGCCTGCCGGACCGCATGTTCCACCAGGGACGGTCGGAGAGGTTCTGACATGCGCGCCGGGCGTAGTGCGGAGGCTCTCGCGCTGCTGGCGCTTCTGCTGGCCGCGCCCGCGGCGGCCGCCCAGGACGCGTCTCCGGACGCCGCTCCCTCGAGCCTAGCCGACGGCCAGACCCAACTGGCCAACGACCAGACCCGGCTGGCCGTGTCACTCTACGAGGAGGCTTCCATCCAGGCCGGCCTGCTCGTCCCGCTGCCCTGGTTCCAGAACCTGCTGCTTGCGGAGCCGTCGTTCTCCTGGCGGCACGCGCAACGCTGGCGTCTCTCGGCCAGCCTCGCCGCCATCGGATCCACGGATGGCGACACCCACGGCCAACTGCGCGTCAAGGAGGCCTGGGGAGGCGTCACCGTGGGCGACTTCGATTTCAGCCTTGGGAAGAAGATCCTGCGCTGGGGCACCGGCTACGCTTTCACGCCTACCGGCGTTCTCGACCCCCCACGCAACCCGCTCGATCCCACCGACCGCCTCGGTTTGAACGAGGGCCGCGAGATGGTTGCCGCCGACTGGGTCGAGGGCCGCCACGCGCTGACGGCCGTGTGGGCCACTGCGGGCGTCTTTGGCGAAAGCCGCGCCGGCATGACCGACACCGCCGCCCTCCGCTACAACACCATGGTCAAGGGTTTCGATTCGGCGATCGTCTTCGCCCACGATTCCGGGCGGCGCGATTTCTTCGGCGCCAACTTCACCCGCGTGGTGGGCGAGGCGATCGAGGTTCACGGCGAATTTGCCCACCGCGATTCGAACGCCTTCCTCCTGGGGGGCAAGTACATGCTGCGCTCGGGCGTGAGCTCGATTTTCGAATTCTATTCGCCGCCCACTCCGCGGCTCGGCCGCTACGCGTTCCTCAGCGTGGGCAAGTCGCGGCTGCGCGAGTTGCCCGGCTGGAAGCAGTGGGACCTCGGCCTCTCGCTTCTGGCGAACACCACCGACCACAGCCGTATTCTGGTCCTCGACGTCACGCGGCGCCTCGCCGATCGCTTTTCGTTCATCGGCCGCGCCGAGACCCCGGGCGGCAAGAGGTGGCGCTCCGAGTATGGTATGATCCCGTACTCCGCCCTGGTCTCGATCGGGTTCCGGTATCAGATATGACCTACCTCAGCGGCCAACCTGGAGCTTTCCGCCGGTACCTCGTGCGCCTCGCGATCGTCAACCTCGCCGCCGCCGTCGTCGCGGTGCTGGCCCTGGTCGGCATCCGATACCCGGTCAGCGTCCCGTTCGTCGTCGACGCGCTGCTCAATTCGCTGGTCTACTCCTTCACCATCGGGGGAATGGCCGGCCTGCTGATGCCGCTCATCGCCGGCAAGACGGCCCTTTTGGGCTCGGGCAAGAGGATCGCGGTTGTCGTTGTCAGTCTCGTGATCCTGGCCGTCGCCGGCTGCGCAATCTCCACCGTGATTCTGGTTCAAGTGGGCCTGCGGCACCCGGCTGACGCCTGGTCGAACTTCTGGGGCATTCTCCGCTTTTGCGTTGTCATCGCGCTGCTGGTGGGCCTGGGCATGTACTTCTTCGAGTCCATGCGCTACCGCCTCACCCAGGCGACGCTCGATCTGCGCACGCAGCAACTCGAGCAGGAGCGCGCCCGGAAGCTGGCCACCGAGGCCCGCCTGTCGTCGCTCGAATCGCGCATCCACCCCCATTTCCTGTTTAACACCCTCAACTCGATCTCCGCGCTCATCCGCGATGAGCCGCAACGGGCCGAGGACACCGTCGGGAGGCTGGCCGCGCTGCTCAGATTCTCGCTGGACGCCAACCAGTGCAGCCTCGTCCCGATCGAGCAGGAACTCAAGATCGTTCGCGACTACCTGGAGATCGAGAAGGCGCGCTTCGGCGAGCGGCTGCGCTACTCGATCGAGGTGTCGCCGGAAGCGCGCCAGGCCAGCCTGCCGCCGCTGGCGGTCGAATCGCTGGTCGAGAACAGCGTGAAGCACGCCATCGCTCCCCGGCGCGAGGGCGGCGAAGTTCGCGTGACCGCGCGCGCCGTTGACGGCTCGATCGAGATCGAAGTGGCCGATACCGGCTCCGGCTTCTCGCTCGATGCCATCCCCCGCGGGCACGGCATCGACAATCTGGTGGCACGTCTCGACGTGCTCTATCGTGGCCGGGCCAGGCTCGACGTAGGGGCGGCGGACGGCCGCGCGTCGGTCCGCCTGGTGCTGCCCGAACGGACATGAAGCTCCGCGCCTATCTCGCCGATGACGAGCCGCTGGCGCTCAAGCGCCTGGCGCGCCTGATCGAGGAAACCGGCCGCTTCGAGATCGCGGCGAGCGCCACCGATCCCGAGGCCGCGGTCGAGTTCCTCTCCCGCGAGCGGGTGGACGTGCTGTTCCTCGATATCGAGATGCCCGGCATGAACGGTTTCGAACTGCTGGCGCGCCTGCCGCGCCAGCCTGCGGTGATCTTCACCACGGCCTTCGACCAGTACGCGCTCCGCGCTTTCGAGGTCAACGCCATCGACTACCTGCTCAAGCCGGTCGAGCCGGAGCAACTCGATCGCGCCATCCGCAAGCTGGAGCGGCTCGGCGGCGCGCTCCCCGAATGGATGCGCCATCCCGATTTCCGCGCGGTGCTCAGCCAGATCGCGGCTTCGCTCAAGCCGCCCGAGCCGCCCATGGACCGCATCGCCTCGCGCGTGGGCGAACGCGTCCAGTTCATCGACCTGGCCCGCGTCACGCACTTCTTCGCCCAGGACAAGCTGACCTTCGCCGCCTGCGCCGGCAAGAACTATTGCGTCGATCACACCATCGCCCAGCTCGAGCAGAAGCTGGCGCGCCAGAACTTCCTCCGCATCCACCGCTCGACCCTGGTGAACCTGGAGTGGGTCCTCGAAGTCAACTCCTGGTTCGCCGGCGGCGTCCTGCTGCGCCTCAAGGACGACAAGCACACCGAGCTGCCCGTGGCCCGCGACCGCCTGCGCGCGCTCAAGCAGCGGCTGGGGTTCTGAACTCCCAGTAGGACAGGCCTCTGGCCTGTCGCCAGCGGGTTTCAGCCCGCCTTCACCGCCCGCGCAATGGCCTCGGCGATCTTCCGGCCGTGGAAGCGTCCGTTTTCGATGAAGATCTCGTTGGTGTGCATTCCGGCTACGATCACGCCCGCCAGGTAGATCCCTTTGCGGTGGCTCTCGAGCGTCTCCGGATCGGTGTACGGCCGCCGGGTTTCCGGATCGAACACGATCCCGTGCGCCGCCAGAAACTCGGTGTCCGGGCGATAGCCGATCATCGCAAAAACGAAATCGTTGCGCAGCCGCACCTCGCCTTCGGGCGTCTCGACGGCAATCGAATCCGGCCGGATCTCGCACAGCCGCGAACGGAAGTAGGCCTTGATCTCCCCGCTCCCGATCCGGTTCTCGATGTTTGGCTTGATCCAGTACTTCACGTGGTCGCTGATCGCCTCGCCGCGTTGGATCAGCGTGACGCGCGCCCCTGTCCAGTGCAGCTCCAGCGCCGCGATGCACGCCGAGTTCTTGCCGCCAATCACCGCCACGTCCGCGTCGTGGTACGGGTGCGGCTCCCGGTAATAGTGGATGACCTTCGCGAGCTCCTCTCCCGGCACGTCCAGCCGGTTCGGCAGATCGTAGTAGCCGGTCGCGAAGATCGCCTTTCGGGCGCCGTACTGCCGCGGGCGGCCGAGCCGGTCGGTGGTGCACACGGCGAAGTTGCCGTCTTCGCCCTCGATGCGCTCCACGCGCTCGTACTGGCGAATGTCGAGTTCGAAGTGCTCGGCCACGCGGCGGTAGTACTTCAGCGCTTCCGTGCGGGTCGGCTTCTCGCCCAGCGACGTCATCGGGATGCCGCCGATTTCGAGCAGCTCCGGCGTCGTGAAAAACGTCATGTGCGTCGGGTAGTTGTAGATCGAATTCAGCAGGCAGCCCTTGTCGAAGACGGCGGCCCGGAGGCCGCGCTGCTTCAGCTCGATCCCGCACGCGAGGCCGGTCGGCCCCGCCCCCACGATCACCGCGTCGAATCGCTCCAACATCGTTCCCTCTCTCCTCCCAGTGTACCGGGCCGTGAACCGTGGGGCAGGCGGTTCCGCCTGCCCCACGCCGGGCTTCATATCCGTAATCCGGGAGTATACTTATCTTGTGCGAATCAAGACATCGATCACACTGCCGAAAGACCTGCTGGGCCGCCTCGACCGGGTGGACAGGAACCGCTCCGCGCTGATCGAGCGGGCCGCGCGCGCCTATCTGGCCGAAATGGAAAAGCAGGCGCGGGACCGGAGAGACGTCGAAATCATCGGCCGCCACGCCGCCCGCCTCAATCGTGAAGCGCTGGATACGCTGGAATACCAGCGGCAGCCATGAATCGCGGCGAGCTCTACCTGGTGCGCAAGCCGGGTTCGCAGGATCCGCGGAAGCAGCGCGTGTTCGTCGTCGTCAGCCGGCAAGCGCTGGCCGATTCCAGGTTCTCGACTCTGATCTGCGCCCCCGTCTACTCGCAGCATGACGGCCTGAGCACCCAGGTCCGCGTCGGCCTCGCAGAGGGCCTCAAGAAGGAGTCCAGCATCCATTGCGACGAACTGGTCAGCCTCCCCAAGTCCGCCCTGACCCATTTCGTCGGCTCTCTCAAGTTCGCCGCGCTGCGGGAACTGAACCGCGCGCTGGCCATTGCGCTGGGCCTCGAAGACCCTTACAGCATCCCCTCGACGCTGGCGTAAACCCCCTCGAGCGCGGCTCCCAGCTTGGATGCGTCCTTGCCGCCCGCCTCGGCCATGTCCGGCCGGCCGCCGCCTTTGCCGCCCACGGCCTGCGCCACCGCGCCCGCCAGTTTGCCGGCGTGGACCTTCGCGGTGAGGTCCTTCGTGACCGCCGAAACGATCGCCACTCCCGCATCGTCGGCCGACGCCAGAACGATCACCGCGCTCTTCCACTTGTTGCGCAGCGAATCCGCCAGGGCGCGCATCTGCTGCCTGTCCAGGCCATCCACGCGCTCGGCCACGACGCGCACGCCCTGGACCGTCCGCGCCTGGTGCTCGAGGCCGCTCATCTGCGCCTGCGCCACCTTCGCCTTGAGCTGCTCGATCTGCCGTTCGAGCGCCCGCCGCTGCTCCAGCGCCTTCTCCACCTGCTCCACCACTTCCGTCTCGGAAACCCGCATCAGCTCCGCGACGCGGCGCAGCGAGCCCTCGGCCTCCTCGAAACGCGCCAGCGCGCCCTCGCCCGTGACGGCCTCGATGCGCCGCACGCCCGCCGAAATGCTGCCCTCCGAGGTGATCTTGCAGACGCCGATCTCGCCCGTCCGCCCCACGTGCGTTCCGCCGCACAGCTCCTTGCTGAACCCCGGCACCTGCACCACGCGCACCTGGTCGCCGTACTTCTCGCCGAACAGCGCCGTGGCGCCCGTCGTGAGCGCCTGGTCGAGGTCCATCACGGTAGTCGCGACGGCCTTATCCGCCAGAACCTGCTCCACCATCAGCCGCTCGACTTCGGCGATCTCGACCGCGTCCATGGCGGCGTAGTGCGTGAAATCGAAGCGCAGCCGGGACGGCTCCACCACCGAACCCGCCTGCTTCACGTGCGTGCCGAGCACCGCCCGCAGCGCCGCGTGCAGCAGGTGCGT
>Ga0182017_10001482_pt1 | contig 18026 bp, 15 predicted proteins | sample 712E3DmetaG_FD_120492 | JGI IMG/M metagenome (GOLD analysis project Ga0182017, IMG submission 120492) | Permafrost microbial communities from Stordalen Mire, Sweden - 712E3D metaG | ecosystem: Environmental > Terrestrial > Soil > Wetlands > Permafrost | place: Sweden: Stordalen | collected... | reverse complement strand
TCTGGCGCCTGAGCTCGCTCGTGAAGATCGAGCACACTCTCTTCGCGCTTCCGTTCGCCTATGTGGGCGCCCTGCTCGCCCGTCGCTCGGCGGGGGCGCTACCAAGCTGGTTAGAGATGCTCTGGATCACGCTGGCGATGGTGAGCGCGCGCTCTCTGGCAATGGGGATCAACCGGCTAGTCGACCGCGAGATCGATGCTCGTAATCCTCGAACGGCAGGTCGTGAGCTTCCGAGCGGCAGGCTCAGCTCGTCCCAGGTAACCGTCTTCTGCCTCGCCTCTCTCGCCCTGCTCGTGCTCGCCGCCTTTCGGCTCGCGCCCGCGGTTCGCTACCTCTGGCCGATACCGGTGCTGGCTTTCGTCGTCTATCCCTACCTGAAGCGGGTGACCTGGCTCTGCCATCTCTGGCTGGGCGCGACCATTGGTCTGGCTCCTTTCGGGGCCTGGCTGGCGCTGGGTGGCCCGGTCGTGGCGGCGCCGTTCGTGCTCTGGGTCGCCGTCGCCTGCTGGGTCGCGGGCTTCGACCTCTTCTACTCGCTCTTCGACCTCGAGATCGATCGCGCTCAGGGGCTGCATTCCGTCGCGGCGCATTTTGGGGTCACCGGTGTTTTTCGCGGCGCCCGCTTGCTACACGTGATTACCGTGGCCGCTCTCGCCCTCGCCGGATACTCGGGCCACGCCGGGGTTCTTTGGGGACTCGGGGTCGCGGCTGTCGCGGCGCTCTTGACCTACGAGCACTTGATCGTCTCGCCGCGCGACCTGCGGCGCCTCAACGCCGCCTTCTTCACGGTCAACGGCGTAATCGCGGTCATCTTCCTGGGCTTCGTCCTGGCCGATACGCTCACGACCTAACCCCCGCGGTTGTACATCCCTGCCGGAACAAGCTCTTAGGCTTTGCGTGTTTCTCTATCCTGGCCCCGTGAGCCATCGGCGCGACACGGGCAGTAGCGGTTAGTGAACGAGACAGCTAGATCTCTCGTGGGACGGCCGCTGCCGGTTCAAGCGCCGACGGCGTTTGTACGGATTCGCACGTACCGTCGCGCCCGCTGCCTCGAGTGCAGCGCAAGGGGCTTCCGCTGCCGTCCTCGGCGGCGGCGCCTTCCCCGTCAGTAGTCCGTGCTCGCCGGAGCGCCGGATGGAGCGACCGTAACAGGGCGTTGGCAATCGGCGACGAAGCGGCGAGAATGGGAGAACTCGTGCGCTTTCGCTTCATCACTTTCCTGACCGACTTCGGTATCCAGGACGACTTCGTCGGCACGTGCCACGGAGTGATCAAGCGGATCGCCCCCGACGTCGAGATCATCGACATCACGCACGGCATCGAGCCGCGGCGCCTTCTCCACGGAGCGCTGACGCTTGCCGACACGATTCCGTACATGCCGGTGGGAGTCCATCTCGCCGTAGTCGATCCGGGAGTCGGCACCGATCGTCGGGCCATGGCGCTCGAGGACAAGAGTGGGCGCGTCTACGTGGGCCCCGACAACGGGCTGTTGCTTCCGGTTGCCGAAGGGATGGGTGGGATAACGCAAGCCCACCAGATCACCAATCGCAAGTACTCGCTGGAGGAGGTCTCGCCGACCTTCCACGGCCGCGACGTCTTCTCGCCGGCAGCGGCTTACCTGGCGCTGGGAGTGCCGCTCGAGGAGATGGGGCCGAAGATCGAGGTTGCGGATCTAATCCGGCTGGACATTCCGAAGCCGGAGGCGCGCAAAGGACGGATCAAGGCAGTGATCGTCGATACCGATCGCTTCGGGAACATGCAGCTCAACCTTCGCCACACCCATCTCGAGGCAACGGGCCTCGTCGTCGGGACGCAGATCGAGCTCGAGCACAAGGGCGAGCGCTACTACGCGATCACAGCTCGCACCTTCTCGGACGCCCGGCGCGGCGACATCATGCTCTACGAGGACTCCTTCCAGAACATCGCCGTCGCCATCTCGGGTGGCGACGCGGCGGTCATGTTCGGCGCTACGCCGGGCGACAAGATCATCATCCGCCTGCGCGAAAGCTGAGATCGCGCAGTGATCGCGCTCGAGCTTCAGATACTCGCGGGCTCCTACGCGGTAAGCCGGCTTTCTCCCGACGCGCCGGTCCCGGAATGGGCGCGGGGAGAGCTCGTGGCGCTGACGCGGACGCCGGATGAGCTCTCGATTGTCTCGCCGGCCGATTCGGTGCCCGAATCGGTTAAGAGCGAGCGAGGTTGGCGAGCTCTGCGCGTGGCGGGGCCGCTCGATCTCTCGCTGATTGGGATCCTCGCGGCGCTGAGCGGCGTTCTGGCACAGGCGGAGATCCCGATCTTCGCGCTCTCGACCTTTTACACCGATTACTTTCTCGTCGGCGAACGAGACTTGGAACGAGCCTTACGCGCGCTCGAGTCGGCGGGTCACCGCGTAGTTCCGGCGGATAGCGCCGCGGATACGGCCGCCGGGCAACGATGAGCGGCTCGGTACGATTGCTTGGATGGCTCTGAAGCAATCGACAGCGAGAATCGACGCCGCGCGTATCCGCGCGGACTTCCCGATCTTCGATCAGCTCGTCGGCGGAAAGCCGCTGGCCTTCCTCGACTCCGCCGTGAGCGCACACAAGCCCCGGTTCGTGCTCGAGGCGTTGGAGGAGTTCTACGAGCACTCCTACGGCAACGTCGGTCGCGGCGTCTACGCGCTCGCTGAGCGCGCCAACGCGGCCTACGAGCAGGCGCGCGAAAAGGTGCGCGAGTTCGTCAACGCCCGCTCGCCGCGAGAAGTCGTCTTCACGCGCAACACGACCGAGGGCATCAACCTGGTCGCTTACGCCTGGGGTCTCGACAACCTCGGCCCCGGCGACGTGGTGCTGACGACCGAGCTCGAGCACCACTCGAACTTCGTTCCCTGGCAGGAGGTTGCGAGGCGCACGGGCGCGACCTTCAAGGCGATTCCGGTGACTGCCGAGGGCGAGCTGGAGCTGGAGGCGCTCGACGAGCTCGGGCGCGCCGGGAATGTGAAGGTGGTTGCTGTAACCGCCGTCTCGAACTCGCTCGGCACGATCGTCCCGGTCGAGAGGCTGATCCGCTTCGCGCACGAACATGGTGCGATCGCCGTCATCGACGCGGCCCAGGCGGCACCACACCGCGTGATCGACGTGCAAGCGCTCGACTGCGACTTCCTCGCCTTCTCGGGCCACAAGATGTGCGGTCCCAGCGGCGTCGGCGTGCTCTACGGTCGCAGCGAGCTGCTGGAGCGAATGAGCCCGTTCCAGACCGGCGGCGGCATGATCCGGCGCGTCTCGGTCGAGAAGACGACATGGGCCGGCCTACCACACAAGTTCGAGGCCGGCACGCCGCCGGTCGCCGAGGCGGTTGCGCTCGGCGCGGCGATCGACTACCTCGGCGGAATCGGGCTGGAGGCGATCGCCGCCCACGAGCACGAGCTGACGGCCTACACGCTCGAGCAGCTCGGAGAGCAGCCCGGTCTGACTCTCTACGGGCCTCCGCTCGAGCGCCGCGCCGGAATCGTCTCCTTCAATCTGGAGGGCATCCACCCGCACGACGTCGCCCAGATCCTGGACGCGGAGGGAGTGTGCGTGCGCGCCGGGCACCACTGCAACCAGCCTCTGATGCGCCGGCTTGGGGTTGCGGCGACGACCCGCGCCAGCTTCTATCTCTACTCGCTGCCCGAAGAGGTCGACCGCCTCGTCGTCGGTCTCGAGCGGGCGCGCAAGGTATTCGCGTAGTGCTCCATCCAGCAATACCCTCCGGCCTCTGGCCCGCTATCAAGCGGCGCGCTGCGTTGTCCTCAGTCGCGTCCGTACTAACCAGTACGAAAGCTCCCTGCTTCGGAGCTCGGCTGGAAACAGAGAAGCACCGGCTGGGCACGATCTCGCGGCCCGGGGACGTTATCCTCGGTCGCATCCGTATCTTCGACCGATACGAATGCGCCCTGCGTCCTAGCCTCGAACCACGAGCTCGCACTCATCCGGCGCCTTTCCGTCCCCAGACGAGCTCCCTAGCATCGCTTGGTGCTAGCGACCCAAATACTTGGAAGCATCACTGGACGGAGCACTAGTGAGCGCCGACGATCTCTATCGCGAGCTGATCCTCGATCACTATAAGAGCCCGCGCCACCGTGGCCGCCTCGACCGCGCCGACGCCTGCGCCGAGGGGCAGAACCCGCTTTGCGGAGACGAGCTCACGGTCACGCTCAGGTTCGGCGCCGACGGTGAGACGATCGAGGAGATCGCCTTCGAAGGTCAGGGCTGCGCGATCAGCCAGGCGGCCGCCTCGATGCTGAGCGAGGAGGTAGTCGGGCACAAGGCGACCGAGGTGGCAGCTATCGACAAGGACGACTCCCCGTTGGTGGCGATGATGATCGAGAGCGGAACGCCACTCACCCCGATCCGGCTCAAGTGCGCGTTGCTCGGCCTGGGCGTGCTCAAAGTCGCGCTGCACAAGGCCGTCGGCACTCCCCTTCCCGAGGAGTGGACGGGCGTCGAAGAGGTCGAGTTCGAGTAGTGAGCGGTCGCGCGACGCGGAGGACGCGCCGATGACGCCCGGCCCGGCCGCTCGGCGCGTGCTCGAACGCCTCGAGCGCGAGGACGCCGAGGAACGCCGGCTCGGCAAGCCGAGAGAGGAGCGATCGCGGCAGATCGCGGCGACGACCGGGCGCTTGCTGTTTACTCTGGCCGCCGCCCGGCAGGGCTGCAAGGTGCTCGAGGTCGGAGGTTCGAGAGGGTACTCGACGATCTGGCTTGCCTCGGCGGTCGCGCTTGGAGTCGGTCGCGTCGTATCGCTCGAAAACGACCCGCGCAAGGTGAGTGCCTGGCGAGCGAACGTCGCTGAGGCTGACCTCGACGCGTACGCAGAACTGATAGAAGGTGACGCTTTCACAACCCTTCCGGCTCTCGGCAAGTGCTTCGACCTCTGCTTCATCGACGCCGAGAAGGGCGACTACGAGCGCCTTTTCGCGCTTGCGCGCGAGAAGATTACTCTCGGCAGTTTGATCGTGGCCGACAACGTCCTATCGCACTCCGACACGCTGGCCGCCTACTCGAGAGCGCGGCAGAGCGATCCCACTCTCGTCAGCGTCACGGTGCCGCTCGACCGCGGGCTCGAGTTCAGCACGATCATCGGCTGACCGGCCGAGATCGTTCGCTCGACGTCTGTCTTGACCGCCTGCCTATCATGGCTATACGCGGAAAGGAGGTGGTCCAGTGGAAGATTCTTCAAGTACTGGCAGCGGAGGTACCAGCGGGTAGAGGCGTGTCCCGGGGACCACCGGGAATCGCCTAGCCAGCGTAGGGGACTTGCGCGATCGCACCGCGGTCGTTTGGCCGCGAGAAGCGCCTCTACCAATCCAACGCTGGTCACCGGTTCGGAGGGCCGCCTCGGCGGCCCTCCTTCTATTCGAGCCTCTAACGAAACGAAGCACTCCGTCGCCTGGCCACGTTTTTACTGATTCGGCACGAACGTGGCATGTTTCCGGGCGTCTTTTCTCGATACCGCGCTACGCCCCGTGGGCGGGTGGGGGTGGAGAGGTGGGGCCTGCCGCTTCTGGAACTACGAGAAGCCCGTGTTTCGGCCCCGCAGCGAGTTGAAGTGGCGCCTTACGCGCCCGATCTAACGATCGCTCATCCCGTCAGGCTCGGCCGATCGCGTCCCGGACCTGTTCCTCGAGCGATATCAGCGGGAGCTGGAAAACCTTCCCTGTGGATGCGACGTCGCCGACGTTGTCGCCGGCAGCGAGCATCTTCAACTGGTCGCGGGTGAACGGAAAACCGGGCAGGCGCTCGAGCAGCGTGGCCTGAGCGCGGGCGAGTGAGAAGGGGATGTGGACGCGCAGGCGCCGCTTGCCGAGCACGCGTGCGATCAGTGCGTAAAGCTCGTCCCAGCTGACGCGGTCGGGCCCGGCGAGGTCGAAGGTACGGTCGCGGGCGGGCTCGAGGTCAAGCCCTTTGACCAGGTGCGCGACGACGTCTTCGACCGAGATCGGCTGGATCCGCTGGGTGCCGGGACCGAGCACGGGCGTTATCGGCGAGTAGCGAACGAGGCGCAGAAAGGTCGGGAGAACGCCGCCGTCGTGGCTGAAGACGAAGCTCGGACGAAAGATCACGTGCTCCAGGCTCGAGGCCTCGAGCGCTCGCTCCTCGTTCCACTTGGACTGGTAGTAAGGCGTGAGCCCGTGCGTGCTCTGATCGAGCCCCAAAGCGCTGACGAGCACGAACCGCCGCACTCCCGCCTCGCTCGCGGCTTCGATGAGCGCTCGCGTTCCCGACGTCATCACCCGCTCGTAGTCGTTCGCCCGGCCGCGGATGATGGCAACGAGATGAACCACCGCGTCCACACCGTCGCATGCGGCGCGCAGGCTCGCCGGGTCGGCCATATCGCCCCGTGCAAGCTTGCGGCCCTGCGCTTCGAGCTGGCGCCCACGCGAACTCGAGCGGACGAGGCAGCGAGTTGGCCGCTCGAGCGATCGAAAGGTCGCGACGAGGTGCTTACCGATGAAGCCGGTCGCGCCCGTGACGAGAATCACGGCTCTCTCGTTTCGGCCGCGAGCCGCACCCTGATCGAACGAACGGAGACGGTCACGGTAAGGATGGTATGCCTGTCGCGCGGCGTCTCGATTCCCGCTCTACTGCCGGACGGGTGTTTTGCTTGCAAACTCCGGCTTTTTTGGTTCGCTCTCGCTCACGTTTGCTGGCGGGTCCGATAGGGTGGCGGCTGCGTGGTACTCGAGCCCGTCGATCCTAACTCTCGCTTTCACGAGCGACGCCAACGTGCCCGGCATCGGCGCAAGCTTCGCCGGACAGCTTTCCTGTTCGCGCTCGTAATCGCGGCGATCGCGGGTGGAGTAGTCGTCTGGGTGGCTGGGCGCGGCACAAATCCGTCCACACACGACGCCGTTCCGCGCGCCGGGACCACCACCAAGGCGTCGACAGAACAGAATCCCAACCTGCCGAAGGAGATCCGTGGCATCCACGTCACCATGGGCCTCGCGTCGCTGTCGGGCAAGCTCGCCCAGTACATCAGCTTGAAAGACGAAGGTCTGAACACGATCGAGCTCGACGTCAAGGACGAGAGCGGCGCGGTTGCCTTCCGTTCTCCCGATGCGCCCCTTGCCAGCGCGGTCGGCGCTGCGGGGAACTTCTACAAGCCGGCCGAAGTAGCCGATCAGGTCCACGCCGACCATCTCTACCTGATCGGTCGCATCGCGGTCTTCGAAGATCCGGTGCTCTCGGCTCGCAGGCCGGAAATGGCGATTCAGCGCTCGGATGGCTCGCCCTGGCTCAGCGGCGGCCTCGGCTGGACGAACGAATACGACAAGCGAGTCTGGAATTACAACGTCTCGATCGCCAAGGTTGCCGCCAAGGCCGGCTTCGACGAGATCCAGTTCGACTACGCCCGTTTCCCCTCTGACGGCCCGATCTCCAGCGCCGTCTGGCCGGGTAAGAGAAACGAGCCCGAGTCGGTGACGATCGATCGCTTTCTTGCCTATGCGACCAAGCAGCTCAAGCCGTTCGGCGTCCGCGTTTCCGTCGACGTCTTCGGTCTAGCCGCCACTAACAATCTCGGGATCGGCCAGTCACCGGGGAAGATGGCGCGGATCGTTGATGCGATCTACCCGATGGTTTACCCGTCGCACTTCGGCCCGGGGCAGTACGGCCTTCCGGATCCGCAGGCCGTACCGGGAACGACCGTCGGTTACGCGCTAAATGACTTTGCCACTCAGATGCACGGTAAGAAGGCCGATCTCGTCGCCTGGCTTCAGGACTTCTCGTGGCAGGGGCGCCCGTTCACGCTCTCGGACGTTCAGGACGAAGTGCTGGCCGTTCGCAGGAGCGGCGCCCGTGGCTTCCTGCTCTGGAATGCGATGGGCACCTATACGCCGGGAGCCCTTCAGCCCGCGGGCAGCAACACCGCCGTCGGCTGAACTAAAACTCGTTCCAAATGAAGCACGCCACCGCCTAGCCGCGCTCGGCGGGTCTTCATTCCGAGACAAGCTCTTGGCATCCACGGCTCGACCCCTTCGGTCGCACATCTCTACCGGAGCAGGCGCTTGATTGGGCGGCTTTCGACACCGCTCCGGTATCGTCCGGGCGATGCAGTCGTCGCGCGCCATTCAGCTACTGACGGAGATCCCGGGCCCTCGCTCGCGCGAGATCCTGGCGCGTAAGCAGAAAGTCGTTGCCGCTCCGGTCACCGTGCAGGCGCCGGTCGTGATCGCATCGGCGCTGGGCACCGTCGTGACCGACGTCGACGGTAACCGCTTTCTCGACTTCGCGGGTGGGATCGGCTGCCTGGTGGTCGGTCACTCTCATCCGAGGGTGGTCGAGGCGGTACGCGAACAGGCGGGACTCTTCCTCCACACCGATTTCGCCGTCGTTCCCTATGAGATCTATGCGACCGTTGCTGAGCGGCTGATCGCGGCGACGCCCTTCACGGGGCCGGCGAAGGCGGCCTTTTTCAACTCCGGCGCCGAGGCGATCGAGAACGCGATCAAATTCGCACGCCTGGCGACCGGACGCCCCGCGGTGATCGCCTTCGAAGGCGGCTTTCACGGGCGAACTCTTCTCGCCCTGACGATGACCTCGAAGGCCAACCCCTACAAAGTCGGCTTGGGTCCTCTCGCGCCTGCGGTCCACCACCTTCCCTTTGCTCAGGACTACCGCGGTCCGTCGGGCGCCGAGGCGCTTGCGGAGCTCGAGCGGGCGCTCCTGACGCAGGTGGCGCCGAGCGAGGTTGCGGCCGTAGTTGTGGAGCCGATCCAGGGCGAGGGCGGTTTCGTTCCCGCGCCCGAGGAGTTCATGCACGGCTTGCGCCGGATCTGTGACGAGCACGGGATCGTACTCGTGGTCGACGAGGTGCAGTCTGGCTTCGGTCGCACCGGCGCGATGTTTGCGATCGAGCACTACGGGATCGAGCCCGATTTGATCGTGGTGGCGAAGGCGCTGGCGTCCGGGCTGCCGCTTTCGGGAGTGATCGGCAAGGCCGAGATCATGGATGCGCCGCACGAGGGCGCTATCGGTGGCACTTACGTCGGGAACCCGGTTGCGCTCGCCGCGGCGAGCGCCGTTCTGGACGTGATCGAGGCCGAGAACCTGATCGATCGGGCGAAGGCGCTCGGCGAGACGATCGGCGCTCGGATGAGCGCCTGGCAGGATCGCTTCGAGCAGATCGGCGACGTGCGTGGCCGCGGCGCGATGCTCGCAATCGAGCTCGTTAGGGACCGGGAGAGCAAGGAACCTGCACCCGAGCTGGCGACCCGCGTGATCGAGGAAGCTCTCCAGCGCGGCCTGCTCTTGCTCAAGGCCGGGATCTACTCGAACTGCCTGCGCGTGCTGGCGCCGCTCGTGATCGGCGACGACGAGCTCGCCGAGGCGCTCGACGTCTGGGAAGAAGCCCTGGCCGCGACTTTCGCGGGTTAGGCTTTTAGTACGCGTATCGCTGCCGGCGCGCGTGGCGCTCGAGCGCGAGCGCGATCAGGCGATCGAGCAGCTCCGGATAGGAGATGCCGGAGGCCGCGAACAGCTTGGCGTAGACGCTCGTCGAGGTGAAGCCGGGGATCGTGTTGAGCTCGTTCACGAGCACCTCGTCGCCGCGTACGAAGAAGTCGACCCGGGCCATTCCCTCGCACTCGCCGGCGACGAAGGCCTCGACGGCCAGGCGGCGCACGAGCTCCACTGTCTCTTCCGGAAGCGGCGGCGGCACGATCAGCTCCATCCCGCCCTCGTCGTACTTGGCCGAGAAGTCGTACCACTCTGCGTGAGCGACGATCTGTCCGGGCTGAGAGGCGATCGGGTCGCGGTTGCCGAGCACGCTACACTCGACCTCGAGCCCGTCCACGAACTCCTCGACAAGCACCTTCTCGTCGTGGCGGAATGCGAGCGCCACCGCGGGCCCGAGCTCGCTCTCGTCGTGCACCTTGCTGATACCCACCGAGGAGCCGAGCCGAGCCGGCTTGATGAAGACCGGGTACGGGAACGGGTGCTCGACCGGATCGCCGTCGCGCAGAGTGATGCTTTGCGTGACCGGAATGCCACGGTCGCGCAAGACCGCCTTGAAGACGTCCTTGTCCATGCAAAGAGCGGAGGCCAGCACCCCGGGACCGATATAGGGCACACCGGCCAGCTCAAGTAGGCCCTGGACGGTGCCGTCCTCGCCGAAGGGTCCGTGCAGAACCGGAAAGACGACGTCGACTTCCGCCAGAGTTGCCGGCACCGAAGACTCGGCCGGAACCGGAAGCGTCTCCGCGGGGCGCTCGCCGCCGCCGGCTTTCAGCTCGCGCGGGGCGGCTGCGGGAAGCGCCCAGCGGCCCTCTCGGTCGATCTCGATGGCGACGGTGTCGTAGCGACCCTGAAGCGCCTCGATCACCGAGCCGGCCGAGGCGAGTGAGATGTCGTGCTCGCTCGAGCGGCCACCCATCAGGATTGCAACTCGAAGCCGGCTCACGTCGTGGACGCTACGTACTGCCCGACGGAGATGAAGATAGTGGACCCCGGCCTGGCCTGCTTGCCCCCCGCGGGAGTCTGCTTGAGAACGATCCCGTCTTCGGCTACGTCTGTTGTATTTTGGTATTCGACCTGGGGAGTGAACCCCGCAGCGGTGAGATCCAGCGAAGCCTGGTCGGCAGTCTCTTGGGTGACGTCGGGGACGAGCACGGTCGATGGACCCTTGGAGACGCTCAGCGTGACCGTGGTTCCGGGATCCTGTGGGGTGTTACCGGGCGGGTTCTCGTCTATCACTGTGCCTTTTACCGAGCTGTCGGGCACGTCTACGCGTCGAACGCCGAAGCCCGCGCTTTGTAGCTGCGAGTAGGCCTGGGCGTAGAGGCTGCCGGTTACGTCCGGAAGGGTGACCTGAGCGGGCCCCTGCGAGACCCAGACCGTCACGGTAGATCCCTTCAACGCCAGCGCGTTCCCGACCGGTTGCTGCTGGTAGACGACGTTAGTGGGCTTCGATGAGTGCCCTGTCCTGGACCTGAACTTGAAGTTCTTGTTCTGGAGGGTGTTGGCCGCTTCCGTCAGGGACTGTCCGACGACCGAGGGCACACGGATTTCGCCCGTTCCGCTCGAGACGTAGATCGTCACGGTGCTGCCCCGAGGAACGTGCTTACTCTCGAGCGGGTCCTGGCGGATAACGTAGCCCGCGGCGACGGTCGGCGACGTCTGCGTGATCGACTGCGGGCTGAGTCCAGCGCCGTTGATCTTTTTAATAGCAAGCTGCTCGCGGATGTCAGTCACGGACGGCACCGCCACCCGAGCGCTTCCGGTCAGCTGGTGGTAGACGATGAAGAAGGCGATACCGACTGCTGCGATCAGGGCGAGCGAAAGCAGCCACGGCCAGATCGGCCGCCGGCCCGGGGTACGGTCGTAGTCGTAGTAGTCCGGCGGCGTGGGCGGAGGCATCGGAGCCCCCGTTCGCGACGGCGGCACCACTCGGGTCGGAGCGCGCGAGATCATCGTCGGCGCGGAGAGGCCGGCCCCCGCCAGCACCGTGGTTGCGGCGTCGGTGGTCGTTTCGCTGATCTCCATCCCCTTAGAGATCGCGTTCAGGTCGGCGTCCATCTCCTCGACGCTCTGGAAACGGTCGTCGGGGTTCTTCGCCAGCGCCCGCAACACCACGGCGTCGAGCTCGGGCGGGACTTCGGGCCGCTTTACGGACGGAGGCTCGGGAACGGCCGAGAGGTGCTTCATCGCGATCTCGACCGGCGTGTCGCCGTTGTAGGGCGCCTCGCCGGTGAGAAGCTCGTAGAGGACGACCCCGACCGAGTAGAGATCGGAGCGCGCGTCGACCGGGGCGCCGCGCGCCTGCTCGGGGGAGAGGTACTGCGCGGTGCCGATGATCGAACCGACCTCGGTCATCTCGCTCGCGCCTGCCCGGGCGATGCCGAAGTCGGTGACCTTGACGCGCCCCTCCTCGTCCACGAGCACGTTGTGCGGCTTGATGTCGCGGTGGACGACGCCGTTCCGGTGCGCAAAGCGGAGGGCGGCCAGGATCTGGCGGCCGTAGTTGACGGCAACGGGAATCGGCGAGGGGCCGTGTTTGATTATCAGCTCTTTAAGCGAGAGCCCCTCGATCACTTCCATGGCGATGTAGTAGGTGCCCTCGGCCTTGCCGCGGTCGTAGATCTGCACGATGTTGGGGTGTGAGAGCCCGGCGGCGCTGGAGGCCTCGCGGCGGAAGCGCTCGACGAACTGCTCGTCCGAAGCGTGCTTGGCGTTCAGGATCTTGATCGCAACGCGGCGGCCCAGCTCTTGATCCTCAGCCAGGTAGACCGTTGCCATGCCACCCGAACCGAGCTTCTTGAGAACCTTGTAGCGCCCGTCGAAGAGCGCGCCGATCAATGGGTCAGGAGGTGTCATCGCTCGTAAAGGTTAGGGGTTGGAGTTCGCCGTCGATGCGAGGATCGCCTGCATGATCTCACGCGCGATGGGAGCCGCAGTCGTCCCACCGGTGCCGCTTTGATTCTCTAGCACAACCGCCACAGCCACGCGCGGAGCATCGGCGGGCGCGAAGGCGACGAACCAGGTCGTGTTCGGCCGACCTAGCCCGTTCTCCGCGGTTCCCGTTTTACCGGCTACGCGAACGCCCGCGATCTGTGCTGCTGTACCGGTTCCTCCGCTCACCACCGCCTCCATCATCTGTGTCAGCTCGGCCGCAGTTTCGGGCTTGATAGCGCGCCCTATCTCCTGGGGTGTGATCTTGTCGACCGTCCCGTCTCGCCGTATCACCTTGTCGACGAGGTGGGGTCTCATGAGCACGCCGCCGTTCGCAACCGTCGCGGCAACCATAGCCATCTGCAGCGGTGTCACGAGCAGCTTGTCCTGACCGAAGGCGACTCGGCCCGGATCGCCGCGCCAATCCTCGTTCGCGCCGAGGAGTCGTCCATGCAGGTATAGACCGCTCGCCTGGAGCGAGTTCGAGGGCAGGTCGATCGGCGGCTTGACACCGAAGCCGAAACGGCGCGCGTAGTCCATCAGGGGGTGAATCTCGAGCGCCTTGCCGACGTTACAGAAGACGGAGTTGACCGAGTGCTCGAACGCCTGGAACAGAGTGATCGTGCCGAAAACTTCGGGTCGACCCAGATCGGCGAAGTTCTTGACGGGTTGACCGTACTCCGTGCAGTAGCCGGGATCGTGGAAGATCGACTCGGGCGTGAACTTGCCGGAGTCGAGGGCGGCAGCAGCGGTCACGATCTTGAAGGACGAGCCCGGCGGATAGAGACCCTGCGTGGCCCGGTCGACTAGCGGCGATGCGGATTTGCAGGCCGCGCGAATGTTGCTAATGCGCCCGTAGTGGCTCTCGACATCGTTCGGGTTGTAACTCGGCTTGGATGCGAGCTCGAGTACGCGCCCGGTTGAGGGCTCGATGGCCACGGCGGCGCCACAGTTAGCCCCGAGCGCGTTCATGGCGACTCGCTGGGCCGCGAGATTCAACGAGAGGCGGATATCGCTGCCGTGAATCGTGCTTCCGAGTAGGCGGTCGCCTATCTGTTTTAGCGCGCCGGCGAGGCTCTGATCGGCGCCGGTCAGGTAATCGCTAGCCGAGTGCTCGAGTCCCGTGCGCGAGCGATTCTGGGTCGCGTAGCCGACCGCCGCGGCGGTGAGAGCACCGAGCGGGTAGCGGCGGTAGTAGTAGGTGCGGTTGTTGGTGTGAACGACGCGATTGCGAGCCAGCACGGTGCCGTCGGCGGCGAGGATGCGACCGCGGTCGATCGTGAACTCCGAGATCTGCCGGATCGCGTTGTCGTTCTTGTTGGCCAGGTCAGGCGCCGCCCACGCCTGCCAGTAGGTCGAGGCGACGATCAGGGCGACCAGCATGACCAGTGAGCTAAGGGCGAGGAAGCGGACGCGCGCGTTCATGCTGGTTCGTTGGCTCTCTGGGAGACGAGCATCAGCACGGCCAGGAGAATGAAGTTGGCGACGACGCTGGAGCCGCCGTAGCTGATGAAGGGAAGCGTGATTCCGGTGAGCGGGATCAGGCGGACGATGCCACCGATGATGATGAAAGTCTGGAGCGCGAACCCGAATGTGAGCCCGGCGCAGACGAGTTTCGAGAAACCGTCACCGGCCACGAGCGCGATCCGGAAGCCGTGCACGGTAAAGAGCATGAACACAAGCAAAATCGCCGCGATCCCGACGAGGCCCAGCTCCTGGGCAAGCGCCGAGAAGATGAAATCGGTGTTGAGATCGGGGATCAGATTGCCGCCGCCCGGCAGCGTGAACGTTCCCTTGCCGAGGCCTGTGCCGGAAAAACCGCCCGCGGCGATCGAGTAGAGCGATTTCACCAGCTGGTAGCTGGCGCACTCCTGGCGCGGCATCAGAATCGAGTGCCCGGGGCACGGTATTGCCTGTGTCGTCCAGGGATGCAGCCAGATCGTCACGCGGTCGCGAACGTGTGCCGTCGTTTCGTAGACCCCGGCAGAGCCGGCGAGAAAGAGCACGAGCCCGACGCCAACGTAGAGCAACCGCGCGGTGGCCAGGTAGAGAATCGCCAGGAAGATTCCGAAGAAAAGGAGGGCGCTACCGAGATCGTGTGTGGCCACGAGCACGAGCATGGCGCAGCCCCAGATCGCAAGCAGCGGCCCGAAGTCCTTCGGTCGTCCCTGTGCGAGCACCTCCTGCTTGGAGTGCAGGTAGGCGGCGAGAAAGACGATCATCGCGATCTTGCCCAGCTCGCCGGGCTGGAACTGGAGCGATCCGATGCGCACCCAGAGCCGGGCGCCGTTCACCGAGTGGCCGATCTTGGGCAGCGCCGGTAGGAAGAGCAAGCCTAGTGCCGACAGGCCGAACAGGTACTTGTACGACTCCAACCTACGAAAGTCGTGGCGAAGAGCGATCAGGGTGCCGGCGAAGGCAGCGACGCCGATCACCACCCAGAGCCCCTGGCGCAGAGCGTCGTTCGGACCGAGCCGGTAGATCTCCGTCAGTCCGATCGCGGTCAGGAGTGCAGCCATCGGCAGTAGGTAGGAGTCGGCATCGGGGACGGTGACCCGCGCGACGACGTGAGCGATCAAATACAGGACGAAGAAGAAGCCCGCGTACGAAAGCGACGCGGGCGAAATCTCGTTTTGGCGGGCGATGTAGACGCTGGCGAAACCCGTCGCCGTGATCAAGCCGACGAGAATGAGAATGAGGAGCTCCCGCGTACGGGCGCTCACGGATAGACGACCTTCTCGTACTGCGTCAGCTGGTGCTTGCTATTCCCATAGCTCTGCAGATCGTGGCCGAAGAGGCGCCGCCGCTCCTTTTCGGTTAGTTGGGCGGCCAGCAGGCGACTGCTGACCTGGACCGGACGGTAGAGATGAATACCGCCGGGCAGGTCGTAGGGAAGTCCCTGATAGATCGCGACGTGGCCGCCCGGCTCGACGCCGATGAAGTGGGCGTTCGAGACCGTGTAGGCGCCCAGCGCCACTAGCGCGATCAGAAACGCCGCCGTCAGCCCGAGTAGAATCGCCCGCGGCGGCCGGCGCGAGCGCCTCGGTTCTTCGAGCTCGACCCGGAGCGCGGGCACGGCGTCGATCTCGGTCAGCGTCTTGGCCACGTCGGACTCCTCCTCGGGCACCGCGGTGACCTCGAGCTCGAACAGAACGACACTAATGTTGTCCTCGCCGCCGGCTTGGTTGGCCGCCTCGATCAACTCGCGCGTGGCGGCGTCGAGATCGTCGCGCGAGTCAACGAGCAAACGCTCCATCTCCTCGTCGGCGACCATCGAGGTCAGCCCGTCGGAGCAGAGCAGGAAGAGGTCGCGGTCCTTCGCCGCAAGCGAGAACAGATCGACCTCGACCTCGGGGTCGGTGCCGAGCGCACGGGTGATGACCGAGCGCTGCGGATGCGTCTCGGCCTCCTCGGGAGAAAGGCGGCCGCTACGAATGAGTTCCGCGACCAGGGAGTGATCCTGGGTCAGCTGGGTCAGCTTGTCATCGCGCAACAGGTAGGCGCGCGAGTCGCCGACGTGCCCGATCACTACGCCGTCGCCCGCGACCATCGCCACCGTCATCGTCGTACCCATGCCGCGAGCGGAGGCGTTCTCGCTCGAATAGGAGTAGACGCGCCGGTTAGCTGCTCGGATCAGTTCGATCACCTGCTCGGGGGCGGCCAGGCCGCCCTGGCCCTGCTCGCGCACCGACTCGGCCGCAAGCTGGGAAGCGACTTCTCCCGCCTGCGCTCCGCCCATGCCGTCGGCGACCGCAAATAGAGGCGGTTCGCAGACGAGCGCGTCTTCGTTCCGCCGTCTTCGGCGGCCGGTGTCGGTGCGGGCGCTGGAGCCGATTACGCTCATCGTTCGTAGCGGAAGTCCGTCTCGCCTATGCGCACTATGTCCCCTGGAGCCAGGCGGCGAGACGACGTCAAGCGTACGCCGTTCACGAAGGTGCCGTTGGTGGAGCCGAGGTCTTCGATCCAGACGCCGTCGCGCCGGGGATCGAAAAGCGCATGGCGACCGGATGCGAAATCGTCCTCGAGTAATTGGACGTCGTTGAGCGGCCCGCGCCCGACCGTGAGCGGGTCATGAGTGAGCTCGAGCCTCTCGTCCTCTTCCAAATTCGGGCTCGAGACGACCACCAGGGAGCCGGGCCGGGGTGCGCGTTTCTCGTGCCGTTCCGCTAGTGGAGCGGTCTCGAAGCTGTCGTCGGGAGCTCGCATCTCCCGGCCGGCCGCGCGTATTACCCGCCAGATGAAAACGTAGAGCAAGACGATGAACGCGATCTTGAGCGCGAGCAGAACGCCGTCGACCGACGTGGAAGCCAGCGCCATTTCTACTCCCGCACGAAGGTCAGCTCTGTCTGCCCGATGGCTATCACGTCGCCATCGGAAAGGCGGGCGTTCTTGATCCGCTGCCCGTTGAGCTCGGTTCCATTCGTCGAGCCGAGATCGACGACCGCGTAGGAGCCGCCGTCCAAGCGGATCTCCGCGTGCCGTCGAGAGATGTTGGGATCGGAGAGGTGAATTTCGCACTCGCGAGCGCGCCCGAGTGCGATCACGTCGCCTTGTAGCGGAAAGCGGCCTCCCGGGTACACGAGCGCGTAGCTCGCAGCGCCGGCGTCGATAGGAATATCGGGACTGAAGGCGGTGGTCTCGAACGAAGGCGTCGGCGCGGGCTCCGGGATAGGGACGTCCTGAGCTGTCCGTGCCATCTTCGTGGCGATTCCGAAGACGCCGATCTCGAGATCCTCATCGGTCTCGATCACGACGTGCGGCGCCGAGGGGAGGGCGTAGTGCTCGCGCTGGGCGTGCTCGCTCAGGTACTCCTGCAACTCCTTGCAGAGCGCCTCTTCGTAGCTCGAGAACTGATCGTGGTCATCCGGTGAGAGATAGACCGTGTACTCGTTGGGCACGTACACCCTCGTCACCGAGGCCGTGCGGTGATCGTCCATCTCCTTTGCGAGCTTGCGCGCCAGCTCCACGGGCTGGACGTGAGCTCGGAAGGCCCGTCCGAACGCGCCTTCGAAGATCGCTTCGATCCTTCTTTCGATAGTACGTAACAAGGGCATTTCCCGGTACTTCCCGTCCTAAAGCCTAACGGCTGATTCGAACGTCGATCGCCATTCTTCCTATACAGCCATCCGTCTGCGCTCCGCCAGCGGTGCCGTGACCGCCGGTTCCGGCGCGAAGTCGGCGGATTTCGCCGCTGTGGGAAGGAAATAAAGCGCGAACGCCGTGAGCCAGGCGCCCACCAGCACCGGAGTCGCCGCGACGCCCGGGAATGGGAGAAGACCGACCGCAATCATGGCTCCGGCCAGCCCGGCGCTTCCCCAGCGCCCGCGCCGGCGCGCGAGCGGTATTAGCGCCGCGACGAGCGCCAGCAGACAGCCCTCCGCGAGCAGCGCCGGCCGCTCGGCTAGAGCGCGCAGGAGCGCCGTGGCGATCGCGGTTGCATTGGTGCTGCCCTCGATTCCAAGGCCGCGCGGCGGATTTGCGTTGGTCAGCGGCAGGGGTTGCCCGTCCGTACCCGCGACGATCAGCGCCAGCACGAAGGCGGCGAAGGTGAAAATCATGCGACGGGCGGCTCCGCCGATGCGAAGAACCGCGAGCGGAAGCAGGAAGAGGCCGCCGCAG
>Ga0182017_10001479_pt1 | contig 18061 bp, 16 predicted proteins | sample 712E3DmetaG_FD_120492 | JGI IMG/M metagenome (GOLD analysis project Ga0182017, IMG submission 120492) | Permafrost microbial communities from Stordalen Mire, Sweden - 712E3D metaG | ecosystem: Environmental > Terrestrial > Soil > Wetlands > Permafrost | place: Sweden: Stordalen | collected... | reverse complement strand
TCTTCTTTATGTTTTGGGGAAATTACATTTTCATGTCCTTGTGGTGAGAAAACCAACTGAAGATAAATCTGAGTATAGGTATTAGCCATATAGATATTTATTTATTTAATTATCACAATCATAATTCAATTGAAAAGCGAGACGTTGTTATGTAACCAAACAGGTCGCTGCTATGCAGCTTAACTATAAAGATACCTGATTTTCTACAAACAGATCACCGCTACGCGGCTAAAATATACCTGTAATACCATTGTGATACAAACAGAGCCGCTAAACGACTGAAATTAAAGGACAGAATTTTCCGCAAACAGATCACCTTTAGTGGCTAAAAAAGACATCTTATTCCATATGTATTGTCAACAAACTGATTCCAGAAAAGAGCCCCGACGATGAATGTCGGGGCAGCCATGAAAAGAATGGAAAAATTGCTTTTGGACAGTAAAAAGCTTCTTTAAAGTTTTACTACTTAATATACGATTACAAGTTCACTCTTTGTCAATCTAATATAATAAATATCTGCTTTCCCTGTACACCAATTGAGAAATCTAAAAGCATGATAAACAGTATCAAAAAGTTAAGTTCCATTTAATTAGGTTTGTTCTGATCAGGAACCGATATCAATAATAAAAATAACAATATTTTAAGAGCAAAGCAACATATTTATTTCAATTTAATCAGTATCTAATAAAAGCGGATGAACCATCTTATTAATGTGATAAAAAACGAATCTTAAGAATTAATATTAATTTAATGTTCTATTTTATATTTACCATGCAGTCGCTTCTTCTGATATTTTTGTGATTCAGAGATCAATAAAGAGATAAATGAAAAAATATTTCCTCATAGGTTTATCCTTAACCGGTGGATTTTTATCGAGCCTGGCCTGGACAGGATGGTGCTCCGGATTAATCCTTCTGGTATCGCTCGTTCCTTTTTTTATAATTGAGAACTACCTATATAAAAATCGCAACAGGTACAGCCCAAATGCTTATTTCATTTATGTTCTTCCGGGGTTTCTGATATTTTCAATGATAACGCTTGGCTGGTTAAGAGTGGCCTCCATGGTTGCTGCCATAACTGTTATTTTAGGTATGTCATTTTTAATGTCATTTACTGCATGGCTCGCTCATTTGGTAAGACTTAGAACAGGAAATCTGTTATCAGTGCTTGCAATAATATCATTTTGGCTTTGTTATGAATATTTCACTCTGAATTTCGATCTGGTTACGCCATGGGTGAACCTTGGAAATGGACTGGCAAAGGATATCAGGTTCATTCAATGGTATGATATAACCGGAACATCCGGCGGAACACTTTGGATATTGCTATCAAACATAACATTATCAGGAATTCTTATAAAAACTGATACAGGGTCAAAAAAAAATTGTATCTTATTGATTGTGTGGCTAATGATACTTATTTTACCTTCACTTGTATCATTGATCAGGTTTAATAGTATAAGACCTGCATCAGGAAAAGAATCTGAAATTGTTATAGTTCAGCCAAACTTCGACCCTTACACCACCAAGTTCAGGATTCCATTCGACAGGCAGTTAAGAAAGGCTATTTCAATGGCAGAATCAGTGGTGAGCGAAAAAACCCTTTGGGTGATGACTCCGGAAACAACTGTTGATGACCCTGTTAATGAGAATGACATGCACAAAAACAGTTACATTGGCATGATTATGAATTTTGCTCAAAAGTTTCCTGCTGCAGCTATCGTGACAGGAATGACTACCTGTAAATTATATCCTCCATCTTTAGAAAGACCAACTAAATCAGCCAGGTTCATCGACACTTTGAAAACCTATTATGATCATTTCAATTCGGCTCTTAAAATTGATACTTCGGCACGTTTCGAAATATACCATAAGTCAAAACTTGTTCCGGGCATAGAAAAACAATTTGTTAACGGACCAGGAAAGATAATCAGCAGGATCCTTCCCTACCTGGGCGGTTCTAACTGGGGGTACGGGACTCAGGAGGAACGTACTGTATTCGGACATTTAACTTCAGATATAAAAATTGCTCCAATAATCTGTTACGAATCTGCTTTCGGTAAATATGTAACTGATTACGTGAAGAATGGAGCAAATCTTCTTTTCATCATCACGAACGACGGCTGGTGGAAAAACACTAACGGTTATAAACAGCATTTCTATTTTGCTTTTCTGCGAGCCATCGAGACCCGTCGTCCTGTCGCAAGGGCAGGGAATACAGGTATCTCGGCTTTCATAGATATAAAAGGAAGGGTTATAAGTAAGACTGAATGGTGGACAGAAGCCACACTGAAGGGGACATTAACTGCCGAAACAAAGCTGACTCCTTATGTCAAATACGGGGATTGGCTTTACAAGGTCGGAACATTTTCAGCGTTAATTGAATTACTGGTTTTGTTCATTGGGATTCCGCTTTTAAAAATATTTTCCAAACATTAGACGATAGGTGCAACTCCTCCCTGAATATATTGTCTTTATTAACCGGAAAGAAGAATAAGTTGGAAGATCTGGATCTTAAAATACATGCTCCGATTATTGAGGCGTGCCGCAAAGGAAGCAATAAGGCACAGTTCACGCTTTATAACCAATATTCAAAAGCAATGTTCAATCTTGCTTACAGAATGACAAATAACAGGGAGGATGCCGAAGATATTCTTCAGGAGGCATTTATTGATTGCTTCAAAAATATAGACTCTTTCAGGTTTGAATCGACTTTCGGAGCATGGCTGAAAACTATCCTTATTAACAGAAGTATTAATCATCTTAAGAAAAAGAAAGTCAACCTTATTCTTCAGGATAACCTTCCGGAAAATATAACCGAAGAGAATGACGACGATGTAACGTTTGACACGGGAAAAATCTTCAGGGGGATTGAATTACTCCCCGATGGATATAGGGTTATATTGACATTATATTTACTTGAAGGTTACGATCATGCAGAAATTGCTCAAATTCTCGGGATTTCAGAGTCAACATCAAAATCCCAATATTCAAGAGCCAAAGGAAAACTAAGAAAAATTTTAAAAGCCTCATAAAATGGACAAACTGGAAGAATTCATAAAAGGGAACAAGGCAGATCTTGATAAATATGAACCCTCAAAGAGTACTTGGAGAGGAATTAGAGTCGGTCTGAAAAAGAGGAGAACTATTTCTCCTGTTTGGTTTTCAGCTGTCGCAGCTGTGGTACTAATTCTGGGTATTTCAATTATAATTATGTATTTATTTCAGAAAAAGAATAGTGATTTTTTCTCTTCAAATTCCGGTCAGCCCGCGCTGAAAGAAACCGAAGTTTATTATAAGACCCAAATGAACACACTTTACCTCGAAGCCAAACCTCTACTGATAAATCAGCCTGTAATTGCCAGAGAACTTAAAAACGACATGGCACATCTCGACAGTATACGCACTGATTTAAAGAAAGATCTTAAAGATAATGTGGCGAATCAGGAAGTGATTGAGGCCATGATACAGAACTACAGAATAAAATTACAGCTTCTTGAAGATATGCTGAATCTGTTAAAACAAAATGAGACTAAATCCGAAAAAACTAAAAGCAATGAACTGTAAACTCACATTACAACTGTTCCTTCTTTTATTCTTTCCATTTATATTGAAAGGGCAGTCATATTCTGAGAAAAGAACATTTCAGAAATCATTCCCGGCAAATAAGGAGACGGCTCTTGAATTAACCAACAAGTATGGAACAATCCATCTCACGACCTGGAATAAGGACTCTGTTTCGATAAGGGCTGAGATTGAAGCTTTTGCCTCCAACCAGTCCAAACTGGGAAAAATGTTTGAAGGAATCAATATCAATTTTTCAGCGTCGGGCTATTATATAATTGCACAGACAGACTTTGTACAAAGTTTCAGTATGCTATTCGAGAGTTTTAAAGGAATGACCAAAAAACTAATTCCGTACGACTCAAGAGTGCAAATCAATTATTATGTAAGTCTGCCGGAGAATATCAACCTGAAAATCGATAACAGGTATGGTGATATTTATATGGAAAACAACACCGGTGACGTGTCAATTATAATGTCTAATGGCTCCTTAAAGGCTAATTCGATCAATAATGCGGTCGATATCAAGCTCACATTTTGCGATGCAACAATAAATAAACTTATCTCCGGTAAAATAGATGCCTCATTTTCAGAGGTTGATATCGGAGATTCAAGAAACCTTTCAATAAGCTCAATATCAAGCAGATTTGATTTGAAACAGACGTCTAACCTTCATATTGAATCAAGAAAAGATAAATTTTTTATAGGAAAAGTTTCTGCAGCAGATGGTGATTCATACTTCACCGATTTCAAAATAGAAGAGCTCAAAGATGAATTAAACCTGGCCACAAAATATGGTAGTTTATATATTGATATGATTGCCAAAAGCATACAACTTATCTCTGTTAATTCTGGTTACACAGACATAAACTTCTCATTCGATCCAGCGTTATCATATAATCTTGATGTCAGGCATATTAATGTATTCCTGACCACTCCTGAGAAGAATGCTCATCTTGAGAAAAAGGCAATAAATGAGGACAAAAAAGAATTTATGACATTTGGTACTATTGGTAAAAACCCCGGAAATATCAAGGTAAAAATTGATGCAAGCCATGGTAATATTTTTATTAAATAGATATCTACTGATGCAACGCTGTTCAAATATATTTGTCATTATAACAAAATGTTAAGAAACTTAACTAACATGAGAAAAATACAAGTTACAATTATCTTCCTCATAATTATATCATGTAATATTGCAAAGAGCCAATCCCTGGGAAGACAAGTAGGACTAAGGGCAGGATACCGCAGCGGTTTTTATTATCAGGTTACTACCCAGACAGGTAATGCCGAAACGGGTTTATTTGTAATGGCCGGATTCCATGAGCATGGAGTACAACTAACCGGATTAAAAGTGATCTATGAAATGGCCCTATCGGAAATATCACCCGATCTAATACTTGCATGGGGCTACGGTGGGCACGCAGGATTCATCTTTACTGATCATGTGGCATTCCTTGGAGAGGATTTTTATTTTTACCATGAAAGGTTTTGTCCGGTTTTTGGAATTGATGGATGGGGAGCAGCTGAATACAGATTTAGAAAAATACCATTAATATTAAGTCTAAACGTCAAACCATATATAGAGATGACTATACCTTCATTTGTAAAAATCATACTCTTTGATTTTGGTTTTTCATGCGCTTACACATTCTAACCTGTTAACCTTATTACCGCAATTAAACTCGAATCTGTATCTTTTCTGAAAACTAAACAAAATCTAATCCGTTTTTAAATTGTGCATTCCAAAAAAATAAAAACTAAAAAATACCTGATGAAAAAACTACTTCTTTCAGCTGCAATTCTAGTCCTGCTTACATCTTCATTAAGATCCCAGGATACATTAGTTTATAACCATAAGAACGATGAAATCAAGACTTTATTCGGGAACCACAGGGCCAGAGGTTTCTATGGTTCATTTACCATGGGTTATTCCCTGATTGACGGTAGAGATGCAGTCATGATGGGAGGAAGATTATCCTGGATAACGAACCATTCAATCGCAATAGGATTCGGAGGGACAGGTTTTATCAATGAATTCCATTATAGTTCAGTTCAGAACAACCAGGTATTTCTTACGGGAGGATACGGAGGAATATACATAGAACCTATACTTATGCCAAAATTTCCGATACATTTATCTTTCCCGGTTTTGCTTGGAGCAGGAGGCATCTCTTATGTTTCTGAAGATGCAAATTACCATATGAATTTTATAGAGGATGGAGCCGCTTTTCTTATCGCAGAACCATCGGCTGAACTGGAGTTCAATATCACCAGATTCTTTCGGATATCATTGGGAACAAGTTACAGATTCCCTACTCCATTTGACATTGGATCATCAGGAGGATCAAAAACAGCCAGTGCTGAATCGCTTAGAGGCTGGACCTACAATATATCCTTTAAATTCGGTAAATTCTGAAAATGGTACCTGATGATCCCGCGGTTTCTCACTGATACGAACAATTGAATCAGTTTAAACCTGTGAGATACGCAGGAAAAATTATTTCTTTAATCGGAATAATCCGACTCCCTCGTCAAGCCATTTTTTGTACTCCGTTATATTCAGGTTTGTAGGCATAGGAGTGTTTAAGTGGTTACCTGCATAATCGGAGATTACATAAAGCGGAAGTGAATTTGTCTTGTATTTTGATATCTCCAGCTCCTCATTGACCTTTCCAATTGTTTTAAGTGGCTTTCCATTTATTGAGGATATGACCCATTCATTTTCAGAAAGTTGCGTTCTGTCGTCAACATAAAGTGAGATGATCACAAAATTTTCATTAAGCCTTTTAAGAACTTCAGGATCAGACCATACTTTAGCTTCCATTAGTTTGCAGTTGGCACATGCATGACCTTTAAAATCAATAAGTACCGGTTTTCCCTGCTCCTTTGCGCAATCAAGACCCTGTTTATAATCGAAATAACCTTTAAGTCCGAGTGGCATTTCAAATATGTTTCCATATTTAGGAGATGAACAAAGAACGTCACCGGAATTAGCAGTAAATCTCGGACTCGAAACGGGTTTATTCTCAGTTATAAGTCTGGCAATATTGAATTTTGAAGTTCCCTGTTCAGGTAATAGTGACGAAAGACCTTTTAAAGGTGCTCCGAAAAGCCCGGGAATAAGATATACCACAAAAGTAAAAACTACAATTATCAGGAATAGCCTGAATGTTCCGATAAAGGGAATGTCGCTGTCATGAGAGAATTTAATTTTTCCCATCAGGTAGAAGCCCATCAGTGAGAAAATCACAATCCAGACTGCCAGGAAGATATCTCTAGAAATTATTTTGAGTGAATAAACACTATCAATGGTAGAAAGAAACTTCATACTGAATGCAAGCATAATGAATCCAAGAACAACTTTTATTGAGTTCAACCAGCCACCCGATTTGGGCAATCTGCTCATTACTGACGGGAAAAGGGCAAATATTGTAAAAGGAAGTGCGAATGCAATTCCAAAACCCAGCATGCCAATAGTGGGTCTGAGGATTTCTCCTGTAGCAGCCTGAACAAGCAGAACACCAATTATTGGCCCAGTGCATGAAAATGAAACAATTACTGTTGTAAGTCCCAAAAAAAAGGATGCGATTATACCACCTTTATCCACTTTTGAATCTGCACTTGTCACCCAACTATTGGGCAATACAATTTCAAATGCACCGAAAAATGAAGCAGCGAAAACAATAAATAATATGAAGAAAACGGCATTGGGTATCCAATGAGTACTCAGCGCATTGGCAAAACCTGCTCCTGCACTTGTCAATGACACAATAATTCCAAGTGATGAATAAATCAAAACAATTGATAATCCGAATATTACAGCTTTAAAAATTGCCTTTCTCCTGTTTTCAGCTCCCTGCGAAAAGAAAGCGACAGTCATGGGAATCATAGGGAATACACATGGAGTAAGCACACCGGCGAAGCCGGCAAGAAGTGAAAGGATAAAAAATTTAAGCATTCCACTTTTTTGTTCTGGTGAAGATATACCTGACCCTAATGGTTTTATTGTTGCTTTATCTGAGTCATCTGTAATTTTTATTGAAAATTCGACATCACGGGGTGGAAGACAAGTTGCGTTGTTACAAGCCATAAAATTGACTGCACCGGTAACTGTAAAAGATGGAGAATTTGCTAATATTTTTTGACGAAATTCTGCATGATGGCTGAAAGTTTTTATTTTGAAACCAAATGCCTCATCAAAAATCTCTTCAGGATTAGTCACCTCAAAAGGCTTACCATCAAGCGTATAACCAGAAACTGTATCAAATCTGATTGTTGTTGGGATCGGCCCTCCTGAAGGAATATCCATTGAGTAGATATGAGACTTGTTCTCAATAGTAGCCGTGAAAATCAGCTCAAAATGCTTTATGCTCTTCTTTTCATAGCTGAAATCCCATGAAACAGGATTATAGATCTGAGCAACAATTCTGAATGATGTTACAAGTAATAAACAACTGATTGAAAATCTTCTGTTCATTAAAATGTATTTATTTTTTGTAATATCTTTATTTTCAATGTGTTATTATAGTTTGAAAAAATCCAGTCATATCTTAAAGAAATCAACCTAGATCAAACTCATTTTCATAACGATCGAAGAAATGGTATTCAAGCATATGATATGACGGAACTGCCTGTACTTTCAGGCTGATACCATATTTTCTGTTCCATTTTCGATAGATCGGGAACAGTCCTTTTTTAACAAATGCAGCTACAAAAGGATGGACATTAAGAACGAGTTTTCTTGTTTTCACTTTGTCAATAATAAATGAGAGCTCATTCTCCAGATCATCAGTAAAAAGTATAGTTGGCCTTACGTCACCAGTACCCTTGCACGAAGGGCATTTTTCATCAGTAACAATGTTCATCTCAGGGCGAACTCTTTGCCTTGTGATCTGCATTATTCCGAATTTTGTAAGCGGAAGGATATTATGTTTTGTTCTGTCAGTAGACATCATTTCCCTCATCTTGTCATAGAGTAATTGTTTGTTTTCTCCGGACTGCATATCAATGAAGTCTATGACAATAATACCACCCATATCTCTCAGTCTCAATTGCCGGGCTATTTCGGAAGCTGCTTCCATATTGACTTCAAGAGCATTGGTCTCCTGATCGTTACCTGTTCTGGATCTGTTGCCACTGTTCACATCGATAACGTGAAGAGCTTCAGTATGTTCAATTATCAGATAGGCGCCATGTTTGAATGAGATTGTCCTTCCGAAGAGGGCCTTAATCTGCTTATTTATTCCGAAATGGTCAAATATTGGAAGGCTGCCGTTATAGAGTTTTATAATTTTTTCCTTTTCCGGGGCAATCTCCCTGATATATTTTCTTATTTCCTCAGCGAGTGAAGGATCATTTATATGAATGCTGTTAAATGTAACATTAAGCATATCGCGGAGAATAGTAGTTGTCCTGTTCATCTCCCCGATAAAAAGTTTTGGCGATTTTGATTCTTTCTTAATGTTCAGGAAGGCTTCTTCCCATTTATTTACCAGTTCCTTAAGCTCGGCATCAAGGACAGGAACCTTCTTACCTTCAGCCACAGTTCTTACAATTACGCCGTAGTTTCTTGGCTTAATACTCTGAATCAGAGCTTTTAACCTGTTTTTCTCTTCGATGCTTTCAATCTTTGAAGAGACAGATACTTTATCGGAAAATGGCATTAAAACCAGATTTCTCCCTGCTAATGATATTTCAGAGGCAAGTCTGGGACCTTTGGTTGAAATAGGCTCCTTTGAAATCTGCACAATAACTGTTTGTCCGGAGGTTAAAACATCCGTTATCTTTCCCTCCTTATCTATATCCTGTTCGGATTTAAATTTACTTACCGGTGGAATTTTTCCTTTTTTCTGGATTGCAGCTGAATAATAACGATGGAGCGTGCGAAACTGAGCCCCCAGGTCGAGATAATGGAGAAACGCGTCCCGCTCATATCCGACATTAATAAATGCTGCATTAAGACCTGGCATTATCTTTTTGACTTTTCCCAGGTAAATGTCGCCAACCGAGAACTGTATATTTCGCTTTTCCTTATTTAGCTCAATTAACTGCTTGTCTTCCAACAAAGCTAAAGAAACTTCGGAATCATCAGCATCAATGATTAAATCCTTGCTTACCACTTCACTACATTAGTCTGAGTTAATATGTGTTGAGCCTCAACCGGTATAAAAATATAATAAACCTAAAGACCACCAGATCTTTAGGTTTAAGATATCTATTTAGTGACCACTACTGATCTGCTACTTCTTCTTATGTCTATTCTTCCGCAAACGCTTTTTGCGTTTGTGAGTGGCCATCTTATGTCTTTTCCTTTTTTTTCCGCTTGGCATGGAGGATTACTTCTTGTGTGATTTTACTTTTGTAATGAAAGATTTTGCCGGTTTGAATGCTGGAATATTATGAGCCGGAATAATAATGGTAGTGTTTTTAGAAATATTTCTTGCTGTTTTCTTAGCTCTTTTCTTAACGATAAAGCTTCCGAAACCTCTGAGATAAACATTACTTCCTTTTACCATTGAATCTTTTACAGTTTCCATGAAGGCTTCAACAGTTTTTTGAACTGTTACTTTTTCAATACCAGTGTTCTTGGCAATTTCATTAACGATGTCTGCTTTAGTCATTTTCGTGAAGTTTAAAATTCAACAAATTATTTTGAGTATTCTATTTTTTCAACTGTGCAAATATAAAAATATTATTTGTTTAAATTGAAACACTTACATAATTTTTTATTTTTCAGGCAATATTATCGCCTTAAATACAGTGAAATAGCAAATATTGCCACTTTTGTAACAAATAATTCGGGTCTGTCCTTCGTAAGATTCTTCATATATTATAATTATTTAGAACTGGGAAAATTAATAATTGGGGTATTTAAAAACTCAAACTGACTTAACCGGCTTAGAAAGTAGCCGATTTTTTTGTAACTTTATCACTTCAATAATAATGTACATTAATATATAACTATATGTCAATCAATAAAGTTATCCTTGTCGGAAATGTCGGAAAAGATCCGGTCATAAGGTATTTTGATAAAGGTGTGGTTAAAGCTTCTTTCCCTCTGGCGACAAGTGAGACATACACAAACCAGCAGGGAGAAACTATCACATCCACAGAATGGCACAATATTGTGCTTTGGAGGGCTCTCGCAGAGGTTGCAGAAAAGACCATTAAAAAGGGGGTTCAGATCTATATAGTAGGAAAGATAAAAACAAGGTCATATGTAGACAAGGATGGAAATAACAAGTACATTACAGAGATACTCGGGGATACGCTTGTGGTACTTGAAAAAAGATCCGGAATTCCGGGCACAAATCAAACGCATGAATCAGGATCATCTGAGACCGGAATTAAGTCTGAGACAGGCGCGGCAAAAACGAACATTTCTTCTTCAAATGATACAATTGAAAATGACTACATCAGTTCAGAAGGGTCAGTAAATAATGGTGGCAAACAGGAAAAATCTTTCGATGAAGGAATTCCTGGTGGCAAAAACGAAGATGACCTGCCTTTTTAGTGTCAACAAAACCAGCTTCAATTGGAACCAGGAATTCTTCTTGCAAATATTAAGTCTCTTCCAGACACAATTGTCAATACTCCTGACTTTAAAACGATTATCGGGATAGTTATTCTTATAATACTTCTCTTTATTTCAGCTTTAATGTCAGGTTCTGAGGTAGCATTTTTCTCACTCAGCCCGGCGGATATAAATAAACTTAAAACATCAAAAAACAAGCGCTCAAAGGGTGTTTTAAAACTTTGTGGCATGCCGCAGAAGCTATTAAGTACAATACTTGTTGCAAACAACTCTATTAATATATCAATTGTTATTCTGGCCACTTTTTTAAGCAGCAGATCATTCAATTTCAGCAATTCACCTGTATTGGGGTTTGTTATCGAAGTTGTTATTATAACTTTTCTTATTCTTTTCTTTGGTGAGATAATGCCAAAGGTTTATGCAACCAAGAATATTGTTCCGGTGGCATTATTTATGTCATTGCCGATTTTATTGCTCGAGAAGATTTTCAGACCTGTAACTTCAGTTCTCATTTTTTCGACATCCTTTGTCAAAAGAAGAACGATTCCCGGGCACAACAATCTGAGTATGAATGATCTTTCAGATGCGCTTGAACTCACTTCCGATGACATTCATGAGGATGAAAAAATACTTAAAGGGATTGTCAAATTCGGCAATATAAATGTAAGTGCGATAATGTGTCCGAGGGTCGATGTTACTGCATTCGATATCAGGTCCGGTTTTAGTAAGATTATCCCACAGATAATTGAATCGGGGTTTTCAAGAATTCCTGTCTATTCCGGATCGTTCGATAACGTGAAGGGGGTTCTTTATGCCAAAGATGTCCTTCCATACACTAACAATCCGGATTCATTCAAATGGCAGGCTTTGCTACGACCTCCTTATTTTGTTCCGGAGACGAAAAAGATAAATGATCTTCTCAAAGAGTTTCAGATGAAGAAGATTCATATGGCTGTGGTTATTGATGAATATGGCGGAACCTCTGGTATTGTTACTCTTGAAGACATTCTGGAAGAGATCGTCGGAGAAATAGGTGATGAGAATGATGATGATCAGATTATGTACAGGCAAGTGGATGAGAATACTTATATCTTTGAGGGAAAAGTATTACTGAACGATTTCTATAGAGTATATAATATTGAAGGAGATCCTTTTGAAGATGTAAGAGGAGAATCTGAGACACTTGCCGGACTCATACTTGAGATCACAGGAGAAATACCTCAAAATGGTCAGGAAATTAAGTTGCATGAATTTAAATTCCGGATTGAATCGGCAGACAAAAGAAGAATCAGGGAAATACGCGTTTCAAAAGATAAAAATGATGTCAAGAAACCTGAAGTTTAAATATCTGATACCGCTTGTTCTGGTTTCATTCCAGTTTGGCTGCAGGGAAAGGGCAGTGCCAAAACCAAGAGGGTACTTCAGGATTGATCTTCCGGTAAAAGAATACAGGCTTTATGATACAATATGTCCTTTTGTATTCGAATATCCTGTTTATGGCCATATTTCTTATGATGTTGGCAAGAATAGCGAACCTTGCTGGTTTAACCTTGTATTTCCGCATTATAAAGCAACAATTCATTTTAGTTACAAACCTGTTAATAAGAACCTTGGGGTAATCCTTAAAGAAACAAACGACATGGCATACAGCCATGCGATAAAAGCTGATGCAATAACTGAAAAACCCTGGCAGAATCCTAAGAACAAAGTCTATGGCATATTATATGACATAAAAGGGAATACTGCATCATCAATTCAGTTTTTCCTTACAGACAGCACAAAGAATTTCCTGCGTGGTGCATTATATTTTTCAGTGGAACCCGATGCAGATTCTTTGGCACCGGTTATTCAGTTTTTCAGGGAAGATATAATACATATGGTTGAGACATTTTCATGGAAGGACAAATAATTCATTCTGAGAATTAATGGGGTGCATAACAAAACATTTTCTTAACGAGTACTCCATCCTGGGTGTCTGGAAGATTGAGGAAGATCTCAAGACCCTTCTGGAATCTGTTGTACTGGATCCCGAAGAAAAAAAGAAATACCGAGGTTTCAGAAGTAATTCGCGAAAATTAGAATTTCTGAGTGTCAGGGCCCTCCTTTCCGAATTGCTGGGTAAAGAATCAAGGATAGTTTATAATAAAAATAACAAGCCTTTTCTGAAAGACGGTTCTCATTTTATTAGTATTTCTCATTCACACAAACTGACAGCCATTCTATTGAGTACTAATGAAAAAGTCGGAATAGATCTTGAATACATGAGTGTAAATATATCTGCGTTTGCTTTCAAATTCATGAACAGGAAAGAAAAGGTAATTAAAGATCCGGAAAACCGCAAATATCAACTTTATCTGCACTGGTGTGCAAAAGAAGCTCTTTATAAGATATGTGACAAGGAGGGTATAAGTATCCGGAATAATATTACAATTGAACCTTTTAAACTTATGGACTCGGGTGAGCTTAAAGGAAAGGTTCATACTGATAAGATCAGGGAATCCTTTGATCTTTTTTATACCCGATACGATAATTACGCTATAGTTTGGACAAAAAAGAATTATGATGAGAACAGATAATTTTCCTGTAAAAAAGAGTGTTGCTCTGCTTCTTGATCCTGATAAGACTGCCGGAGAGTCCCTTACAAGAATTCTGGAGATTGCCATCGAAAGCAGAACTGATTATATTCTCGCGGGAGGAAGTCTTACATTTACCGGGATTGACCAGTTAATAAGATCCATTAAAGGGAAATGTAATATACCGGTAATATTATTTCCCGGGAATCTCCTTCAATTGACGCATGATGCAGATGCGATACTTTTGCTTTCCCTTATTTCGGGACGGAATCCTGAATTATTAATTGGTAATCATGTACTTGCAGCTCCATATCTTAAGGATATAAGGAACAAGCTCATCTCAACAGGTTATATTCTTATAAACTGTGGGACTAAATCATCGGTGGAATATATGAGCCAGACCGAAGCTATTCCCTGTGATAAAACAGATATAGTCGTTGCTACAGCGCTTGCCGGAGAGATGCTTGGTATGAAACTGATCTATATTGAAGCTGGCAGTGGTGCTATTAAACCGGTACCCGTTGCTGTTATTAAGTCTGTAAGAGAAAATATCAGCATACCAATTGCCGTCGGGGGAGGATTAAGATCAATTGAAGAGATTAATGAAACATATTCTGCCGGAGCAGATATGATCATTCTGGGAAACGGTTGCGAACAGAATCCGCAACTTCTCATAGATGCCTGCAAAATAAGGGACTCATTCGCACATTAATGACAATAAGTCTAATTTGAATTCCTGTGATTTATATCCTATCTCATCAATTCTATCAGTGGTTCGCCGGTGCAGGCATCAGGATATGGTACCTTACACAAAGATGATAATGTGGCAGCAATATCTGTCAGGTTGACTTTTCTCGTCACAGTAGCCCGGTTAACAGTCCATCCGTACCAGATCAGCGGAACATGAGAATCATATTCATAAGGGGAATTATAGTCTGTTACATAATCATTCTTTTCAACCCAGCCTGGATTAAGTGTGATAATAACATCGCCTGATCTCTGTGGAGTGAAACTGTTCATAATTCTCTTCAGATTACCGTTACTAAAATCATTTGTTTCAAATGCCGTATATGGATAGGCTGAAGCTACGCCTGAAAACTGGACCATGAATCTTGATACTTTTTTCTGAATATCTTCAAGCGTTATTTTAGCATCTTCAATTAAAATCCTGTTAAGGAAGATTTGCTTTTCATAATAGCCCTTTACCCAATCGCCTTGTCCGTAGGCAGCATTCAGATAACTTTTAAGTAATTGCATGGCTTCGGTTTGTTTGAAATAGCCGGCAGGGATCCTGTTTTTTTCAAGAACTGCCGGAATTTCTGAAACACCATGTGCAGCAGTGAAATAGATAAGTACATTCCTCTTTCCAATGCTGTCGTTAAGAAAATTCAGAATCTGTTCAATGTCTTTATCAAGCCTCAGGATTGCATCACCGGTTTCAACAGATGATGGACCGAAACGATGCCCGATATAATCTGTTGAGGAAAAACATATGGCCAGGAAATCTGTCATATCATGTCTGCCTAATTTCTCCTCCCTGATAAGTCGTATTGCAAAATCTTTTGTGAAAGAGTTCCCAAAAGGTGTTTCCCGAAGAATCGAATAATCTCGTTTTACATTTATCAGACCTTTGGAGCTCATTTTTTTAAGATCATATGGGAAAAAAGATACTCCACCAAAGCCCGCTTCAAAACTATTTGAATCGGGAAGGCAATCGGCATAATCCTCTTTCTGCCTCAGAAGAGACCATGAACTATTCAGATAAGAATCTGATAACCGCATTGCATTGAAGTCGTTAACCCAGGCAGACAAACTATCCATATACCAGGTGCTTGACATCCAGGTACCAGTTGTATTATCATACCAGTAAACACCATTTGCTGAATGTCCGGCTGAAAGAATTGCTGAACTTTCTTTTAATCCGATTGAAAAAACTTTCGCCTTTCCGTTTGTAGCCATTTTCAGCTCATCTGAAAATGTTGATGCCAGCATATTCACAGGAGAATGCAACCCTGCTTCAAAACTTCCACCAACCGGATTGACAGTGTTATCCTGAGTGCAATAGATCATTTCATTTCTAAGAGGCAAATACCAGTTATCAGAAGTTATTCCATGAAAAGCTGGCTCAGTTCCGGTCGCAATTGTTGCATGGCCAGGAGCCGACTGTGTAAGCATGTAATTATATGAAGCATTCTTAAAATATGTACCTTCATTCAGTAACCGCCGTATACCGTTTTCACTGAACCTGTCCCTGAATTTCTCAAGCTGATCATACCTAAGCTGTTCAACAACAATTCCGATAACCAGTTTAGGTTTTTCCGGTGGAATATAAGCTCCTTGTCCTGAGACATTTAAAATAAGATAACATAATAGATTAGCAGTAAGAATACCCTTGAAAATCATATAGTTAAATCGTAATATTCATTATTTTAAAACTTCTCATACAAGGCATGTGTTAAAGTCAAGATTTGCATGAAGGTGCAAAAATAGTCGTTTTATGAAGAGATGCAATAGTAGTATACGTAATAATGCTGGCCAGAGATTCTGCCAATTAATAGCAGCTAACGGACCATTTTATTATTTTGTCCGGATAAATTACAAATAATCAGAATGATCTCCCGATTACCACTATTCTGCCTCGGTATAATATTCCTGAAGCTGTATTCTTAAAAATAATTGTATATTCTCCTCCGGCCAGACCTCTCAGATCAATCTCCAGGGGATAGCCGGATAAGAAATCTTTAAAATAATCAGCCACTTTCATACCTGACTGACTAATAATCTTAATATTAACCTTCCCACTAAGTTTTTCAGGCAACTTAGCCATGATAAAAGATGATGCAGGATTTGGAAATAATAATGGAATCTCCGGGTCAACACTGTCAATACTGCTGGTAATTGATCTCATTTCAACTGCCAGATCAGTTCGCTGTCGGGCAACTACCTGAACATTGTTTATTGTTGTATCATGGTAACCCTTAGCTGAAAAGGTCAGGTTCCATGCTCCTGGTGCAAGCATCCGTATAAAACTGCCTGACAGAGTATCAGAATAAACCTGTGAACTGTCGACATCATGACCAGATATAAAGACTTTTGCCGGCACAGGTACTGAAGTGTGGGCATCCTTAACAAGGCCATGTATACCGAACAGAGCGTTCTCAAGATATCCCATCAGTGAACGCCAGTTGTATTGCCAAAGTAACGTCAGCTGGGCCGCAGGAGTTTCCTTATTAACATCAAGTTCAATTGTGACTTCTCTTCCCTGCAGGTTCCAGGTGATAATATCCTGCCTTCCACCTGTGATGCTGTACCAGTCAGCTCCAAAAGTAATACCATTATCTAATTCTGTCATATAGCCTGCTGGCCCATAAACATGAACCGTATCGGCAAATGCCCTTGATATACTTTTAAACCATGTATTATCGGCATGATACTTTGATTTTTTGTTATAGAAATAGTCCCATGGATAATTAACAACTTCATCACCCGCATGAAAATTGGCTGAGATAACAAACCTATGTTTCCTCATGAATCTGACCATATCGATGGTCTCTTTTTGCTCTATATTACTGGAAGTATAAGGTGTGACCGGGTCCGGAAAATTACGATTCAGGTCATAACCGTTTGCATTATACCTTGTTGATGATGAAGAGATTGCATTACCTGTTCCATAAGTACCATCGGGATTTGCAAGTGGATTAATCCAAATCTCAAGGTTGTCAACCAGGTTTTTTACCCTGGTATCAAGATTATAGTTTTTTAGTAAATAATCGGCAAAATGCAACATTAAAACAAAGCCCCCGGTTTCATCCCCATGGATAGTGGAAGAATAAAATACCTTTGGTTCATCTTCATTCAGACTTGGGTTATCGGATATCTTCAAGGCAAGAACATATTTCCCGTTTATGCTTTTTCCGATAGTATCAAGATGACAAAGAGAGGGATAGGCAGAGGCAAAATTTCTCATAATTGAATCGTACTGAGAATATGTCGGGTAACTCTGCCAATCCATTACCTGGATTATTGATTTGGCAGATACAATTCCCTTATTATCCTCTCTATCAAGAATTAAATAATTAAAATTTCCTGCAATAAACCAATCAATAGTACGGGGTGAAAGATTTATGATTACCTTTTTGTCCTTAACTGAAGTTATTGAAACGTTTTTTGTCAGTATGTCCATAACTACGGAACCCGGGTAAGGAATAGTAACTTCTGCCTGCCTGTATTCAATGACCAGATTATGTAACTGATTGTCTTTATTTGTGTCCTGAGACCACGAGATGGTCATAACCCGTGCAAATAATAACGACAATATCAGTAAGCGTTTCGTCATGCCATATTTTAAACGTTGAATCTGATATGAAGAATGTCGCCATCCTGGA